>Ga0102962_1000307_pt1 | contig 25883 bp, 21 predicted proteins | sample SalPonF2_C_D2_MG_FD_84519 | JGI IMG/M metagenome (GOLD analysis project Ga0102962, IMG submission 84519) | Salt pond soil microbial communities from South San Francisco under conditions of wetland restoration - Salt Pond MetaG SF2_C_D2_MG ...
GTCGCTCAGCCGCACCTTCGCCAAGCTCGAGCGGTGGGGGCTGCTGGAGAAAAGCGCCAAGCGCGTGCGTCTGCGCAGTGTGGACGAACTGGAAAAGCTGGCCGGGCGCATGCCGATCCGCAGTACCGCGGTAGCCTGAGTCGATCCCATGAAGCCCTTTCTGCTGTTCCTGTTCTCCAATCTTGCAGGGGGTTTTTGCCCCCGCCAGGGAGTAGTGAGGAACGGGGCTTAGCTGCATGCGGGGTCGGATGGCCCCGGTTTGGAGAGAGCGCATGTCTTGGCAGCCACACGGTGGACGACGGGATCCGTGGGGGAGTGGCCCCCGCGGCGAACATTCGCCCGATCTGGAGGAGATGCTCCGTAAGGGGCAGGAGCACTTCCGGCGCATGATCCCTGGCGGCTTCGGTACCCGCAAGACGATGGGGTTGATCGTGCTCGTCATCGCGGTGCTGTGGATGTTCAGCGGCCTCTACCGCGTTCAGCCCGGCGAAGTGGGGCTGGAACTGCTGTTCGGCCGCTATGTGACGCAGACCACGCCAGGGCTGCATTTGTGGTTCCCGCGGCCCATTGGTGAAGCGATCACACCCGACGTCGAACGCACGAACCAGATCGAGGTCGGGTTCCGCGGCGCAGGCGCAGGCGCCGGCCGCGGTAGCGCTATTCGCGACCTGCCGACCGAAAGCCTCATGCTCACCGGTGATCAAAATATCATCGATATCGACTACGTCGTACAGTGGCGCATCAGCAACGCCGCCGACTACAAGTTCAACATCCGCGATCCCGATTCCACCATCAAGCTCGCCTCGGAGAGCGCGATGCGCGAAGTGGTCGGCCAGACCACGCTGGAGGACGCGCTGGCCCGCAAGCGCCAGAACGTGGAGACACGCACACAGCGCATTCTGCAACGGATGCTTGACGCCTACGGCGCCGGCGTGTTCGTCGCCGACGTCAAATTGCAGAAGGTCGAAGCGCCCAAGCCGGTGATCGACGCCTTCGACGACGTGCAACGCGCCCGCCAGGACAAGGAGCGCCTGCGCAACGAGGCCGCGGCCTATAAGAACGACATCATTCCCAAGGCGAAGGGCGAAGCGCAGCGGATGATCCAGGAAGCGACCGCCTACCGCGAACAGATGATCCGCGAGGCGCAGGGCGAGGCCGCGCGTTTCCTGTCGGTTTACGAAGCCTACAAGGGCGGCAAGAACGTCACTCGCAGGCGGCTCTATCTCGAGCGCATGCAGGAAGTGCTGCGCCGCTCGAACAAGGTGATCATCGATAGCGACAAGGGCAGCGAAGGCGTGGTGCCGTATCTGCCGCTTCCCGAACTCCAGAAGGGGCGCGCCGGCGGTGGTTCCGGCCCGGCCGAGGTGCAGTAAGATGCACAGAGCTCGTCTCATCCTCATAGGCGGTCTTCTCATTGCGGCCGCCGTCGTCGGCTTGGACGCACTGTTCGCGGTGCATCAGACCCAGCAGGCGTTGGTGATGCAGTTCGGCCGCCCCGTGCGCGTCGAGCGCGACCCGGGCCTCAAGGTCAAGCTGCCGCTGATCCAGAATGTCCAGTATTTCGACCGCCGAATTCTCGACCTCGATCCCTCCCCGCAAGAGGTCATCCTGGCCGACCAGAAGCGCATTAACGTCGACTCCTACGTACGCTACCGTATCGTTGACCCGCTGCGCTTCAAGCAGCGCGCTGTGACGCAGGCTGCCTTCGAAAGCCTGTTCGGCGGGCGGCTGAACGCGGCCGTGCGGGCCGAGGTGGGCCAGCGTTTGCTGGGCGATATGCTCTCCGAACAGCGCGACAACATCATGGCCAGCATCGACGGCTATCTGAAGGAACAGGCCAAGGATTTCGGCGTCGAGGTGGTCGATGTGCGCATCATCCGCACCGATCTCCCGCCGGCCACCAGCCAAGCCGTCTATAGCCGCATGAACTCGGAGCGCGAAGCCCAGGCGCGGCTGCTGCGGGCGGAGGGATCGGAGATCAAGGCCCGCATCCAGGCTGAGGCGGACCGCGATCGCACGGTGATCCTGGCCGAGGCGAAACGCCAGGCTCAGATTCTGCGCGGCGAGGGCGAAGGCAAAAAGACGGAGATCCTGAACGCCGCATTCGGCGAGGACCCCGAATTCTTCGCTTTCTACCGAACGATGGAGGCCTACGGCGAAGCGCTTGGCGACGGCACCACGATGGTGCTCTCGCCGACGAGCGATTTCTTCAAATACTTTAACGACATCGGCGGCCGGTCCGCCGGCTCCGCCAAGCCGGCCCCGGCGGTCACGGAATGAGCGCAGGGATTCATCGGCCGGGGTCTGGGCGTGCAAAGTTAGTGCAGGTCGGAGCCGCACAGGTTGATTGACAGAGCTTCCAGCTCTCGCCAATCGCGCGAGAGGCCGTGGCGCGCAGGCCGGGATGGCTGGGGCGTTGTCTATATACGGCGCGTCCATGGGCGCCGGTGCCACCGCACCACCGCGTAAGCTGCAGTCGTAGGGCTTGCCTGGGACTCTTGGCGCCATGGGACGGCCTGCGGTGTGTGGGTGCAGGGTGCCCCTATCTGATCGTGCTACAGATGCACACGAGGCCTGATATCCTAGCCGGACGATGATTAGCATTCTTCCCCGAATCTAGCCCCATAAGCGCCTGCCATGCCCCACCTGATCACGCATCGTCCCAGGCTGAGCGCGATTGCCAGCAAGCACCTGATCACGCCGGCCCATTTCGCTTGGGAGACCGTCAACGCGATCGTCTATAAAATCGGCGGGCTGATCTTTATCGCCGGCAGCGTGCTGTTCCTTCCACGCTTCAGCGCCTGGGAGAACCTGGGTGCGTGGTTGTTCTTCGGTGGATCAGTGCTCTTTCTGGTCGTGACCGTGCACGACTTCGTGGAGACGGGCAAGTTTTGGCGGCGGTTCTATAGCGACAACGCAGCCAAGCAGGTCGAGGTTTGTGCCGCCACCGCATACCTGGTGGGCACACTTATGTTTACCTTCGGTAGCCTGTTTTTTCTTTCTTGGTGGGCCTGGTACGAAGCGGCCGCCTGGATGTTTGTGGTCGGATCGCTGATGTTTGCGGTGGGGGCGACGGGAAACCTGCTGCAGATCATCCAGGCGCGCAACACCGTGTGCATGCAGCTGCTCAACCTCACGGCAGTCAGCTTCCTGGTTGGCTCCACGCTGTTCGCCGTGGGCTCCATTCCCTACCTGTGGCAAATCGCCAGCCCTGTGGACCGGCACATCCTGTTCGCTTACCTGGCCTGGGAGTACCTAACGGGGAGCGCGCTGTTCTTTCTGGGCGGGCTACTCAACTACGCGCGTGTGTACGTCGCCGATCAGGACCAGAAGGAAATGCCGAAACCGGAGGCCCTGTTCGCCGAGTTCATCGAGCGCCAAGTCGACGAACTGCAAGGTTCGGATGCGGGCGGCTAATATTCCCTAGGCCCCAAGCTGTCAGGGACCTATCGATTGCTTGCGGCCTGTTGCCTGATCGAGCGGGTTTCCGTGTTGAGCCGGGGTCGCCCCGGCCCGAAAGTCGAGTGGCGCGCGACCGAGGGGTGCGTTCTTGCGCGCTGCAGAAGGGGGCTAAACGGTGAACATCAAAGCCCGCGCTGCAACGGTGTTTTGCACCGGGTCGTTAGCCGGCGCGTTACTGTATCGACTGCACCGGGCTCTGCGACAGGCGGTGAAGCAGAAGAGGCTATTCACAGGCGGCTCGATGGAGGGCAGTTATCAGCGGCACCGGCAGAACTATTCTCGTTCCGGGTACTCCTTTGGGTGGGCCGGGCAGTGCGGTGTCGACGCCTCCTCTGCGAGGGCCTTTCTGCGACGCAAAGGCCTAGGTGAAGTGCGTCGTGTTCGAATCGATAGGCTGTGCCGCGGACAGTTTTGGGCGGTCGATGCCTGCGCGGCATGGGACGATCCGTCGCAGTGCGTCCTCTGCGGGCAATGTTGATAGCGGTGCCGCCGTGGTGCGCGGTTGCACGAGTGCGGGCTGCGAACGCGCTGGAAATCCTAGTGCTCGTAACACGATCCAGCTAACATCGCGCTGGTGTGGGTGATCGGGGGAAGGTGCGAACGATGCGGGGGTTGAATCTGTTGGCCGCGCTGCTCTTGATGTTGCCGGCCATGACCTTGGCTCAGCAGGCGCCAGCCAATGCCAGGAATGCCAAAAATGTGGCGGCCGCGCACGGCTCGGGTTCGTACAATGGTGGCCCCATGGTCGATGAGCGTCAGCTCGTCAAAGTCTCCGAACCGGAGCGGCTCCTTCTGCTGCACAATATGGCCGACATGATGGCCAATGTGTCGGGGATCCTCGACGGGCTGGCCAGTGACAACCGCAAAGCGGTCGCCAAGGCGGCATCGGCGAACGGGGTGACTATGATGCACAGCCTGCCATCGTCGCTAACGGATAAATTTCCCAAGGGCTTCGCCCAGATGGCCCAGAGTTCTCATAAAGCGTTCGACCAGATCGCCGCTGAGGCGACGACCGCAAAAAGCTCCAAGCGGATACTCAAACAACTTTCCGCCGCCCTGCAGACGTGCGTGACGTGCCATGCGGCCTACCGCTTCGGGTCAAATCATTAGATCGCGCGGTGCCGCATCGTTATCGCGCTCCGTGCAATGACGTGTCGTATCGGCAGCCAAGCTGCGTCAGGGTTCAACGGAACGCCGCGTTGAACTAGTGCGCCCGCTAACGGATTACTGGGTAAGGGCGCGCAAACATAGCGCACAGTTATGGTCAGCATTTCGATTATCTATTTGCGGAATGGGCCACGCCGTTCCCTAATGTAGCCCATGGTTCGCAGTCGATTGTAAAGGGGCACATGGGGCGGTTTGATTTGTCCAGTGCACTCTGTCGCCGGCGACGGCAGGCACATTGGGTTGACCGCCGGGCGTACGGTGTAGTTTTGGGGGCGCCTTTCAGGTCGGAACCAGTTGTTTCTATATCAGTTCAGGGGCGGGTTCAGGGTGAGGTAAGGCGGAACATGCAGAGACCGGAAATCGCCATCAGAAAAGCGCAAGAAGGGGATATCGAGCGCTTGGCAGCGCTCGTCAGGCGGCTGTGCGAGGAAGAGGGGAAGAGCTGCGCAGCCATTAGCGTGCCAAGGCTTGTCGAGCTTTTTGCCATGCCGGGTCTGCGCCTAGAGGCGTTTTTGGCCGAGGCCGACGATGTGCTGGTGGGCTATCTCGCGTTTTATGGCGTCGTGTCTCTGTTCAAATGCGACTCCGTCCTGCTGGTGGAGAATATGTATGTCTCGCCGGCTTACAGAACGCTCGGCGTGGGCCGCATGCTCATGGGCGCAGTTGCGGCGGAAGCTGTTGCGCGCGGCTGGGATCGCATCGAGCTTAACGTCCGCGACGACAACGACACAGCCTGCCGCTTTTATCAGCGATTGGGATTCCAAGCGGCCCAGGAGAGCGTGCGTCGCATAGAGGGGGAACGACTGCATTTGTTGGCCAGCCGTAGATCGCGCGTTGAATAGTGTCCGATGGCGCCGACGCCGATCAAAGCGTCCGCAAGCTATCAGCGGCCTCGGTGCGCTTGACTGGCCGTTGCAACATGTGGCGCTCACGCCTGCAAGATCCATTATGACGGCTATGTGTCAGCAACGTAATCCCAAAAAAGCTTGAGTCATTCGTCGCTGATAGCTGGAAGGCGAAATAACATAACTACATTCGGGCGACTTGTATTCTCTGCTCACGGAGCGTGTTCGTGTGCTGGCAATACAAACAGGCGAGGACGGACCTTTATCGCAGGCAATTGCGGCGTTGGATATGGCCGCACCAGCTATGCGCAGCAAGGAACGAAATCGAGTCGCTTTAAAGAACATTTTGTCTTCCTCCTCCGATGGACGGCGGGGCTTATCCCAAGCCGCCTTGTTAATGTCTCGTTAATTAAGCGCATATGAACGCTTCTCAGTTATTCCGCCGAACCTTGGGCGCCGGGTGGCGAGACACCGCCACGTTCACGCAGGTGGGACGCCCGCTTGCTATAGCCCGATTCAGGGCCTCGGCCAGGTCCTGCTCGCGCTCAACATAGGCTGCGTACGCGCCCATCGCCTCGGCCGCCTTGTCGTAGCGCGAGCGTAACAGCTCGCACCCCACGGTGCGCTGCGCGCCGTAACGGCGCAGTTGGATCTGGTACTCGGCATTCCAGCAGGCGTCGTTGCCGACGACAACGACCACCGGCAGGTTGTGACGCACGGCGGTGTCGAACTCGGCGAGGTGGAAACCCAGCGCCCCGTCGCCGCTCAATGCGACAATGGGCGCTTCCGGCTGCGCCACGCACGCGCCCAAGGCGAAGGGCAGGGCCCCGCCGATCGCCCCCGCCGGGCCGTTGATGATGCGCCGCGCCGTGCCCAGGCAAGCCTGCGCCCACTGTCCGAATTCTCCGCCGTCGCAGACTGTGATCGCCTCCTCGTGCTGCGCCAGTGCGGCCTGCACGGCGCGCCCCAGTTGTACCGGGTGCAGGGTGCCGGGCTGCGCCCCCCGGAGCCGTGACCACTCCGGCGGACGATAGGCGAGCGCCTCGGCCACCGTGCGGTTCCATTGTTCGTGGCTGTGTCCGGGTGCGTCGTGCGCCCCGGCCAGTGCCTCGATCGCGCAGCGGACGTCCGCCACCGCGATCTGCGCCGGGTGCTCGGCCTCGCGCATGGCGCGCAGGGTGTACTGGCAGGCGTCGGGGTCGGGGTCGATGTGCACGAGGCGGCTGTGGGGGTTGAGCACGGACGCTTCGCCGAAGCCCAGGGTGAAGTCGAGCTTCTTGCCGAGCAGCAGGATGTGGTCCGCCGCAGGCAACAACTCGGCGAATGCCCCAAGGCTGGGATCATTGATGCCGCGCGGACTCTCCATCGGGATGACCGGCACGCCGAGCGCGTCCTGCAGTGCGCCGGTCAAGCGCCGTCCCGCCGGCGTGGCCGTCTGCGGCCCGGTCAGCACCAGCGGGCGCTGCGCCGCAGCCAGCCCGGCTGTGACGCTGCGCGCGAGGCCGGCGCTCAGCGGTTGGCGGGGGGGATGCGCCTGCGTACTGTCGGCGATTCCGCCTCCGGCCGCTGCGGCGTCTAGCACGTCCTCCGGCAGGCTCAGGTGGACAGGGCCGGGGCGCCCGTTGGCGGCAATGCGCAGCGCCTGCGCGATGTCGGTGCCGAGCCGTTCGGGGTCTTCGGCCACCCACGAGGCTTTGGTGACCGGTGCGGCCATGGCGGCTTGATCCAGTTCCTGGAAGGCCCCCATGCCCTCGCGCGCGCGTGGCGCATGACCGCTCAGCAGCACCACCGGCGATTCCGAGGCCAGTGCCGTGTACAGCGCGGACACGGCATTGGCATGGCCCGGGCCGCCGGTGACCCAGGCGACGCCGACCCGCCCGGAGATCCGGGCCCAGGCGTCGGCCATGTGCACCGCCGCGCCCTCGTGGCGCACGTGGATGAGCTCCAGTCCCGCCTCCAGGGTGGCATCGAACAGCGACATGATGTGGTTGCCCGACAGGGCAAAGATGTGATCGATGCCGGCCCGTTTGAGGGTGCGCGCGACGACGTCGGCGCCGCGTAGAAGTTCTTCGCTCACGTGAGCCTCGCGTTGTCAGCTTTTAGGATGCAGGAAGTCTGTCCGCGCGTACGTAGACAGCAACCCCGGGCGTAGGCTGAGACCACAATTGCCTCCAGATGGCGGTCCAGCACCAAGGGAAAGCCATAGCCGCTGCCGTTAGCGTCGACCGAGATCTTGGGCTTGCGTCATGGTTTATCTCCTCCGCTATCTACTATGAAAATCGGCGCATACGCGCTCTATTTAGTGTATCGGTCGTTTCCTCGCCGACTGTTGGGGGAACTCAAAGTGCCGGTTATCGAAATGCTCGCGCTACGGAAAGGGAGAGCGTTGCATTGCGAAGCGGTGCTTTGACGGTTCGCCACTGAAAGTACATTTAAGACTCTTATTTTGTATAGTATGTCTTATATAAGAATGTCAAACGCTCGGAACTGATCTGCGGACGCTGTTATTCGGGCCCGTGGCGCATAAGCCTGGATCGGGCCGAACCCGACGGCTTTCTTGAGATTCTTTCCTGGGGATTAGCACCGCCGCGGCGATCGGCTGGGATTGGAAAGCGGCGGTCGTGTATGGCGTACCGCGCAGATTACGCGGTACCTGATGAAAGCAGGATCGAGCTGCCGCTTCGACGCGGCAGGCGCACAGCGCTTGATCGTCAGTCACGGCTCACGGGCCGGCGCATGGGACGGCCGTATGGGCGATTGAACGAAAAAAGGCCACACCGGACTTGTCGTCCGGTGTGGCGGGAGAGCGATTGGGCCTTTATTTATAAGGACCCAGCTTGCAGCCGAAGGTGCCTTTGGGGATCCGGAGCTTGTCGCCTTCGACGACGCCGGCGACGCTGAAGTAGTCGTCGTCGTTCTCCATCTCGCTCTTGCTCTTGCCCTTCATGATGGGCACCGGGCGCACGAGCTGATGGTCGTAGTCCTGATACCACACGTTGCCCAGTGTGGTATTGGGGAACTTCATCGTCTCGAGGGCCTTGATGACTTCCACCGGATAGAACGTCCCCGCGTGCTCCACGGCCAGTGCCCACAGATACGTCTGCATGTAGGCGATGTGGGCTGTCCAGCGCGGGGTGGCATTGTATTTGTTCTTGAAGCTGTCCAAAAAGTCCTTGCTCAGCGGGTAGTGGTCCGCCAGGTGCCAGTGCCATTCCATGGTGCCGTACACGCCTTCCAGGTACTTCGGTCCGAGCTCGGGGCCCTGGAACGGCGAGATGAGCGGAACCACCAGCTTCATTTTATCCAGAATGCCGAACTGGGAGGCCTGCTTGGTCGAGGCCACCGAATCGCCGCCGAAAGCGATGTTGATGAACACGTCGGCTCCGCTGTTGGCGATGTTCAGCAGATACGAGCTGAAATCGGTGGTGCCCAGCGGCGCCAACTGCTCGGTGGTGACGGTCCAGCCCTCTTTGCCGAGGAACTCGTGCACCGAGTTGTATACGGTATGACCGAAGGTGTAGTCGGGCACCAGGTAGGCTGCCTTCTTGTTCTTGCCGATCTCTTTGGCCAGCACCGGCGCCAGCGCCTTGCCGATCATGTAGGCCGGGTGCTGCGAGCGGAAGCCGTAGCGCACGCAGTCTTTGCCGGTGGTGGCGTTACTGCCGCTGGCGCCCACCATGTTGAGCACTTTCTCGCGCTGGGCGAGTTTTTCCAGTGCGACCGCGGTGGCGCTGCTGACGCAGCCGCTGATCATGATGGCCTTGTCCTGCTCAATGAAGCGCGTTTGCGCCTGCACGGCGGGGTTGGGCTTGGTCTCAGAGTCGGCGACCTTGTGCTTGATCTGTTTGCCGAGTATGCCGGAACCCTTGAGGCCCCATTTGTGGGCAATGTCGTCGCCTTTGTTGATCTGCTCCATGGCCAGCTCGTAGCCGTGCTGCTCGTCCTTGCCGGCAGCGGAATACGGTCCGGTCAGAGGCACCGTAAGACCCACCATCACGGAGTCGCCCTGAACACCGGCTGGGTAGGACCCGAGCGCCGGGTGACTCTCGGCCGCCCAAGCGCGGCTCGGCAGGAAGAGTCCGGGCGCCAGCAAACCGGCGGTGGCTGCTGCGCCGCCTTTAAGAAGGCCGCGGCGCGTGACGCCTGGCTGAACCTGATCACGATCTTTCATGCTGATCTCCTCTCTTTCGTGTTGGTTAGGGTGTTCCGCTTACGGTCCGTGGAAGCTCCGCTCCAAATCTTGATTGTTGAGGTGGTCTGACCTTGAGATGCGCTCACACTTCCCCGCGCCGTCAGCGGCTGGCGGCAAGTTTTTGGCTAACACCATGACGCACCTGACGATTAAACGTAGCGGGTTACGCACAGATTGTCACGCCATGCGCCGGTTGCCCGTGGCGTACGCCGTCGCGCATCGCCCCGTTCGTGGCTGTGCGGCCGAGCTTTGGGGGGCGTCGCGCCGTCGTGTTGGATTATGCGGCCGGTGCGCCTTAGATTCCTTGCTGCGAGAAAATACCTCTTGTTATATCAGTGTGTTGCGATCTGCCCGCCGGGCTGGCGCGACAACACACGCTCGCGGCTGCCATTCGTTTTATCCGCTGCAGCTGGCCCCGCCCAGCACGCAAAAGCGCGCGCAGTGCGGGTGATTCAGGGATACGCCGGTGTCGGCGTCCGCCAGCGTTCGCCCGAGCTCGAAGCGCGGATCGTACGCCAGCAGCGTGCATGACACCACCAACGGATGGGCAGCCCCTTTGCGCTTGACCACCATACGCGAGGCGGCGCACATGACGTCATCGGGCGATTTGTGCAGCAGCCCCCAGCAGGCATCGGTGATCTCGGGGACGTCGGCGTTCTCGTCCATCTCCGGAAACAGCACTAGGTCGGCCGGGTTGTAGGCGTCGAGCGGAATGCCCTGCTCGCGGAAGAGGCGCGCAAAGCCTTGGCGTACGTCATGCTCCGTCTGGCTCGAGAAGGTGCGTCCCGCCGCGGTGAGGGCGATACCGTTGTCGAGCAGCCAACGCACGCCCTCGAGCATCGGGTTCCAGCTGCGCCGCCCGCGTTCCAGCTCGTGCAGGGCGCGCGTGTAGTGATCGATGGATACCCGCAGGGCGAGCCGCGCGCCAAAGCGCCCGTGCAGCGCGAGCAATGCGCCGCGCTGCTTCATCATCGGTTTCATCGCATTGGTGAGCACTAGGGCATCGAAGCCGCGCGCGAGCACGTCTTCCAGCATGGCCGTCAAATCGGGGTTCATGAAAGGCTCGCCGCCGGTGAAGCCGATCAGCGTGGTGCCCCATCCGTCGCGTTGGATTTCGTCCAGATAGGCGGCGCATTCTTGCGCGCTGATGTAAGCCAAGCGGTCGTTGCTCGGGGACGATTCGATATAGCAGTGCCGGCAGGTGAGGTTGCAAAGCGTGCCCGTGTTGATCCACAGCGTGTCCAGCGACTTGAGATTGACATGCGCGCGGCGGGCGCCGCTTGCCGTGACGTCGGGGTCGCGGAATTTCTGCGGTGGCAGGGGTTCGGGCTGTGCCGCCGTTCGGTTCATTGCCTCCTCACTTTCTCATCGTTGGGTTGTCGTTAATCAAGTCGCGCCGTTGTCGGGCACCTTACATGCCGCGCCGCGGACGGGCGCCACCGCCAGGGCCAGTCTGCATCGTCCGCAGCCCAAGATACGGCTCCGAACCCTGCACCACCTTGGCGTTTGCTCGAAATGTTGTCATAGCGCATCCAGCGGACCCGTGTTCCGCCGGGACGCCGTACGCATAAAAACGGTAACATGTCACCATGATACTGAGGCGATGACAAACCCCATGGAGAAAAGCGCGCGGATGTCACTGACCGAGCCTGCTTGTTATATCAATCAGTGGCTTAGCTTAATCAATTTCAATGCCCGCGTTCTCGCTCAGGCCCAGGATGAGAGCATCCCGCTGCTCGAAAGGCTGAAGTTCCTGTGCATTTTCTCCACCAACATGGACGAGTTCTTCGAGGTGCGCGTGGCGAGCGTGATGCAGCGCGTGGCGCTGGGTGCGACGGACGCCGGCCCGGATGGCATGCAGCCGCTCGAGGTATTGAGGGCGGTCAGCGCACGCGCTCACGAGTTGGTCGATGAGCAGTATCGCCTGCTCAATGATGCCCTTATCCCGGCACTTGCCGCAGAGGGGATCCGCTTCCTGCGCCGCCAGGAATGGTCGCGTGAGCAGCGCGCCTGGGTGGAGAGCTACTTCCGCCGCGAGTTGCTTCCCATCCTGAGCCCGCTGGCTCTGGATCCGGCACATCCGTTTCCGCGCATCCTCAACAAAAGCCTGAACTTCATCGTCTCTATTCAGGGTCAGGACGCTTTCGGACGCTCCATCGAGTTCGCTGTGGTGCAGGCGCCGCGTGCGCTGCCGCGTTTGGTACGACTCCCACCGGAGGTGGCGGGCGGGCCGGACGACTTCGTTTTCCTGTCATCGATCATCCACGCCCACGTCGCCGAGCTTTTCCCGGGTATGCGCGCCCATGGCTGCTATCAGTTCCGCGTAACGCGCGACAGCGAGCTGTTCGTGGACGAGGAGGAAGTGGACGACTTGCTGCGCGCCGTGCAGGGCGAGCTGCCTTCACGGCGCTATGCCGATGCGGTGCGCCTGGAGGTGGCCGACCGCTGCCCGTCCGACATGGCGCGCTATCTGCTGGATGAGTTCGAACTGAGCGAGCGCGATCTGTACCAGGTGCCCGGCCCGGTGAATATCAATCGCCTGATGACCATCTACGAGGTGGATCGCCCGGACCTGAAATACACGCCGTTCATGCCGCGCGTGCCGGGCTCGCTGGCGCGCAGCGGCAGCGTGTTTGCCGACATCCGCGCGCAGGATGAGCTTCTGCACCATCCCTACGACAGCTTTATGCCGGTGTTGGAATTCCTGCGCCAGGCGGCGGCGGACCCGCAGGTCATGGCGATCAAGCAGACGCTTTACCGCACCGGGCCGGATTCGGCCGTGGTGGACGCCTTGGTCGACGCCGCGCGCGCCGGCAAGGAGGTGACCGTGGTGGTGGAGGTGCGTGCGCGCTTCGACGAGGCGGACAACATCGACCTCGCCACCCGGCTGCAGCGCGCGGGCGCCCACGTCGTCTACGGTATCGTTGGGTACAAGGCGCACGCAAAGCTCATCCTGGTCGTGCGCCGGGCGGACGAGGGCCTGCGTCATTATGTCCACCTCGGGACCGGCAATTATCATCCGCGCACGGCCCGGCTTTATGAGGACTACGGGCTGTTCACCTGCGACGAGGCGATGTGCCGCGACGTGCACAATGTCTTTCTCCAGCTCACCAGCCTGGGCAAGGTGGCGGCGGGCGAGAAGCTGCTGCAGTCGCCTTTCACGTTGCACCGGGCCATCATCGACAAAATCGAGCGCGAGGCGGCGCATGCGCGTGACGGGCGGCCCAGCGGCATCCGCGCCAAGCTGAACAGCCTGGTCGAGCCGCAGGTCATTCAGGCGCTCTACGCGGCATCGCAGGCGGGCGTGCACATCGATCTCATCGTGCGCAGCATGTGCTGTCTTCGCCCCGGCATCGAAGGCGTTTCAGACAACATCCATGTGCGCTCGATCGTGGGGCGCTTCCTGGAGCATTCGCGCGTCTACTACTTTGAAAACGGCGGCGACCCGGAGCTGTACTGCGCCAGCGCCGACTGGATGCAACGCAATTTCTTCCGCCGCGTCGAGGTGGCTTTTCCGGTGGAAGCGCCGGCCCTGCGCCGGCGGATTCTGGACGATATGGCGCTCTATCTGGCGGATAACACCCAGGCTTGGGTACTGGAGGCGGATGGCAGCTACCGGCGTCTCAACCCGGATGGGGCGGAGCCCGTCAACGTTCAGGACCGGCTCATGCAGCAGGCGCTGGAAACGCCCCCGGCGGCCGCCTCGGCTTCCGCGTCGGGGCGCGGCTGAAGTCGCGGATACACCGGCCTCAGGTGAAGCGCAGCTCGTAGCCGCTGCCGTTCAGCGCCTCGGCCTCGGCAGAGAGGTCGGCGTGCGTCAAAGGATGCTCCGCCAGCCAATCGGCGGGGAAGCCCAGTGCCAGCGTCGAGCCATCGCTGGTGATCGTCATGGGCGGCAGCGGCTGGGCATGGCGCCCGCGATGCAGCAGCACGGCAAGGCGCAGCACCACGGCTAGATCCTGGGCGACGGCGGCCAGCCGCGGCGGCAGGGGGTCGAACAACTGCGGCTGGAAGCGCCCGCGGTGGCAGCGGATGAGGCTGGCGAGCAGCGCCTGCTCGCTCCTCGAGAAGCCCATGAGATCCGCATTCTCGACCACGTAGGCGCCGTGCTTGTGGTGGCCGGTGTGGGAAATCGCCAAGCCCAGCTCATGCAACAGGGCGGCCCACTGGAGATAATCGGGCGCCGGCTCCCAGTTTGCAGCCGTCATGCCGGTTAAATTCGCGATCAGAGACTTCGCTGTTTCGGCCACGCGCCCGGCCTGTGCCATGTCGGCGCCGAATCGCTCGGCGATGGCGCGTACGCTTCGCGTGCGGATGTCGCGGTGACCGAGGCGCTCCACGAAATCCAGCAACAGGCCTTCCCGCAGCGCAGCTTCCGACACTTGCATGCGATCGATGCCGAGTACCTCGAACAGTGCCGTGAGAATGGCAACGCCCCCGGGGAATACCGGCCGGCGGCGCTCGCTCAACCCTTTGAGTTTGAGGCGATCGATGCTCTTGGCGCCGCGCAGGGCAGCGCCGAGTCGCTTAAGTCCCGCCCGCGTGATGGTGTAGTCGGCCCAGCCTTCGGCGGACAGGACTTTCCCGATGGCGCGCACCGTACCGGACGCGCCGATCGCCAGTTGCCAGGACTGACGCCGAAAAGCCTCGGCGTAAGGCTCCACCGCAAGCTCGGCATGGACCTGCGCTGCACGCCAGGCCTTGGTGCTGAGCCGACCGTGCGGGAAAAAATGCTCCGTCATGGTGACGCAGCCGAGTGGCAGACTCTCCATTAGTTGCGGTTCGCCCAGATGCCCGGCGATGATTTCGGTGCTGCCGCCGCCAATATCGGCGACCAGGCGCCGCGGCTGCGTCGGAGCCAGCCCGTGGACGACGCCGGCGTAGATAAGCCGTGCCTCCTCGGCGCCGGAAATGATCTCGACGGGATGGCCGAGTGCGGCCTCCGCCTCGCTTACGAAGAGCGCAGCATTGGCCGCTTGGCGCAGCGTGTTGGTGCCGACCGCGCGCACGTGCGAGCTGGGGAATCCGTGTAGGCGCTGCCCGAAGCGCGCCAGGCACGCCAAGGCCCGCTCGCGGGCGTCAGCATCGATGGCGCCGCTGCTATCGAGCCCGGCTGCCAGCCGTACCGGCTCGCGTAACTTGTCGATAATGCGGAAGGTGGAGTCCCGGGCGTCGGCCACCAGCATATGAAAGCTGTTGGAGCCCAGGTCGACGGCGGCGACGTTGTGGGCGGAGTCGGTGTCGCGTCGGGTCACAACGCACCCATCCCCTAGATTATGGCGATCCGGTTTGCGCCTCACTGTGCCGCATTCCGGTCGACGCGCCAAGGCGGCCCGGCGAGCGGAAAAAAAGCCCCTCAAGGGAGGGGCTAATGAGAGGGAGCTAAACCGTGGCGGGCCGGTGGCCAAAAAAGCCACTCACATCAGCGCAAAGCTTGGGGAGAAGCTTATGTGATGCTGTGACACGTCATGACGCCCTGGGGGAGGCTTGTCGCGACCCGCCACATTACAAAAGACAGCGGGGCGGCGGGGTTTGTTCCGGAACGCGGGCGCCGCGGCGCGTGCTGCCGTTTGAGCTCAGGCATCGCCAGGGCGCACACTACAGCGCGGGCTTTGACCTCCGAAGTGGCATGCTACAGCTGGTACTCACTCTCGTGTTGATTGTTGCCGTATTTGTTGCGGTGAAACGCGGCGTGGACGTGCGTGGCCTGGTTGCGGCGATCGTGGTGGTGGATGTCCTGGGCTTGGCCGTGGATTCCTCGGCGGCGACCATGGCGGGATATGGGCTGAGCGTGCTAACCCTGGTCTATATTGTCTGTGCCGCGTTGGGTATGCGTTTGCCGCGATTGTGGCGCCGGCGCTGAATCGCGCGTGCGCCACGGCCTCAAGTGCCGTTCACCTCATTGCGGCGAACTAGCGAGGATCCGCCGCAGGGCGCTGCTCAGCGCGTCAACTAGTTTTGCCATACGGGCGAAGTCGAGCGTGTCCGCCGTGTCGGCGGCGCTGTGGTAGTTGGGGTTACGGTAGTAAGCGGTGTCGGTAATCATTGCCGCGCGCCAGCCACGGGCCCAGAAATGGCGGTGATCGGAGTTCGCGATGCCGGGTAGCGCGACGGGTGCGGCCAGGGTGCGCAGCGGGAGCGGCGAGGGGGACATTGCGCGTCTGACGGCGCGAATCAGGCGCCAGTCCTGAAGCCGTCCGACCACGGCGATGAAATTGCCCCGATGCGGATAAACGAGCTTCATCATATTCAGCGGATAGCGCTGGCTGTGCGCGGCGTCAGTGAAATAGCCCAGCATCTCGAGCGAGAGCATGCCGACGACGCCCACGCGCTGGGCCGATAACGCCCGGGCGTGACGAGCGCTGCCCATGTTGGTGTTCGGGGACGGCGGCGTTTCTTCAAGCGTGTAAGCCACCAGCTCCAGGGCCGTATGTTTCATCGGGTGGCCGCGGAGCCGGCGGGCGAGTTCGATGAGCACGGCGACGCCGCTCGCGTTGTCATCCGCCCCCGGATTCTCGCCGAACACATCGTAATGAGCCCCTACAACCCACCGGGGTGCCGAGGCAGAACCGATAAGCGTGTGTAGATTGCGATAGGTTTGCCCGGCAACCATGAAAGGCGCATCCCATTGCCGGGCCCGCGGCATGTGCCATTGCGCGCGGATGTAGTCGGCGGCTCGTTCCAATGACGCGGCGTGAGCGAAACACCGGGGAGGCGACAAACCCGTCAAGGCAAGCACGTGCTGTTCGAGCCTGCGGGCGCATGCGGCTCCTTCGCTGGCGTTTCGGTCGGTGCGTTGTTGAGGCATGTCTTCACCCTATCGCGCATGCGACGGCTGAACCAGCGCGGGCGCATCTCTGCCCGCACGCCCGCGACCATCCCAATTGTGTGTCGGGCAAGACCCTGCACAGCGCGCGTGTGACCATCGGCCGGGCTTGCGGCGGGAGGCCCGACACGGCCGTATCGGGCCGATCCGGCGCAGGGGCTTGACTTTTGTTTGTGGTTGGCGATTCTATAGCGATGAAACGGATGGTTCTATAAATAACATAAGATGAAACAATCGTTTCTGACAACTAAAAGGGAAACTGAAGGCGTAGCCGACCGTCATGGACACAAAGGTGGACAACGAGGACTTGCAGACACTGATAGCGAGCCGCTTCGGGGAGCTTAGCCCCCAGCTGCAGCGCGCGGCGCGCTACATGCTCGAGCACGGCGACGACGTTGCTATGGGGTCCATGCGCGAACTGGCGCAAGCAGCCGGCCTGCCCCCCGTGACATTCGTGCGCCTTGCGCGTCGCCTGGGCTTTGAAAGTTATTCGCAGATGCGTGCGGGCTTTCAGGAGCGATTGCGCCAAGGGGAGGGAAGCTGGTCTTACACCCCGAAGCTGCGCAGTCTTCAGCAACGTCAGGCGGGAACCACGGCGCTGCTGCAAGAGCTGTTCGGCATGGAGGCGAACAATCTGGAGGCGGCGCTGGCGAACAACGATGCCGCGGTCTGGGAGCGGGCGGTCGAGGCAATCGAGCAGGCAGAGCGGGTGTATGCGCTGGGCCAACGGAGCAGCTACTCGCCGGCTTTTCTCTTCACCTATGTTTACCGGCTGTTTCGGGGCAACGGCACGTTGCTCGACGACCGCGCCGGCACCGTGATCGACGAGCTGCGTCACGTCGACGGATCATCGCTCATCATCGCCATCAGCGTCGCTCCCTACACGGCTGCGGTAGTGCATGCGCTCGCTTACGCCCGTGACGCCGGTGCGCGAATCCTGGCGATCACCGACGACGCGCTGTCGCCCATTGCGCGCCGCGCCGACGTGACGCTGTTGGCAAAGGCTGCCACGCCTTCGTTCTTCCATTCCATCGTGCCCTGCATTGCCTTGGTACAGGCCCTCCTGGCGCTTGTGGCGATGCGCGGCGGCGATGAGATTGTGCGGGAAATCAGGTGCGCAGAAGATCAATTGGAGCGCTACCGCGCTTACTGGCCCAAGGGTGCTGACGGGGAGGCGCGCCCGTGAGCTACGTGATGCACCGAGGCGGCGAAGACCAGTTGCCCCGGGCGGTGCACGGTGAAGGGTGCTATGTCGTAGACAGCGCCGGCAAGCGTTATCTGGACGCCTGTGGCGGCGCGGCCGTGTCCTGCCTGGGGCACAACCATCCCCGCGTGCAACGGGCGATTCGGGAGCAGGCCGCTAGGCTCTGTTACGCCCACACCGCGTTTTTCACCAACGAGCCGCTGGAGGCACTGGCGGAGTTTCTAGCCGGCACGGCGCCCGCCGGCCTGAATAAGGCCTATTTTGTGTCGGGTGGCTCTGAAGCGACGGAGGCGGCTCTCAAGCTGGCTCGCCAGTACTTCGTCGAGATCGGGCAAGCCCAGCGCTGCGAACTCGTGTCGCGGCGCCAAAGCTACCACGGCAACACCTTGGGCGCGCTGGCCGTGGGCGGCAACGAGGCGCGCCGCGAGCAATTCGCCCCGCTGCTCATCCGCACCCACCACATCGAGCCCTGTTACGCGTATCGCCATCAGCGCGACGATGAAGACGCGCAGGCTTACGGGCGCCGGGCCGCCGACGCACTCGAGGCGAAGCTTGTCGATCTGGGCCCGGAAAACGTCATCGGGTTTGTGGCTGAAACGGTGGTGGGGGCCACTGCCGGCGTGGTGCCTCCGGCGCCCGGCTACTTCACCCGCATCCGTGAGATCTGTGATCGCCACGGCATTCTGCTGATCCTCGACGAGGTCATGTGCGGCATGGGCCGCACCGGTGCCCTGTTCGCGTGCGAGAGGGAAGGCGTGGTACCCGATCTGATCACCATCGCGAAGGGGCTCGGCGCTGGTTACGAGCCCATCGGCGCGGTTCTGGTGCATGAGCGCATCGCCGATGCCATACACAAAGGCTCCGGGTTTTTCCAGCATGGTCATACCTACATCGGCCATGCGCTGGCCTGCGCGGCCGCGCTCGAGGTACAGCGCACGATTGCCGAGGAGGATCTGCTGGCGAATGTGCGGACGCGCGGGGCGGAGATGGAGGCGATGCTTCGGCGCCGGTTTGCCTCCCATCCGCACATCGGCGATATACGCGGCCGGGGTCTGTTCTGGGGTCTGGAGCTGGTGGCAGAGCGCGAGCACAAGACGCCGTTCGCGCCGGAGCTGAAGCTCCATGCCCGCATCAAGCGGGAGGCGATGGAGCGGGGGCTGATGTGTTACCCGGGCGGCGGCACGGCGGACGGGCGCCGCGGGGATCATATCCTGCTGGCGCCCCCGTTCATTGTTCAGCCACAAGAGCTCGAGCAGTTGGGCCCGCTCCTGGACGCTGCCATCGAGGCGGCCTTGGCCGGTGTGCGCACATGAGCCCACGCAAGCGCGAGGCCGATAGGGTCACGCAAGCCGAAGTTCTGATGCGGCGGGGCTGAGGACACCGGATTTTCCGGCACAAATGCGAAAAGGGGTTTCACAGTCGGGGAGGTTTAGGGTTTATGCAGTACAGATAGCGACGTGTGAGAAAGATCCGAGCGCGGCTCTTAAGCTTGCGCCGGAAGGGATAAAAAAGCATGGATCATTGTTGTGGATGGCATAGTGATTTGATGCGCCGCATACATCAACTTGTTTCGGACGGCGCTTGTTTATGAGGAGACAAAAACCATGTGGGCTAAACAGTGGCTTATAGCGACCGTAGCGGTCGTATCTTTGCTGTTCTTCGGCACAGCCTTTTCGGCTCAGCCGATCAAGCTTGGTTGGGTGGGCCCTCTGTCGCCGCCCGGGGATTACGCTAGCGGCCAGGAGATGAAATGGGCGGTGCAACTGGAAGCGGATCAGATTAACGCGGCCGGAGGGCTGCTGGGGCATCCGGTCAAGATCGTTTATGAGGACACCAAGGGCCAGCCGGCACAGGGCAGCGCGGCGGCGGTGAGGCTGATTACCAAGGACCATGTGGCGGCCATTTTTGGCGAGTTCCACAGCTCCGTCGCACTGGCCGAGATCGAGGTCGCGCACAAGTACGGTGTGCCCTGGATCGGTACCGACACGTGGGCTGACAGCATTACCGCGAAGCAGTATCCGGAAGTGTTCCGCATTGCACCGGCCAGTTCTCTGGTCTATACCAAAGTCGGCAAGTGGATGGCCCAGTCCGGTTTCAAGCACGTGTCGATTCTGGCGGAGGACACCGATTTCGGTCAGGGGGTGGCCCAGGTCGAGTCTTCTGTACTTGCCAAGAACGGCGTGAGCCACAACATGGAGACGGTGGAGCTCAATCAGCAGGATTTCACCCCCGCATTGTTGCGCCTTATGAAACGCTCGCCGCGTCCGGACCTGATCGATATGGCGGTCGCGGGTCAGGCTCAGTACCAGATCGTCAAACAGGCATGCAATCTGGGGCTTGCGCCGACGGCTCAGACCAAACTCATCGGCTCATCGGGCCTGCTGGAGAAAGACGTTTGGCAAGTCGACGGCAAGTGCGCCAAACACCTGCTGGTGGTCGACGTGGCCTTGCCCAAGACCCAGTGGAACGACAAGGCCAAAGCCTTCTACAAGGCCTTCAAAAAGCGCTACAACCGTCCGCCGACAGGCGTGGCCATGGAGTCTTACGACACGCTCGGCGTGCTGGCCGCCGCGATCAAGCAGGCTGGCTCGGCAAAGCATAAGGCGATCATCCACGCGCTGGAGAAAGTGAATTACACGGGTGTGCACGGCAGCTACTCTTTCTCCACCAAGAAGTCGCCGGCATGGGCCTACCATCAGTTCATGGACATACCGTTCATGGTGATCCAGTACACGGCCATGAATCAGACCCCCGAAGAGGCGGCGATCGTGTACCCGAAGAAGTGGGCGACGACCGACAAAATTTTGCCCTGAGGCGACCGCGTCCGGGTGTCTGCTGCGCTTTGACGGACACCCGGACCTCCCTGTCTGCGCGAGCAACGGTCAACGCTTATGAACTACTTCGCACTGGTGGCCGTCAACGGCCTGGTGGTCGGGCTGATCTATGCGCTGATGGCGGCCGGACTGACATTGATATTTTCCGTGCTCAAAGTGGTCAATTTCGGCCATGGAGCACTCTACATGCTCGGCGGTTACGTGGCGTTTTATGCCATCACGTGGCTGGGTGTGCCGCCCGTGACCGGTGTGCTGATTGCAATGGTGGCGCTGTTTTTGTTCGGCATAGCATTCGAGCGCCTGGTGCTGCACCCGATGTACACGGGGAAGGTGGAGCGCAAAGATGAATACGCCATCATTGTGACCTTCGGGCTGACGATCGTGCTGACCAACCTGGCGATTGTGCTGTTCGGCCCCTTCAGCCATTCACCGCCGGCCTTTATGCCCGGAACCCTCATCGTCGGCGATCTCATTATCACGTACGACCGGCTGATCGCGGCCGGTGTCGCCCTGGTGCTTCTCGTCGCCCTGACGTGGTTTTTGAACCGCACGGCCCTGGGACAGGCGCTGGACGCAGTCAGCCAGAGCCGGGAGTCGGCGGCAGTCATCGGCATCAATCCGAGGCGCATGTACACGGTGGCCTTCGGCATGGGTTCGGGACTTGCCGGTGGAGCAGGCGCGCTGATCGCGCCCATATTCGCGCTCAATCCCAACATGGGGGAGCTGCCGAGCGTGCAGGCCTTCATCATCATCGTGCTGGGCGGCATGGGCTCGGTGGGCGGCAGCATCGTGGGTGGTTTGCTGCTGGGCCTGGTGGAGGCGCTCGGTGCGGGGTTCTTCCCCAATCCCAATCGCGCTTCGGTCTACACGGAGGCTTTCGGCGCGCTCCTGCTCATTCTCACCCTGCTGATCCGCCCAACAGGGTTATTCGGTAGGCCCCACGCGCGCCTGGAGTGAAACCGATGGTACGTCAACATGCGGGAGGCTACCTGTTCCAGGCCGCGCTCCTGGTCGGCGCGCTGATCATGCCGGCACTGGCCGGCCCTTACTGGGTGCACGTGGGCACGCTGGCGTGGTACTACGCACTACTGGCCGCGAGTTGGGCGCTGCTGGCAGGCTCGGCGGGGCAGTTTTCCTTTGCTCACATGGCCTTCGCCGCGCTGGGAGGCTACGGTTCGGCGCTCCTCGTACAGCTAGCCGGCTTGCCGATGGCCGCGGCGACCTTGGCCAGCCTTCTGCTGGCGGCCGTTGTCGGCGCGGCGATGGGCTGGCTGGTGCTGCGCCTGTCAGGTCCTTACCTGGCGTTGTTTACGCTGGCCATCGCGGAGATCTTTCATCTGCTGCTGGTCGCGGAACAGGAGCTGACGCGCGGCAGCATGGGGCTGCCCGTGACCGGGCTGTTCAGCGGCGATTCCGATGTCCCTTATTACTATCTGGGTCTGGTGCTGGTGCTGCTCGCGCTGGCGGTTATGAGCTGGCTGCTGCGAACCCGTATCGGGCTCTTTCTGCGCGCCATCCGGGAGGATGAGGAAGCCGCCGAGGCGAGCGGGGTAAACACCACGTATTACAAGATCCTCGTGTTCACGCTGACCAGCGTCATCGCGAGCGTTGCGGGCGTGTTTTACGGGCAGTTTATCGGCATCCTCACGCCGACGATCGTCATCCTGCCGGAAATGGGGCTGGTGATCGCCATGGCGGTCATCGGGGGCATCGAAAGCCTGCCGGGGGCGGTGATGGGCGCAGTGGGCGTGTATCTGCTTTCCGAAGCGTTGCGCGATTATGGTCAGCTGCGCTTCGTGTTTCTTGGGATTGCTCTGATCCTGGTGCAGCGATTCGCCCAGAACGGTCTTTATCCGCTGATCGAGCAGATCCTGTCCAGCAAGGCGCGGGCGGCGGGCCGGCCCAGCAACGGGACGCCCGCGCCGGCTTCGACGCAAGCTCTGGGAGGCAAGCGTGCCAAGTAGCGGTGTGGCCCAGTTGCAGGCGGAAAGGCTGGTCAAGCGCTTCGGCGGCATCACGGCGGTCGACGGGCTGGATCTCAGCATCAGCGCGGGGGAGTTGCTGGGCTTGATCGGTCCTAACGGTTCCGGCAAGACCACGACCATCAATCTGATCACGGGCGCTTTGCGGCCCAATCAAGGGACGATCGAGCTGGACGGCGCCGCGATGGCGGGCAAGGCGGCGCACCAGTTCGCCCGCGCCGGTGTGGCGCGCACCTTTCAGGTGCCGCGGCTGTTCAAGCGCATGAGCGTTCTCGAAAACACGATGGTCCCGGCCCTGACTAACGCCGGTGTGGGCTGGCGGGAGGCACGCGCCAGGGCGGAAGAGGTGTTGGCATTCCTGCGTCTGAATGGTCTGCGTGACCTGGACGCGCGAGCGCTGTCCGGCGGTCAGCAGAAGCTACTGGAGCTGGCACGTGCGCTGATGCTAAAGCCGCGCGTTCTATTGCTCGACGAGCCCTTCGCCGGGGTGCATCCGCACCTGCTTAACGAGATTATCGACCACATCCGACAGCTCAACGAGCAGGGCTATACCGTGGTGGTTGTCGACCACAACCTGGATGCGATTCGGGCGGTCGTTCGGCGCGCCGTGGTCATGGCGAGGGGGCGCATGATCGCGGACGGCACCCCGGAGCACGTGCTGCAGGACCCGCACGTGGTTCGTGCTTACACCGGATCCCGGAAGGCGAACTGAGGCGCATTGTTATGCAAAGCATGGCGAGCACGCAGGCCGACACGGCTCCCGGCCGAGCGGCGCTGCAAGGCGAGGATCTGGTGGCGGGCTACACCAGCGATATCCATATCCTGCAGGGGCTGTCCGTACGCGCCTGGCGGGGGCGTGTGGCAAGCGTGGTGGGCCCGAACGGAACCGGCAAGTCGACTTTGCTCAAGACGCTGTTCGGGTTCTTGCACCCGAACAGCGGCAGGGTGGTGTTCGAGGGCCAGGACATTACGGGTACGCCGCCGTACCGATCCATCCACCTCGGAATCGTTTACTTGCCCCAGAAACCGAGCCTGTTTCCGTTTCTCTCGGTGGAATCCAATCTTAAGCTCGGTGCCTGGCATGCACGCCTGCCCAAGACCGATCTGCGGCGCAAACTGGACATGGTCTACGAGCAGTTTCCGGTCGCCCGGGACAAGCGCCGGCAACCGGCCGGACAATTATCCGGCGGGCAGCAGCGCCAGGTGGAGATCGCGCGCAGTTTGATGACCAATCCCCATCTATACTTGATCGACGAACCGAGCGCCGGGGTGGACCCGCAAACCAGCGAAGCCATCTACGAGATGGTTCGGAACCTGGCGAGCGAGATGAACAAGGCCGTGCTTTTGGTGGACCAGGACGTCAAGAGCGCTCTCGAGATTACGGACTATGTCTACGTGGTGAAGTCCGGGCGCTTGTTCGCGGAAGGGCCCCGATCGGATTTCCGCGGTGATACGGATGCGCTGGTGGCGCAATGGCTCTTCGCCCACGAGGAATGATTGTGCCGCGCTGGCGAGGGCACTGGTCGATAAGGTAGGCAATCGGGCACTGCGCGCTGTCGGGCCAGCATTCAGTTTCCCGAGTGTGGAAAAGCGCCCGTGGATCAGCCGGCATGGGAACTGCGCCAGTTCACAGCGTGGTGCGATCCCGCAGCCGGTGATGATGCAATGCCGACAGGCCAGCCGGCCGTGCTACCGGCTGGCCCCGGATACGCCGGTGCGCCAGCCTGATTCAGGCGCTCTGCCGGGTGCCGTTGCGCACCGTGGCGGCCAGGCTGGACACGTTGTTCTCGGCGAGCTCGCCGAGCTCCGTGAGCAGGGACACGCCCAGGTCTGACACAGCCTGGGAGTCGGCCAGGAGCTTGTCGCGCAACTTGTTCGAGGCGCTCATATGCTCGTCCCAGAACTGCTTCAGGCTGTCGGCGTCCTTGACGCTGCCGGCTTTGCGCACCTGATCGAGATGCAGTTCGGCATACGCCGGTACTGCGTTGATCTGCAGATCGACCAGCTTTTGCAGTTTGCCCATCACCAACTTGTTGGCTTCCAGAAACGGGCTGAACAATGCCTGCGACTGCTCGGTCAGCGTATTCATTATTTCGTCACGCATCAAAGTGCTCTCCTGCATGGGTTAGGCTCAATCAAGCCACGTCCGTCATTTACAAAGCGCCACTACTATAGCCCAGAAAATGCTGCACTGCAACATGGCGTTTGCATTGCTGATAGGGAGTGCAGCGACAACGACGGTCGATAGGGTAGGCGCATGTCGTCTGACGACAACGAGATAATGTGGATGAGTTATATAACGACATGAATAAAAAGCTATAACCCTCTGTATCCAGAAAACAACAGCTATCGCGTTGATCGTTAAGGCGGGGCCAGCGCCGCCCGCCCGGGGGCGTGCCGGTGGCCGACAGGGCAGCCCAGTCATTCCTCGGGTCACGGACTGACGCCGTCCGGCGTCAGCCGAAAGATGTTGTCGTGTATACGTGCCGCGTTTTGGCCGTCAAGCATGAGGAACATGGCGGCGCCGATTATCCGGGTCTTGCGGGCCTACTCCGCGTGTCGGCGAGAGCGCCCCCGCACGACGTGTTGGCGGGGCGTTGACAGCGCTGTTTACCTGAAAGCCAGGGATTTTCCCGATAGGTCCGAGTGTGCGTCGCGCTCGACAAAATGGAAGAGCGCCTCGCAGCGATACATGACCCGGCCTTGCCGAACGGCTCCAACGGTTTGGCATAGGCATTGCGTTAGAAGTTCTCATGTAACGCTTCGCGAAATCATCACTGCCCGCCTCGGTACCAGGTTGCGGGCACGGTCGTCCGCCGGTTCCGTTTCGGCATCGGCAGACTCCACGGCTGGAGGTCGCAGCCGGAAAACGTTAGTTGCGAAATACATGAGCTGATTCGACAGGAGCTTTTGATATGCAGCGAACTCTGAGTTTGTTCACCCTCACGGCAACGGTGGCAACTTGCGGCGCTTTTGTGGGTATGGTGCCGATTTGCGCACAGGCAGCCAACAAGCACTCAACCGCACGGGAAGCGGCTGCCGCCGGCCCTAAACCTGGTGGTTCCCGGGATGGATTGTCGCTAAAAACCCCGCCGGGTATTCAGGAGATTCTCGATGTCAATAACGACGTCCGCCTGGGGGTCAGGGGGCAATATGAGGACTTCAAGTCACAGAAATCCTCTGACGAGCCGAAATCAGTGGCGACAGGATGGGTGCCGGGGCTGAACGCATCCGTATCCACAATGTTTAAGATGCCTGTGAACTTTACACAGCACACGCCGTCGAAACGTTGAATAGGCAGCATTTTAGGAGATGTGGCTGATGAAACAGCGTGAGATGAGTTTCCTGGAGTGGACGAAGCGCTTCGCCAC
>Ga0102962_1000308_pt1 | contig 25864 bp, 24 predicted proteins | sample SalPonF2_C_D2_MG_FD_84519 | JGI IMG/M metagenome (GOLD analysis project Ga0102962, IMG submission 84519) | Salt pond soil microbial communities from South San Francisco under conditions of wetland restoration - Salt Pond MetaG SF2_C_D2_MG ...
AACCGATAGCATAAGGGAAGCGTGCTTCTCGAAGGTATTTTTCGATGGTCGGGTCTAATTTTGACCCACCGATCCCAAAGAAACGTACCTGTCCACCAAACGTCTCCATAAGTTTTTTACCGGCGAGCCTGTTCAGGATAATCCTGGTTGGTCTGAATCCGAATAACCTTCTGCTAACTGGATTTCCGGTCAGTTTTGGCAGGACTTGTTTGCGGTATATTTTTTCAATGATTAACGGAACCGACAGAATGGTGGTTGGTTTAACCATTTTCAGTGCGTTGACAAGTACCGTTGGTGTGGGGAGTTTGTCGAGGTAATAAATACTGGCACCTGCGTTGAGTGCAAGGATGAATCCAAGGCTGTTCTCGTAAGTGTGAGACAGGGGTAGGATGGATAAAAACCGGTCGTATTGGTTTACATCCTGAATGGTCAGGGTCTGTATAGCCATCCAGCTCAGGTTCTTATGGCTCAGCATGACGCCTTTTGAAGAGCCGGTTGTGCCCGAGGTATAAATGATGGATGCCAGGTCTTCTTCAGCGATAGCCAGGGATTTTTCCTCGAGAGAGAGATTTTGTGGAGCCGTGTCAGTCAGGTTCAACGATTCGGAGGCTGTTAAGTTTTCCATGATGATATATGGAATTTTCTTCAGCTCCAGTTCGTTTTTGAGCCTTGCATATTGTTTTAGAGAAACAACAACCAATTTGCTTTCCGAGTGATCGATGATTGACATAACCTCGGAAGGATGAAAATCCGGAAGTATGGGGACGGTAATACCGCCTGAAAAAAGTATCGAAAGATAAGCAATGCCCCAATTGGGCATATTTTCGCCAATAACGGCAACCTTATCCTTTTTTTGGATCCCTGCTTGCAGGAGGAGGTCTGACGTATCCCGGATTTTATCGGCGAGTCCGGCATAGGTCATTCCTTCCTTACCCACAAAAGAAAGGGACGTATTCCCTCTGTATTTTTTTACAGCTTCGGTAACAAGGGAACAAACTGTAAGTTTTTGCATCTGCTTTTCTCCTTTCCGCTGATTCAACCTTTAGAAGGTGTTCAGAAGAATTTTCTAAGAGATTTAACATTAATTTAAAGGGGCTGAGATTGTCAGCCCCAAGGAAATAAACGTATCAATATGCTTCCCGATTACCCGAGATAACCTTTAAGAAGCTTGCTTCTTGAAGTGTGTCTAAGCCTTCTGATGGCTTTCTCTTTGATCTGACGAACCCGCTCGCGGGTAAGTCCGAATTTCTCCCCTATTTCTTCAAGGGTCATTTCCTGTGTACCAATTCCAAAGAAAAGTCGCACAATATCTCTTTCTCTTTCGGTGAGGGTTGCGAGAGCCCTGTCGATTTCTTTTGCAAGAGATTCTTTGATAAGCGTTTTATCTGCATTTGGAGAATCGTTGTTTACCAGAACGTCAAGCAGGCTGTTGTCTTCTCCTTCAACAAAAGGCGCGTCAACAGAAACATGTCGTCCCGATACTTTAAGTGTGTCGGACACTTTTTCCTTTGGCAGTTCAAGAGCGTCGGCAAGTTCTTCAGGTGTCGGAGTTCGTTCATTCTCCTGTTCGAACTTGGAAAACGCTTTGTTGATCTTGTTCAGTGATCCTACCTGGTTAAGCGGCAGACGAACAATACGGGACTGTTCGGCCAGTGCCTGAAGTATGGATTGACGGATCCACCATACGGCGTAGGAAATGAACTTAAACCCTCTTGTTTCATCAAATTTCTCGGCTGCTTTTATCAGACCAAGGTTGCCCTCATTGATAAGGTCGGGCAGGCTTAATCCCTGGTTTTGATACTGTTTGGCCACAGAAACCACAAATCGCAAGTTTGCACGGGTGAGTTTTTCCAAAGCCAGGCGGTCTCCTTTTTTAATCCGTTGTGCCAGCTCAACTTCTTCTTCAACTGTGATTAACTCCTCTTTTCCAATCTCCTGCAGATACTTGTCTAACGATGCACTTTCCCTGTTGGTAATTGATTTAGTGATCTTTAATTGTCTCATTATTCCTCCCAAAAAAATTTGCTGCGAATTTAGACTATTTTAATATACAATTCAACTTTATTTGACCAATGTATATCACAAAAAAGACTTGCACCTGCAAGTCTTTTTTGCAAAAAGAGTATTACAATGTGCTCTAACTATCTCATAATCCGAAAGCGTAATAGGCTACCATACCATTGGGATAAATCCCCTCAACATATACTCCACCTTTCACGCCACCGAGTATATCTTTTATGTCATCAACAGTCTTGACGGGTTTGTTATTGATCTGAGTGATAATAAATCCTTCACGCACTCCGGCTTTTAGTAATTTACCGGCTGTAAGCGAGGTGACTTTCACACCATGGTCAATTCCCAACGCCTTCAAGGTCTCATTACTGGCAGGTTCGAAGCTGCCTCCAAGTAGTTTGAGGGTTTCACTTTTCTTTACAATGCTTGTATTGCCTTCCCTGTTACGTAATGTAACATCAAAAAGTTTCTCTTTTCCGTTCCTGGAGATTGTCACCTTGACCTTATCGTTTGGTCTGAAGCGGCTTATCTGCTCTTGTAACTCAGAAACATTATGGGTAGGTACATTGTTCACTGCCAGAATGATGTCTCCTTTCTTAATTCCGGCTTCGCGGGCAGAACCATCATCAGAAACGCTGTTTACATAAACGCCATCAGTACTGCTTAAATTGTTCTGATTGGCAAGATCTTGTGTTACATCCTGAATAGTTACACCGAGGAAAGCCCTCTGGACGACGCCGTATTCCATCAGGTCGCCTATAACTTTCTTGACGATACTGACAGGTATAGCAAATGAGTTACCGGAGTAAGCGCCAGTTCTTGAGGCAATTGCGGTGTTTATGCCTACCAGGTTTCCCTGTGTGTCGACAAGTGCGCCACCACTATTACCGGGGTTCACGGCTGCATCGGTTTGCAGGAATGACTCAATGGCAAACTGACCTCTTAGAATGTTAATATTCCTGGCTTTTGCTGAAATAATACCGGCAGTAACCGTTGAAGTAAGGTTGTATGGGTTACCTACGGCGAGGACCCACTGGCCTAATTTCAGGTTGTCGGAATTGCCATACGTCAGGTATGGGAGGTCTTTGGCATCAATCTTTAACAGTGCCAGGTCGGTGCTCGGATCGGTACCAATAACTGAAGCTGTAAATGAACGACGGTCATTCAATACAACTTCAATATCATCCATCTGATCAACGACGTGATTGTTGGTTACGATATAACCATCATCAGAAATAATTACACCAGAACCAAATGCCATAACAGGCTGTGGTTGCGCATTACCCCTGTCACCGAAAAAGAAATCGTATAATGGATTATCTGAATAGTTATTTTCTCGTGTTCCTTTAACCTTCACATGGACAACAGCATGTACGGCTTTATCGGCAGCGTATGTGAGGTCTGCCGCCCCTTCGTTCGGGCTGGATGAAGCGGGGAGGTTGGTGTAAAGCATACTCTGGTTTCCGGTAGCTTTTACAACTTTTTGGTCAGGTTGAAAAAATTCAGAATACGCCCATACTGCTGCAATGGCAGTTATGACGGCAATGGAGAGTGTTCCAAGAAATCTTTTTGTTTTCATAACAATACTATTTTATTTTCTAACTTTAACAAGAATTTTCAGTTTTGCATTACTCAAATACTATGCCCTGATCATTTCCAAAAGGATAATTTTTAAGCTATCAACGCCTGTAAAATCAAAGTGTTGCGGCGTTTTGTCGAATTAACCTTTTTTAACAGAAACTGACATGACTATATTGTTTGAAAAATACCATGGTGCCGGTAATGATTTCATCATGATTGATGGCCGCGATACCCCTGAATCATTTTTTACAACAGATATAATAAAGTATTTGTGCGACAGGCATTTCGGTGTCGGCGCCGACGGACTGATTTTATTACTCGAAGATCCGTCAGCCGATTTCAGAATGAAATATTTCAATTCGGATGGACGTGAAGGTACCATGTGCGGTAACGGCGGCCGCTGTATCGTGGCTTTTGCTTCTTCAAAAGGACTGATAAACAGCGAAACGACTTTCGCCGGTATTGACGGCCTCCACCAGGCGGTTATCAAAGACAATGGCTTGGTCAGCCTGCATATATCCGATGTTGACGGTGTTCAAAAATTAAGCGACGGCTATCTCCTCAATACAGGTTCAAAACATTTTGTAACCTTCCGCGATGACATCGGGAATATCGATGTTTTTCGTGAGGGCCGTGCACTGCGATACGAATCACGGTTCAGCAGCGACGGGGCTAACATTAACTTTATCAGGATGGAAGGGAAGCAGGAAATTACCATCAGGACCTATGAAAGGGGCGTTGAAGATGAAACGATGGCCTGTGGTACAGGCTCTGTGGCTTCTGCCATAACTGCATACATTCATACCGGAACTGACAGATCTTCATTTACCTTGCATGCACCAGGCGGACAACTTTCGGTAAGTTTCAATCCCGTGGGAGACGGCGCATTTACCGATATTTGGCTGGAGGGCCCGGTAAAATATGTATTCAGCGGGGAGATTGATATTTAAGACAGTACATATACGTGAATAATGGTCTGTATTGTGGAGTTTATTTCCCTTAATGATGACATGAAACAGGAAAAACGTGGTATTTATTGCCATTATTCTTTATACCGGGCATTTTACCTGTAGGTATACGTGCGTACCGCTTCATATTTTTTAACCCCATCGTCAATTGTTTTACTCACCCAGTTACCCATGACGTCATACGCATAGGTGAAATTGACATTTCGCGTTACATTCCCCGAGTCGTCCTTGATTTTTTTATTACTGACGAAACCTTCATCATTATAGGTGTAAGCGATGGAAGAAACCATGCTGTCGCTGCTGTTATAGAATTCTGTACCAGTGACATGATTGTTGTCATCCCAGCTCATAATGACTTTCTTTCTAAGACTGTCGGCCGCTGTGTAGAAATCGTGTTCGATGACTTCGCCTTTTGCATTGTACCTGAAGGTTTCTCTTCCCAGGGGAGCATTGGTGCTGGCAAGAAATGCCTTCTTTTCACTGAGGTTTCCATTGGCATCATAGGTGAATGTGTCGTACATATTCGTACTGTCATGACTGATCCAGTCGGCACGTATATATTTACCCTCCACGTTTTTTATAAGCCAGGATTTGTCGAGAGGGCCTTCACCAGAGGGATACACTACTTTTATGACCATTCCGGTAGTGTCGAAATACACCGTGAAATCGGGTGACATCCCCATCTCGCTGATTTCCTCAGGTTCCAGTATACGACCTTCTTCCGGGTGATTCGCTTTCATCACTTCGGTGCTTAGCTTTTCGTCAATCATGATAACACGGCCGCTAAGAATTTCTGGGTGATATTCATAAGGGGTGAAAAGGCCAAGTGTGACATGTGTGTCGAGCTTGTTTTTTGTGTTGCAGCCTGTCAATGCAATGGTTAACGCTGCCAGGAATGCGATTGATAAAGTTTTCATGGTCTTATCTTCTTAAGTTTTTCGGAAAAATCCGTGTACCTGACTACCGGGAAGGAATTTCGAATACCCGGTCTTGTTCGATGAAACAATGTTGCCCGTCTAATGGTTTGATGCGGAGACCAGAGGGTACCCTGGAGAAGAAAGTTGGTAATAGCATTCGATAGCGTTGTCTGGTTCGCCTGTATTTGCAGGGAGCGGGCATTGGCAGCCCAGGATGACGGCAGGTGCACTAGCGGGGCTGGACGTGCACCAAAAATTAAATTTTTTCTATGGGGCAGACCTTTGACCGGCGGGAAACAAAAAATTATAACAGTTTGTTATAACCTGATGAATCAAAATTAAAATTCCGGGATCTAAATCCTGGCATTTTGTACGAACCAAAATATTAATCCCAGGAGGAAAAAAATATGGAGATTACTAAAGTTGTCATAGCAGACGGGTGCACAGCCTGTGGACTTTGCGAGGAAATATGCCCGGAAGTCTTTGAGCTCGAGGATGAGGCCGTTGTAAAAGAAGGGGCCGATTTCAGTAAATACGGTGATGAAATAAGGGAGGCGGCCGAGAGTTGTCCTGTTGAAGTCATCACTTACGAGGAGCAATGATCCCGTATCCGGGTGCCGGCAGAATTAAACAGTAAGGCTAAGCATTCGGGGCTGCATGTTACCAACAGGTCAGCTGAGTTCATATAGCCTGCCTACACGTCGTTCAATAAGAAATACCTTGTTGAATCCTGCACCGGACATGTCCATGAGATTCATGATTTCCGGCATCCCGTCGTGATGAAGTGCGGTATCCATGATTAATAACAGCCAGTAATAGCGCAGGTGTTTCTTCTGATATATCCGCAGTTTTTCTTTCTTATGCGTAATTGTTTTTTCAATTCTTTCAGCCTCCAGGCCTGGCAGGGTATATGCCCCGGCATCAATCCAATCGGCCTCGGTAATTTCCGGAAAACGGAAAATGGTGACCGATTCGAGGAACTCATCGAGTTCGCTGATTGTGAAATGTATATGATATGACTCACCGGTTTTCCTGCCTTCGACCCTGCTCAATACAGCATTGGAAATAATTCCGGCGACATGAATAATACGCTCTTTTTTTGGGACCCTCCCGGGCCTGAAATACAAGGCGACATTCAACTTACGATCGCTGCAATCTTCAAAGCTTTCCCTGGCAAGTGATACGATTAGTTTTTTGACCCTGTTTTCAGCCGAATCAGAGGACAGCCTTTCTGCGTGGTTTTCATCCATCACATGCGTAATCTCAATGCCAAGGGAATTACGGGGGCCGTCTTTTATGATGAAATCGGGCGATTCGGTTCTGATCAGCTTTCCGGGTGGAAAATCTTCGTATAGATACCGGAACAGCTCAATATTATTCAGTTCATCGGAGTATTTTTCCATGATCTGTTCTTCCCTTGTATTACCCATTGGGGTAGTTGATCGAAATTCATAATCGCAAGATACTACGAAATACATGAAAAAGGGCTCGTCAGGGTTAGAAATATGAGATGGAAAATACAAGGCTGCCTGATGCGAAGTGAGCGTTGTCTTGATGTCAGTATTGGCCGGTCTACCATCGGACTTCTGTAATTTGGACAATAAGATGACCAGGATCTGTCAAGGAAGTGTTCATCAGCAATGTTTTGCTTTCATAATGGGACCTCCCTTCGACTTATAACCCGCCCTTCATCCGCCACAGGCGGATGAAGGGCGGGTCATTGCTTTAGACAGGGAAAGCCATTCTGGCTCCGCTTAACGGCCTGACCATGTTAGCCCGTGTTCAATTAAGGGGCTCCCTGTCGTACCTCAGCTCTGGGTGAAGTGGAAGGGCGACTTCGATTTGTAGGATGTTTTTCTGCCAGGATGACTTTTTAAGACGGCATCATGCAAGTATGATTGGCTATGGTTGATTAAGCCGTCGTATGTTTATGTTCCCGGGTGCTAATACCGAAAGGCAAATAAAGCGGGCAAATACTGAAAATGCTGGTCACAACCAGTATGCCTGCCAGAATGAGAAGGATGATACCCAGGGTCCCGGTTAAAACATGGGTGAAATAGAGAATAACAATAGCTGCGGCCAAAAGTACCCGGATAACTTTGTCGGTTGTTCCTACATTTTTTTTCATGACGTTACTTTTTTTAGGTTGTCAGAAATTTTAGTATTAATGATTAAAACAAAGTTACAATAAGAAAGATTACAAAGCGGTGACCTGGGTCACAATATGTTATAAAATATCTATGCCAGAGGGTGTTTGTCTGACCAAATTCTGACTTTCCAGTTTTTTCAGTATACGTGTGATGACTTCCCTGGCGGTACCAAGGCTTTCGGCAATCTGCTTATGGGTAAGGTGAATGGTACTTTCGCCGGTAATTTCTTTGCGGCGGTTGAGAAAATCGATGACTCTTTCGTCGAGGGAATCGAACAACAGGTGATTGATGGTTTCGATAAGGTCTGAGTACCTTATATTAAACTGATTATAAAACAATGCGTTAAGTTCAGGGAAGCACTTTATCCAATCCCTGATCCTGTTGGCGGGTAAGAGTAGCGTATTGGTATCCGCTTCGGCAACGGCATTGACCCTGCCGGGTTCATCTTTCAGGACTGCCGAAAAAGACATGATGCAACTCTCGGATGGTTGAATATAATACAGCAGCAGTTCCTTTTCCGAATTACTCGTAAAAACCCTTATCCGGCCTTTAAGAACAATAGGGACCACTTTTACGTATTTGCCTGCCGAGAGAATGATGTCTCCTTTTTTAAAGTCCATAATCGTCCCGTGAAGAATCAGTTCCTCGCGCAGTTCCTCGCCGGGGAAGGTTAGGTTTTGTAACGGGTTTTCCATGCTGATTTCCTGTGGTTGTTTTTACTAAGGGACATTCAGTCCTGTCCGGGACAAGCGAAGCCCGGCCGGATGTGTCCGGAAGGTGAAAAATAATGTGCGGTTACCAGGAAATGACAAAGTGTCTCATCCGTAATTTTTCCTCATCCTTAGCTGGCACGAACGGATCTCTTTCTCGAGCAGCTGCAGGTTTCGCCTGTAAACATCGGTCGGTTTTCCCATTGCTTCCATCTCCCTGATCATGTTATTGGTCATGGTGATCTTCTTGCGCGACTCGTAGATCCTGACAAGTAAATTCTTGAAACTGTGTTGATTTTTCGTCATAGTGGGCGTGTTTAATGGTTATATAAAGTTACAATCGGGTTATTACATTTTTGGTACAACAAACTTGTCTTTATTAACACCGGGGACATAGTTATGAGCATCGTGGTTCTAATTCAATCTCACTTGTATAATAAGGGGATATGATCTACGCGAAGTCTGGTTCATTAATGAAGTCCTGAATATGCAAAAACAACTTTTCGGGTTGTTATCACATTTCCGGAACATCGGAATGAAAGCCAGGTTTATATCCTGGAGTATCACTTCTGTCCGGTAACCGACCCCTTATGGTATAATAACGAAATCAGGGGTTTTTAGTTGACGGAAAAAGCCAATAAAATTCTATGTTGTGGAGAATAATTCTCTAATTCTGACTGCCCTGAAAAGTTTATCTGACGATTGCAGGATTTTGCGTTTAAGATTTTGGGGATAATCAGGGTGGTTGTTAAGGAACAACCGGACCTGCCTGGCGTCAGCCTCCGAATTGTGACCCGAGAGCCAGGCGTCGAGCCAGTTGCCGGGAAAGAAAATGTCGCCTGTTTGTTGAATTTCCTGCAGCATATCCAGTGCCTGGTAAAGATTTTTAGTCATACCAGACTGTCGGAGGGGATGATTAAGGTAATAAATGGCTGTCAGTACCCATGCTTCATGCTCCCGGTTAGACGGATCTTTCAGTTTCCCGACAAAGGATTGACGCACGTCCCGGTCAGGGTTAAGAGCAGGAACAACATAGTTAAACGCCGCGAGCCTGTCGGGATTTTTTATCCGTTTCCTTTCTCTGTCGATGATGTCATTGTAACTGTCCGAATCTTTAAGGGCCAGTTCATAGCCAAGGTTAATGCGTTCCTGTTCGGAGAGGTCAAGTCCTTCATCCCCGCCTTCATTCCAGATTTGGTGCAGGCGTTGAAGGTTGGCTTTGCTTGTCGACATATTGGCAAGAGCCCTGAAGAGATCCTTTTTGACGCTGCCGTTTCGTTTCTTGTATTCGAACCATAATTTCGACGTCAGCACGGGTTCTTCAGCCTGCCTTGCCTCTGTGGGAAGGAACTTCCAGTAAATTTCGCGGGCATAACCCAGGAGTTGGTTAATCAGCAGGGGCTCTTCTTCATAGCTGAGGTCTGAAATGATATGGTTAATGACCGTTTCGGGCTTAATGCCGGCATTGAGAAGATTTTCGTAGATGATAATCCATTGCGATGCCCTGGTAAGGGCCGGCATGGTGCTGTTCTCACTGTAAATACTGTTCATCAGGCGAAGCAATGACGAGTCATTCTCCATGATAATACTGCCGTAGGTGAATCCATCAGCGTTTAATACCGGATGGTCACCTTTATTAAGCCTGAAGAAGAGGCTGTCGCAGATGAAATGAAGGGAGAGATTTCGATTGTTATCATAAACGTTCATGATATCGGGCCACACCCTTTCCGATCCTGCCGGGTCGTTTTGCTCTATCCGGATTATAGTGGGGTCATCGATCACGTTATATTCCGGCATACCGGCCTCTTCGACCCATACATGGCTCCACTGCTCCAGGTCGGTTGATGTGCTCTTGTCGAGGATGGTTATCAGGTCTTTCCAGCCGGCATTGCCGTATGAATATCTCTGCAGGTAGCTCTGCAGCGCCGATTGCATGGCTTTGTCCCCGGTAAGCTTTTCAAGTTTACGCATGACAATTGGTGCCTTATGATAAATAACAGGTCCGTATACCGTACCGGCATCCTCAAGGTTATCGAGGTCCTGTTCAATGGGGTTGGCCCCGGCTGTGCGGTCGATGGCATAAGCCTGGCGATAGTGGGCCATGAGGAACTTGAGCCTGAAATCTACCCCGGGGAACCAGGGGTTAGTGATTTTCTCGGCCATGAAGTTAGCGAAGACTTCCTTGAGCCATACTTCATTGAACCATTTCATGGTTACCAGGTCGCCGAACCACATATGTGATGTCTCGTGGGCTATCAGGTTGGCCCGGTCCAGTTCTTCTTCCTGGGTGGCCGAAGCCGGCAGCATGAGCCTGGATGAGCGGTAAAGAGTTGCCCCGGTATGCTCCATCCCCCCGTATTGGAATGAAGGAATAGCTACCATGTCATACTTGGCGAACGGGTAGGGGAGTCCCGTGTAATTCTCCAACCATTCGAGAGAAGCAAAGACCTGTTGGAATATAACCGGGATATTCTTCTCTACCAGGGTTGTGTCGGTTTCGCGGTGAAAGAGCCTGATGGTCCGTCCCTTTTCCGTTTTTGAAACGACTTGAAATCTGCCGGCAGCAAAGGCAAACAGGTAAGATGGTAAGGGCTCACTTGGTGCAAATGTCATCTTTTTGAAGCCATTTTTCACCGTACTTTTCGTCACCGGACCATTTGCACAGGCCACCCAATCTGGAGGGATGCTGAGTGAAAGTCTGAATACAGCTTTCAGGTCTGGCTGATCGAAACAGGGGAAGGCCGTTCGTGCCCGGTCGGGGACAAACAGGGTATACATGTAATCAGCGTTCCGGTTGAGGGACATGTCACCAGCCAGGAAGTCGATGTTCACCTCGTTTGGCCCTTTACTAAAGTATTTTCCCGGCAGGACAATGTGCTCGCTGGCAAATTGCCATTTTACAGGTTTACCGGCCATAGTCACCTGCCTGATATCTTCAGGGCTGCCTTTAAAATCGAAGACCACCTGTTGAGGTACCTGTCGCAATGAAATGGAGATGAGGTTTTCTCCTTTTATACGTTCTTCAACAGAGGCGGGAATTGTGAAATTCAACGAATATTCAACATCACCGGTTACGGCCTTTCGTTCCCTGGCCAGTTCCTTGCTGACACCTTTTTGCGGCATGCTGCCCCCTGTTTCGTGAATACAGGATTCATTGATGATGGTAATGGCTGCCAACAGAAGTAGCAGGCTCAGATGTTTTACTATGTTTAAGTTGTTCATATTCAATAAGTTATTGAGATGCTGGCAATTTTCCGCCGTCAGCTATCGGCTATCAGCTATCGGCTATAGGCTGTCAGCTCTTAACTCTTACAAACAACGCCCAGAGTTTACAGGGATTTGAAACTCTGTAAAGACCTCCCACAAGCCCGCCCACTCGCAAAGCGGAGGTATACTATTCTAACAAGCTTATTTTTTACCGACCGATTACCGATCACCGATTACCTCCCCACGCTCACACTTTCAAGAAGATCTTCTTCCGGTAGAGGAAATACAGGAACAGCCAGCTTACTAAGAAATATGCCAGGGCTGACCAGAAGGGCTGGTTCGCTTCCGGGGCAAAGCGAATGAGTCCTCCGAAGAAATACTGTGCCGTGGCTGTGAAGCTGATCATCCCGGCCTGGGCCAGGTAGATAGTGATCGGGTTAAGGCCGATGACCACGAAAGGGAAGGCCCACCATTTGATATGCCAGATGTCCATGACCAGATAGAAAAAGGATAGGAATAACAGGCTGAAACCGGCAGTAGTCATGACAAAGGAGCTTGTCCACAGGTTTTTATTAATGGGCAGGACCAGGTTCCATAGCAGTGAGAGCAGGATAAAAACAACACCGGCACCGGCCATGATCCCGAGTTTTTTGTTAGGTGATAAGGTCACGTTTTTAATTTTCAACAGGTGTCCGGTCAGCATACCAAGCAAAGCTGTCGAGATTGCCGGGATGGTGGAAAGGATACCTTCGGGGTCGTGAACACCGAGGTAGAGTTTACCGGGAAGCAGCATTCTGTCGACATATCCGACGATGCTGCCATCGACTGTCAGTACGCCGGCGCCATATCCGGGCACCGGGATGAGCATGAGTATTGCCCAATAAGCCAGCAGGATGGCGGCACACCATATTGCCTGCCAGCGGATATTGGCGTTCATCACGATAAGGGCGGCAAACATCCAGGCGAGACCGATCCGTCCCAGCACGCTTGCATACCGGAGGTTGTCGAAATCGAAACGAAAAAGCCCGTTATATACAATACCCAGGAATACAAGGACCAGGCCACGGGTGATGATATGCTTATAAATTTGCCCGCTTGATTGTCCGTTGGCCCGGCGCTTGCGGAGTGAAAAAGGGAAAGTGACCCCGGCAATGAACAGGAACAGAGGAAAGATCATATCGAAAAAGTGAAAACCATTCCATTCAACGTGTTCGGTCTGGACATTCAACCATTCAATAAAACCGGAATGACCGGTTTTGGCCAGGGCGCTGACCATAAGGGCGCCACCGGCGATCCAGAACATATCGAAGCCCCTGAGCGCATCCAGTGAGGCCAGGCGGTCAGTAGTTTTTGTCTTCATAAGTAGTAGATTTTAGAAGGAAAACTTAATTTAGTGTTTTTGTATGAAGGCCGGCTTGTGCTTTGGCCAGCCTGTTGAAGTGTTAAATATAGATTTATTTCCTGAAAAACTAAACCATATTGCCATGAGAAAAAAATCAGGTTTACTTGTCATGCTGGCTATGATTTGGGTTTTTGCCGCAGGGCAGGAGCCTGTAAAACTTCATCCCGACAACCCGCATTATTTCCTTTGGAGAGGTACGCCGACTGTGCTGGTGACCTCCGGCGAGCATTATGGTGCGGTTATTAACCTCGATTTCAACTACCGCTTATACCTTGAGACGCTTCATAAACTGGGGCTCAACCACACCCGCATTTTCCTGGGCGATTACCTGGAGCCGGAACATGCTTTTTGCATTGAAAAAAATACCTTATCTCCGGCCCCCGGGCGGTCTATAGCTCCGTGGAAACGCAGCAGTGAACCAGGCTTTTCACTGGGCGGGAACAAATTCGACCTCGACAAGTGGGATCCTGCTTATTTCGAGCGATTAAAAGACTTTATGGTTTATGCTGATAAGATGGGTGTGGTGGTTGAGGCCGACCTTTTCTTTCTCGGGCCGACGTTCGAAAATCACCCGATGAATACTGTCAATAATATCAACGGGACCGAGGTGCCTGCTGACCGGGGGTATCTGACCCTGGATTATCCAAAAATTCTCCGCTACCAGGAAGCCTATACGCGGAAAATGGTTGACGAGATGAATCAATTTGACAACCTGATTATCAATATCTGCAACGAGCCATGGTTCAGCAACCAGGAGCATCCCGGCTTTACGAGCCCGCCGGCCGACAAGACCAAGGCATGGATAGAACGGGTATCGGAATGGATTGTGGACGAAGAGAAAGATCTGCCCAACAAGCACCTTCTCTCGGTGGATTATACGAACGAAGGAGAACGGATCAAGGCGGAAAACCTGGATACCTACTGGAAAAATATTTCGGTGTTCAACCATCACTACGACCAGGATTCTAAATCGCTGACTCTGAATTACGATATTCCTAAGGCATTCACTTTCAACGAGACCGGCCTGATGCCGCCACTGACCCCGCAGTACCGCATTCAGGGTTGGAAGTACATGATGACCGGCGGGGCTTTGTATAATAACCTCGATTTCACTTTCCAGATGGGCAATGAAGACGGGTCGGGGAGTACGGAATTTGTATGCCAGTGGTATTCGGGTTGCACCCATCCTTACATGAAAGACCAGATGAGCGTTTTATTGTCGTTTATGAACTCGATAGATTTCGTCAGGATGCATCCATCCCGCCAGGTTCTGGCCCTGTACGAAGGCAGTGAGAACATCCGTTGCCTGGCCTGGGAAGGTCACCAGTACGCCTTATACTTCTGGGGTGGCAGCAAACCTGTCTTCAGGCTCACTGCCCCGGCTGGTAAATACAAGGCTGAATGGATTGATCCGGCGACCGGTGACCTGGTTCGTACAGATATGATCGACCATGACGGTAAGGATGCTATTCATTTCAGGGGACCGGAATATGTGGAGGATATGGCTTTGCGGGTGATGAGGGAACGGTAATACCGGAGGATACTGAAAATATAAAAAAGTGGTTCTTTGCAGGCATAAGAAGGTATTTCTGCTTAGGAGAAGTCCTGATTTAATCGTTACACGCCATGAGGAACTTTGCGGGGGCCGTTTTTTATCTTTATTAGTACAATAATACCATGTTTTTGGGAAAAAATTCCCTCCTGCTTCCGGCAAAACAGGCCATATTTGGTAAACAGAAATAGCCAACATTCAAAATGGTCTGCCAATGAATTATTTGTTTTCAGGTAAGTGGTTCTTTATCATTACGCTTTGTTGTGTATGGCTACCATGTCATCGCCTGTTGGCCCAGGATGATTTTCGTCATCCCAGGGGACTTCTTACTCCGGCCGATGTACCGGTTGTCAGGGGAAAGGTCCTGAAAGAGCCATTTGCAGGTATGCTTGCGGTTCTCAAGCAGAGTGGCTGGCAAATGCGCACAACGGTAGAGCCCGGTATTTCCGACAGTTCACGTGTTGCGCGCCGAATTTATGGGCTGAAATAATTGCGGGGAAACGATTGGACAATAAACATACTCTATATGGTTTTATTTTTTAGGATGATAAGATACGTCATGAAAGAAACAGCCCGGCTGCCGGGCATTTGCCTTATTCTGGTGAGTCTGTCTGCTGTATTGCAAGGTCAGCCTTATAAGGCAGACTGGAATTCACTCGATAAACGCCCAATCCCGTCATGGTTTCATGAGGCGAAATTCGGCATTTTTATTCATTGGGGTGTTTACGCCGTACCATCTTACTCACCGGTTGTGCCTGATGGCTATTCGGAATGGTACTGGCGAAACCTGGAGGATCCGGAACGTAAAAATCATGCGGCAGTGAAGGCTTTTCACGACAGGGTATATGGCAACGATTTTACCTATGAACAGTTTTTGCCAATGTTTAAAGCGGAACTTTTCGATTCTGATGAATGGGCTGAACTATTCAAAAACTCGGGAGCAAAATATGTGGTTTTGACCTCTAAGCATCACGATGGGTTCTGTCTTTGGCCTAATGAGGAAGCCAACGAATCGTGGGGCAGGCCCTGGAATGCCGCCAGTGCCGGCCCTCACCGCGACATCCTGGGTGACCTTACAACTTCGGTACGGCAAGCCGGCTTAAAAATGGGCTATTACTATTCGTTGATGGAGTGGTACAATCCGGTTTTCGAAAAGAACAGGTCGAACTATGTTGATGAAGTGATGATCCCTCAATTCAAGGACCTGGTGACACGGTATAAACCGTCGGTGATCTTTTCCGATGGCGAATGGATCATGGAAGACACAGACTGGAAAAGCCCGGAGATACTGGCTTGGTTGTTCAATGATTCGCCGGTGGCAAATGAAGTGGTGGTGAATGACCGCTGGGGAAAGAACACCCGTTCGAAACACCCCTGTACTTATTTTACGTCGGAATATGGTTCCGGCATGGATAAATCGGTGGTATGGGAAGAGAACAGGGGTATGGGGCAATCTTATGGCTATAATCGAATGGAGCGTCTCGGCGATTACAAAACCTCGGATGAGTTGATCATTATCCTGGCCGATATCGTATCACGAGGTGGTAACCTTCTGCTCGACATCGGACCGGCAACCGACGGAACCATCCCTGTCATCATGGAAGAACGGCTCAGGGATATGGGTAAATGGCTGGATGTTAATGGTGAGGCAATATACAATACCAGGGCATGGAAACGATCGAAGCAGTGGAGTGAAGGTGAGAAGCCGGAGATTGAAAGTGGAAATTATCAGACTAATTACGATGTGAACGAACTTGTAAAAGCGAACGGTGATCAGGCACGGATCGAGATGTTTTTCACCAGAAAAGACAATACTCTTTATTGTATTATTCCTCAATGGTCCAGAAGTTTTAAGATCAGAGATGTTAGCATTGGGAGCCATACATCGGTCAGTATACCGGGACTTGATAAGGCTATTCACTGGCAGAAGGACGGTAAGGACATCATCGTTGATTTGTCCGGCATTCACCCAGGAGATTTGACAGAGAAACTTTTCGTGGTGAAAATTACAGGACTGAGAAATCTCCCTCTATAAATTCAATTTACGTTTTATTGAAGCTTAGCTAAACGACATGAACTTGAAATGTGAAACTTATTCGTATCACCTTTTGACTTATGATACGCCTTTCGACAAAAGCTGACAGACTTTTCTGAACTGCCGCCATAAATCGATGTCGAGGTAATATAAAAAGAAGTAAGATTTCTTTACATCATTTGACTGAAATACCACTGCAGTGACTCAAAAAAAGTCGGTATTTACCTGACTATTGATCAAAATCCTTTAATCGAAATGAGTATTTGGTATTGAAAGGGATAATGAGCTAAAAAATTGAAATGGCCGTACAGCGTGGTATTTGAAGGGTGTTAATAACTTTATGTCAAAAGGCGGGATGAGTGCTTCGAGATCGGACGGGCTGAAGCGATTAAGGGGTAAGGCGTGCCGGGCGGTGGGGGAGGATCCCGCCCAGCTTATCAAAGCCCTCACAAACCACTATCCCCTTCCTATGCCCGGAATTCGCCACCCGGCGCTCCCCAATAACCCTGCAACGGAACTTACCACCCAGGGCATCTATGTGATTCTATAACAGGACGCGCCACCCGGCGCGCCCCTACGACAAACGACACACATTTCTGAACAGACGGGACATGTCTCTTTCGTTTCACCAGATGCTTTTCTTAGCTCGGTGACAGCCCTGGCTGAAGGCGCAGCCACTATTACTGTAACATCTGTTGATGGTGGTTACATAGCCAATTGTATCGTGAACGTGGTTGAGAAAAATGTTGGCATCAATCAAGACATCATGTCAACCGGGGTGGGCCGCTACCCATAACCGACACATCAAAGGGGTGTGATTGAGAATTCAGCAAAGTGGCAAAATACAGGGTGATAGATATATATGGTCGTACAATGAGGTGTAAAAACAATAGCGGTGCCGAAAAATTGATCCTGGATATGAATGGTCTGAAAGTTGGAATGTACACCGTTGAAGTTGAATTCATGGATAAATCATGCCAGGCACTGCGGTTTTGCAAGGAATAGGAAGAGAATATCGTAGGGGCGCCCGCCCATACCCGTCCGCCCGGCCCAATGAATGTCCATGAGAGTTTCCTCAACAGGCATTCTGATAAAAAACAGAACGGGATTATGTATAAATATTACACAATAAATGTGTAATATTTACACAATGATTTATTTGCGTTGTGTTTCCTTTCGCCTCATGTAGCGATTAACATCCACCCTGTACCACCGTTGTTTTCTTCCGCCGTTTGATACTAACGGGCTTTGTTTCTGTTTGCACGTTTACTGAAGCACCTTTTTTGGAAGCCGCCATTTTTGCAAAATCATAGCGTGGCACTCCTTTTTCCAAGGCTGAGTCTGTTTTTGTGGCAGCCAGGTCATTTCTATGTTGAAGATAATAATCGTATCCCCCCGGCAGTACCTTTACATTGTTGAAGCCCACTTGTCTTAAAAACATCCAGGGGCCGTTAGCCTGTAACTGATCATTGCCATACAGGACCACTGTGATATTTTTCTCCCTGAGTTTTTTCATCCTTTTTATGAATTCCTTTTGAGTCAGATCGGTTGCAGGAACATTCTCAGCCCCGGGAATATGCCCCTGGCCGAAATCATAATCATTGCGAATATCGAATAGAACGACATCTTTATTGCCATTATTAATTACATCAGCCAGCTGCCAGGGATAAAACAGAACATCTTTTTGATCGAGATCTTTAAGGCTTTTATTGATACTTGAGTTATATGTCAATGATGGTTTTGACAGGATTACTGCACCAATGATTACTACAATTACAACCACCGACAGTGCAATGATTACTTTCCATGGATTAGATCTGTTTTCAGCCATTGTCTGATATTTTAATTTTAACTATTAAATAATTAACAGCCACCGGCAACCACATTTGTTTTCTTCCTTTTTCTAACCTGAACATTGATTTTTGATGGTTCCGAAATTTCGGCTTTCCCCCCGGTGAAATACATCCTGGCTCCCTGTCGGAATGCATAGGTATCCAAGGCCGTGGCTGGTTCTGTCTGTTCAGGTGCCTGTGGTTCGATAATGGTTTCCATCCAATGGTTTAAACCGCCTTTCATAACGAACGTGTTCTTGAAACCAAGACGTTTGATAAAAACCCAGGCCTGGTCGGCTGCGATAGCGTCGTTCGAAATAAAAACCACCTTCATATCAGGTATACCAAAATACAAGAGGTTATTCTTGTTAAGAAGACTATCGAGAGGAATATTGATGGCTTTCGGAAGTGAATAATTGTTGAATTCATTTTCGTTTCGTACATCTATAATTTCAAGTGAAGGGTTATTTTGAATGATCATTTTAGCTACATGGTCGGTGGTGACATACCGGCCGGGTCGTACAATCTCCATAAGCAACTTCTGTGGTTCTATTTGTTCCGGCTTGTTGGTTTCATTAAAAAACAAAGTTCCAAAAGCCAATAAGAACATGAATGCGGTTAGAAAAATATATATTCTCTTCATCGGATTAAAATTTGTAATCAGTCATATTTTTTCTGATACGTTTTTCGATACCCAAAACGCCCCAGAATACGGCCAGGGCTATAACTGTAAATGTGAATGCAAACCAATGTGCAGGGATGCCGGTAATCTGTGTCAGGGTAATGTGTCCAAGATACCCGCTGTTAAAAAAGTCGGCAATGTAGGGATAAGCCATGGTGAAGCCGGCCATTCCAAGGTACAATCCTGCCAGGTAGGCAACCGCATCCAGCTTACCGATAGCTATGGCCGTAAAACTTGTCCCCGGGCAGAATCCACCCATGATAAATCCAACGCCCATGATAACGCCGCCTAAGATCATAGGTCCCAGGTACGTCGGAAGGATGAATATTTTAGTGAGGTCGAGGATCCCAAAGTAGTTGAAGTATAACAAGCCTACCATTGCCACGATGACGGCGGTAAAAAACACGCGCAAAACCACGAAGTTATAGCCATAAAATACACCGACGATATTCCTGGATGATGAGAAACCTGAAGCTTCAAGAATAAATCCGAAAGCAACACCGATAAGGACAGCTACTACGTAATCCCAACCACCGGCAATTACCCCATTTGGAAATAAAGGTCCCATAATTATTTTCTTTTAGTGAATAAGTCCCAATGATTTGTTTCGTCATTGTTCCTTAAATGGTTTACTTAAAATATCTTATCTCTGTCAGTTATTTCATTTTCGAAATCTCAGGAAGAGAATTCTGTCCGGCCGCTAAACCCATAATTTCCTGACAATATGAGCCACTGCATAACCGGTTCCAAATATGGCAAACATGACGATTACCCCGCCAAGTGAAAAGGTCGCCGAGCCACTGAGGGCCGCTCCGCTGGTGCATCCCCTTCCGAACCGGCTCCCAATGCCAAACAGTGCTCCACCAATCAGTGCATAAACGATTCTCTTTTTGCCTGTGATATTCGGACCGTGTTCAATACGGAATTTTTTCATTCGGCCAAATATTACGCCCGACAGGAGGCCGCCAATGAACATCCCTAATGATTCGAAAACCAGCCATGAGTATAGGGCTGTATGATCACTGCTGATCGATTGGCTCATATACGCATTCTCCCTGGCCTTTTCCGGTGTGACCACTTCGGCGGTTGTAACCACGGCGTCTTTTACCGCTCCGCTGGCTCCGAGGCCGCGGCCTGTAATGTAGAACGTAAGAAGAACCAACAGTCCTAATAATACTCCACCCAGGTAGGGATTAATATATTTCGGTTCGTTATTCAATGCTTGATTCATTGTCTCAACATTTTAAGCGATTAATTTAAAAACCGGGATATCTGTCCAGCTTCAACGATAATGAAACGGAACATCAGTCCTCCGAACAGGATCAAAGCAGCAGGTATCCATTTTGGGACATGCAATCCGCGTAATTCCATGGCTTCCAGAACGCCGGGGAAAATCAGTCCCAATATGACCACGAAGACCCAGAAACTCATGGTAAACGACCCACCTAAAAACAGTTTTGCGGATTCGACAGCTGTTTCCGTTCCGGCCAAAAACCCCATGAATAAATGAACGATGAGGAAGAGTTCCACGACGATGAAAACCAGGTCGATACGACTTAGGATTCGTCGTTCAGCAGGATCCGTGCTGATCCATATAGTGGCCGCCAGGCCGGTTGAAAAACCCGAAACCAGGAATAACGGCCCCAGGATGGATGTATTCCAAAGGGGACGGGCATTGAAAGCCGACAACAGAATACCGGTATATATCCCGAGGATAACAGCGAGGATCATCATGACCCAGGCCATGGGGACCCGGATTTTGATCAACCATGACTCAAAACGGTTAAACCAAACGACTTTCCAGTCCCATGTGGGAATGATTTCTTTAAGATAGCTGGCCACCCAGAGTACCGATAAGGGTGTGATAATCATTAATGTCCATGCTCCCCAGCTCATCGGTGACTCAAAACGTACCGTGGTATAAAGTTGCCAGAAGTAGAGTTTATGTTTCAGATCCCAGAAAAGGGCTGTAAGTCCGATAACGAGGACAAACGGTGCTATGATTGGCGCCCATTTTACGGTAGCCTTCATCTTCTCTTGTTTTCCCGTAACCACAAAATAGCCGGCAAAGAACAGGATCCCTGCTGCAAGTCCGCCAAGAAACAGGTACAAGGGAATCTGCCAGTGCCAGACATGCAGGTATGGGTCTATGTTTGGAATATGGCGTCCGCTTACTATTAATTCTTCGTCCATTGTACACAAATTTAATGGGTTAGATAAGAAAATACAACTGAGGTCTGGTCCCTGCATCGGGACTTAACACCTTCCATTTACGGTCTTTGAGTGCCATTGAAACATCACTGTTGGAATTGTCCAAATCACCAAAATGAAGACAATGGGTAGGGCAAACATCGACGCAGGCCGGATTTTGGCCTTTCTCAACACGCTGTATACAGAAGGTGCATTTATCAATGTACCCCTTCGGGTGGACATAGCGGGCATCGTAAGGACAGGATTCTATGCAGGCGCAACAACCTATACATTCATCGCGGGTAACCAAAACAATTCCGCCGTCAACGATATGACTGGCGCCTGTAGGACAGCAACGCACGCAGGGAGCATTATCGCAATGATTGCAACGCTCCGATCTGAATTCAAGGAACAGTCCCGGATATTTTCCCTTGACATTCTCGACTATCCAGTCGCGGCAATAACCGTCCGGAACATTGTTTTCCAACTGGCAGGCCACAACACAGTCGCTACATCCGACACATTTTTTTGTATCAATTGCCATTGCATATCTCATGCGCTAACCTCCTTTCCATTGTTCTTAGGAGCTTCCTTTAAAAAAGTAACAAAGTTGCCACGCATCCCTGCTCCCCCCATGACAGGATCGACCATAACATTGGTAATCATCTCTTCATCACTCGCTCCGCGGCCATAAGCCCGTGTCAATTTCTTGCCGGAGTGGCCGAAGCCGTGAACCATGTAAACCGAATCCCACCGGATCCTTTCTGTGACGCGAACAGTAACCGGGAACGAGCTCACGGCACCATCCTGGTTTTTCAACCATACTTTTTGACCATTTTTTAAGCCTAGTGAATGAGCCACCAGAGGATTCACCCAAACGTTGTTGTGACTCATCAGATCCCACAGGTTATGATTATTGATGGTGCGGCTGAAAGTATGCATGGGCGCACGACCGTAAATCAGCCTGTAGAAATCCTGAGGAGGTTCGGGATGAGGTATGTAAACCGGGATGGGATCAAATCCTGCATCGGCGAAATCGCTGGAGTACAATTCAATTTTCCCGGTATTTGTATTAAACGTATAATCTTCGTTCTTACCCAGGTAAGGTGGGCCTGTTTTCCTGGGAAATGATTTGACCCCGATTTTTTTCATCTCTTCCAAAGAGGTGCCTATCTGTTTCAGTTGCCAGTCGATCACCTCTGAATAATCGTTGTAATTGAAATAATCGTGAAGCCCCAGCCGCTGACCGATTTGCTTTGTTATCCACCATGCCGGTTTTGATTTGTATTTTGGCACGGTAGCAGGCATGCGAAGCGCAACATTAGGAAGCCGGTTTTGAGCTACCCTCAGGAAATCATACCTCTCAAGATAAGTGGCTTCCGGTAATACGACATCGGCATAACCGGTCACCTCCATGGGCATGGTGTCCACAACTGCAATAAATTCAACTGAATCAGCAGCTTCCCTGAACAACTTTTTATCGGGCAGCGAGATTGGCAGATTCGTTCCTCCAACCAGCCATGCTTTCACCTGGTGCTTGTAATTCAGCCGTGGAATGGAAGCTTTCAGCAATTCCGTTGTTATTCCCATCATGGCCAGTGGATATTTTCCCTGGTTGAGATCTCTCCAGTTCCATTTTGGTTCCGGGTAATCGGGCTGTGGAAATTGTGGAAGCGATACGGTTTCTGGCAGGTACAAACTTCCTCTTTGACCCCAGGCTCCCAGCAGTGCAGTCAAAATAGCCATTGCCCTTTCCCGTTGGGAATCATCGCCATACCAAACGGTATGACGCCCGGGATGGATGACAACCGCCGGGGCTGCACCTGCCATGGCTCTGGCCGTTTCCCGAATTTGTGCTGGCTCAATGCCGGTAATGCTATACGCCCATTCCGGGGTCATGTTTTTCACATGTTTCCTGAGAGGATCAAAGCCGAAGGTATATTTTTCAACAAAATCCTTGTTGTATAATTCATCATAAATCAGCACATGGATCCAGGCCAGGAGAAGCGCAATATCGGTGGCTGGTTTTATCGGTAACCAGTGCGTGGAATGTCCGGCTGCTGTTGAAAACCGTGGATCAACAGTAATGATTGTTGCCTTGTTGTCGATGGCCTCCGACATTTCCTGCACCTGTGAATTGTGCATGTTTTCCCCAATGTGTGAGCCGATTAAAACCAAACATCGTGTATCGCGGATATCTGTGTTCTCGGGCGAACCAATGAAGGCACCGAAAGTGGAATAATAAGCAGCTGAACGCGGCCCCCGGCAGTTGGCAAAAGCGGGTTCGGCACTTGTGTCTGAACCATAAGCACGCCCAAGGTGTTCGAGATGATTACCAGGCGTTCCGTGTACGAAAAAGCCAAAAGACTCAGGCCCATATTTCTCTTTGACCTCTTTCATCTTATTAGCTACTAAATCCAACGCTTCGTCCCATGAAGCTTCCCGGAAAAATTGCGAACCATCTTTCCCGGTTTCCCTGATTAATGGCGTCTTCAGCCTGTCTTCATCGTAATACATGCCTACGCCTCCGGTGCCTCGCGGGCATAAGCGGCCTTTACTGTGCGGATCACGCTTGTTACCCACTATTTTCCTGATACGACCTTTCTTGTCTACATAGGTCCACCCTGCACATTTCCAGAAACACACCTCACAATAGGTCGGGAACGGAGTCAGGACGTCATCGCTGACCGGATCTTCAACTTGTGATCCAAACCATTTGAATATTCCCGAACCAACAGTATTTAAACCTAAAACTGTTGCGCCTGCCCCTGCGGTTGTGATTTTGATAAATTCGCGTCTTGTACTCATTTTATGGTGTTTTATCAGCTTCAAAAAAATGCCTGTAAAAAGAATCTGTGGAGATTCTTTTTACAGGCAGTAGTCTTTTTGATCGGTTCTATTTTTTTCAAGATGTGCCATTTTAATTTATATGTTCTTTATAAATAAAAACAGGTTAAATGGTTATCCGAATTATTACACGTTATTGAAGGTTGCTTTTACTAGCCTTCTTTTGTTGATGCCTCTAAACGGCTTATTATGTTGTTTTAACATTCAATGCTGATCTGTTGTTTTGTTTTTGAACTGTTAAAAAATCTTAATGAAGCTTATCCCGGACCTTTTATGTTTTAAATAAATTCTAAATAAAATGGATTTCACGTGATGATGTATGATGACATTTTTTCTTTTAAATAAATTGGGTGAAATTTTGTAAACAGGCGATCATCGTCGTACAATTAAGATCAAAAGAATCATAAATTACGATACCCATGAATGAGAAGACCTTGTCATAGAAGGAGAGAAATGACGGAGAAATCTCAATTTTATTAGCTAAATGATATTGAATCTGAGACAGCAAACATGACAGCCTGTTTTTGCATGTTCCATTTTATTACTTTTGTTCCATAAATTAGCCGGATGAGAAAAACAGGAAGACGGTCTTTTCTGGAATTAGCAATGACAGGTATAATTGCCCTGGTTATCTTTATTTGGAACAGGCTGGTTTATCATCACATTGAAATGGAGAAGCAGAAAGTCCGGATTTTACCTTATAATGAGAACAAGACCGTCTCCTTCCTGGGAAACTACCTGGTCGTGAATCAGGAGGAAAAGACCACGGTTTTTTCGGCGCATTGTACCCATTTGGGATGCATAATTGATCAAACAGAGGGTGACAGGCTGGTCTGTCCCTGTCATGGTTCGGAGTACGATTTGAATGGTGACGTGGTCAAAGGGCCGGCATATAAAAGTCTTAAAATTATTCCTTCGAAAATAACACCAGATGGGACACACATCGAAATCAACGGCCAATAAATCCGCAAAAAAGAATCACTGGACCTACGGGACGCTGGCATTGTCCATGTTCTGGATCGTTCTTTTATCTGGTGTTTTGCTTGCTGTGCCTTTCGATGTGGAGAAACCGTATTTAAGTATCAGTGGAATGATGGTTGGTAGTCCCTGGTCTTCGCTGGTACGAAATATGCATTTTTGGAGCTCTCAATTCTTTCTGGTTCTCAGCCTGATTCATATTTACGATCATTTTCATTACAAGGAACGGATTGGAATGAAAAAGGGTGTGGCCTGGAGGTTAAGCCTGGGTGTGTTGATTATTTTCCTCGCGATGCTTACCGGGTTTTTACTGAAGGGGGATGCTGACAGCCTGCAGGCACGGCAAATCCTGCAGACGCTTGCTGAACGCATTCCGCTAATGGGTAAAGTTTTGGCCTATACTTTACTCGGCGATCCCGGTAATTTTCACCTTATTTATGTGCATCACATTGCCACATTTACGGTCTTCGTAACCATTATAATGTTGGAACACAGCCGTAAGTTCTGGCCTTCGGCCGGAGATTTCGTCCTTTCATTTTTTGCTGTAGCCATCGTGAGCAGTTTTTTCAGTGCACCGCTTCACGACAACCTGAATCCTACGGTTAAAGGTCCCTGGTATTTTGTTGGTTTCCAGGAGATCCTTCACTGGCTCAGTCATCCCGAGTGGTCTCTGCTGCTTTTCCTGGCCGTTCTCATCCTGGTTTACATTGTAAATGCGGGTAAGGGGCGGGCCGTTTTCGTAAGCAAGCGAAGCTTACTTGTTATTACGGGCTTCTATTTAGTACTGACATTGATCGGCC
>Ga0102962_1000309_pt1 | contig 25824 bp, 11 predicted proteins | sample SalPonF2_C_D2_MG_FD_84519 | JGI IMG/M metagenome (GOLD analysis project Ga0102962, IMG submission 84519) | Salt pond soil microbial communities from South San Francisco under conditions of wetland restoration - Salt Pond MetaG SF2_C_D2_MG ...
AAGGTTACCCCTGCAAAAATGAGCAATACTGTAGATGCAAATTGCCAGGATAGGTTAAGCAGAAAAATATATAAGACTACAATATTCCAGTAGGAGGGAAAGCCAAGAAAAAAGTTATCTTCCGTTTTAGCCTGTTTATTGGTAAATCCGAATATGCTTGCCAGAGCGCAAATTAGAAGCACCCATATCGGTAGGCGCATCGTAGCAAAGATCCACAAAAGCGGCGCGATCGTCCATGTTACGAAATCGATGATATTATCCATTAAGCCACCATCAATCTTAGCCGCATTCTCTTTGGTACCGGCAGCCCGGGCAAGGGTACCATCTACAGAATCAATGATAACTGAGATAGCAAGTACCCAAAGAGCTTTTTGGAAAAAACCGTCATATGTTAAGATGATAGCCCATAGGCCTAAAGCCGCTCCTAAAGCGGTTAATAAGTGCACCCCATAAGCTGCTATTTTTTTCACATTATTCGTTCATTCTTAATATTACCGTCCTTCGACTATCCCTTAATAAAATAAAAAAAGCGGAACCTATGAAGTCCCGCTTTTGAATCAGTCCATATATAAAACTATTTTACATTTTTTTGGACCAGTTTTGTATTGTTAAACTTTTATTAGGTCCTATTTTTCTGTTCCTTTTTTGGCAGGCAACCGATATGTAATGGGAATTGCATATTGCACTCTAACCGCTTTACCATTTTGCCGACCTGGCTTGAATTTCGCCTGCTTAATGACTCGGAGTGCCTCTTTATCACAACCGTCACCGATACCTCTGATGACTTGAGGATTTTCAACCTCGCCTTGCTTATTTACAATGAATCGTATGATTACACGTCCCTCAATACCGGCTTTTTGGGCTTTTTCGGGATAGTTTATCTTTTGCTGAAGACCTTTTAATCCGCCTTTTAGTTCGGGCATCTTTTTAACGGATACAAAATAATCAGGAGCTTCGAGTGGTGTTCCAGGTTGGTCATTCAAGTCTGAATAGGCTTTATTTTTATTCCAGAGAGTCATCCTTATAACATGTTTTTCTTTAACCTTAGAGACATGAATTGATTTGATATACTTTGTTTTGATACGGCTCAATTTTTGAATCTCATCTTTGGAGGTCACCTTTTGGCCGTTGACATAAAATACGCGCTGGTCCGACTGCGAAGCGGTATCATCCTGCCTCATTTGTGCTTGCGCTTGATGAACCTCACTATTCGTAATCCCATTATCGGCCATATCCGTACAAGCCATCGTAAGGACGATTAGGGAAGCTGAAATCATCGTTAATATAAAACTGGTTCGAAATTTGTCGGTAAACGTTGATTGATCAGACATAATTTGAATGCGTTTTTTGAGTGAAGAAGGATTCACGGCCATACTCATGGCCAGGGCAGTTTGATGTTCCCGTTCGGCCAATTTGAATAACAGTTCGGCATATCGTTTTTTTGAAAATCGATTATTGGCCAGAACCTCACCATCGCAGGTTATTTCACGGTATTCCTGACTGGAATTGTACAGGTAGTGAGTGAGCGGATGTATCCAGAAGAGCGCTTTGACAGATATCAAAATCCCATTAAGTAAGAAATCGCGATGTTTTATGTGCATGAGTTCGTGTTGGACAGCCATCGCCAGGGCCTCAGAATCATCTTGTAAGTCCGAGGGAATCACAATCCTCGTTTTAAACCATCCATAGGTAAATGGGATTCGGATTTTATCACTGAAAGCAATGAGTGGCTGTTCATCATTCTTATTGACAAAACCAATTGCTGAAATCGGAAGAAAGGTTAACTGTTGTTCCAGTTTTTGGAGGTTAAAAATACCGTACAACATTCTGAAAAGCAGATAAATGGATCCCGCTGCAATAAGAATTCCTGAAAGACCGATCCAGAACATAGGGTCAGCCGACACATTGTTGATAGTTGGTTGAGAGGTAGCTGAAGTGACAGCAATAGGATTTTGGAGGACAATGAATTTCGTCGTGAGTGCTTCAGCCGATTGTGACAGACCATTGAGCACACTGGTTAGATATGATCCGATAATACCGACTGGCAAAGCCAGCAAAAGTGCTACCCGGGCGTGATATTGATACACCGGAGGGATTCGATCTTGTTGATACAAAACAGTTACAATTGGAATTGCAACGATCGTCCAGATGAATAGTGGAAGCCAAATATGGTCGAGCATTAATCCTCCGAAATGCTGTGTAAAGCGGATGAGTTGGGTCATGATTATTCCTCCATTTCGTCAATCATTTTTTTAATCTCCTGAAAGTCCTCAGCAGACATATCCCCACTATTAACAAGTGTTTTTATGAGCTGTTTGGGAGAGCCTTTGAATACTTTTTTCATCAATTCTTTTATCAAGTTTGAACGTACCGATTCTGGCTCTTTTGCGGGGCTGTATACATAGGTAACCCCTTCTTTTCGATATTTCAGATAGCCTTTTTCTGCCAGGTTCTTCATCACAGTCATGATTGTGGTATAAGCTACTTCCCGGTTTTCCAGGATGCGTTTTCTAACATCTTTAACTGTGGCTTCGCCCAAATCCCAGACATGATGCAAAACTTCCATTTCCGTTTCGCCAAGGGGAGTCAATGATTTTTTCATATATCAAAATTTATAAGTTCAAATATGTTTTATATAACTAGTACTAATATAATAGTATTTTGTAAAAAATCAAGATTTATCATTGAATGATTAAATTTTTGACATGCTCTACGGTCTCTCAGTTCTTTATTTAAGAACTTCCCAGAAGTGATGTAGCCTATATATTTTAAGCTGTATAACCTCTGTAGCGAGGATCATATCACTTTCAAAAAGTTAAGCTATAAAAATTTATAGTATGTCTGCCGTCCTGTGAATAGCTTCTTCAGGAGTATCCACCACATTGAGTTTATAGGGAGCCATTTCACCAATAAAGGCAAGCGCGTTATCCGTTTGGTGCAGTAATATAATTGGTTTTTTCGCTTTTAAAGTCAGCATAATCTCAGAGGTGGTACCAATACCGGTGCCGCAGGCAATAATTACATCAGAACTGAGTACATTGATATTATTGCGGGCGCTGCCTATCCCCGTACGGATACAAACATCAAGATGCTCAGAATGATCGCTTCCATCTTCCGACGGTAAGATCCCTATTGTAAGTCCGCCGGCTTCATGTGCTCCTTTTGATGCAGCATCCATTACACCAAAATTGCGGCCGCCGGTGAGTAGGGCCCATCCCTTCTTGGCAATAAGGTTACCGACTTTGGTAGCCAATTTGATGTCCCGGTTGGTTGCCCCGTCGCCGGGACCCATTACTCCGATAATTGTTTTTGTCATGATAATGAGGGTATGGAACTAAGTGAGCATTAAAGATATTGCAGAGTTAGATTTATAAAATTAATAGAATTTGAAACTAATGTCGCACCGAAAGTTTTTGAAGCATATTGATCAAAACATTCGTAGGAGCAGATTATCTGATCACAATAAAGCAATCTTTATTATGCATGATCAGCTAAATTTGGAGGTTTGGCCGGATTGGGTCAGGGAAGAACAACCTCTATTGATTTTTATAGAAACGCCTGCCAAAGGAAATTCGCTTCCATATCATAAGAAGAAGCTTACTTATGTGTTAAGTTCAATGCGCCATTTTGCATTGGAGTGCAGGCAAAAAGGATACCCCGTATTTTATCATGTCACGTCAAATCATTATGGCGGGGGCCTTGCAGAACTTTTGGATCAAGCTCAAAAGTTAGAAATTACGTTCATGACGCCTTCTGAGTGGGACAGTCGGCAGCGGCTTCGTAAGATTCAACAACGATATTCTGATCGCATGACGGAAATATCGAATTCTTTTTTTATCGCCAATTCAAGTCGTTGGAAAGATAAAATTGCCCCCGGCTACCGAATGGAATATTTTTACCGAGAAATGCGTAGAGAGACGGGTTACTTAATGCATAATGATGAACCGGTGGGCGGAACGTGGAATTATGACGGGGAGAACAGGGAGGCTCTGCCCGAGGGTCTGCTGTTGCCTGAGGTCACAAAGATCCAGCCAGATGAGATCACTGATGAAGTAATAGATTTGGTAAATCAAAAATTTGGAGATCATTACGGAAAAATCGAAAATTTTCATTACGCCGTCACCAGAAAAGGTGCCTTGCAATTGTTGGATGAATTTATTGATGAACGCCTGGCCAATTTTGGTCGGTATGAGGATGCAATGGCAATGGGACGTTTGATACTGTTTCATAGTAATTTATCGCTGTATTTAAATAATGGACTATTGCTACCGGAAGAAATATGTGAAAGAGCAATTGATGTTTACCAAGACAACAGGGTCCCGTTAAATTCCGTAGAAGGGTTGATACGTCAAATCATAGGATGGCGTGAATTTGTGCGTATTTATTATGAAGCGATGATGCCCGAAGTTCGACAGACAAATTTTTTGAATTTTGAGCAATCATTGCCTGAAATGTATTGGTCGGGAAAGACTAAAATGCGTTGCATGCAGGAATGTTTGAAACCAGTAATCAAGCAAGGCTATTCCCATCACATCCAGAGACTGATGGTGCTCAGTAACTTTAGTAACCTTACCAAAACGGATCCTCGTGAACTAAATCGCTGGTTCTGGTTGGCCTATGTGGATGCCTATGAGTGGGTGGTTTTGCCAAATGTGCTTGGAATGTCAACATTTGCCGATGGTGGAGTTCTAGCCTCTAAGCCGTATGTAAGCAGTGGTAATTATATCAACAAGATGAGTGATTATTGCAGATCCTGTGAGTATAGCGTTTCCAAAAAGACCGGAGAAAATGCATGTCCATTTAACTACTTGTACTGGAACTTTGTGGACGAGCAACGAAAGGCCTTTGAACGGAGTGGGCGAAATAGTTTTATGGTCAATATGTATGATAAAAAGTCGAGGGAGGAGAAGAAAAGAATCAAAGATTCGTCAGCAAAATTTCTTACCGATTTGTCAAGGTATTAAAAACCGCTTGTGATGAATATATAATCTCCGGAAAGTTTTTAATCTAAACTGTGTGCCTTTAATTCTAATCTCGAGGAGATCACTTGTATAATTTTGCTAAAAATTGAGAGTACTGTTGCATTTTCGCCTTTAGTTAAGTATTAATAAGTGTAAACAAAACACTTGATGCCTATTGTATAGGTCATATATTTTGAGGCAAATAAATTTGCCCCTTTAAAAAACAAGTTGAAATTCAGGATCAGATATATATCGTTGAATTGTGATAATCTCAATTTATAAAAACAAGTCCGGGGGATAAGTATCATGGAACGGAGAGAATTTTTACAGAAAATGGGAATGGGAGCTACAATATTTACACTGCCGGGATCGATGGAATTTGCCCAGACTCCGTATAAAACGCCTACAGAGGGAAAGGCCGGTGGAACACCTATAAACTTTTTTTCCTTAAAGGATGTACGTTTGAGAGAAAGTCCCTTTACAAAGGCGATGGATTTGAATGGGAAATATTTGCTGGAGCTGGATCCTGATCGTTTGTTGGCTTGTTTTTACTTATCGGAAGATTTGGAACCCAAAGCCCCTCGTTACGGAGGGTGGGAGACCTCACAATTACAGGGACATACGCTGGGCCACTATTTGTCTGCCTGTTCCCTGATGTATTCGGCAAGTGATGATCTTAGATACAAGGAACGAACTGAATATATAGTTGATGAACTGCGAAGCCTGCAGGAAAAAGGCGGAGATGGCTATATCGCTGGAATCCCCAAAGGACGAAAACTGTGGAAAGATGTGGCTTCGGGTAAAATTGAGCCCAAGGCTTTTAGCCTGAATGGTGTCTGGTCTCCCTGGTATAACTTGCACAAAACTTATGCCGGCTTGCGTGATGCCTACTGGCACACTGGCAATGAACAGGCCAGGAAGGTCTTAGTAGATTTTGCAAATTGGGCGGTTGAACTGTCAAGTCATTTATCGGATCAACAATTCAACAAAATGCTGGAATGTGAATATGGCGGCATGAATGAGGTCATGGCCGACACCTATGGTATTACGGGAGATAAAAAATATCTGAAGCTTGCCCAACGATTTAATGATAAGAGAATTTTTGAACCGTTGGCCCAGGGACGGGATGAACTGGCCGGGGAACATGGCAACACGCAAATCCCCAAAATTATTGGTGCCGCCCGGGAGTATGAATTCAACCGAGATGATCGGATGCATAAAGTGGCTACATATTTTTGGAAACAGGTGGTCGAGCATCGTACATATATCCATGGTGGTAACACAGACAAGGAACATTTTGGAAAGCTGGGACACCTGCACGACCGGCTGGGTAAAGCAACCACCGAGACGTGTAATACCTATAATATGCTGAAATTAACCCAGCACCTTATGAGCTGGGAGCCGAAGGTTGAATACGCCGATTATTATGAGCGTGCTCTCTATAATCATATTTTAGCCTCTATTGAGTCGAAAAGAGGACAAGTGACCTATTTTATTAATACGGATCCCGGTTTTTTCAAGACGTTTAGTACGCCATTTCATTCATTCTGGTGTTGCCGGGGAACGGGCATGGAGAATCACACCAAATACGGCACGGCCATTTATATGCATGATGAGACCGATTTATTCGTGAATCTGTTCATCCCTTCGCAGGTTCAATGGGATGATAAAGGACTTTCACTAATTCAAAAAACAAAGTTTCCAAAAGCAGATACAGCAAAACTGAAACTTGATCTTGAAAGGTCACAAAAATTCAGCTTGCATATTCGTTGCCCTTATTGGGTCGGGTCGGGTTTTCAAATTTCAGTCAATGGCAAACAGCTTTCCTCGACTGCTGATTCTTCCGGTTATGTGGCAGTCAACCGGCAATGGAAAGATGGCGATGTTATTGAAATTAGCTTGCCGATGGACCTCCACGTAGAATCGATGCCCAATGATGATAAGAAGGTGGCCATCATGTACGGGCCACTGGTTCTTGTTGGAGAGTTTGGCACAAAATGGATGACATATCCTGAGCCTTTTGGATCAGATCAGTCAGAATATTTTGATGCCGCTTCTGTAGAAGTGCCTCCAATAAAAACGCCAATGGGAAAAGACATATCTGAATTTATTACTGCTATTGAAGGTGAGCCTGCCCATTTTTTGCTAGACAGTCCCGCTATGGAACAGACCGTGAAATTGAGTCCTTTTTACGAAGTGGACAAGCAGCGGTATACTGTTTATTGGAATGTGGGATAGCGAAAAGAATGTTTTTTGGGCTGATTCTTATTCCTGTGCTTGGTATATAAGGACTTGCCTTTGATTTTGGCTAATATTGCTTAGGTTATATTCTCACTATTTGTCAGGTATACTGACTTCATTGCTCTTTGTAGTAGATTCCAGCGACCGGATTTCCGGTTTTGGTCTGCTGGGCTGAGAGGATCACATGGTATTCGGTATATGTTGATTGTTTTATGGCAATTATTCTTTTACGTAAGTTCGGAAATTTTGATCAGAGAGATCCATTTTGGGGGACAATTATTTGGTATTTATTAATTTTGGGTCTATAGTAACCTTAATTTAATTTATTTTAAATAATAGGGAATGATGTTTAAAGAGCTTAATACTGATTATATATTTTTAATAAAAATTTTTATCGTCTTATGTTTTTTATTTGAGTTCTTGCCTCAATGCTCCTATTCACAGAATACAAAGCCCGACTGGGAGAATCCTTCTGTTTTTGAACGAAATCAGGAGGCTCCTCATGCATCCTTGATACCCTATAAATCCGAAGATAATGCAATTCATAGTAGAAAGGATAAAAGTCCGTATTTCCAGTCTCTGAATGGGATATGGAAATTTAAGTGGGTAAAAAATCCTCATAGTGTTCCCAGCGATTATTATAAGAGCCAGTTTAATGTAGCCAACTGGGATACCATTTCTGTTCCGTCAAGCTGGCAAATGAAAGGCTATGGTGATCCCAAATTCAGAAATATCCACTTGTCATTTAAAAACGATCCGCCAAATGTACCTGCCAATTACAATCCGGTCGGATGTTATGTTAAATATGTTGAAATACCTAATGGATGGCAGAAAAAGCCGGTTTTTCTACATTTTGAGGGCGTTAGGTCGGCTTTTTATCTTTGGGTTAACGGCAAGAAAGTCGGGTACAACCAGGGATCCTATGAGCCATCGGAATTCAATATTGCTCAATATCTTAAGGAGGGCAAAAATAAAATAGCTGTTGAAGTATTACGCTTTTCTGACGGTACCTTTATTGAAAATCAAGATATGTGGCGCATGTCGGGTATCTTTCGGGACGTATATCTTTTTTCGCCCCCCCAGGTTCATATGAGAGATTATTATGCCGTTACAGATTTAGATAGTGATTACAGGGATGCAGATTTAAAGTTAAGTATAGATCTTCGAAATTATTCGACTCAGTTAAGGCAGGGCTATGAGATCGAGGCTTCGCTATATGACCCTGACTTCAAAAAGGTATTTTCATCTGATGTAAGTCAAAAAAGAGTTATGCTTTCGGGTAATAAGGATTTGAAAATCCATTATTCAAAAAAAGTTAAGAATCCTCTGAAGTGGTCTTCCGAAAAGCCCAATCTATATACTTTGATTCTGAAATTGAAAGACAAGAATGGTTCAGTGATTGAAACCTATGCCCCAAAAATAGGTTTCCGAGAAATTGAAATTAGGAATGAAGCGATTTATGTAAATGGCCAACCCGTAAAATTGAATGGGGTAAATAGCCATATGTACGACCCGAAATATGGTCAGGCGGTTCCGATAGAGACGATGCGTAAAGATCTTGTGCTTATGAAAAAGTTCAATATCAACGCCGTCAGAACTTCTCATTACCCACCCCCAACAGAATATCTTAAACTGGCAGATAAGCTGGGAATATACATTATTGATGAAACAAATGATGAATGTCATTCTCATCCTTATTTATCAAAAGATCCGAAATGGAGAGACGCTTTTGTCGATCGTGCTCGGAAAATGGTTACGCGGGACAGGAATCATCCATCTATTATAATGTGGAGTGCAGGCAATGAAGCGGGAGTCGGTAATAATCTTAAAGCAGTTATCGAGACCGGGAAAAAGCTGGATCCCAGTCGGCCAGGATGGATGTACGGTGGCAATCACTTTCTTATTCCTTTTGAAGATGTAATCGGTCCCCGGTATTGGACGCCATTGAAAATGCGTCAACTTGCCAAACACCAAATCGGGGAAGGAACCGACCATAAACCATCATTTATGGATGAATATTTAGCTGCAACAGGAAATGGTCTTGGTGGACTGGATGAATACTGGAACCTCATTTATCGATATCCCCGATTGACGGGAGGGGCTATTTGGGACTGGATGAGTCCCGGCATGAATATGCCTATCGTGAAAACACCTGATGAATCTGATTTCCATAATGATGCCTACATCATGGGAAGAGCAGAAATCGCTAAAGGCTGGAAAGGAAACGGATTGAAACTGAATGGTGAAGATAATTGGCTCGAAACATATCGCGACCGTAGTTTGAATATTTCCGGAAAAAAAATAACTCTGGATTTTAGAGTCAAACCGGTTAAGATTTCAAACAGCAATATTTTGTTATCCAAGGGTTCCCATCAGTTTGAAATAAAAATCGACAAAAAGGATTCGCTTCAGTTTTCTATTTCTGGGAAAAGAGATTTATCATCGCCATTTGCTTTTTTAAGAGGTGAAAGTGGAGTGATTGTATCTTATAAACTTCCCAGTGGCTGGTATGGCAAATGGCATCGGATTACAGGTATTTACGATGGAAAAGTAGCTTCTTTGTGGGTAGATGGAGACAAGAAGGCTTCCCACGCATTTGATCAAAGCATAAAAAATACTCCATATCCATTATGCTTTGGAAGAAACCCAGAATTACAAACCCAAGGCGAGTATTCTGGCAGGTTAAGCTCGGGCACTTTCGATGATATTCGTGTCTTTGCCAAAGCGTTGTCTATGGATAAGTTGCAAACCCAGTCTGCTAACACGCTTGATGAAGATGCCGTTCTTTCCCTTAATTTTGAGGAAGTCGATACAACCGGAACGTTTTTCTCAACAGGTTTGGGAGGCCGTACGTATGGTATGGTTTGGCCAAACCGGATTCCTCAACCGGAATTATGGCAAGTAAAAAAATCAACACAACCAGTGGATCTGCAAGCGTTGAACCTCTCCGAAAAGAAATTCTTAGCCATCAACAGGCAGCGTTTTACAAATATTGATGAGTTGGCAGCTAAATGGGAGGTCGTTGCCGACGATTCCGTTTTAGAAAATGGGACGCTGAATCTTGACGTGGCTCCTCGTGATTCATCTGAAATATCCATTCCTTTTGGGGAACCTGAAATTAAACCGGGAACAGAATACTGGTTAAATGTATCATTCAGTTTAAAACAAGGCACAGAATGGGCCCCGAAGGGGTACGAAGTTGCTTGGAATCAATTTAAGCTGCCTTATCATAAAGCTTTAACTGAGAGACCTAAGCGAGACAAGGCCATCCCTGTAGTAAAAAAACAAGGGGAGAACGTCGTAATTACAGGTGATAATTTTAAATATGTCTTTGATAGAACCTTTGGGGCATTTTCTTCAATGCGATATAAAAATATTGAATTAATCAAAAAGGGACCCACTTTTAATGTTTGGCGACCAGCATTGGCAAACGATTCCGATCCTTGGGGAGCTTTTGGCTTTCCTCAGGAATATACCACTCCGGGTTTAGGAGCCGGTATATATAATCAATGGTTGACTATTGGGATTAATAATCTGAATAAAAATGTGCTTTCAACAAAGGTTGATTCTTCAAACGGAAAAATCGTTTTAAAAACACATGTTTTAGCCTATACCTCAAGCGAGCAGTCAGCTTTTGAAAATAACATTACATATTTTATTTCAGCGAATGGCAAAGTTGAAGAAAAAGTTAAAATGATTCCTCATGGTAAGATGCCCGTATATTTGCCTAAAATTGGGTTGAAATTAGAAATGCCAAAGGAATTTGATAATGTGGAATGGTACGGAAGAGGACCTTTTGAGACTTATCCTGACCGTAAGACAGGAGCTAAAATTGGTATCTATAAAAGTACAACTGAGCATGAATATGTGCCCTATTTATTGCCTCAGGAATATGGTAATAAGACTGATGTCCGCTGGGTTAGCCTGACTAATAATAAAGGGGTCGGCTTTCTTGTTAAAGGGGATTCTACGATTAACTTTAGTGCACGTAATTATTCAGATGATAATTTAGAAAGAGCCGTTTATCCCTTTCAGTTACATCCGGCTAATTTTACGACTTTAAATATCGATCATAAGGTTAGTGGGGTAGGGGGAACTGCTAACAAAACTCTAATTCAGTATAAAATTTATCCTCGGAAGACTGAATTTAGAATTTATTTGCAACCTTATGATCATAATAAAAATCAGCCCCGTGATCTTTATAGAAGGGATTATTAGTTAATAAGCCTGCTTAATGGAGTAAAAAATCTGATTGATAAACCATTGTTACTTTCCAATGGGTTAATTAATAATAAATCCTTCGAAAGAAAGGAGTGAACCTTTTAAAAAATATTGTGAATATAGGAAGTCACGTACAGATGTTTAAAAGCTAATAATATTGGTTAAGTTTTGACGGATTAAATTTCATCCAGATTACAATCTTTAAAGTGAGTGATAAAGACACAATTTGCTATGAAAAGACACGTATTAATACTGGCGCTACTATTTTTCGCTTTCAGAACGGCATTTGGTCAAACAAATAAGGCGAAATTCTCTGGTAAACTACAGAAATGGCATGATGTAACTCTTACTTTTCAAGGACCCACAGTGAGTGAGCAAGATGATTATAATCCATTTTTTAACTATCGTCTTAATGTGACCTTTATTCATCAGAAATCAGGTGAGAAATATGTAGTGCCCGGCTATTTTGCCGCTGACGGGAATGCTGCTAATACATCCGCAGAAAAGGGAAACAAATGGCGTGTTCATTTTGCACCGGACAAGACTGGAGAATGGAAGTATGAAGTAAGTTTTAGAAAAGGGAATTGGGTTGCCGTTAGTGAATCCGCTGAACCGGGGATAAGTGGCAAATTTATGGATGGAGCTAGTGGTACCTTTAATATTAAACCCAGCGATGCCAAAGGAAGAGATTTTAGAAGAAGAGGTCGATTGGAATATGTTGGAAAACACTATCTGGAATTTGCAGAAACCGGTAGAGCATTTCTTAAAATAGGCACCGACGCCCCTGAAAACTTTTTAGCCTATAAAGGCTTTGATGGCAATTTTAAAGATGATGGACATAAAGATCAATTGGTTAAAACATGGGCGCCACACATCAAAGACTGGAAAAAGGGAGATCCAACCTGGGAAAATGGTAAAGGAAAAGGGATTATCGGAGCCCTCAATTATTTGGCTTCCAAAGGTCTCAATTCGGTATCATTTTTAACAATGAATATAAAAGGAGATGACCGAAATGTATTTCCTTATATAAATTATCATACTTATGATCGATTTGATGTTTCTAAGTTAGCCCAGTGGGAAATTGTATTCTCACATGCTGATAAATTAGGTATTTTTTTGCACTTCAAGACCCAAGAAACCGAAAATCAAGGGCTGTTGGATGGCGGGGCCGTTGGAGCTTATAGAAAGCTTTATTACAGAGAATTGATTGCACGATTTGCACATCATTTGGCTTTAAATTGGAATCTGGGTGAAGAGGATGGGGAGTGGCAGGAAAATCCGAAAACGCCTCCTCAATTTACTTATGAACGCCGTGCTATGGCCAGATACTTTTATAATCATGATCCTTACCATCATCCTATCGTGATTCATAACGGCGCCCCTTTTAATGACTTACTCGGTGATAAGAGTAAATTGACCGGGCCATCCATTCAAACAAGTCGTGCCGATTTTAGTTTGGTGCATGGTGCTGTACTCAAATGGCGGCATTTATCTGATGAAGCAGGGAGGCCTTGGACCATATCTGTTGATGAACCTGGAGACGCCAAAAATGCATTAGTTCCCGACTCTGATAATCCGGAGCACAATTTAGCACGTAAGAATGCACTATGGGGGGCATTTATGGGGGGCGCTTATGGAGTGGAGTGGTATTTCGGATATGATCACAAAAACTCTGATTTGACTTGTCAGAATTACCGATCCAGAGATCATTTTTGGGATCAGTGCAGATATTTGCTTCAGTTTTTTCGTAAAAATGATCTACCCGTCGAACAGATGCATCCGGATGATAGTTTAACTCCTTCCAAGGATGATTACGTGCTTACTGAAAAAGGAAAGATCTATGTAATTTATCAAAAAGAAGCTCATAATCTTTCATTAGACTTAAGCTCATATAAAGGGATATACGATATAAAATGGTTTAATCCCTATGAGGGAGAATATGTGAAAGAATTGAAGATACAGAGTGGTAGATCTATAAACTTAAAAAAACCAGATTCTCTTGACGGTCAGGATTGTACAATTCTCGTAAAAAAGGAAGGATAAATAAATCTATTTTTAAATATGAGAGGCCTACGAGCCGGGCAATAGCAAAACCATTGCTTCAGGTAAACAATCAAATTAGAGTAGTTTCAAAAAAGCAGTAAATCGGAACCTGACATATTCACATGAAAGTCTCTTTGGATGTGACATTTTAAATATTTTTTAAGTGTTTAAAATACAATTCTTAGCACAATAAGTTATTGTTTTTAGATTATAAGGGGTCAAAAATTATCCGAAAAAAGAGATTTTATGCTGCTATTATTTTCAATAATTATGAAAAAAATTGATCAAATTTTTTCATAAAAGAATACTATTAGACGACTTGAGAGGGGGAGTATTGGAAAAAATAGTTTTTTTCTTCTTTTTTGTAGGGTTATAAAAGTAGGATGAAATCACTTTATTTGACCGAGAATATCAATTGTTTGCATGTTTTTTTCAGAATGCTTAAATAAAACAAGTGTTCAAATTACACTTAGAAAAAGGGTATCATTCCACACCAATATAAGGTGGAAATTTAATTCGCTGACATACTAATTAAATTGGGGATTTATGAAGTTACATCTACAATTCAAAAGCATAATGCTGATTGTGTCTTTTACTTTGTTTTCCTGTGCTACAGCTTTTGCACAGCAAACAGTATCGGGAACGGTGAAAGATGCTTCTAACAATACTCTACCTGGAGTAAATGTTCTTGTAAAAGGAACTACACAGGGAGCTTCAACAGATGTCAATGGACATTATGAAGTAACCGCTCCGTCCAAATCTGACACCCTGGTATTTTCTTTTATTGGTTATCAGACACGAAGAGTTCCGATTAAGGGGAGGTCAAAGATCAATGTTACTCTTATGTCAAAGACGATCTCCGGGGAAGAGATGGTAGTTGTGGGCTATGGTAGCCAACGCAGAGAAGATATCACCGGTTCGATCTCAAGTGCCGATGTTGATGAAATATCCAAAACATCTACGCAATCTATTGCTAATGCACTTGATGGAAAGGTTGCCGGAGTTCATGTTCAAACATCCGGGGCGCCCGGGGAGTCTCCGGCTATTAATGTTCGGGGAATAGGTACATTTGGGGATAATACACCATTGTATATTGTTGATGGTATTCAAGTCCCTGATATTATTGATTTTGATCCTAGCCAATTCCAATCGGTTCAGGTGTTGAAAGATGCTGCTGCATCGGCGATTTATGGATCTAGAGCAGCCAATGGCGTCGTCATTATAGAAACAAAGAAAGGGAAACCTGGTAAACTGAGCATTTCTTATAAAGGTACTTATGGTACCGAAAATGTGTATCAACGCATTAACATGCTGCAACGAAAAGGTTATCAGGCATTGATGCGTGAAGAGTTACAAAATGCAGGTAAAGCATTGTCATCGGCCAAAGCGGATGATCCCAATTCGAAATATTTCATTGATAATATTAATACAGATTGGCAAAATGAAGCGTGGCAGCGAGGTTATTCTACAAAACAAGCCCTGGATATTTCAGGCGGTGATAAAAAAAGTACCTATTTGATTGGTGGAACCTATGAAAATAATGAGGGTACTTTTAATGGTGATGCGCCTTCATATAAGACGCTTACCGCCAAGGCAAATTCAACTCATAAAATGGGTCGGGTTACTATTGGTGAAAATATTTGGTTAACCCGGTCTGTTAACACCCCTCAAACCTCAATCCTGAATAATGGACAATCGCAGGTTAATGAGACGCTTCACAGTTTACCAATTATCCCAGTCTATGACTCTAATAGATTAGGAGGATTTGGTGGTCCAAGAGCAGGTATAGAACAAGGAATTGCCTTGAACACCATTGGAGTAAATCACTTGATGGATCGCAAACAATATGTTGACAGGGGATTCATCAATGCATGGGCTAAAGTGAATATACTTGATAATCTTACGTATAAATTGAATCTGGCCTACGATTCGCGGGATTATAAAGAGAACTGGTTTGAACCAACCTATGATCTTGGATTTTTCTTTTTTGAAAGAGAAGGCCATCTGCAAATCACGCGAAATCATACCATGGGTACAACCATGGAACATACGCTGGATTATTCAACAGATATTAATAAACATAGCATAGATATTCTTGCCGGGTTTTCCGAAGAGAATAATACTTTTAAACAAGAGTTTAGTGCAGGAACTGGATATAGCCGGCCCTTCATAAAAGTGCTTAATGGGGCTTCTTCAACCAGATCATCAGGCTTTAAATCTGAAAACTCACTGCGATCATTTTATGGCAGGATTCAATACAACTACGATAACCGTTATTTGGCTACTGCATCTTTCCGGCGCGATGGGTCATCCCGTTTTGGCGATGGTAACAAATGGGGTAACTTCCCTTCATTCTCAGTAGGATGGAGAATTAGCAACGAAGATTTCTTTAATATTCCATGGGTCAAAAATTTAAAACTGCGAGCCAGTTGGGGGAAAGTCGGGAATCAGGCGATCGGTGATTATGAGACGATTCCAACCATCAACAGTTTCTCAAATTACACCTTTAATGATCAGATTGCTCAGGGTGCCGTCCAGGTTAGCTTGGTCAATAAAAACCTCAAGTGGGAAGTTCTTACGTCGAGGACAATAGGTATCGATACCAGGTTGTTCAATAACGCGTTGGATCTGACCATTGAGTATTTTAACAATGATTCTAAAGATATTTTGGTAGGTGTGCCACTGCCCGGATCAATGGGATCTGCAACAAATCCGGTAGCAAATGCGGCTTCTATAAATAACAGCGGAATCGGAATTACTGCAGGTTATCGTCATCAATTCGGCGACCTCGACTTTAACATCAGCGCCGACATATCAACGTTGCATAATGAAGTTACCTCTGTAGGTGGAGAGAATGCCCAACCGATATATGGCTTTGCCAGTAAGACTGCTGTTGGCCATGAAGTGGGTGAAATATATGGATATGTGACGGATGGTATTTTCCAGAATCAGTCAGAGATCAATAATCATGCAACGCAGGAGCCTGGCACCGCACCCGGCGATATACGCTTCAAAGATTTGAATAACGATGGAGTGATTGATGCCAACGATCGCACTTATCTGGGGAGTCCAACTCCGGATTTTACTTATGGTGTGAATATGACTTTTAATTATCACGGATTTGATGCTTCGATGTTCTTCCAGGGTAATTATGGGAATAAAATTTTCGACGCCCAACGCAGAGTGCTCGAAAATATGGGGGATTATGATAATCAGACGGTCAGAGTCTATAAGAATCGTTGGACTTCCAATAACAAGACCAATAACGTTCAATTCCCAAGAGCTGTTTGGGGGGATCCAAATAATAATAATCGTGATTCCAATCGTTGGGTCGAGAATGGTAGTTACCTGCGATTGGAAAATATGACTGTTGGATACACAATCCCGACAAAAGGCAAGTTTGGAGTTCGAACTCTTCGGGCATTCATCACGGCCGAGAATTTATTCACTATTACAGCCTATAAAGGATTGGATCCTGAATTGGGTACCTCGGGTGGTACAACAGCCAATTCCAGCGCGGTTACCAATATATCCAACAATGGATTGTTTAACAGAGGAGTTGACGACGGGGCGTGGCCACATCCCAGGACATTCAGGCTTGGGCTGCAGCTGAAATTCTAGATAAAAATTGAGATTTGTGAAGTAAGAAATTAAATAAAATAAACTAATATCATGCGTTATTTAAAACTAGGAGCATTATTGTTGGTTGTATTGTTGTTATCCTGCAAAGGGAATGATTTAAATCCCACGAATCCGAATGCAACTACCGTAAACAATTTTTGGAAGGATGCAGGAGATGCAAAAAAGGCGTTGAATACCGTTTATGGTGCAACATCCCTGGACGGTGTGTTTGGCCGCTGGATTCCATGTGTGCAAAATATCCGGGACGATTTAACGAGATCTGACAGTCCTTGGGGGGTCCTTCAAGGGTTGTCTGATTTTAGCTATAGTAGAAATACTGCTGCTGTATCTTTCGTCTGGAGGAATGTTTACCATGGGATATATCGGGCCAATCAGGTCATAGCTAATGTACCGGATATTGATATGGACGGCCAGCAGAAGAAAATGATTATGGCACAAGCTCGGTTTTTGAGAGCGGTGATGTATTTTCAGCTTGTCAAAATATTTAAAAACATTCCACTCATAAAAAAACCGGTAAAAGTCTCTGATATCAGGCAGTCCCAGGCTAAACCTCAAAAAGTATATGATTTCATTATTAGTGAATTGAAATCGGCACAGGGGGTTCTTCCTGATTCTTATTCCAGCGATAAAGGACGAGCAACTTGGGGCGCAGCTACCGGCTTTTTGGGAAAAGCTTATCTCTTTGATAAAAAATACTCGAAAGCTGATGCGGAGTTTAAAAAGATTATAGACTCACACAATTATTCCCTGGTAAATAATTATGCGTGGAATTTTGATACAAAGCACGAACATAACAACGAGTCTATTTACGAGATCAATTATTCCAATACGGGTGGTGGTGCCGTATTGCGTCCCGGTGATCAGGGAGAGGCTGTAAACTTAACACCAACAGCCGAATGGAAAAACACACAACTTCGTCCGATGACATTTGCGGCCGAGGGATATGGTTGGGCAGATGTTTATCCGAGTAAAGCTCTTTATAATGATTATATGAGTGAGAAGACTAAAAATGGGAACCTAGATCCCAGAATGTTTACTACTTTGATTTTCAATAACCCAAAGGTTGATGTTTACGGGAAAAGCTATGCCCAGGTATATGGCCAGAATTCCAATGATATTTATTGGGCTAAGTATCAGTTTAATAATCAGAATCTCAGCGGGGAACCGGAAGGTAGTGACGTCAACAATCGTGTTATGAGGTATGCTGATGTATTGTTAATGTATGCCGAAACACGCAATGAACTTGGTGATCAGGCAACGGCTGCAAAATATATACAAATGGTTCGCGATCGGGCAAATATGCCGGATCATGAGGCTCAGTTTGCAGCTATGACGAAAGATCAGCTAAAAATGCAGATTTCCCATGAAAGGGTTGTAGAGCTTGCCGGAGAGGGGCACCGGTTTGATGATTTGCGCCGGTGGGGCTGGCTGAACGATCAGCAGAAGTTGAACATGCTAAAGAATCGTAATCCTGATTTCAATGGATTTGTAAAGAGTAGGGCTATTATGCCTATTCCGCAAAATGAGATTGAAACAAATCCAGCTATTGACCAAAATCCCGGCTACTAGATGTGGCGGCTCGTTGTATTCCCATAAAAATAACAGAGGGAGGATGAGAATCCTCCTTTTGTTATTAAATAGCCAATAAGAAAATATTGCACATTGGTACGGGAGGGTTAGGCTATATATTACAAATATATTTTGCTATACTTTTTGTAATTCGGATTATATAATCAATCTCAATGATTTTTATTGAGAATAAGATAAGTTTTTATCATACAATTAAGCTGATTCATATTGTAATATCTTAATCGATCCAAATTTTGCGGAAATATAAAATATTTATTGCTGCACTATTTTTCGTAGCAGCTATTATTAGCTGTCAAAAAAAGTCAGTGCGATTAAAATGGCATCAGAAAGGTAATTATCGCTGGGCAAATGTAGCGTTGGGATATTTCGGTGATACTGGCTTTGAAAAGCTCGATCCCTCAGAGACGAATGTATCTTTTGAGGTATCTGCAACTCATGGTGAAATCAAAAAAAATCAAATGTTGCTTAGGGGGTCCGGTGTTGCTACTGCAGATGTCGATGGGGATGGTTTGGTCGATGTATATTTCGGACAGCTTCATGGATCGAATAAATTGTTTAAAAATACCGGTAATTTTCATTTCAAAGATATTACCGATCAAGCTGGAGTCGCACATACTGGGAATTATACTACAGCAGTGCTTTTTGCAGATGTTGACGGGGATGGGGATCCGGATCTGATCGTTAATACACTGGAAGGCAAGATCGGACTTTATATAAATGATGGATCGGGGCATTTTAGTACCGAGAAGAAAAGTGGCTTGGGCGAAGGCGATGGTGGCTCTACGCTTACCATGGCGGATATTGATGGTGATGGAGACTTAGATTTATTCATCGCCAATGACAAGAAGCAAAGAGTCTTCGATATGTTTTCGCAGCAAGAGATGAGTGATATCGTCCAGCGTAATAAAGGAGGAGGAAAAAGATATACCTTTAAAAAACCGTTCGGCCAATATTTTGATATTCTCCATCTTCAAAAACAACCTGACAAATTACGCGAAATCGGAACAAAGAATAAACTGTTTATCAACGATGGCAGTGGACATTTTAAAGATGTTACTGACGAGCCGGGGCGTTTCGTCGATCAAAACGAGGATCCGTATAATCGCCCGGCGGATTGGAGTTTAACGGCTCTTTTCAGGGATATAAACGGTGACGGATTGCCTGATCTCTATGTGTGCAACGATTATTTCTATCCAGACCGCGTGTGGATTAACCAGGGAAAAGGCTATTTCAAAGAGATAGATGGTAAGAAGATACGAAGATACAGTTACTCATCTATGGGAGTTGATGTATCCGATATCAACAGAGATGGATATCCTGACATATTTACTACGGAAATGCTTAGCCAGCATCATAGCAAACGGGCCAGGCAACAGCGCTCTCAGGAGCACCGGATAGCCAAGATCAGCAAGATCGATTATCAGCCTCAGTATATGCAAAATAATCTTTTTCTGAATAGAGGAGATTATACCTATGCCGAGATCGCCTATTATAGCGGGGTACAAGCCTCCGAATGGTCGTGGGCCACTCGGTTTCTCGATGTAGATTTAGATGGCTACGAAGATATCATAATCAATACCGGTTTCGCCTACGATTCAATAGATATGGACTATTATTCATCCAGAGGTAACAAAAGGGCGATTGATTTAGATAAAACCCCAAACTTGAATGATAAAAATAAAATATTTCGTAATAATCACGATCTGACTTTTACCGACAAAAGCGAGGATTGGGGATTTGATAAAAAAGATGTTTCCTATGGTCTGGCAACGGCTGATTTGGATAATGATGGAGATCTCGATTTAGTCACTAGTCGCTTTAAGTTTGGTGCTGCGATCTATAAAAATACAACAAATGCACCCAGAATCGGCGTGCGGTTAAAAGGCAAAAAGGATAATTCCCAGATCATTGGAGCAAAGGTAATTTTGAAGGGAGGACCGGTAAAGCAAACAAAAACAATCGTTTCCGGAGGCGATTATCTTTCCAGCTCTGATGCGGAGATTGCTTTTGCCGCAAATGCCGATAATCAGGATCATAAAATTACAGTAAAATGGCCGAATGGAAGCCAGACTAATATAGACAGTGTTAGTGCAAATAGAATTTACGAGATTTCAGAACCCGGAGCTGCCGGTGGGAATCAGATTGCCCGTTCATCCCATCAAGATACAGCAAGAACATTATTTAATGATGTTTCCAACCGGATAGGCTATCAACATCACGATGATTTCTATAAGGATTGGAATGTCCAGCAGCTTTTACCAATTAGGTTGAGTCGATTAGGGCCTGGAGTTTCATGGATCGACTATGATCAGGACGGAGATGATGATCTTTTTATTTCCGCCGGCCGGAATGGGAGACTGGGAGCATTTGAAAACGAGGGTAACGGCCAATTTAAACGGCTAAAACTAGATGGACTTATTTCCCGGACTAACGCGGATCAGACGACTATTCTTGGATGGCCTAATGGGAATAAAACCAGATTGATCGTTGGCAATGCAAATTATGAGACTGGCAGTGCCAAGGCTCCATCAGCATTGGTGTATTCCATAAATCGGGGGAAAGTTGCCAACAGTGGGAATGTTTCGGGCATTTTTTCAACAACGGGGCCATTAGCCGCAGCCGATTACGATGGAGACGGAGACATTGATTTGTTTGTGGGAGGACGTTTTGTGCCTACTCAATATCCTAAAAATGCAACTTCGCGGTTGTTTAAAAATGAAAATGGCAAGTTCATTTTGGATAAAACCAACTCCAGGAAATTAAAAAACATAGGATTAGTTACGGGCGCTGTTTTTACTGATTTTGATAACGATGGGGATTCCGATCTACTTATAAGCCGTGCATGGGACTCATTGTTATTATTGAAAAATGATAATGGCAATTTTCACGATGTATCGGCAAAATATGGATTTGATACCTTAAAAGGCTGGTGGAATGGCGTAGCTACCGGAGATTTTAATAATGATGGGAAGATGGATATCGTAGCTACCAACTGGGGATTAAATACACCATATAAATTTAATCCCGGTTTTCCACTTAAGATGTATTACCAGGATTTTAACAGAGATGGCCGCATTAACATTATTGAAGCTTACTACGATCCTGCTATGGGCGGGTATGTGCCCAGGAGACAAATGAAAGCTTTTAAGCCCTTGTCAAATGTAATGCTAAGTGGTGTGTCAAATAACAAAGATTATGCGAACTCGACACTAAAGCAGTTATTGTCGCCGGCTATCAGCCGGATTCCGTCTCGTGAAATAAATATTATGTCTAGCATGCTTTTCATTAATAAAGGAGATCATTTTGAGAAGCATCCACTCCCCAAAGAGGCACAATTTTCCCCTGCATTTGATGCCGCTGTAGCTGACTATGATAATGATGGCAATGAGGATTTGTTTTTGAGCCAAAACTTTTTCGGCATGCCTCCATACATGCCTCGGCTAGATGCAGGTCGTGGCTTGCTGCTTGAAGGGGATGGAACTGGCCATTTCAAGTCGATACCGGGACAGAAAAGTGGCATTAAAATATACGGAGAACAACGGGGAGCTGCACTCAGTGATTTCAACGATGACGGTAAGGTAGATTTGGCAGTCAGTCAGAATGATACGACTACCAAACTGTATATGAATCAAATATCCAGGAGAGGGATATCAATACAGTTAAAAAATCCAGAGAAAAATGATACTGTTATCGGGGCGAAGTTATGGTTGGAATATGATGATAGTACGAGAGGGCCAGTAAGAGAGATCGATGCAGGATCAGGCTACTGGTCGCAAAACAGTTTTGTACAAATCCTTGGAATAAAGCAAAGACGAACTCCAGTAAATATCATCATTAAGTGGGCTGACAATACCAAGCAAAAAGAAAAAATTAAGAGAGGAAAATGGACTTATCAGATCCTGAAAAAAGGGCAATAAAAATTGCCCACCCTGCGGTCTATGAAAGCTATCCCTAAATAACGTGAGTCCGAAATCAAACATACCATCTCCTTCTTTAACGTTGTGTGACGGGAATGTTCCTATCGTGCGACTAGGTTTTCCGTCCGGTGGGTTGGAACGGGCAGTAAACCGGAGCTGAGAGTCATGTCCGTGAGCAAGTATTATAACTATGTCCCCACGTACAGAACAGTAGGAGTGAGTTGAACGCCCTCACATTCCTTTTCTATTCGAGGGTACCCCCTTTTATAACAAGATGGCCGACACCCGGTGCCCGGATGATAGTTCCAATGCTTATTTTGAACTAAGGTTAAATAGATTTTATCTGAAGAATCTGTTTCTAAACAGAAAAGATCAAAATCCAGAGAGGAAGGAGTATCTAATATTTTTAAGTGTTATAAATACATTTATTCGCACAATAATTATCATAATAGTAGAAATTTTAAACAATATTCTGCAACCCAGCTGTCCCATCAGTTATGCAAATTTCTCCAAAAAAATTGCAGGCATGCTAAAATTTTCTAACAAAAAAACGTGATTTATAATATTTAAACGGACTTTTTTGGAGAATTTGCCATTCGTTCATCAATAAAAAAATAAGACTGAAAATGGATGGAATGACTTATCTTGAAAAGAATTCCACTTGGTTGCATGTTTTTTTCAGAATGTTTATTAATAAGAAGTGTAAAAAAAACACTTTGTAATAGGTTTATCATAAACCTATTACAAAGTGGCACTCGGACTCACTAATATGCTAATCAAATTGATATTTACTGCTTATGTAGTTTAGAATTGAATAGCTTAAAAAATATTTAGTTAATGAGTATTTGGTTTTTCTTAAAGCTAAATACACAATTAATTGACTTAACTTGAAAGAAATCCTAGCTGAGAGTTCTCCGAAGGTAGTCATTAGATGAAGGTTGATGTGATAGTCTCTGCGTCCTTTCAAAAGGATATAACACTATAACTTTAATAGTTACTTCTATATACTATGGTACAATTCAAAAAATTTTCTGCCGCTGTTCTGGCATTTTGTCTGGGTATGATTGTTACTTCTACCGTTTATGCCCAAAATGCTCGTATAAAAATAGATGTCGATCGCACCATCGGGCATGTTGATTCGCTCATTTATGGTAATTTTGTTGAGCATCTTGGTCGGTGTGTCTATGGCGGTATTTATGATCCGGATTCACCACTTGCAGATAAAAATGGGTTTCGTAAGGATGTGATGCAAGCAGTTAAAGATCTGGGTGTTTCAATTATAAGGTATCCGGGAGGTAATTTTGTCTCGAATTACCACTGGATGGATGGCGTTGGCCCGAATCGTGTACCACGTATGGAATTAGCCTGGGGGCGATTGGAGACTAATGAATTTGGCACGAATGAGTTTATGAAGTTTGTAAGGAAAATAGGCGTCAAACCTTATTTTACCGCAAATATGGGAACAGGTACTATTTCTGAAGCTCAGCATTGGGTAGAATATACTAATGTAAAAGAAGGGCCTCATTTTGCTAATCTTCGTGTAAAACACGGTTATAAAAAGCCTTGGAATATCAAATACTGGAGCTTGGGCAATGAGATGGATGGGTTTTGGCAAATTGGACATTTGAATGCCATGGATTATAGTAAAAAAGCTCGAGAAGCAGCCAAGATGATGCGGCTGACCGATCCCAGCATTAAACTTGTGGCTGCCGGATCTTCCAACTTCCGTCCCGGAGCGGATCCTATGGAATGGAATCGTAAAGTGCTGGATGAACTAAAAGATGTGGTCGATTATCTGTCGATACATATGTATGTCGGGAATCCTGAAAATAACTATTATGACTTTATGGCAACTCCGGAAGTACTTGGCGAACGTACTCAATTGATCCGGGGATTAATCAACAATGCTATGCATATGGCAAACCGCGGAGATCGTGATCCTATTTACATTGCCTGGGATGAATGGAATGTCTGGTATCGGGCACGGTCCGGCGATTCAGCTCACGGAGAACGCGCCTTGGAAGAGCATTATAACCTGGAGGATGCACTCGTAACTGCAGGTTTCCTGAATACGTTTATTCGTAATGCGGATATTGTGAAAATGGCTAATATGGCACAATTGGTGAATGTTATTGCTCCGATTTTTACCAATAAAGATGACATGTACAAGCAGACTATTTATTATCCTTTCCAGCTTTTTGCCCACAACGATCATGGTACTGCGCTGGATGTGTATGTTGATTCCGATACTTATGATACTGACAAAGATTATCCTGTTGGATTGGGCGAATCAACAACGACCCAAAAAAATGTTCCATATCTTGATGTATCAGCAACTTATAAGGATAATGGAGAAGTAGTGATTAATGTAGTAAACCGTAATAAAGATAAAGCTATCACTACCGATATTATCTCTGAGAAAGGAAAATTCAACGGAGATTTCCAAGTCTATGAAGTAAACGGACCTGATGTCAAAGCGAAGAATGATTTTGATCATACCAGAGTTCAGACCGAAAAGAAAGATTCGATTCATGCGAATGGGACCAAGATGACCTATTCTTTTCCTCCTCATTCTTTTACTTTAATAAAAGGGAAAATTGAGACCGGAGACTAACTATTAATTAATCGAAGATTTTGACCTTACTAAGTAGCCGGAATTATATCAAAAAGTAAATATTCACATAGTTTATTATCTATGATACAGCGAAGAGCAATTATTGCTAGTATATTTAAAAAGAGGTCCCTAAACTATCAAGTATGATGAAAACAAAACAAAATAATCCCAGTGAGATTTCAAGACTTACAATTATAATGAGATGGGCATTCGTTAGCCTGTTTATCGGGATGTTGATGATTGGCTGTAATCCGGCTAATAAAAAACAGAACAAACAACGTTCTGGTTACCCGATAACGCTGGTACCTTTCACCAAGGTTAAGATAAAAGATCATTTTTGGTCGCAGCGGATCGAAACGAATCGTGATGTAACCATTCCATATGGCCTTGATAAAATTAAAAAGGAAGGAAGGATACGGAATTTTGAACGAGCGGCCGGTCAACTGGGAGGAAAATACGAAGGCCAGATGCCTTTTGATGATACGGATGTCTATAAAATCATTGAAGGCGCTTCCTATTCCTTACAAACGAATTATGATAAGCAGCTGGATGAGTATCTGGATCAGATTATTGCAAAAATAGCCGCTGCACAGAA
>Ga0102962_1000310_pt1 | contig 25769 bp, 22 predicted proteins | sample SalPonF2_C_D2_MG_FD_84519 | JGI IMG/M metagenome (GOLD analysis project Ga0102962, IMG submission 84519) | Salt pond soil microbial communities from South San Francisco under conditions of wetland restoration - Salt Pond MetaG SF2_C_D2_MG ...
AAGACAGAATGTAAGCCACTCGTTACTGGACGCTGTCCAGTAACGAATGTCCGGACACTCTGTGTCCAGCCACAATATTCAATCGGAATCATCAATTAGCAATACAAATGAACCCAAAGGGTTCATTTTCAAATTCCTTCCCCGGGGAAGGTGTAGCCTGTCCCGCAGAATTTCAGGAGTTAGGGTTCGTGATCAAAGGCATGTGCGTTAATTTGTTTATGGGTCCTCTGGCATTCTCTTACCGTTGATAGCACTTATGGCAATGCCACGGAAGGGGATCACCACGTCTTTCATTCGGCATTTGCCTCATTCCATCCTCGTGATGACAGTCAGGCGTTTTTTGCGTGATCTTCTGTTGTCAGTCGTCGGTCGTCCGTGGTCTTTTTCAATAATCTGCGATCATCCGCATAATCTGCGTCATCCGCGTTCTATTAAAGCGTTCTATTCAAGCGGCTTGAAGTAATGTAAAAGCTACCCAGCCGTGTTTGACCTGGTCGACGATCTTAAAACCGGTTTGTCGGAATTTTTGGTTGCTCTCTTTTTGGGTCCAAAAGGTGATCCCGCCTAATTTCGTCGATTCCTGTAATAAACGTTCATACCAGCTATCCCCTTTCAGCAGATGCATGATAAAAAATGAACCGTCATCTTTAAGAATACGCCGCGATTCATAGAGCACCTTAACCGGATCCGTCAATTCATTAAGGGTACCGCCCATCAGCAAACCGTCGAAGGTTGACTCAAAAAACGGCATTTTATGGGCATCTGCTCGTAATAGATAAAAATTCAACGCTTGTTCTTTCGCTTTTTCGCGTGCTTTCCGTAACATTGGCATGGAATAGTCAAGTGCAACTACCGTGGCATCCTTCTCCTGACCCGCGACAAACCGTGAATACAAAGCGGTGGAACAACCGATGTCCAGATATAGTTTGCCTTTCTCCGGTTGCATCCATTCTTGCAGCAACTGCTTCTCTTTTTCGAGTGGGAACTCCTGTCCGGATAACAGGCTCACTGCATTTTTACGCCAGTAGACCTCGTATAATGTCGCTGTAACGCTCCATTCGTTGGATAGCTGTGCCAACGATTTTATTTCAAGTCTCTTGCCAAGTAAATCGATGATATTGGTCGATATTTCATATTCATCTCCCTTGCGTGAACATATCGTACCGGAAAATGGCGTAGAAAGATTAGCCGCTTCATCCGGAACCGTAATAGACTCATGATCAAATTTGGGTGAGCGAAGTATTAAAGGTTTTATCATGATGTATTATTAGGGATAAAATATCGACGTTTCACTATAATTACTTATACCTACGTCTGTTGCGAACAGTTGTTTCAGAAATAACGGTTCTATTTCTGGAACATTATGGATATAGGTGCACCTTTTTCAACACCCAGCATTTGTTCGGCATTCCCTTTATTTACAACTATCTCGAGCATACCTGAACTTCCCACAATCGCCGTCGGTTCACCCTCCGGAACCGATCCAAACGTATCTTCTATTTCGTGGATAATCGTATTTCCCACAAATATTTTGACTTTATGGTTGTCGATAAGTTTTTCCAGTAGTTCTTGTGAGATGTTTGTGATAAGATTACCATAACGATCGATATGAACTACCCAACCCTGTATACCTTCTTCATCAGCAATAGGCAGTGCCCATTTATAGGTCACCAGCTTTTTTATCTTCCGGCCCAGACTGGATAATTCGACTCCATTGCATAAATGAGCGGCAACAGGTGCAAAAATATCCCGGCCATGGAAAGTTTGAGAACGTTTTTCAAACCAATAATCGGTATTATTCAGCTCATAGGCTTCGTATTTGTTTTGTGCCAAAAACAAAGAAAACAAACCGTTGTCTGGCCCTACAAAATATTGGCCATCTATTTTTACAGCTATAGGCTTGCGCTTAGTACCGACACCCGGATCGATAACGGCAAGATGGACAGTGCCGGGTGGATATAAAAAAGCCGTATTCTTTAATACCCATGCTGCTGCCATAATATCTTGTGGCGGAATTTCATGCGATATGTCGATAAGCCGTACATTTGGAGATATGCCCAATATGACGGCTTTCATGGCACTCACATATTGATCTCTATTCCCAAAGTCGGATGTTAATGTAAGAATCGGATTACGCTCTCGATTATCAGGCATAAGTATTTAGCATGACCGGCATAACAAGCATCAACATATCTTCATTATCATCCTGTGTTGATGGCTTCACTATTCCGGCCCTGTTTGGTGTGGAAAATTCAAAGACAACTTCCTCATCATCAACATTATTCAAAACATCAGCCAGATATCTGGCATTGAAACCAATGACCATCTCATCATCACTATATTCGCAACTAACGGTTTCTTTAGCTTCGCTGCTCATATCAATGTCTTCGGCACATATTTCCACTTCATCAGAAGTTAGCTGTAAGCGAATCTGCCGGGTCGTTGTACTGGAGAAGATAGAGACACGCTTAACAGTTGCGAGCATCTCATCTTTATTAATCCTCATTGTTTTATCATTTTCCCGCGGTATAACAGAATCGTAATTGGGATATTGTTCATTAATCAGCCTTGTGACCACAATGGTATTACCACTTTGAAAACGAATATGGTCGTCTGTCACTGTTAATTCGGCATTTCCGTTTTCCAATGTTTTCTGAACAAGGGAGAGTGCTTTTTCCGGTACAATAAAATTAAGCTCCTTATCACAAGTAAGATCACTTCGAACAAGACGTACCAACCGATGTCCGTCTGTTGCCACAATGCGGCTCTCATCAGGACCTACCTGGAAATATACCCCCATCATAGCAGGACGCAAATCATCAGTAGATACGGCAAAACTGGTTTTGTGTATGGCATCTTTCAGCGATTTGGCCTCAATGGCAAGTGATTGTCCGTCATCAAGAGATGGTACGGCAGGGAATTCCTCACTCTTTTCACCAATCAGTTTATAGGTACCGCGATCGGTTTTAAATTTAACCTGCCCTCGGTCATCAACACTGAATACTACCGGTATGTCCGGTAATTGTCTGAGTGTATCCAACAGTCGACGTGCCGGTATCGCAAGAGCACCGTCTTCATCGATATTGGCATCAACATACTCGATTATGGAAATTTCGAGATCGGTAGCTGTTAATTTTAATTTTCCGTCTTCTGTTTCAAACAAAACGGTTTCCAGTATGGGCAATGTGGCCTTTGTTGGAACCGCACCGTTAACAGCCGATAAACCTTTGACTAATTCTCCACTTGATATACTGAATTTCATAATGCGTGTACCTAATCTTCCTGTTTAATAAATAATAAGTATCTGAAAATGCTTAATATGCAAGAAATTGCGAAATGCCTGTAAAACCTAATTAAATGTAACCTATACTAAGAAATACTGACCCAGAGTGCAACCCAAACGAGTGCTTTTTTTGATATTTCGCAACTGTAAGATATTCAAAACTCAAACATTAATTTGTAATTTTATTAGATAAACTTCTACTCATTTCCTTTTTTAAGATAAAAATTTCTATAATCAGCTTCTTGCCTTTTAGTAGAGCCAATAAAACACGATATTATCTTTTCAGGAATCTCATTAATTCACCGTAATACAGCGATATTTAGAATACTTGGTGTGAAACATAAATACCTACTTTTAATTCTTATATTTCTTCTTCTGACACCGCTCGTGTACGCACAGACTTTTCGCAGAGGAAAATATGGCGATGATTTTCTTTCGGTAGGTGGTGGAGCCCGGCCTCTCGGGATGGGCAGCTCTTATGCGGCTATCACCAATGATGTCACTGCCGGTTACTGGAATCCGGCAGGGTTGGCACATATCAAAGACATTGAAGTTGCCTATATGCACTCCGAACGATTCAGTGGCATTGTGGGATACGATTATGGTGCCGTGGCATTACCTGTTCGTAATAGCAATGGCGTATTGGCCCTTTCTTTTTTCAGGCAGGGTGTGGATGGCATTAAGAATACGCTGGCTGTCTGGAATCCCAACAGCGGGCAGAATTTACCCAGCCCCGATACCCAATTTCCGGAATTCAGTGATAATGATTATGCCTTTTTCATCTCATATTCCAAGCCATTTAATAAATCACTTTCGTGGGGTGCCACCGTCAAAGTTTTACACAGTAAAATAGGACCTTTCGCCAATGCCTGGGGTTATAGCCTTGATTTCGGACTTAAATACCGTCTAAAAAGTTTTGAACTTGGCGCTAATTTCATGAATATACCTACGCTGTTCAAATTTTGGCAGGTTAACAGAAAATCACTGGAAAAACTTGCTCTTTTAGGTAACGATATTCCGAATGGTCAGGATGAAATAGTGATGCCCACACTAAAATTAGGAATTGGGAAGCCCTTTTTCTTTTATAATAATAACATCCGGTTGTTAACATCTCTCGATACCGATATACACTTTGATAACAGAAGAACATATTATATCAATGTGGGCAGTACCAGCATTGAACCGCATCTTGGAATGGAACTCAGCTACAAAGGTCATGTTGCCCTGCGAGTGGGACTCACAGATTTCACCACCGACCGCACTTCTCATTTATTCATGTCACCTACTCTTGGTGCGGGTTTAATCATCGGTATGGTTCATGTTGATTATGGTTTTGCCAGTTTCTCGGGAATCACAAAAGACCTTGGCTTTACACATCGTATATCATTACGGGTTTTTCTTGATAGATCACAAAAAAAATGATTTCCGTTCTTTCCTGTTTTTTGAATTCATGATGTGTATTAGCCGGGAATCCATTATGAATGATTTGATTAGATATATTTATTAATTCGATATATAATTAATCAAGATAAATCCGTTACCAGCAAACACGATACATGAATTTGAAATTATAAAGTAACTTGAGACTACTTTTAGCAGGACCAACAGCTGTAGGTAAGACAGACCTCTCGCTCCATCTGGCAGAAGAGTTAGGAATACCTATTATTTCAGCTGATTCCCGCCAATGCTATAAATACATGGATATTGGTACGGGGAAAGCCTCTCCTGATGATCTCACACGTGTAAAGCATTATAATATTTCTATTTTCTATCCGGATATCGTCGATAATGCTTCAAAATTTCACGAGCGTGCTTTAATGTGGGAAGAAGAGCTATCGCATACCTGTAATATTTATTTTTATGTCGGTGGCAGTACGCTTTACCTGGAATCTCTAATTCGGCCTCTTGACGAAGTTCCAAAAAGTAATCGGGAAAATCTTCGTGACCTGGAAAAATTGGAAACAGAATTCGGTCTTGCCCATCTCTATAATGAATTGAGACAAGTTGATCCCTTTTACGTTTCGAAAATGGATGGAATGAACCGGCAACGTATCTTTCGGGCTCTGGACGTTTTCATGCAAACAGGGAAACCTTTCAGCCATTTCCACAAACAAAATAATGATATCACTCCATCGGACGACACCCTTGTTTTTGTATTGAACAGAGACCGGGCAAAACTTCATCAACGCATCAGTAAACGAGTTGATAAAATGATGGAATCAGGGCTTGTTGAAGAAGTTAAGTCTATACTTCATATGGGCTACTCACCTGATTTGAATGCTTTACAAACAGTTGGATATCGTGAAATCATCTCCTTTCTGGAGCAAAAGATTTCGCTGGACAGAGCCGTTGAATTAATAAAGAGAAATAGCAGGCGTTATGCTAAAAGACAAATCACCTGGTTTCGGCGCTGGAATAATGTGGTTTGGCTAAATATGGATACACTTGACATGGATAAAGCTAAGCGATTAATTATAGATCATATTAAATCAGTAGCAGCTAACGGGAATAACCGTTAAATTTAAGGCCATAAATTAACGGCCAATACTTCATATATTGTAAAAATAATAACATGTATAAAGCAAAAGTTACCATCACACTCAGGAAATCGATTCTTGACCCTCAAGGCAAGGCTACACACCATGCTTTGCAAAACCTGGGACTTCAGGATGTTTCCGGAGTACGTATAGGCAAAATGATTGAATTAAATATTAATGCTGAATCGAAAGAAAAAGCATACGAAGTTGCTGAAACGGCCAGTAAAAAGCTCTTGGCCAATCCGGTGATGGAAGATTATGAAATTGAAGTTGTTGAACAACCTTAATTAAACAATACATGGCTGATATGGATCCTTCTGTTCAAGAGAAATCTGAGGTAGTGGAAAAACCTGAGATCGAGGAACAGATAGATGAAGACAAACCCTGGAAACTTATTCTCTATAATGATGAAATACATTCGTTTGATGAAGTCATTCATCAACTGATTAAAGCTTTACGGTGCAGTCAGATAAAAGCGGAAGAATTGACAATAAAGGTTCATAATGACGGTAAAGCAGTGGTTTTTCAGGGCACATTCGAGGAATGTTTCGAAAAGAACAGCATACTTAGTGAAATTCAACTTGTAACTGAAATAAAAGGATAATCTTGGCTACAAAATTTGGTGTTATAGTATTTCCGGGCTCTAATTGCGATCATGATGCCTATCATGCGGTAGGGCATGTCATGGGTGGTGATACAAAATTTATTTGGCATAAAGATACCGATCTGAACAGTTTTGATGTGGTCATATTACCGGGTGGATTTTCATATGGTGATTATCTGCGATCCGGTGCCATAGCCAAATTTTCGCCCATCATGAATAACGTGATCGAATTCGCCAAACGGGGCGGATTAGTTATGGGTATTTGTAATGGCTTTCAAATCTTACAGGAAAGCGGGCTCCTGCCGGGTACTCTTATGCATAACAGAGACCTACGGTTTATATGCAAGAATGTACATCTTCGATGTGAAAATCATTCGACACCTTACACACATGATATTCCCGAAAACAAAGTTCTGACATTACCTGTTGCTCATGGTGAGGGGAATTTTTATACGGATGAAGACACATTAAAATCTCTTGAGGATAATAATCAGATTATATTTCGTTACTGTACTAAAGATGGTGCTATTACCGGGGAAGCTAATCCTAATGGATCGCTTCAAAACATAGCCGGTATATGTAATAAACAGAAAAATGTGCTCGGAATGATGCCCCATCCCGAACGGGTTGTAGAAAATAAGCTTGGTTCAACAGATGGGAAATATATTTTCGATTCCATCATTTCGTCGCTTCAAACAGTTTGATATTAATGGATCCTGATCTACTAAAAATAATCTCTGAACTACCCGGAGCGCCCGGATTTGAACACCGTATACGTGACTTCATAATCGATCAGATCAAAGATCACGTGGATGAATACGAAGTTGACGGTATCGGGAATCTGATTGTGCGCATAAATGGGGGCCAAAGGCGAGTGATGACAGCTGCCCACCTCGATGAAATATCACTTATTTCGAAATATATTGATGACAATGGTTTCATCCGGTTTCATAACCTGGGTGGTTTCGATCCAAAAACGTTATCAACGCAACGAGTTATTGTCCACGGTAAAAAGGATTTGCTGGGTGTCATCGGTACAAAGGGTATTCATGCACAATCGGCTGAAGAACGCAAGAAAGCAGCCGAATTGAAAGATTTTTTTATTGATGTTGGTTTACCGCCAGAGAAAGTAAAACAACTGGTACCCAATGGTTCCCCGATAACCAGGGAAAAAGATCTCCGTGAACTGGGTGATAATATTACAGGCAAATCACTCGATAACCGCATTTCCGTTTATATCCTGCTTGAAGCTATCAGGCAGGCAAAGAATATACAATGTGACTTTTACGGAGTATTTACTGTGCAGGAAGAAGTCGGTATTCGCGGTGCCAGGGTTGCCGCTAATCATATACAACCTGAAATAGGAATAGCTCTCGATACTACTTTGGCTAATGACACACCGGGTATTGAAGCACAGGACAAATGTACAGAACTCGGTAAAGGTACAGCTATAAAAATTTATGATAGCAGTGTTATCAGCACCCCTTCACTTGTAACATTTCTGGAAAATCTTTGTGATCATAATGACATCAAATACCAAAGAGAAATACTGACAGCCGGCGGAACTGACTCCTCGGGTATTCAATATTTAACAGGTGTGGGAGCGTATACATCATGCATTTCAACACCCACACGTTATATACACAGCACTGTTGAAACAGTTTCCAAAGCCGATGTGGATGCATCTATCCAATTGGCTGTAAAAATGATCGAAAATATCCACACGTATACTCCTTAATATTTTTGGAAGTAAAAAACGAACATATCACCTTATATTGCACAGATCTGACTAAACGGTACAGGAAGCGTACCGTTGTATCTGATGTATCAATCAATGTACGGCAAGGTGAGATCGTCGGATTACTGGGGCCTAATGGGGCAGGCAAGACCACTACATTCTACATGTTCGTCGGACTCATACAACCTGAACACGGTTCTATTTTCCTTGATGACATGAATATCACTAATAAACCGATGTACCTAAGAGCCCGATATGGTATCGGTTATCTTTCTCAGGAAGCGAGTGTATTCAGGAACCTGACTGTCAGAGAAAATCTGGAATCGGTCCTGGAGTTCTTACCCGAATCCAAAAAAGAGGTAAAAGAGCGGGTCGATCATTTAATTGAAGAATTTAATCTTCAAACAGTTGTTAACAATAAAGGACACAGTTTATCCGGTGGTGAACGGCGACGAACGGAAATAGCACGAGCTTTAGTCACACAGCCAAAATTTATTTTACTGGATGAACCTTTTGCAGGTGTTGACCCTATTGCTGTTGAAGATATACAACAAATAGTGGCATCTCTAAAGACAAAAAATATCGGTATATTAATTACGGATCACAATGTACACGAAACCCTCGCCATTACAGATCGTGCATATCTGATGTTCGAGGGGAAAATTCTTAAAGAAGGATCAGCAGATTTCCTCGCAGAAGACGAGGAAGCCAAGAAACTGTATTTGGGACGACAGTTTCGATTAGACAGGTACAATATTAATGAATAAACATTATGGCATTTTTTTCATCTCTCTTGAACAAATTAAATAACAGACCAGGTATGAATATTGAAGAAATATCCGTTGAAGAGCTCAAAGAGAAAATCGACAATGGTGACAAACCTTTTATTCTTGATGTCAGACAACCCCGGGAATATCAGACGGCAAATATCGGTGCTAAATTAATCCCGTTGGGAGAACTTCCTCAACGCATGGATGAAATTAGTCAATATAAAGATCAGGAAATCATTGTCCATTGCCGTTCAGGAGCACGCAGTGCCCGTGCATGTCAAATCCTAAAAAATCACGGGTTTGAAAATCCTAAAAATCTTGCCGGTGGTATATTAGAATGGGCGAGAGTCGTTGATCAATCTCTGAAGGTCTGATTGACAACTTATATCAATTCATTTTAATTGCCGGGCTATTTTTTTACCACTGGAGATATTCTTTTAAGAGGGAACATCCCCGATTAGCCATTAACCGTAAGCAGCTATCTGATTCAATAGTTCCTCGTTGCTTTTAGTGCGTTTCAATACCTGTAACAGGCTTTGCATGGATTCTTTGGGAGACTTCTTAAGTAGGTAACGGCGTACCATGTTACGCTCATCCAGCGAACCCTCGATGAATTTATCTTCGTTACGAGTACCGGAAGCGGCAATATTAATGGCCGGGAATACACGGTCATTTGCCAATTCACGATCAAGGACCAGTTCCATATTACCGGTACCTTTGAATTCTTCAAAAATCAAGTCATCCATCCTGGAATTGGTCTCAACCAGGCAGGTAGCAATGATCGTCAAAGAACCACCGCCTTCAATATTACGTGCAGAGCCAAAAATCTGTTTAGGGATTTCCAACGCACGTATATCCAATCCGCCGGATAATGTTCTTCCACTTTTACTTTGAGCGGCATTATAAGAACGCCCAAGGCGGGTTAACGAGTCAATTAACAAGATAGCATCTTCACCCTCTTCAGCTTTCCTTTTAACGTATCCCAAAGCTAATTCAGATATGCGAATATGGCTGCTTATAGGTTTATCGTTTGAAGATGCAAATACACGTCCCTTAGTAGTACGCAGAAAATCAGTGACCTCTTCCGGACGTTCATCAACCAATAATATGGCCAGGTGAATATCGCGGTGTAAGGCATCTACACTTTTGGCTATTTTTTTGAGTAATACAGTTTTCCCGGTACGCGGGGGTGCCACGATCAGAGCCCGTTGCCCCTTGCCTATTGGTGCGATTAAATCAACAACCCTCATCTCGATATCTTCCGGCCCCTCTGCCAAGTTAATCGGCTCATCCGGCATTATCGGTGTCTGATGTTCGAAACGCGGTACGCGTGCCCAAAGATCGGTTGGTTTTTTGTTGATCTTTTCCACACTGCGAACATGTTTGTTCCCTTGTTGATCTACTTCAAACTCACCTTCAACTTCCAGTCCCGGACGCAAGTTATAATGCCGTACTTCGTCCGGTGTCAGAAAAGGATCCTTATCCGTAAAGGTAAACTCATGATCGAGTTTTCGAATAAAACCGAAACCTTTGGGATTGATTTCTACCACCCCTGTATATCGACCACCAAAAACTACATTCTGGTTATTGATAAACTGAGGAGTATATCCCTTTCCACTATTGGACTTCCGTTTATTATTATTCTTTTTTTTGCTTTTTCTTCGCTTTGGGTTTTTACCCTTAGAATGACTCATGCTTTTAGGTTTTTATCTCTTTGATACAGATGTGCCCGATTAACGTTTGATAAAAAAGGGACAAATCTTCAATAATCGTAGTAAGGGGGCTTGTCGTATAGAAGATCAGAATAGCAGGGTGCGAACCCTCATTAACGCTGCCCAACTATTCTGATCAATACTTTAATATAATGTTCTTATAGATCTTAGAAAAATAAACTGGAAAATACTAATGTTCTTATCGTACGGTTGTTGTCTCATCAATCCATCCGTAGCATTTCTTAAGTGATGAATCAACTTTGATTTTCTCACCTTTTTTCCAGTTTTGATAGAATTTTTCTTCTACACTTGGGGTTACCTGCTTATATGTTTGGTATAATTGATTAACCTTATTGGCGGTAGACGGATCTACACTTTTCGCTTTATCCAGATAATCGAGAACCAGCCAATAAACCACTTTATCCTTACGAGTCATCTGACCTGTAGTACAGTCGTTTACCGCTTGTGCATATATACGAGCTATTTGAATGTACGGTTCTCCCCAGTGAGAATCCAGATGTATACCTTCACGGGCATATTTCCTGGCTGTTTGTAATTCTTCAAGATTAATATAGTTACTTACAAGCCCTTTTATTACTGTTTTCTTTTGTTTGGTTGTCTTGGCTTTACCCAAGGCATCCTTATAATATTTTATTGCCGCTTTGTAATTAGCATTATCAGTTGCAATAGAACCAAGTCGTTCCGAATTATCATAATCAGGATTCAATTTATATAAATCCTCAGCAACTTGCTTGGCTGCATCATAATTATCTGTTTGATGATATAAATCAAACAACTCTTTTAACGACTTAACGTCTTTAGGATCACTTTTTACCTTACCTTTTAAATACGTAATACGTTCCTGAGGTGAACTGAATAACTGATTCCGGACTTTCTCAAAATAATTCTTCGTTTTATCATTGGCATAAGGTTCCGCCGTCTTCATAACACTCAGCGCTTTATCCTTTTCGCCCTGACCAACTAAATTATTTACTATAATCTGAACATAATAACCCTGGCCAAGTTGCGTGGTTTTCTTGGGATCCATTTTAAACAATTTCTGATAATCTGCAACGGCCTTTTGCATACCGTTATTGATAAAATCATTATGTTCCTGATAAAATCGGCCTTGCTGCATATACCAATCATAATGATCTATCTCATCCTTAGAAAAAGTATTGATGGCCTGATTGTATAAAGCTGCAGCTGAATCAAGATAAGCCGATTTTATTGTAGGGTCATTTTTCTTTTTAGCAATACCTTCGTAAATATCGATCATATCGCTAAAAACATCATCCCCGGAATATTGTGGCATACCCTGAATTTTTTTGGGATGAGCTATTAATAGCCATCTACCATATGGTAATGCGTTTTGATAATCTTTGTTTTTATAACTTTCCGAAAAAACGGAATAAGCTTCAACAGGGCTTAAGCCATATGGGGCAGGTGGTACCTGCTTATCTTGTGCCTGCACAGATACCATACCAACATATAGAAATACTGCTACAAGGCTAATAATTTTCTTCATGGTTTCTAATTTGTAGTTACTACTGGATTTTATGCTTTAAGAACATGAGCTCTGTTAAGTTAAACGATATTCTCAAAGAAAATATTCTTTCTCTGATTAAGTTATTTGCTTTTGAGCCTGTAAATCCATATTCAGCATTGATATTAATAGATGAACCTACCTTGGAAGGAATACCTAATCCTGCCGTTATAAACCAAGACTGAATACTGGTATCGTTTAATTTCAAGTAACCTGAATCATACGAAAATCCTACTCTGTATGCCAGATTTTGAAAGAAACTATTAGATCTTTTGTTAGCAGGCAAGAACTGAGTACCTACTCCTAATCTAATTCGATCTTTCAGGTATGAATCATGTTTACCGTCAATATTCTGGAAATCTGACCATTTTTGGTAGAGTACCTCCGAACCTACCAATACTTTCTGATTGATCCAGTATGAAATACCCATTCCTGTACGAAGCGGTAACCTCAGATTTCCATTTTTTAAATTTTTTGTAGGATTACTTACGGTACCCCCACTGCTTGCAATATAATTTTGCACAGATAACGTAGAACTCAAATGAACAGGCAAGCTGGCCATTAAACCGACAGATAATTGATCATGATCACTAAAAACCCGTGATTTCTGAAAATAAATACCGGCTCTGTTACCAAACCCGATATTTGAAATTTTTCTGTTTAACTGTATGGGTTGATAAGCCGTACTGCTGAAATTAGTGGTTATATCATCTTTTAAAATTCCAAATACCAATGAAGGCGCATATCCAACAGCCAAATTTTTATTTATCTGCCAGCCAATGCCAAGTTCAAGATAATCAATACCACCACTTCCTGAGTTATTGACATTATAATTCACAGTATCGCCGGTAGCAGAATTAATGGGAGAAATAAAATTACTTTTTGTATAACTGTAATTTGAGCTTGAAATTGGAAATAACCCTAAAGAAACACCTACTTTATTCCTTTTAACAGGTATTACAAGTTGAAAATGACTGGGTTCAAGATTTGTCTTAATATTTTTATTCAGGTTATCTGACGATTCTATGTTACGGATAAAAAAACCACCGGAACCGGAAGTATAAAAAACATTTCCCCACATAGCCGGATTGGCAAGGTTTGCTGACCTGACATTTAGGCCTATCCCACTCATTCCCATACCTTGTGCATCAGAATCGCGGTAATCGTTTAAGGTACCAATTCCATAGTATGAATAGAGAGAACCTTTATCGTTTATGCTATTATTGTTTTGGCCAAATACAAGGCCACTACTTAACAGACTAAATAATATGACGAGATTAATGTACTTCAAAAAGCTTATTATTTTACAGATGTAATAATCAGTTTGGGATTTCGCACGACTGATTGTGGTGTCCTTAAAAGCAGAGAATAAATAATACCGCTATTTCCTTCAGGTACAAAATAAAATCTTCCTTTATTACTATGCCCAAGCATAATATCGTTTATCTGTCCTGTAAGATTATACCGGAACGATCCATCTTTGGGGTTACGCGCCGCAACTCCAATCGGACCCTTAAGAACATCGAAATTTATTTGATCACTTTCTAAGTAATAAATGTTAATATTTGAAACTTTTGGCCTCACGTTATTAGCAGGCAGCGTATTTTGCATCATTGTCGAATCTTCGTACAACGCCATTTCAACGCGTGAGAGTGCTTTTGTATTAAGAGTATCACCATTAATGGTTAACGTTGTATCCGATTTTACATCTATCTTAATACTCGGTACCCTGCTAAATGTAGAATATATTTGAGATAATGAATCTCCAACAGACGTCTCATTTGTTCTCTTAACACTATAGGCCCAGGTTTTAGCATTTACAGCTACTGAATCATGTATAATCAAATTTGTATTCTGACCCTGAAATGAGACTATTTTCCCGTTTGTTTTGGGAACCAGGATGAATCCGGGTTCTTTTATATTAAAAATAGAATCACGAACTGACGCATCTTTGGAACTATACAAAACCGAACGATATTTGCTCACCCAGCTTTGAGGCATCTGAACATCAATCGAATCATCGTGTCCAACGTCGAAAGAAGTGATCACATTGCCCGAAGCCGGTGGTATTGAATCGACTGTCCACGAACGGCCCCTCCAGCGTTGTGACGCTTCTTCCAAATCGAACGTTACCGTTTGATTGGTATCTCCATAAACAGAATCGATATAAAACCGCATATAAATCTTATCATCCGGTTTTAGTGTATCGATATTTGATGGTAATACAAGCGAAGGTTGTACCAACCCTGTAGCTTGAACATTACCAAATAATTTATCGTTATAAATTCCAGCCGAGTAATCGGTTCGGTCACCGCTATATAACTCTATTTTAGATGTTACATAATTTGTTAGTGGGATTGTATCAATTACAACATTCCCATTAGACGGTACAAGACCTGAACCAACTATACCTGGTTTATCACAACTATAAACCAATAATGATGCAAATACTGCAATAATAATTGGAAAATATCTTGCGACTTGGCGCAAACTACTTCTCTTAAAAATCAAAGGGGCTACTATTAATCGTTTGATAAATTTCTATTCTTCGCCGATTTTATGGTACAAATCAGCAAATTTACTGGATATATCTTGTGGAGAGCCTTGGATCTTAATCGGTTCAATATTTAATTCTTTAAATGACTGATCGAATTCGTCCCGAATCTCGTTTCCTGTAACCACATAATCAGCATAACGTAATCCGGCTTTAATAAAGTCTATCTTCCCATCAGATTTTACTTCATCAGCTTTAAAATCTTTTGGAAGTCCCATTTTTGTCAGGATAGACTCATCAAAAAGCCCATGATTTTCAGGAGCGTGCAGGTTATATATCACTTTCGTATTCTTAAAAATTTCTTCGTCTTTATAAATAGTTCTTAAGAATACAGGAATAAATCCTGCAGCCCAGTCATGACAATGAATGATATCGGGCTCCCAACCTAGCTTCTTTACGGTTTCAAGCACCCCTTTATTGTAGAAAACTAATCGTTCATCGTTATCTTTATAAAATTTATCTGTTTTGGGGTCCTTGAATAATCCTTTGCGTTGAAAATAGGTATCATTATCCAGAAAATATACCTGAAGTTTAGCATTAGGGATACTGGCAACTTTAATACGCATACTCTCCGTTTTGCCCCCCACCTCTACTTTGATGCCCGACAAGCGGATAACTTCATGCAAACGATTGCGACGGTCATTGATGGAACCGTATTTAGGTAAGAGGATTCTTATTTCAAAACCCTTATCCTGCAAAGATGCCGGCAGGAATCGTAACAAATCAGCCGTGTTGGTCATTCTGGCGAAGGGTGATATCTCAGCAGCAGCGTATAGAACTTTCATACCTTAATATTTTCTTATTAAATAGTTATGATTCTTTGTCATTATATGATTCATCCGAATCGATCTGAATGTGATCTATATCGTCATCCAGCGAGAAAAACTCAAATAAAGTGTCGCTTCTTAAACCCAGACGCAACGTTTCAAGCGGGATCACCTCAGCGGGATGTATATTACCTACATTTACATTGGTTCCCAGTTTTTTAATAAACCAAACCTGCTGTCCTTTTTGAGGCGCTTCAAATAATAAGTCATCGACACCAACCTGATCTACGATCTCGTCGATTAAACCTGATCGTACTTCACCATTGGGCCTGAACACGCCAACCGTACCGCTTTCACGTGCCTCACAAATGATCTTCCAGGCACCGGCTTCAAGTTCAGCCTTGATCATTTTAACCCATTTATACGGGGGTATGATATCATTAGGATTTTTACTGCCTACTTCAGAGAGAACGGTAAAGTTTTTACTCAATTCTGAAACAATATTTCGTTTTTTCTCCTCCGATAACCAAATGGTACCGTTTGAGACTTCAACATGCCCGATTTTATAATGATCAAGCAAGCGCAGGTAGGCATCCAGTTGATCACGTAATACATAAGCCTCAAAAAGCGTACCCCCGAAATAAACGGGTATTCCAGCACTGTGATAGGCGGCAATTTTTTCTGGAAGCTTTGGAGTTACATAAGATGTTCCCCAACCCAACTTGACAATATCGGTATAATCAGCAGATGTTTCCAGGAAATCTTCTACTTGTCGTACACTGTATCCTTTATCAAGAACCAGCGTTAAACCGTTATCTCTTGGTTTTTTCGACCTTTTTGGTAGATTATTGAGTTTAAAATTCATATGAGCGGTTTTAGGTAAAAATATATCTGTCGAATTTACTAATTTAAGGCCACATTTTAAAGTTTTAACTGACCTCTTCGGTTTCTATAGATACCAGATTGGCATCTTTGGCTCCACTTTTGCCGTCTCTGTTCGATAATTTTATCAAAAAACGGATATGTTCACGATCAATATTATCCAGCATATCTTGTGTATAACGCCAATCCCAGTTCCCCGTTGAGGTACCGGGATAATTCATTCTGTGATCACTTTCAAGGTTCATATAATCCTGAAGAGGGAATATAGCCATTCTTGCCACCGAAAACATACCAACGCGGATCAGCTCCCAATTGATATTCGAACCATCAGACCTGGTATATTCCCTGGCCCTATGCTTTTCAAGGTCGGTTGCTGAGTTATACCAGCCTAATGTGGTGTCATTATCATGTGTACCGGTATAAACCACACAGTTATTATTGACATAGTTATGTGGAAGAAAACTATTAGCTTCATTATCAGAAAAGGCAAATTGCAGGATTTTCATCCCCGGGAAGTTATAATTATCCCGTAACAGGTTAACCTCTTCGGTCAATACTCCAAGATCTTCAGCTATTATCGGTAACTCACCCAGCTCTTTTTTAATAGTATCAAACAACTTATAACCGGGCCCTTTCACCCATCGCCCGTTGATAGCTGTTTCTTCTGTTGCTTCAACCTGCCAATAGGCTTCAAATCCTCGAAAATGATCGACCCGTATGGCATCAAAGAGATTAAACATCTGTTCAAACCGCTTTAACCACCAATCGAAACCATTTTTCTCAAGCTTTTTCCATTTGTACAACGGATTACCCCATAATTGACCTGTTTCACTGAAGTAATCGGGCGGGACACCGGAAACAAGTACCCTGTTTCCTTCGTCATCCACTTCATAATACTCCGAATGTGACCAAACATCGGCACTGTTGTGATCTACAAAAATAGGTATATCACCGATGATCATAATCCCTTTTCTATTTGCATACGACCGTAATGCAAACCATTCATCGAAAAATTCATATTGAAGCCAATAATGATAATCGATGCGCTCTTTGAGCATCTTGCGATATTTATCCAGCGACCGTTTATGTCGCCTGGTCAATCCGGTTTCCCATTTATTCCAGGGTTTCTTATCGAAGTGCTCAAGGCAAGCCATGAAAAGGGCATAATCATGGATCCAGTAGTCATTATCTGTTTTGAACGTTTCAAATTTCTCTAATTCTTTCAATGTAGCATTTTCATAAAAACGATCCGAAGCCAACGCTAATAACTTATCTTTTACTTGAAAAGCCCGCTCATAATCTACCTTACAGGTTTGATCTATGATTGAATCTTTAACTTCTGCGGTTGAAAGCAGCCCCTTATCAACTAACAGATCAGGACTTATCAAATAATGATTTCCGGCAAATGCCGAATAACTGGCGTATGGGGAATTACCATACCCGGTAGGTGTTAGTGGAAGTATCTGCCAGACGGATTGATACGTTTCTTCCAAAAAATCAATAAATGTATTTGCTGAAGGCCCTAAATCCCCCATTCCATAAGGTGTCGGGAAAGAGGTTGGATGGACCAGGGTTCCACTCGATCGTTTAAATTTCATAATTCTTTCAGATCAATACACATAATTGCAACTGCACTCGATTCTTAGATATGTAATGCAGTTGCACCAATATTATTATCCACGTTTTTTTAATTTGATAATTATGCCTGCCAGCGGTGGTATAGACAAAGAAACAGAAAACGGTTTATTTTGCCACTCTCCTGCCTGTGTATGCAAGTCATCATTTACAACATTGCTTCCACCATACTTTGAATCGTCGCTATTAAACACTTCCTCATAAATACCTTCTTCAGGAACTCCTACTTTATATTCTTCGTGTACAGTAGGTGTAAAATTAAATACACCGACCATATGCTCTTTTTTATCTTTGCTGTACCGTATAAATGATAAAATACTATGATCGACATCCGAAAAATCAACCCAGTCGAAGCCACTCCAATCAAAATCCACCTGGTATAAAGACGGCTCATTAACGTAAATTGTATTTAGCCCTTTAACAAGATTCCGTATCCCCTTATGTGGTTCCCAATTTAACAGATGCCACTCAAGCTGCGATTTTTCATTCCATTCCGACCATTGTCCGAATTCACTTCCCATAAAAAGCAACTTTTTACCAGGATGCATGATCATATAAGTATAAAGCAGGCGTAAGTTAGCAAATTTTTGCCAATCATCACCGGGCATTTTTCCCAGCATAGAACGCTTCATATGTACTACTTCATCGTGGGAAAAGGGTAATATAAAATTTTCCGTAAATGCATAAATCATCGAAAATGTTATTTGATGATGATGATGCTTGCGAAAAAGGGGGTCTACTTCAATGTATTTCAAAGTATCATTCATCCAGCCCATATTCCATTTATAATCAAATCCGAGTCCCCCTAAGTAGGTTGGACGCGAAACCATGGGCCACGCCGTTGATTCCTCGGCTGCCGTCATAATTCCGGGAAAATCGAGATGAGTGACTTCATTAAAACGTTTTAAAAAATTAATGGCTTGAATATTTTCACGGCCGCCATACTCGTTTGGGATCCACTCGCCTTCTTCGCGGGAATAATCCAGGTATAACATCGACGCCACCGCATCAACGCGTAAACCATCGATATGATATTTATCGAGCCAATAAACAGCATTCGATATCAGAAAATTCATCACTTCTGTACGGCCGAAGTTGAAAATATTGGTCCCCCAGTCTTTATGCTCCCCAAGACGTGCATCCTCATGTTCATAAAGGTGCGTTCCGTCAAAAAAGTGAAGTCCGTGTGCATCCTTGGCAAAATGAGCGGGTACCCAATCAATGATCACTCCCAAATCGTTTTTGTGGCATTGATCGATGAAGTACATAAAATCCTTTGGATTGCCAAAACGGCTTGTTGGTGCATAATAACCGGTTACCTGATACCCCCATGAAGGATCATACGGATGCTCTGCAATGGGTAATAATTCCAGGTGAGTATAACCCAGCGATTTAGCGTATGGAATCAAATCATCTGCCAATTCATGATAGCTTAAAAACCCGTCCTCCGTATCATCATCTTTACGTTTCCAGGAACCAAGGTGCACTTCGTATATCGAAACCGGTGCATCCAAAGCCTGTTTGTCCTGACGATTCTCCATCCATTTCTCATCTTCCCAGTTATATCCATCCAATGAGTAAACAATGGAAGCCGTATCGGGCCTCTTCTCCATGAAAACAGCATATGGATCCGTTTTTACCAATGGGAAATCCATAGCCGCATTGGCTATCTCATATTTGTAGAGTACTCCTTCATCCACTCCTGGAATAAACAATTCCCACAATCCCTGATCATAAAATTTACGCATCACGTGGGTCCGGCCATCCCAGTTATTAAAATCACCAATAACACTTACTCTCGAAGCACTTGGAGCACATACAACGAAATGTGTTCCCCGGACTCCATCTATTTCTTTGATATGGGCGCCGAGTAGTTCATAGGCCTTTGTATGATTTCCTTCACCCCATATCTGTAAATCGAAATCGCTAATTAACGGCCCATAACTGTAGGGGTCGGTAATTTCGTACGTCGTATTATCTTTCTCTATCTGCAGGGTATACGGGAAAAATTCATTTTTATCTGTAAAGACGGTTTCGTAAAATCCTTTGGAATCCAGTTTTACCATTTCCTTTGAGGAAGATCCATTGTTATATCGTACCTTTACACTTTTTGTATAAGGCTGGAAGGTACGAATAGCGATGGCTGATTTATTCTTTTTAACAACCTGATGCATTCCCAATACTGAAAATGGATTTCCGTATTGACCCCGAACAATGGCTTTAATAGTTTCTTTGAATTCCACTAATGTTATTTTAACTAATGTATAATATTATTAAGCAGACGAGTGGTTAAAATATGAAAATTTTATCGTAAGATTTAGCTTTTTCAATTATACTCAAGTGATTACCCCTCACTTTTATTTAAAATTATGAAAATTACCAATTTTATCGCCCGCAAATATCTCTTTTCAAAGCAGCATATCTCACTTATATCAACGCTGACGTTAATAAGTATCGTGGGTGTAACTATTGGTACCGCCTTGCTCATCATTGTCTTATCCGTTTTTAACGGATTTTTTGACCTGGTTAAAAATATGCTGCTATCCTACGACCCGGATATCCGTATTGTATCCACAACGAATAAATCGTTCGTTCTGACCGACAGCCTGAAAAATGATTTGTCCAATATTCCCGAGATAAGAGTCATATCCCCGTATGCACAGGGTAAATGTATTCTGGCCAATACTTCAGAACGGGATAAAGTTGTAATTGTTCGTGGTGTCCGGCCCGACCGGTTTTTCCCATTGAATGAGCATAAAAACAGCATCACCGAAGGTAAATTCAATTTAAGTGTGCAAAACAGGCTGCCCGGCATATTAATTGGCGATGAGCTGATAAACCAGTTACATCTCACAACAGGCGATAAAGTTTCCCTGATGAGTGCACAAGGCATGCAAAAAGCACTGACCCAGTTTGCCGGACCAAGCAATTATCGTTTTGAGATACGCGGCGCATTCCGGCTCCGCCAAATTTTCGAAGGATCAGTCGTTTTTGTGGATTTGAGGGCAGCCCGGCGTCTTTTCCACCTTCGCAACGGTATCACCGGAATTGATATCAAACTTACCACTCACGAGGATGCTAATGCGGTCAAAGCCCGATTGCAAAATATGCTGGGTAAAAACTATACTATAAAAACCTGGTACGATCTTCAGAAGCCGCTTTATGATGTAATGTACCTGGAAAAATGGGGCGCTTACCTGATTCTTATGATTATCGTTCTCGTCGCCGTTTTGAATATTGTCGGATCATTAACAATGATCGTACTTCAGAAAAACCGGGATATCGGAATAATGTTGACCATGGGCTTCAGCCCTTCCGATATCAAACGCATCTTCCTGAAACAAGGTTTTTTTATTGGCCTGATCGGATGTGGTTTCGGGGGTATAACCGGTTTGTTGCTTAGCTGGCTGCAAAAAACATATGGATTGGTGAAACTTGCCGGCGCACAGTCATTTATTGTATCGGCATACCCGGTAAATATTCAGGCTTCAGATGTCCTTATTGTTACGCTGGGCAGCCTGTTGCTTTGCGTTCTTGCCAGTTGGTATCCTGCTACACGGGCCTCCAAAGTAGTCCCCGCCGATGCCATTCGCTACGAATAGTGAAGGCACAAAGAAAAGCCCGGTTAATTATTAGAATAGGGATGGCCTGGGTTGACAGGTTTGCCGGGCTAATTTTAGCTGCCGCAGTTTTACGCTGACAGTACGTAAAGCTCAATTTCACATTCCATCTTTTTCTGAAATATTATCTCTCATATCTATCCCCATACCTTTTTGGGTAAAAACGGTGGTTCATCCGCTTAATACGCTTCTACCGCGTTCCATTTCGTTCACTCATTATATGTATCCGGCAAATCATTCTCGTAAAGCACCACATCCCCTTGTTGCAAATAATCCCTGAGAAAACTATTGGCATCGAACAAGCTGTTGAAAACTTTCATTTTCTCCAACTCTAAACCTGTTTCTTTAATACCATCCTGAATAGGACGCGTTTGTTCCGGTCCTACAAGCAACACCATATCTATGCCTGAATTACCAATAAAACGGCCGAATTTTTTATTCTCATCGTATTCTCTTTCCCCAAGCTCAATCATGCCCGGCGTTACGATTACACGGCGACCGTGATTGAACTGTGCGAGGATATCAACAGCATTTTGAGCACCGATCGGATTGGAATTGAAGGCATCATCGATAATCGTTATGGAATCCTGTCTTTTTAACTCCAGGCGATGTTCTATGGGTTGTATCTTTTTTGCAGCCAAAATCATCGTTTTTAAACGAATACCCATTTTTTTTGCCACACCCATTGCCAGCAATAAGTTTTGGACATTATGCTTGCCCAATAACGAAATGTCAACCGTCTCCTGTTCCTCTCCGGAACAATCCACGGTGAAAGAGCATCCTTCCGTTGAATAGGTGATACCTGACGCTTTTATATCACCCTGTTCCAGGCCCGTTTCGATGACTTCAATATCATTTCGTTTTTCAATCATCTGCCTGACCAACGGATCATCCGCATTAATAACGGCTGTGCCATTTTCAACGAGATTTTCAATAATCTCGGCTTTTGTCTCCTGTATGGCTTTTTGAGAACCGAAGGTTTCGAGGTGGGCTAAACCCACATTGGTAACAACAGAAATATCCGGCTGTGCGATGTCACACAATTCTTTGATATTACCTTTGTAACGCGCTCCCATTTCAAGAACCAATACCTGATGACTCGCTTGTAAATCGTTATTAATGACTTTGCAGATTCCCATCGGGGTATTATAACTACCGGGAGTCACACAAACACTGTAGCGTTCCTTTAGGAGGTCACGGATCATAAATTTTGTACTCGTCTTACCGTAACTGCCGGTTATAGCAATGACGGTAAGATCGGGCATGCTTTTAATTTTTCGGCGGGCCATCTTCTTAAATCCATTTTGGAAATATTTTTCCAACGGAAGGAGTATGGATGCACTGAGCATCAGGAAAAATGGCAATAACACATCACCGATAACCCATGTGAAGGCCAATACATAAATATCGTAATAAAGCGAGCTGTATTGATAGGTAATTTTCGTTCCCCATACCGGAAGTAACACCGAAAAAACGGCAAAAACAATGGCAAGGCGGTTCATTCTCGGAGTAAAAACGAGGGGTTTCTTTTGCTTTCCCCGGTAGTCTTTCACTGAACTCATCCAGAAAACGGCAAAAATAACTACGATAATCGTAACGGAAGATTCTGTTAACTCTTTACGAAAAAATATAAAAAGTACGAGTACGAGGAGGTTTAATAAACCATGCTCGAAGGTTATGACATATTCCGTCCAGTTTTCTTTCATCCAACCCCAAAACTCCCTGATCTTATACCCGCTCAATTGGAAACGGTGCAGGAAGAAACGACCCCGATAGATCATCCGGTGAGCCATGAGTAAAACGAAAAATATGGCGAGAATATCAATTACTGTAAAATACCAGCCCAAAATATTAACTTGTTTTTCTGTGAAATTGAATGGTTATAGAGGTAACTACGTTAAAAAAGACCCTTTTGGTACAATCTTTAATCAGAAATACACTACAGGTCGCTTAATATAACAACTTATACTATCTTTACAGCCGAATTGTTAACTATTAAACAAAAAGAAAACAATTTATGAAATTAATAATACCGATGGCAGGCCGTGGAACCCGGTTACGTCCTCACACTCATACAACACCTAAACCACTATTACCGGTGGCCGGTACGATGATTGTGGAACGTATAATACAAACATTTGACCGAACCCTCGACCGTAATATCGATGAAATTGTATTTATCCTGGGAGATTTTGGTGAAGAAGTAAAAACAGCACTCCGTGATATGAGTGCCAGGCATAATGCCAAAGCCACATTTTATAAACAGGATCAGGCCCTGGGGACAGCACATGCCGTTTATTGTGCAGCTGATTCTCTTGCAGGCGAAGTCATTATCGCATTTGCTGATACGCTCTTTGATTCTGAAACTGTCGTTTCCGTTGAAGATGCCGACAGTGTGATCTGGCTAAAGGAAGTGGAGGATCCGTCACGTTTTGGCGTTGCCGTCCATGAAGGGGAAAAAATCACCGGTTTTGTTGAGAAGCCCACCGAACCTATATCCAGACTGGCTATCATCGGCGTTTATTATTTCAAAAAAGGCGAGGACCTTAAAACAGAAATAAAATACCTGCTCGATAATAACATCACGGGACATGGTGATGAGTATCAGTTGACGGATGCACTCGACCGCCTGTTGAAGAAGGATAACGTATTCAAATCGGCATCAGTCGATGAATGGCTCGATTGCGGCACACTTCCGGCATGGCTCGATACTACAAAAATCATCATTGAAAAGGAAAATCACACCTACGACGAAAGTAAATATTTGAATTCCAAAATTGTTCCACCCGTTTATATCGGAGAAAATGTTACTATAGAGAACTCCACCGTCGGACCGTATGCAAGTATTGGTGAGGGATCCAAAATTTCAAATAGTTCCATTAATAACAGTATCGTTTTAAACGAAACATCAATATCAGGTTCAGAAATTATTAATGCCACGATAGGCAACCATGTCACGGTAAATGACTTTAAGGGTGAAACTCACTTGGGTGATCATTCTGCCATACATTAAACCCTGATATTTTTATCTATTTAAAACTGTATAAATTACCATAAATAATCCCCGATATATCTATAACAAAACGCCAATACTGGTAATACCGTTATAGATAGAATAGAATAGAATTTGGTTTTGATTCAAGAAGCAGAAACATTGGAAATCAATAAGATAAGCAAGAAGCACCTGGATGTATTTAAAGTAATCTCTGAGGCCGCCGATCAAATCGGACAGGAAGTATATGTCATTGGAGGTTATGTGCGGGATTACTATATGAATCGCATTCAGGAACAGGCTGAGTTTGATATCGATTTTGTAACGGTTGGTTCCGGTATCAAACTGGCAAAGAGAGTGGCTCAACAGCTTGGTGCCAGTCATATTTCCGTTTTCAAGCAATTCGGTACCGCCCAGGTTAAAACCAATGGACTCGTACTCGAATTTGTAGGAGCCCGTAAAGAAAGTTATCGCCGTGATTCACGAAAACCAGTTGTTGAAAACGGGACGTTGAGAGACGATCAGGTTCGCCGTGATTTCACAATTAATGCGTTATCCTGGTCATTGAATAAAGACGATTTCGGTAGTTTACGCGATCCCTTTGATGGTATGAGCGACCTGGAGAAAAAACTTATTCGCACTCCTATTGATCCCGAAATCACTTTTGACGATGACCCCCTGCGCATGCTTCGCGCTATTCGTTTTGCTACACAGTTAAATTTCAATATTGAAGATAACACCTATGATGGTATCCGGAAGATGGCCAAACGGTTATCTATCGTATCCAAAGAACGCATTATTGATGAGATAAATAAAATTGTGTTGGCTCCCAAACCCTCTATAGGGTTTGCCTTATTGTTTAAGACCGGTATCTTAAAATTGATTTTTCCTGAAATGCACAATTTGCATGGTGTGGATGAAATAGATGGTATACGCCATAAAGATAATTTCTGGCATACCCTAAAGGTACTGGATAACACCGCAAAAAAATCTGATGATCTCTGGTTGCGATGGGCAGCTATCATGCATGATATAGCCAAGCCCCCGACCAAACGATTTCAACCCGAAGCCGGCTGGACCTTCCACGGCCATGATGCTCTCGGCGCTAAATGGACCCCCAAAATATTCC
>Ga0102962_1000311_pt1 | contig 25611 bp, 21 predicted proteins | sample SalPonF2_C_D2_MG_FD_84519 | JGI IMG/M metagenome (GOLD analysis project Ga0102962, IMG submission 84519) | Salt pond soil microbial communities from South San Francisco under conditions of wetland restoration - Salt Pond MetaG SF2_C_D2_MG ...
ACTAAACGCCAATCGTCGGCGTTGAAGTGGCTGTTGCGACGGGAGCGCTTGCGTCGCCCGTTGGTCTTCTCCTGGGCTTTACTGGGGCGGTAGCAGCCCCGGCGGTCCTCGTTGCGGGCAAATCCCGTCCTATCGTGCTGCGATGGCGGCCGGTCTGGGCGGCGATCTGGGCCTTGGTAAATCCTTGTTTCCTTAAGTGCGAATTTAGGTATCTTTCCTCTGGGGTGAGTTGGCGGTAATTCATGTTAATTGGTTTTATCGTTGTGGATAAACAAAGTAACAGAATCACAACTCATCCCTATTTTTATTTCCCTGGTTGTTGCACTTAGTTTATGAATTCGCGGTGTATAACCCGCGCATTCAAGCGGACAGGCTACCGACGCGGTCGGTAACCATTCTTGCCCGCCTGCCGTTTATTAGTTAACCTTTCATTTGTACATATTTCCAACACCTTGGCCCCTGCACCTTATGCGCAATGTCGTTAGGTGTACATCAATCAGCATAAATTTGTAGTGGTAACTGGGTTGCTATTTGGTCAAAATCTTTATCATTGTGAAGCAGCTCTACTTCATGTTCAATGCACCAACTTCCGATGAGCATATCCACCGTTTTTCGAATTGTCACGCCTTTCGATCTGAGAAAACGAAAATTAGATGCTGCTTTTATTGCCAGAGTCTTACTTCCCAAATGAACACAGTCAAGTGGATCAAGTGCTTGTTTCGCTAACTTAAAATCTTTGTCTCTATCAAAACCTTGAAGAATTTCGGTGAGAATAATATCTCCTACAAGAACTGACTGCTCAGAAAGAATCCGGTCGAGGCCTTCGGTTTGCTTGTTTTCGATGCCATTGAAATAATCAATCCATACGCTGGTATCTACTAAAATCACTTCTTGTCAGTCCTCATATCTTCCAAGTCGCCTTTCCAGTGCAATCTTCCTCGCAAGCTTTTGATATTTTCTTGTTTTTTGCGCTGGACCAACAATTTTAAGCCTTCCTCTACGGCATCTTTTTTGGTTTTTAAATGACTTACCTTCAAGGCTTCATCCATCAAGTCGTCATCGATCACTACATTTGTTCGCATAATTGTACCGATTTAGTTAATGTGTATTTTAAATTAATCTATACACATAACTGCTAAATTCCTAACTTTATTGTACACCTAACCCGCGCATTAACGCGGACCCCGACACATACTTATTACTGATTGTATATACTTTATATCGAGTGTCGGGGCACCTTATGCGCAATGTCGTTATAGGGCTCAGCTTTACCACCCAGTTTAATCATTGGGGTAAGATAATATCCATAATTTGATAGTAATTTCGATTTCTTCAGTTTATCCACATTATTTTAAGAGTAACATGAAGAAAACCTGCGTACGAAGTTAGGATGACCTCAATAGCATTGGAGCTATGCTATTGTTATGTACCATTCCACAAAGTCAGTAGTACAGGTCTCTATGATCCAAAAAGCTTATTAATTCAACGCTCTTCTTTTTTTATAACAAAATCATTCGTTCGATTTTGACCTAGATCAATGAAATTAAAAAACTATTATCCTAATTTCGATATCCAATTAACTTTGACATCTGAATAATCAACTACAAAATAATGCTTGCTGATTTAATTCAAACAAAAACAAATCTAGGTAATGAGCAAATTAAGCATATTCTATCTTGTTTTGATCCAATGAGCGTTCAGAAAAATACGCTTTTGTTGAAGCCAGATAATGTGGCGAGTAAATTGTTTCTTATTCAAAAGGGATGTCTTCGTTTATATTACGTTAACGAAGATCAGAAGATGTTAACTAGATTTATGGCCTTTGAAGGCACATTTTTAACGTCAATTGTTAGTTTTATTTCCAGAGAACCTTCTGCTGAGTACATTCAAGCGGTCGAAGACTCAGAACTTCTAGTGATTTCATACGATCAGTTTACTCATTTACGCAATACGATGCCCGAATGGGATAAAATATATATTCATATCCTTGAATATGGATTAACTGTTATAAACTCGAAACTTAGTAGTCTTTTGACACAAAACGCAACAGAACGTTATCTGGCACTGCTTAAAAAAAATCCTGAACTCGTTCAACGGTTATCTAATTCAGACCTTGCAGCCTATCTTAATATTACTCCTGAAACTTTAAGCCGACTTAAATCCAGGATATAATCAATTTATTCATTCACTTATAATCAGTACTACTATGAGAAGCGATGAAGTAAAAAAGGGACATCAACGAACTCCACATAGATCACTATTTAGAGCTACTGGACTGGTAGATGAAGATTTTGAAAAACCATTTATAGGGGTTGCCAATTCTTTTATTGAGATTATTCCCGGACACTTTTTTTTAAATAAAGTATCTAAGGTTATAAAAGAGGAAATTAAAGCAAGTGGTTGTATTCCTTTTGAGTTTAATACAATTGGTGTAGATGATGGTATTGCGATGGGGCATGATGGAATGCTTTTTTCTCTTCCCTCAAGAGAAATTATCGCGAACTCTATCGAGACAGTGATGAATGCACATAAACTCGATGCTATGATTGCTATTCCCAACTGTGATAAGATTGTTCCGGGAATGATAATGGGAGCCTTACGTGTAGATGTACCTACGATATTTGTAAGCGGTGGTCCTATGAAAAAAGGACATACCAAAGACGGTGTACCTATCGACCTTGCTGCTACTTTTGAAGCAGTAGGTAAATATGAAGCGGGCAAAATGTCCGGCAAGGAGTTGCTGGATATAGAATGTAATGCCTGCCCTGGCGGGGGTAGCTGTTCGGGTATGTTTACTGCTAATTCCATGAATACCCTTATGGAGGCCATGGGTATTGCACTTCCGGGTAACGGAACCATTTTGGCACTCACCAAAGAAAGAGAAGAACTTTACAGACAAGCTGCCAGAAGAATCTGTGAAATTGCAAAAAGCAGAAAGCAAACGGAGAAGTTCAAGCTAAATAATATTCTAAACGAAAATGCAGTAAGAAATGCTTTCGCGGTAGATATGGCAATGGGAGGAAGCACAAATACTGTTTTACACATGCTGGCAATTGCTAAAGAAGCAGGGGTTAACTTTAATCTCCAAGACATCAACTGTATCTCAAAAAAAGTTTCTCATTTAGCTAAAATTTCTCCTAGCCTGTCTACAGTACATATGGAAGACATTAACAAAGCAGGCGGTGTAAATGCTGTAATGAATGAGATGACTAAAAGAGGAAAAGATATCTTGATAGACAACCTTACGATTGCAGGAGAAACAGTGCTGGAAAAAATTAAAGATGCGACCATTAAAGACACCGACATCATCCACACAGTCGATAATCCGTATTCAGAAGTGGGTGGCTTGGCAATTTTGTATGGTAACTTGGCAGAAGAAGGGGCCGTTATTAAAACGGCAGGTATTACTGGAGATAGGGTCTTTACAGGCACAGCTGTTTGTTTCGATGGGCAACAAGAGGCCATCGATGGAATTATAAACGGTAAAGTTAAAGCCGGTAATGTGGTTGTAATCCGGTACGAAGGGCCCAAAGGTGGTCCAGGCATGCAAGAGATGTTAACTCCTACTTCTTTAATCATGGGAATGGGACTGGGAGATAAAGTAGCATTGATTACCGATGGGCGTTTCAGTGGAGCTACAAGAGGAGCAAGTATTGGCCATGTAAGTCCGGAAGCAGCAGAAGGTGGTATGATTGGCCTACTGAAAGATGGAGATGAAATCCATATAGATGTAGATCAATATATATTGTCCGTGAATTTGACTGATGAAGAAATTGCTAAAAGAAAAGCCGATTTCACCCCTATCAAAAAGGAATTGACATCCAGCTGGCTACGTCAGTATAGAGCATTGGTAACAAATGCAAGCAATGGAGCTGTCTTAAAAACGGACCTGTTTTAATTTGAAAGAAGAAATGTCTTACAACATTCTGTATGAAATCAATGGCTGATTAGTGGGATAATGTGATATTGGTTATTCTTAGTTATCCCATCAATCCACAGGATTGACTCAGTGATAAACCGAAATAAAACAACCACACTCCATACAGGTGGCGTTAGCCCGCCCTATAACCCGCGCATTAAGGTACTGTGTAAAAGTCAATAGAACCTGAGCGTATTATTATCCTACTTCACTCCTAACGGCTGCCAGTTGCTCCATAAATGGTTGATTTTTCTCCACAGGGTATAAAAATAATGAGCAACTTTTTCTGTACGGCGACATAGCTTTTCATCTTGATGAGATGTCTCCCGTAGGTTCGCTCAAACAGATCGGCAAAGATCCTTCCCTGGTATTTGACCACCTTGATGGTGGGAAAGTGCAATATCCGCCGGATCCGGTGGTTGCCTTTCTTGGATATGCGCGTAGACGATATCTATACCAAGGGAATATTTGATTAGTGTCATAGGGGGAGCAAATAGCTTTATGGTGATTAACAGAAAGTTCTTCTTTTGTGTCCAGGTCTCATGTTTTTATTGTTCATTCATCCCACCGGGGAATGATGCCGAAGTACTGCTGGGGATCTAAAGAAGAGACCAAAGGCAGGGAGTCCTTAATGTCAGCATCGACTGAGTGTGCTATAAAATCGCGGACAGCTTGTGCTACTGCCTTTGGCTTTTCTGATTATGATTACCTACAATATAACTCTTAAGGAAAGATATGAGCGGACAGGCTACCGAAAGCGGTCGGTACAGGCTATGGTAACCATTCTTGCCCGGCTCCCATTTATTAGTTACTCTTTCATTTGTAATTAATTCAAAATATTGCGTGTGCACCTTATGCGCAATGTCGTTATATTTAAAAATCAACTTTCTTTTTGGCATCCAGCTATTTTATTGATACCATTGGTTTAATTATTTCTAGAGTTGATTTATAAATCTTATCATCATGCGCTGGCTTCAGCATTCTCTTCTACCCGTTTTTGTACGCTTATTTTTAACAGTCGGAATTCTATGCATTGGGTGTAAAAGCTCTACCTCAACCAAAGAACACGGATGTAACGGTAACGATAACCATTAAAAATGAAAGCAACGAATCAGTAGACACCGCTACCCTGTTTAATGATGATACGAATGATGAAATCGGCAGCGGAAGTAGCATCAAGATAACGAAGGATGAGGGAGCTCAGCTTTCGGTACGAGCCGAGGCTGATGGATACCACCCGCAAACTCGTGATGTTTCCTTTAATAAGGACAAATCAATCACGATTACGTTATTGGCGGATAATCCGACAATCTCATATCGGATTGAAGACAGCGATGAAGCGTTGATTGATAACGCTGATCTCTACATCGCCGATACTCTTGCCCACACTGGAGCCAGTGGTGATATCACGGTTGATTATAATCAGTCTGATATCACACTCTGTGGTCGCAGCCAAAACTACGAAGAAGGCTGTGAGCAAATTACGCCTGATCATGATCAATCGGTGACGATTACCATGCATCGGGAGACGGTAAAGTTCACCATTACGCCACAGATTAACGGCGAAGATGCGATTGATCCGAAGGATGACTACACCTTCGATAAGTTTGATAAGAAGACGGTCTATAAGGTCACCGTTGGTGATTCAACCTATACCGAACGGTTTGATGACCAGGTTAACGGTGGCCCGAATGGACAGAAAATCATCGAAGGTCAATCATTCACGGTTAACTACCCACAAAGTAATCAATCGATCGACATCACCACCCGCATTGCCTACTTCCCCGAGCGTGGCCATACCTACAGCGAAACGAACTTCGTTAACATCGCCGAAGGGTCGGCAACAGCTGACCTGTCAGGAGATAGCGACGTAACGCTTTCCGCTGATCTGGTACCGGCCTGCTCTGATGGGTACGACAATAACCATTACGACGGTGTTGACATGGATGATCCGGCCTGTTCAAGCCCGGATGATGATGTTGAGCTGTTGAAATCTCATGGATCTTCCGGGCGGTTTGGTTCTTCAACGTATTATGGCTATGTATCAAGCGAAGATGGTCATGAAAAAACTAATATTGGAGGTACTGAATTTCCAGGGGATATACAGTATGCCCTCGGTGAGGTCACCGCTTACTGGCAAGCCAAAACAGAAGCCGGTGAGGGTGGAGAAGCCTTCAAGGTTGAATTTCGTTGCGGTGCAAGCGACAACAGTCAGGATGACATCAATACATCTGAAGTTGTCCCGGATGACGGAAGCGACGGCTGGCATGATACGTACGTCCACGGTATTACCAAGGAGTTTTTCTCCTCTGGTACTCACTGTAGTTACTATGCGGTGTATGCCGGTGATGGAAGCAAAGATGGCAACAACGATATCATCTTTGCTACACCAGAAAAATATGGAGTGGTATCACTTTCTTGGGATTTCCCTCCTGAGGATTACTTTGAACCCTACTACTGGAAGAATCAGTCGAAGGCGAAAGGCTCGAAGCGGGCCGGATCGATCAGTGATCTCGCACACTAATGTCCGTTGGTATTATTGTGGGTGAAGAGAGACTTTGCCCATCGTGCAATCATTTTAAATATAACCCGCGCATTAAGCGTAAATCATTGTACTGAAACAATTCATGAGACATGAATACAATTAATTATGACAATCGAAAATTTAGATCCGTTGATAATACGGCGAATGGCGAAGTTAGTGGGAAAACTCTCTTTCACTACCATCAAGAAAATAACATCATTTGGGCGACCTATGAAGGTGGCAGTATTCACTTTGGCACGTTAGTGGCAAAAGTGCACGATGATAATCACCTCGACATGAGATATTCTCATGTCAACACCAATGGTAAACTAATGACCGGCAAATGCCATTCGACCCCTGAAGTGCTCTCAGATGGAAGACTTCGTCTGCATGAACAGTGGCAGTGGACGAGTGGAGATCAAAGTAAGGGAACATCGATCATTGAAGAAATAAAACAATAAACTGCAGCATAACACGCGTATTAAGAGAACGCACCTCCCTCCTTTGTGTGAGGGCGGTGTGGCCGTACGATGTTCGGCATTGGGATTTCTTGCTGAGGTTATTTTGAAAAAAATCATCTATTAATTACTTGCTATAATAAGTTATATTATAGCAGTGCTGACGTAGTATATAGATCATAAAAATATACCCCTTAAAACACTAAGTCTGGTAATTTAAAGAATCTAACATACCAACGTTTCTGGGAAATTTACGTCTGAATAACAATTTAAAAACCTTTAAATATTTGCTATATAGTATATGAACGTACGCTATACCATTAATCAATCTATTTCGGTAAAACAATTTGTTGATTTACTCAAGGAGACAACACTTGGCGAAAGGAGACCCATTGAAAACGAAAAGCGCATAAAGGGCATGTTGGATAATGCCGACCTAACGGTAACTGCTTGGTCGGACGATAAACTAGTTGGCGTTGCACGTTCCATAACGGATTTTCATTACTGCTGTTATTTATCAGATATAGCTGTATCTGAATCTGTTCAGTCAAAAGGCATTGGCAGAGAGCTAATTCGTCAAACGTTTGACGCTATAAATCCAGGCTGCAAAATCATTTTATTATCTGCCCCGCAAGCCACAGACTTCTATCCTAAAATTGGGTTTACCAAGCACCATAGTGCATGGCTGATGTCTTCTGTTGAAGAATTAAAATAATTCCAAGTATCTATGTATCAGCCCTTTCGAAAAGTGAATTCAACAAAAAGTCACTACTTCCCTATTATTTAATTGGATCACCATGCAATACTGGATTGTCGTCGTCTCTAAAGATCATGTTAGAAAGGCATTAAAAGGGGGATTCTGTCAAGCATGTCATGGTAAGAAATGGCCCTTGGAAAAGATGCAAGCAGGTGATAGGGTCCTGTTTTATTCTTCGAAATTGAAATATGGTTCTTCCGAATCCTACCAAAAATTTACGGCGATCGGAATGGTTAAGAAGGGAGATCCCTATCAAGACACAGTTGATTCAGACTTTAGCCCCTATCGCAAAGACATTGCGTTTATGGAATGCCGGGAAAGCAGAATACATCCTATACTTACTCAACTACATTTCTCTCAACATGCTAAAAATTGGGGTTATAAATTAATGAGTGGATTTTTGGAAATTGATAAACATGACTTTGAACTCATTTCAAAAACCATGCTTTAAGGTCCACCGATTGATTAAAAAATAGGAATCAAGTAGATATGCTACCTATGTGTTTAAAGATCCCCGGACACAGAAATCTTGCATTCATAGTTCATTCTAAATGACAAATAGGTCTTCATATTGCCTATAATCTTAATCGTATTGGTGTTAATATATTTTGAATCATCACCTATAGTTGGTATTTATATCGAAACTAAAAAACACAATTATCAGAGATAATTTAAGACTTCTATGAAAAAGAAAGCCTATATCTTTTTTGTACTGCTGCTTTTCGTTTTACCATTTGGCGTTCATGCCCAAAAAATTAAAAATCTGGCGCAAACACCTCCGATGGGATGGAATAGTTGGAACCATTTTGGATGTAATGTAAGTGAACAGCTAATTAAGCAAACTGCTGATGCTATGGTTGCCAGTGGGATGCGCGATGCGGGTTACGAATATATCATTATCGACGACTGCTGGCAGGGAAAACGGGATAGTCTGGGACGCATTCATCCTGATCCGGACCGTTTTCCGTCCGGTATGAAAGCACTCGCAAACTATGTGCATTCTAAAGGATTAAAATTGGGAATATATTCCGATGCCGGAGCTCGTACCTGTGCCGGTTACCCGGGCAGTCGTGGTCACCAATATCAGGATGCGCGCACATATGCCAAATGGGGCATCGACTACCTCAAATACGACTGGTGTCATACCGAAGGGCTCAATGCCAAAAGTGCTTATACGACTATGCGAAATGCTTTATACTCCGCCGGACGACCCATTGTTTTTAGCATCTGCGAATGGGGTACTAATGAACCCTGGAAATGGGCTGAGGATATAGGGAATCTGTGGCGAACAACGGGCGACATTACCAATTGTTGGGCCTGTGATCTTAATCATGGCGGATGGAAATCTTTTGGGGTATTAAGTATCCTGGATAAACAGGACGGACTCCGAAAATATGCCGGCCCGGGGCACTGGAATGACCCCGATATGCTAGAGGTTGGTAATGGAATGTCGGTAAATAAAGATCGGGGACATTTTTCAATGTGGGCGATGCTTGCTGCGCCTTTGATTGCCGGCAACGATTTGGGGCACATGTCAGATCAAACGCAAGAGATCCTTACCAATAAGGAGGTCATCGCTGTTGACCAGGATACACTTGGAATACAGGGGTTTGATTATAAAGACATGGGGGATCTTGAAATTTGGTTTAAGCCGTTATCCGGCGGCGACTGGGCCATGTGTATTCTTAACAGGGGTTCCCGCGATCAGGAAGTTAAGTTCGATTGGTCCCAAGAATATGTGAGTGATGGCTTATCAGAAAGGAATGCCCACTTCGATAACACCACATACCGGCTGCGGGATCTTTGGGAGCACAAAAATATAGGCACAACCCGTAAACCATTGGATGTGACCGTCCCCAAAAATGATGTGCTGATGTTACGACTTCAAAAGCAATAATGATCGATAGTATGGTATTCAAAATTTGATTAAAATACAGTTGATAATTCTTTAACAAAGCCGTTGCCCATGGTTCACGAATTTACCAAACAGGCAAAACTGTATGCTAAATATCGGCCGACTTATCCGGATGCGATGTATACGTTTATTTTCAAACACCTTCATGCTATGGATTATGCATGGGATTGTGGCACCGGATCCGGTCAGGTTGCGGCCTATTTAGCCAATCACTTTAAATATGTATTTGCTACTGACATCGATAAAGAGCAACTAAAGCATGCTATTCAAAAGCAAAATATCACCTACCGGAATACCGCGGGTGAAGATTCTGGGTTACCTTCTAATTATTTTGATCTGGTTACCGTAGCGCAGGCAATCCACTGGTTCAACTTTGATCGGTTTTATGAGGAAGTTCGAAGAGTTGCTAAAGATCAGGCGTTGCTTGCGGCAATAAGTTATGGCATGATTGAAGTAAGCGAAGAAGTCGACCCTATTTTAAATAAGCTCTACGACGAGGCATTCGGCACGTATTTCAGCGAAGTTCGTAAATATATCGACCAGCGATACCAGACGATCCCCTTTCCCTTTGATGAAATTCCGTCGCCGATGTTTGCCAGTACGTTTGAATGGACGCTGCAACAGTTAGAGGGGTTCTTTAACTCGTGGTCGCCGGTTCAAAAGATGAAATCGGAAAAAAATTACAATCCGGTCGGCCCGGTGATATCGCAAGTCAGAAAATTAATAGATGCAAAACAGAAATTTAATGTTACTTTCCCGGTGTTCATGCGACTGGGTAGGATCCATTAAATAATGTTGCTTCAATATTTAGGGGCTTAAAACATATTAATCCCTATAAGCCCTCCCTGCTAACGAAAAAAGGACCACAAAGGGAGCGCTTTTGTTAATTTCCAGCCAGTATTTTAATCCATAAAGGCGTTAACTCATTAAATACTTAATTTGTATCTTACATATACCTGTTAAAAAAATTGAGAGTGATAAATGCAAACTATCTTAGGTTCCGGAGGCGCAATTGGGAATGCACTGGCCAACGCCCTCCCGGCATATGCCGATGACATCAGACTTGTAAGTCGAAACCCGCAAAAAATAAATACCGGGGATAAATTAGTTAAAGCAGATTTGACCAATCGGAAGCAAACGCTGGAAGCCGTAAAAGATTCTGAGGTCGTATATCTGACCGTTGGATTACCGTATGATCTGAAAATATGGAGATCTTCGTGGCCGGTAATTATGGAAAATGTTTTACTGGCATGCGAGCAGCATAAAGCAAAATTAGTTTTTTTTGATAATGTATACATGTATGATCCCAATCATCTGAATCCCATGACAGAGCAGACGCCTATCAATCCCTGTAGCCAAAAAGGAGAAATACGTGCCGACCTCGTCCGCATGATTTGGCAAAAGGTTGAAGAAGGAAATTTGCAGGCTCTTATAGCACGGTCAGCCGATTTTTATGGCCCCTCTATTAAGGGCTCAAGTGTTTTGACTGAAACTGTGTTAAACAATTTGGCGAATGGCAAAAAAGCCAACTGGCTGGGTTCGGTTAATTATAAACATTCCTATACCTATACGCCGGATGCGGGCAAAGCTACTGCCTTACTTGGAAATGACCCGGAAGCCTACAACCAGGTTTGGCATCTGCCGACAGCCTCTAATCCACCCACGGGGAAAGAATGGATAGAAATGATTGCCAAAGCGTTACATGTTGAAGCTAAATATCGCGCTGTTCCAAAATTTATGGTTCGCATGATGGGTTTATTCTCCGGAGTGATGGGTGAAATGGTAGAAATGATGTATCAGTACGACAGAGATTATGTCTTTAACAGTTCTAAATTTGAAGACAAGTTTGAAATGTATCCCACTTCATATAACGATGGCATACAAGAAGTTGTCGATAAGGATTACAAAAATATTTGAGAAGAATTACCAAGATGTTAAAGGGTCCTCCTGACTGTCGCCCACAAAAACCTGACAGCTCGGGATGCTGTATACGAGAGCAGAGAATTAACGAAAACTAAGATAAAAAATACTCAGTTGGTCAAGCTATACAACAGTTTTATCTCTTTTGCCCAATTTTCTTTATTGGGAGTTTCAAGGATCATGGGGATTCCATCGAAGCGGTGATCCTTCATGATATGTTCAAAACCTTTCAGGCCAATCTCTCCTTTTCCGATACTCGCATGCCGGTCTACCCGACTTCCCAACGCTCGTTGAGAATCATTAAGATGTACGCCTTTCAAATATTTAAATCCAACGACTTCATCAAACTCATCGACCATCTCCTGATAACCGGTTTCAGTAGACAGATCATAACCCGATGCATAAGCATGACATGTATCAATGCAAACTCCTACCCGGCTTTTATCCTCTACCCCATTAATAATGGCAGCCAGCTGTTCAAATTTAAAACCAGTGTTCGTGCCCTGTCCTGCTGTATTTTCAATTACAGCCGTAACTCCTTTTGTTTGATCTAAGGCCCAATTCAGAGATTCCGCATTTTTCTTCAGACAGTCATCCAGACTGAGTTTGTCAAGATGGCTCCCCGGATGAAAGTTCAGCAATTTGATCCCCAGTTGTTCACAGCGTCGTATCTCATCGAGAAAGGCATTGCGTGACTTTTCGAGCTGTTTCTTCTCCGGATGCCCCAGGTTGATCAGATAGCTATCATGCGGCATTACATAATCCATGGAATAACCAAGCTCCTTGCAATTCTTTTTAAAGCCTTCGATATTTTCTTTTGTGAGTGGAGGTCCCTCCCACTGGCGTTGATTCTTCGTAAAAAGGGCCAATGCCTTGGCTCCAATTTTGTCCGCCCGCAAAGGTGCATTTTCAACTCCACCTGCTGCACTGACATGCGCTCCGATATATTTCATGTGCTGATTGCTGGTTATAAGATTAGAATACCTGTCAAGGTTTTAAACAGCTTACAACTTTTCAATCACCTTCTTTAGTCGTCCCTGTACCTCTTTTGCAACTTCGCCCAGCTGTTTATTGGTGATAGACGACATGGAAGCCACCGGATCTACCGCAGAAACTTCAACTTTCCCCTTTTCACGCTCCTGCACAATTACATTACAGGGGAGCATAGTACCGATTTTATCCTCAGCCTGAATAGCTTCCCATGCCATCGGTGGATTGCAAGCGCCCAGTATACGATAGTTATATAAATCTTTATCCAGCTTCTTCTTCATTGTTGCCTTAACGTCAATCTCGGTTAAAACACCAAAACCTTCTTCTTTCAAAGCCTCCGTCGTTCGCTCTATAGCTTCATCAAAATTAGTATCTAAAGTGGTTGTAAAATAGTAACTCATAATTTTTTTCTCTGATCTTTAAAAATTCTATTTAGCGGCATACTTAAAAAAGCGCTAACTGATTCATAAGATAATCGTCTATCGTAATAATCTTAAAATTACAAAATAATTGACCTTAATACTGTAACAAAGGTTACTGCCATAAACCCAGAATAAGTCCCATCAGGGTCAAAGAAAGAGTCCAATATCCTCCATTAATGAGCATATATTTCCATGACCGCCGTTCATAAAGACTGTTAACAGCCAAGGCAAAGGATATCCATCCGAAGCCTGTCAAAAAACCATATAAAGCACCTGTCCCTCCGGTAAGTATTCCACCCCCTCCTCCACCGTAGAAAAAAATGGCCAGGTTAAAAGCCATAATCAATTCAAAGATAAAAGCCAGACCAAAAATCTTACCCATATTGCTTTGTTGAATTTGTTGTTCTGACAATCCGACCAGCGACATCCAAACCTTCCCAAAAAGAGGACCATACCAAAGCCAACCGACTACAAATGTCGAGAGTGTGGCCACAATCACTGCCCAAAAGTTAATATTAGATAGATCCATATTTCGCCTCCTTATGCCTGATTTATTTTTAGAAGCCTGCCAAGGTACCTCTGGCAAATAACTATAGATATATTAATCAGAAAAAGAAATTAAAAGCAAATTATAAATCTGTAAACTATTATATAACAATTGATTATGAACGGCTTCTAATCCAATATGTAGGTAAATCACCTACATAAAATATCATTGATATGTTACATTGCTCAACGGTCATTCCGTCAAAACTAAATAATTAAATATTCCAATCTTTTGATATAGCGTATTTTAGCTTAATCAAATGGAGCGCAATCATGAAAAGATTATTCATCGGGGGATTGTTATTTTTAATACCATTATTAGTTTCGGCCCAGGGATCTATCTATAAATTCGGGCCTACGATCCGTATAAATAAAGGGGATTCTATTTCCAATAATGTGATGGCCGCCGGTCAATTTATTGATATCTACGGTCACCTGGGTGATGATCTGTATGGTGGAGCACGCAACCTGGTAATCAACGGTTCTATTGACGACGATGCCATTGTTGCCGGCCAAAATGTGACGGTCACGGGCACGGTCGGCGATATGTTGGTGGCCGCCGGTGAAAACGTACTCATCGATGGACAAATATATGGCGACCTCTTTGCGGCGGGTGCAGAGGTTCGTATTGCTCCTGATGCCCATATTCACGGCAATGTAGCCGTTGCAGGCGATAAAATCACTTTCGAAGGCGGCACTATTGATGGATGGATGCGTGCATCAGGCAATGAAATTACATTGGATGGCTCAGTAGGAAATTATGTAGAACTTTATGGAAATAAATTTAACTTTGGTGATAATTACCGTCCGGAATCAGGAACCACCATTACAGCAACACACGAAATTGACCTTAATGATCTCGGTACCCCACCTGATGATTTGCAAATTGTTGTCAATAAAGAGAATACATGGGGCGCAGCATTATTTTTAAGCCTCTGGTTTTATGTATCACTACTGATCACAGGTGCATTGCTCATTTTTATTTTCCGGGAAACTACTAACGACCTGCACCGCTTTTCTACAGAACGCTATATCCGGAACACGGGTATCGGTTTCTTAACTTTTTTAGCAACACCTATTGTCGTAATTATTCTGCTAGTTCTCGTACTTACGATTCCTTTATCACTGCTATTGATAACCCTCTATGGACTGGCTCTTTTTATAGGATATTTGCTCGTAGCTCTTACACTGGGGACACTGGTTATCCGCTTTATCAAATCAGAACAGACATTTTTAGATTATTTCTGGGGACTGGCACTGGGTATGGTTATTATCTTCATTCTTAGTATTTTGCCATTCGTAGGATGGATCATAAATCTGTTACTCATATTCTTCGGCCTGGGGACATTCGTAACCTATTTCTGGCAACTGAGGGAAAATCGTATTTAAAGCGGAATATCTGAAATACCATCAGGTGGGGGGGCAGAACGTCTGGAATTTTTAATCAGTTATCTTGTCTTTGCATTTATCCGCGTTGCATATTAGGCAGTGAGATGGATTATTCCAGCTGGCGGCTGATTGTCTCACACACGTTCTTCGTAATAGCGACGATGTCTGCCTGTCTCGTCTATCTTTGGCAAGATAAGAGTAAAACAACTTCCTTTGCCGATCCCTTCACTTTCTACCGTAATATTACCATTCATTTCTTTAATATAATTAGCGCACGTATGCAGGCCATACCCATGGCCGTCGTTCTTGGTCGTAAAGCCATAGGTGAATATTTTTTTAATCTTATCCGCAGCTATTCCATGACCGTTATCCACAACCGATAAATAAACATGTCCTTCATCCTGAGAGGTACGAATAATAATCTTTCGTTCGTTGCGATCCACCTCCGACATCGCTTGCTTAGCGTTCTTGATCAAATTGATCAGAATGTGAACAAGCTTACTTTTTTGAATGATAACTTTATCCGTATGTCCAAAATCTTTTTGGATGTCCAATCCATGGCGTTCTATACTACCCGACTGAAGCTTTAGGGTATCTTCAACGACATCTTCAAGATATACTTTCTCATTAATGCGTCCCACTTTAACAAAATTCTGTTGAGCTTCGATGGTATCAATGATGAGTTTTATCTTTTCGTTTAGTCGATCACTATGCTTCTTTAACCGGTCATGCTCATTTTCCAGGGGCTCTTCGAGCTTTCTGTAATAGTTCAGAAGCTTAATGCCCTTTGGATTATGTAATACAAATTCCTCTAAATTATCTTCATGTTCGGTCAGTAACTGATTGGCCTGTTTAAATTTTTTGAATTTTGAATTTTTGAGTGTTTCATCAATCACCGTGGATGAAATATTTACACTATTTAAGATATTTCCGACATTGTGAAGTACTCCCGTAGCCAAATCAGCCATACCGGCTTTATGGGCCTTTTCAAGTAACTCACTCCTGGTATCTTTTAATTCTTTAAATGCACTTTCCAAATCGTCATTCTTCTTGTGCAATTCCTCCGTCCTTTTTGAGACCTCTTGCTCTAAACGCTTATTCTGTTGTTTAATGCTTCGAACCCTCAATCGATATACTACAAAAACAGCTGTTGCTATAATTATCCCCAACAACGTATAGAACCAGGCTGTTTGCCAATACGGTGGTTCAATCACAATCCCCAACGAGGCCCCTTTATTATTCCAGACGCCATCTGAATTGGCAGATTTAACTCTAAGCGTATATTTACCGGGATCTAAATTGGTATATGTTGCTGTCCGTTTATTGCCCACATAATTCCAGTTGGTATTAAAGCCTTCCAGTTTATATGCATATTTACCCCCTTTTATGGCGTTAAAATTAAGTGAAGCATATTCGAAAGTGAGTACCGAGGCCGAGTAAGGCAAAACAATTTTTTTAGCCTGCGATATTTGCTTTTTAAGCGGCGATTTTTTTCCGGCAGTCACAGATTTATTGAAAATTTTAAACCCGGTAAATACTAATGGATGTACAAATTTAATCGTCCCTAAACTATCCGGATTAAACCGATTAAACCCATTGATCCCTCCAAAATACATATACCCTTCCCGATCTTTATAGTAGGCCAGTGCATTGAATTCTTTTCCCTGCAAACCATCGGCTACATTATAGTTTTGGAAAGTTTTGGCGTGAGGATCAAATTCCGAAATACCATTATTGGTACTGAGCCACAAATTTCCCTCATTATCTTCTAAAATCCCTTTAACCTGATTACTGGGGAGCCCGTCATCGGCAGTGTAAGGAGTAAACTGCAGGCTATCCCTGTCAAAAAGATTCAAGCCTGCTTCTTTGGTGCCTACCCATAAATTATGATTATGATCTTCGTGGATAGTCAGGATTACATTGCTATGAAGCCCGTGATCTCCTTCATAAAAGTTCCATACTTTATTATTTTTACGATTAAGTAATTTTAGTCCCCCACCATACTCAGCAATCCAAAAATTATTGCGCGAGTCCTCATAAATGTCGCGAACCACTCCTTCCCCGACCTGGTATTTCGTAAACGTTTCTGTTTTAGGATTAAATCGGCAAATACCGCTCCCATTAGTTCCCGCCCAAATATTATTTTCCCGGTCTTTATAAAGGACAAAAACATCGTCACTACACAAGCTGGTAGAATCTCCGTCAACATGCTTATAATGAGTAAATTTATGTGTTTTCACATTATATTTGCTGATGCCCCCATGGTAGTATCCGATCCAAATATGGCCTTTGTGGTCATCTAGTAAAGAAAGCACTACATTACTCGAAAGACTGTTCTTATTGTCAGGATCGTGACGTAAGGCATAAAAATTTCCTGTATCCCGATCGAAACGGTTCAAACCGCCTCCATCGGTTCCTACCCAAAAATTACCATAACTATCCTCTAAAAATGCCGTTACCGAATTGATACTCAATGGATGACTGCTCTGAGGATCATGTTTGTACCATTCAAACTTAGCCTTTTTGCGATCTATATAGTTAATACCTCCCGAATACGTCCCAATAAAAAGGATGTGATCTTCATTTTCGTAGATGGAATAAACTGCATCATTGCTCAGGCTGCGCGAATTTTCGACATCATGTGTATAGTGATAGAATTTGCCCGACTGGTAATCATAGGTGTTGAGCCCGTGATTTTCCGTACCGACCCATAGCACCCCACGACTATCCTGTAAAATAGAAAGAATTGAATTTCCACTAATACTATAATTATCGTTGGTATCATGCAGATAATGATGGAACTGTTTGGTCTTTCTATTAAAGCGATTCAATCCATTGGCTGTACCGACCCATAGATTACCTTGGTCATCTTCCGTAATCGTCATTACTTCATTATCGCTTATACTATTCGGATCTGTTTGGTCATGCTTATAACTTGTAAATGTACCTGTCGCCGGATTCCATCGATTAAGTCCCCCCTCAGTGCCTATCCAAAGATGTTCATTTTTATCCAAATAAAGACAATTAATATGATCGTTGCTTAACGTCCTGGGATCGTTAGGTTTATGATGAAATTGGATAAATTTTTTCTTTTTCCGGTCGAAAATATCGAGTCCCTGATCAGTGCCAATCCATAATCTGCCGACATTATCTTCTACTATATCGGTTATTAAATTTCCACTTATGCCAACGCCAGGATGCTGGTAATTGGTTTTATAATGTTTAAAACGACCAGTATCGCGGTTCAGTAGATTCAGGCCGGCCCCCGTAGTACCCACCCAGAAATTACCTCGTTTATCTTCATAAATGACGTTAATATTATTGCCACTAATAGAGGTTGAATCATCAGGGTCAAATTGGTAAGCCGTCATTTCATAACCGTCATACCTGTCCAGCCCATCATTGGTTCCAAACCACATAAAACCCTGCTTATCCTGGTAGATCACATGACCGGAGCTTTGAGAAAGCCCATCCTTCGGTGTTATATGATTGAACTTTATCTCTTTACCATTTTGTGCTAAAACAACATTGTAGCCCAGTAATAAAAATAACAGACAAAGCGTATATCCGATCGTATTTCTGCTTATCATATTATACTTTAGGTAAATGGCTAGTAGATCCCTTCAGAGTTTCAATTCTGCCTTTCAAATGTTTGTTTCAACACATTGATCAATTTTTGTTTGCTAACAGGTTTAGGGATAAAATTATCCATTCCCGCATCAAGACATAACTTTCTATCCTCTTCCAACACAGAAGCCGTTAGTGCAATGATTGGAAGATGTGATTCTTCATCCTGTTCCATATTCCTGATAAGCTCAGTAGCCTCGTAGCCATCCATCTCAGGCATTTGTACATCCATTAATACAAATGCATATTCTTTTTCTTTTACTGCTCTTACCGCTTCGTTACCATTTTCTACAACATCTACTATGAAACCCTCCTTTTCGAGCATTTTGGTAGCCACCATTTGATTCATCTTATTATCTTCAGCTAATAAGATTCGAAGGTGTTCCGGAAATGGCTTAAGATTTTCAGTCGAACGATCTATAAGATCCGAAGTATCGTTACGCTCAACTGCTTTAAAAGAAGCTGTGAAATAAAATGTTGATCCAACACCTACTTCACTTTCAACTTCCACCCTACCATTCATCAATTCAGCAAGTTGGCGACAAATGGCCAACCCAAGCCCCGTACCTCCATATTTTCTTGTTGTTGAGGAATCGCCCTGCGAAAATGTATTGAAGATCTTTAATTGTTTCTTTTCGGAGATTCCCACGCCTGTATCGGTTACAGAAAATTGAATCAGATGTTCTTCATTTTCGGACCCAAGATGTTCTACATCAATAGAAACATATCCTTCTTCTGTAAATTTTATCGCGTTGCTGCCATAATTAAGCAGTATTTGTTTTAGTCGATTCGGATCGCCCAAAAGTTCAGCTGGAATATTATCATCTAATGTTTTTTTAATTTTTAATCCTTTTTCTCTGGAAGAATGTGATATAACCCCCATCACGTCGTTAATAACATCTGCCACTTTAAATGGAATGCGTTCTACTTTCATTTTGCCTGCTTCAATTTTGGAGAAATCCAAAATGTCATTAATGACGTGTAACAGAGATTCTGCACTCCGTTTCATCATCAGCGAAAGCTCATGCTGCTCATCATTTAAATCTGTTTCTAATAAAAGATCATTCATTCCTAATACACCATTCATTGGCGTACGTATCTCATGACTCATATTGGCAAGAAATGCGCTTTTTGTTGCCGAGGCTTCTTCTGCCCTTTCTTTCATCTCTTTGTATTTTTCAACCAACTCATTGAGTTGGTCGGTACGTTCAGCAACTTCTGTCTCCAATTTCTCGGTATAAGAAATACTCTCTTGTTGTAGTTGCCATTTCGTTGTCAACGTTAAAGCCATTTGTTTAAGAGCGGTAGCATCAAAAGGCTTTTTGATAAAAAGCAGCTTGTCGGTATTTCCAAGATTCTCTATGATTTCGTCCCAGGAATAATCTGAATAGGCCGTACAAATGACCATCTCGGTGTGCGGATAGTTTTCCCAAATTCTTTGAATGGTCTGAATGCCATCAATGCCGGGGGGCATCCTTACATCCATAAATACCAATGAATAAGGATGGTCGTTCTCTGCTGCCGCATTTACCATTGCAACGGCATCTTCTCCCTGATATGCATGATCAATCTCGTAGTCAATTTCATCTACTACGAAACTTACTTCCTGAGTATTATCCCCGTCAAAGAGGTCCGCTTCCAATCCTTCAAGCTCCTCCTCGGTTTCATTCTTAACGCTAGAAAGAATTGTTTCAATATCTTCGTGGATAGATTCATTGTCATCCACAAGCAAAATATGGTTAGATCCCATAGCCGTTGCTGTTAGTCATCAATATATTGTATAGCCAACCCGGTCTGAATATAGAAAAATATTAAGAACATACAATGTTTGTAAAAAAATATATAATCCACAGCCCTCTAGTCCTTTATATATGTAGGCGAAATTTCTACACGCGTTGTCAGTAATCACCTACAGACTCACTTGATGGATCCCATTATATTAATAAGTGAAATCAAGAGAGAGAGTTTATTAAATACTGCATAGTCTAATGGTCACATACCTTAGACAAGCTAAAAAAAATAATAACCTTCGGTTTCTTTTTGATATCTAATTGAAGATTCGGAAAGTATGCAATGGTTCTTTTAAGAGAGAGAGACTTATTGAAGTTTAGATTGTCGGCGCTTTAAAAAGCGACCGGCATTAAAGCCAATGGTTGAGGGTGTTTCGATTATATCGAAACTGAGAATATACCTCCAGAACTTGACCCGGGTTATACCGGCGAAAGGAAAACCGTTGGCTTTTCTATTTCCGATTCCCAGCAATTCTTCTCCATCGTTGTAATGATTTTCCTTATAGCTTAACGATGGAAATATCCACTATGCTAAATACTTATTTACACATAGTTTAACAATTGTCTTGATTATAAAATTATTACGGAGGAAGACAATGCAAAAAAGTAACCATTTTTTACTATGGAGTTTGATACCAATTGCAATTTTTCTGGGTGGGCTTCTATTGGCCGAAAGTGTAACACTATCTACGGCACCTGCATCCCAAAAAAATATAGCTGTAAAATCGAAAGCAATTGGGGCAGATAGTTCAGTAGCTGATCAGCTCAGTCGTACTTTTGAACAAGCTGCCGAACGAATAAGCCCCTCAGTGGTACCTATATTTGCTGAAGAGCAAGTAACGGTTCGAAATTCCTTTGGTGAAAATCCTCTTCAGGATTTCTTCGGGGATGAATTTTTCAGGCGCTTTTTCGGTACTGAACCAAACCAGGGACAAGAACAAAAACAAACGGTACATAGCCTGGGCTCGGGTGTTATTATCTCAAGCGACGGCTATATCCTGACAAATAATCACGTAGTGGAAGGTGCTCAAAAAATCACCGTGGTATTGGAAGACGAGAAAAAGTATCCGGCCAAAGTTATTGGAACTGATCCACAAAGTGATGTGGCCGTTATAAAGATTAATGCCAATAATCTGTCCACTGCCGTACTTGGCGATTCCAATAATCTACGAGTGGGACAATGGGTTATCGCCGTAGGAAATCCATATCAACTTATGCATACCGTTACAGCAGGAATTATCAGTGCAAAAGGACGATCAAACATTGGTCTGGCCGAGTATGAGGATTTTATCCAGACAGATGCTTCTATCAACCCTGGTAATAGCGGTGGTGCATTGTGTGACTTGAATGGACGTGTTATCGGCATTAATACTGCTATCAGCAGTCCTACAGGTAGCAGTGTGGGTATTGGCTTTGCCATTCCCATAAAAATGGCCAAAGGCATTATGGACCAACTCATTGCGAATGGTAAGGTAAGTCGCGGCTACCTCGGCCTCGTCCCCCAGGATATCGATGAGAATCTGGCCAAAGCAATGAAACTTAAAGATGATAAAGGCGCACTGGTTGGAGATGTTGAGTCGGGCAGTCCAGCCGACAAAGCTGGTATAAAACGCGGCGATGTAATAATCAGTTTCCAAGGAACGAAAATCAGGAATAGTACCCAATTAAGAAATATGGCCGCCCGAACCAAGCCGGGATCAACTGTTGAGATTACAGTAATTCGAGACGGATCCCAAAAAGAGTTATCCGTGACGTTAGGAGAACGACCGCAAACAATGACTTCGGATAAATCGCAGCCTGAAACTTCTCCAAGTCACCAGAATGAAAAGCTTGGACTCGGGCTCCAGGACCTGACTGCTGATATCGCAGGGGAGTTAGGCTATACTGGTGAGCAAGGAGTCTTGATTACCAGTGTAGAAGGTGGATCTGCAGCTGAAGATGCCGGGCTGCAAACGGGCGACCTTATTAAAGAAGTCAATAGAAAAAATGTTACATCTGTTTCAGATTTTAACCGAGAAATCAGCAAAATTAAAAAAGGTGATTCTGCGGCATTACTCATACAGCGCGGATCAAATACCTTTTATGTTGGTTTACAAATTCCGGTTTCATAAGTACTGAGTATAGAGTCAGATCTTATTTATCTGTAAAATTGAATGAAATTTGCAGCATTGAGAGACCTTTGAAAAAAGGATAAATATTCATAAGCAACGGTCTTCCCGGTGCCCATATGATACCCAATAGAATTAATGAAGTGTGATCAATATTTAAAAAGCATTTAACTGTTGTGATGATCAAAAGGTTGCATGGAAGCCTCATCACTAGTGTGGGTACAATTTACGGGCAAATGATGAGATGAGCTTAATTCGTCCAGCAGCTAGCCCTCGTTAACGTAACACCATATTAGGATGCCATCCCCACATGCCCCCTTTTTAATATTATCTTAAATTCACACTAACTACCTAAAACGATCTTTTGCGGGTAACGATTTAAAACGACAAGAAGCGGTAAATGAGCGAAAACTGAATATAGTTATAGTATGAGTTGCTTTGTGAATTGCTATTTTCCAGAGAACTGAGACTTCGTGCATATCTCAGCTCCAAAGCTGTAATACGATTCATTCTTAACTCAGCGCCCGCAGAAAGGGTTATATTTGAATCTTGGATACCATCGGTACCATGCACCGTAGTATTATTTTCGATCTGCTGCCCCGCAACCGTTGCCTTAAGATGATTTTTATCCTTGTTACGAAAGATAAGTCCTATTTCAGGTCCTAATGTAATATTAAACCGGCCTGAATACTTATAGCGCATAAGCAGTGGAAAATATAAGTAAGAGGTGGTGGTTTCTGTTTTCTGCCAATAGGAATTAATCAATTGACGAGCCTGCTCAGGAGGGATATTGTATTCATCAGCGATCCCATCAATAAATCTCATTTCAGGTACTTTAGTATGACTGTAATAGTTCATCCACGTAAATTGCACTTCCGGTTGAAATGAAATTTTTTTCATAACCGGTAGTTTACCTATAAAACCAGCATGAAATCCTTTAGGCAGATTTCCATCGTGTGTATTATCATTACTACTTGTTGGAATAAGATCCAGCCCTCCCCTGAAAGCTATATTCCAATTCGATTGGGCATGAGCTCCGTTTATTATCATAAACAGGAAAATAAAAAAAAGACTTAACCTTTTCATTCTCTCTCCTTTTGTTTTAGCCTTTATTCAATATAATCATTTATTTAGTCGTTTATTTGTAATTCATAATCTTATCCCTTTGTAGGAAAAAAACTAAGGAAGCTACTTGCTGTGCATTCCTGATAACTCTTTGTTGTAAAGAAATTTAAAAGTAACATAACGTTGCCCAATCACGGGTATTTATCGCTGGAGAATAGAGTAATATGGTATTCACTCTTAAAAACTCCTTCTAGCAACTTACAATGCCTCCGCTAAGGTATTCATTATCAATTATTTATATGATATTTTATCGTATTTTAGTATCATGAATTAACTTTTCAACTTCGATTAAAGTCGATATGAATAAACGATCTTATCTTTCCATCCTGCTGGTTTGTCTTCCTGTTCTACTGCTAACTCAAATTGTACGTGCACAGCAGCCCAGTTCAAATCCCCAGGCTGATGAACGCTTCAAAGCTGATATATTAGTCATTGTGGCCCATCCCGATGATGAATCGATGATTGCCGGATATTTGGCAAAAGAGACTCTCGACGAACATAAACGCGTTGCTGTGGTCATTGCAACCCGTGGCAATGCGGGACAAAACCTTGTCGGATATGAACAAGACCATTCTTTGGCGGAAATACGTGAGATGGAGGCTCGCCAGGCCGTGGCTTCTATTGGGATTCATAATATTTGGTTCCTTCGTGCTCCCGATACACCCTCTCCGGCTGGTGAAATTTTCGACGTAACACGGTCCCTGGAAACCTGGAATCACGGGAAGGTCCTTGGTGAAATGGCTCGTTTTATAAGGCTTACACGTCCCAAGATTGTTATCACAATGTTACCGGATGTTGTAGTGGGGGAAAATCATCAGGATCATCAGGCGGCAGGGGTAATTGCTACCGAAGCTTTTGATCTCGCGGGCGATCCAACCCAATTTCCTGAACAAGTGACAACCCCGGACGATCGTTTATGGTTCGGTAACAAGATGGAAGGTTTACATCCTTGGCAACCCCAGAAGCTCTACTATTTCACTGACGCCACGCAACGCGATTTCCTTAATGGCAGTGGTCCGGAGTATTCAATGACTGACACTTCTCCGTCCCAGGACGTTTCTTATGCCCGCCTGGCCGCCAAAGAGAAATCATATCATAAAACACAGTATGGCGATCGTCCTTCACAGGCCCTTAAAACAGGCAATCTGGATCGTTTTGAACGACCATTAGGCTTCGTTCTAGGTAAATCACTAGTCGGCGGGTCGGTCACCGGGGATATTTTTCAAGGAGTTGTTTCACACCCTATCCCCTTTGTTCCGGTGCAGGGATATCGGCCACCCGAAAGATTACCTGACTATTCACTGGAATTAGGGGGCGCCTGGGCATTCTATAAACAGTTTTGGCCGGCCCATAATCTGGATTCCATGACCGGACTGTTGTCCCCTCAAGTTGGCGTATCAGAAGGACAGGACTTCCCAATCCCCCTGTTACTTCACAATAATACGGATCATGCCGTGACCTTTCACCTGAATACGCAATTTCCTAAGGGCTGGGCTATCGACAGTACCGCAACACAGTCGCAATATATCCATCATCCGATGCGGGTGCACACATTCGAGGTGGATGCCAATGGCGACTACCCGGTTCGAATACGGCTTACCGCTCCCCAGCTAGATCAATCACAATGGCAAAAGATAATCTGGTCAGCCGAAGCTGATGGTCAATCGGTGGGCTTGGCTACGTTAAATGCGTATGTTAGAGCAAATTAAAAATCAGCTTTTGTGGCGGTGCAGACAGACGTTAAAAACCTCAATATAGGATTCTATCTAAATACATAATAAATATTTTATATTTTCAATATAACCTTCTGATATACAATAAATTATAGTTATTTATATCATGCTTTTTTTAACAAAAAATATCCTGATGAGCCACTAAATAGGGATCCAGCGATGATCCCTATTTTTGAAAATTCCAGATATTCGGGAATACTAAACGATAGCCCTGCAATAAAAATAGACATCGTAAACCCTATCCCACCAAGACACGCCAGTCCGTATATAATTTTTAACGTTCCTTTTTCAGCAGGCAATCCACTTAAATTCAATGATTTCATTAAAAGTACAGCACTGAAAATACCAACCTGCTTGCCCACAAAAAGTCCCAGCATAATACCCCAGG
>Ga0102962_1000312_pt1 | contig 25592 bp, 21 predicted proteins | sample SalPonF2_C_D2_MG_FD_84519 | JGI IMG/M metagenome (GOLD analysis project Ga0102962, IMG submission 84519) | Salt pond soil microbial communities from South San Francisco under conditions of wetland restoration - Salt Pond MetaG SF2_C_D2_MG ...
CAGCAGCTGCAGAATAATTTTGTATAATAGATTCTCCTTCAGCCATTGCTGCAAACATGGCGGATCGGTGTGAAATAGATTTATCTGGAGGGACCATTACCGATCCCTGCAATCCCTTGCTTTTTTCTACGGATTGGATCATTTATTTCGATTTCATTTTTTTTGCGGCGTCTCTTGCAGCCATGCTATTTGGATATTTTTTTACCAAGGCCCGTAGTGTATTTTGAGCTTCTCCCTTTTTCCCTAAAGAGCGATAACAAGCGGCACTTTGTAACAGAGCTTTCGATACCCAATTGTCATAGGCTTCATAAAGGATTTTCACTTTGGAATAAGCTTTCAGAGCCTCATTATAATTCCCTTGCGTCTGTAGAGTCTTACCAATCATAAACTGGGCTTGTGCACCAACAGCATCGGTATTATTTTTTGCAATTTTCCTAAATACCGGCATCGCTGAATCATAATTCTGTTGTGCATAATCTACTTTGGCGATGCCCAGTTTTGCAGCATTACTGCTCGATTTAATGTTCAGAGCATTATTGAATTCCTTCCTGGCATTATCAAGTTGATTCATTCCAAGATAAGCATTACCCATTCCAAGATAGGCTTCGACGCGGTATCCCTTATCGTTGCTTAATTTTTGATAGTATTGCAGAGATTTTTGATATTTCTTCTCTTTGTAATACAGCCGGCCCAAATTCGCTAACGAGGTGCTAGCTCTGTCTGAATTACCGTAGTTATTTACGATCGTTTCATATGCTTTCACTGCCTGCCCAGTCTTATTTTCCTGCTCATAGGCGTTAGCAATATTAAAATAAGCCTCCGGAATATTTCGATTATTATTCGTTATTCGAATATACTCCTCAAATGATTTTATAGCTGCTGAATAATTTCCGGATTGTAACAGGTTTTGAGCCTGACGAAATCTCAACTTATCCGCCATTCCGGTTTGTGGATGTTTGGCAAGAAAGTTCTCCAATACCTGAGAGCTATTATCCTTTTTACCGGCGCCAACTTCAGCATATTGAATACCATTAACGGCATCAATGATATAATTACTTTTCGGATACTTCTGCAATACTTTTTTGTATGCAGCCACTGATTTTTTATACTCACCGGCATTATAATAGGCATCTCCGATATTATATTGTGCTCTTGCCGCCCAATTAGATCCGGGATATTTATTAATCACTTTATCAAACTCTTTAACTGCCTGATCGTAATTGTTTGTAAGAAAATAGATATATCCGATATTGTATTGCGCTTGTTGACGTAACGAACTCGACGGATACATTTTCAACAGTTTCCGAAGTGTCGTTACGGCTTCGTAAGATTGATCGGATCGATAGTAACTATTGGCGATTTGATATAAGGCATAATCCCCACCCCGATCTGATCCGACTGCTTTCTGATAATATTGAATCGCTTTATCATAATCTTTCATCGCATAATAGGAATCGCCAATACGCAATTCCGTATCGATGTTGTAGGGAAATAATGAAATCGGCGGTGGATTGTAATGGGCCAAAAACATTTTGAAGGGTGGGATCGCTTTTTGATATCGTCCCATTTTAAACTCACACCATCCTAACGAATAACGTGCGGCACCGATAAATTTATGCTTGGGGTATTTATCAATAAAATCAGTAAAACGGACAGACGCTCTGGTATATTTCTTCATATGATAATAACAATCGGCACTCCAAAACAGAGCCTGAGGAGCAAGTTTACTGTTTCTATCCTTTTGATAAATAGTATCGAATAACGGCTGAGCTTGTTTATATGCCTGATTTTGATAGAGGACCCAGGCTTTTTGAAAACGGGCCTGCCATTTAACATTAGGATTTACATGAACCTCTTTCTGTGCTTCATTAAAAGCCTGAATGGCGTGTGTGTATTCACCGTCAGCAAAATAAGCCTGCCCTAACAATGAAAACACTTTACCAGGATGCACCATTTTAACTTTCCCACGTATCAATGATAAACACGTTTCGATCGATTCCTGATAGCGCCCCGTTTGAAAAGCGGTCATCGCCCATTCATAATAGGCGTGTTCAACCCATGGACCCTTTTTATATTTCTTTCCAAACTTACGAAATGTTTTAATGGCTGCGTTATAACGTCCGCCTAATTCTTCATTCACGGCCTGGTAATAGAGCGCTTTGCGAGCCATCAAATCATTGCCTTTTGCGGCTCTTCCAAAGGCATCTGAAGCCCAATGGTAAATTTTTTGCTTGTGATAAACCCATCCTAAACCATAATAAGCCAGACGAACTTTACTCGTTCCTTTCGTGTAATTTATGAACCTCAAATAATAATTCGAGGCTTCCCGGTAATTATTCAGATAATTATAACTTTCCGCAATGAGATAGGTCGCTTTCGACCGGGATTGCTTATCCAAATACGGCATAGCATTCTTCAATGCTTTAATGGCATCGTGAAACCGTCTCTGCTTATAATACGACTCTCCCAAAGCCGTACCGACCTTACGAGTAATCGGGTTATTGCGATATCTTTTTTTCAACAATTCAAAGGCATCGGAGGCGTCGCTGTAATTATTGTCATCCAAATATGATCGCCCCCTGGCATATAACGCTTTAGGTGCCCAGCCTGATTTTGGAAATGTGTCGGCGAGGGTCAGAAAATATTTCCGAGATTGCTTATGATTCCCCATCGATGCGGCAGATTCTGCCATCCAATAATAAATTCTGGCGGCAAGGTCTTCTTTGGGATGCAGTTTAATCGCTTGTTTATAGTACCCAATGGCTTTTTGGTGAGCTCCATCACGATCGGCTCGATTTCCCAATTCAATCAGTACGTTAACCGCTTTTTCACCCTTGGGAAATTTTACGAGGTATTTTTTAAAATAGGTATTGGTCTGTATGGTATCGACCTGTGCCTCTGCTTTCACTAAATAATAATAGGCCGACTGATTGACCGTGTTGTCCGGATGGGCATCCAAAAATCGTTGAAAGGATTTTATGGATTGTTCGAATAATCCCTTCTTATACAGTTTCAGACCTGTAAAATAATCATCATATTTGGGATTCGATACATTTTGTGCCCATCCCATAACCGGGATGATCAGAAATGTGACTAATATTAATATATATCCAAATTTCTTATCTCGCCGCAATTTCAAATAATTTTATCGTTTAAAATAAAGAGCTCATAGCATCACAACGCTTGTAGCGGTAGGAATAATATAGTAACTAATCTGATTGGTTAATAATCATAGATTATATAACCTTACAGAAGGCTATGCAAAATCGATAATTTTGGTCAAATTCCTGAAAATACAGAAACTGGTCAAGATAACTGTTTTGCAAAAGCTTCTTACAAGCGTATTATAATATTATTGCAGAACTTTTCAGAATGGCGTAGTAATTTTTTACAAAGATCGTTCTGTTTTAAATCTCAAGATAACGCATAAACTCATCAGCGCGTTCTTTATATTCGCGTCGCTGTAAGGAATCCCGCGACTCGGTCGTAATCACGAATCCATGACGTCTCAGAGATGAAGTAACACCCGCCACTTCTGTCATATTCAATTTGATCGAAATTTTGACCCTTCCGATCGTGTCTGTAGGTGTCTCAATAGCGATACCTAATACTTTGGCTCCTTCGGTTTCAATAATCCGGATAATATCAGAAAGAACAAAATCTTTCTGTTCAACTTCGATTCCAAGAACAGAACCGATTTCAGTAAGATTCAACATATTCATTATTGTGCGGTATACTTCTTTCTGCAGAAGCACTCCGAGGTAGTTATTTTCAAAATCAACTATTGGTAAAACCTCCAGATCATTACGTATAATAATTCCCGCAGCTTCAAAAAGATGTTGTTCCTGATAGGCTTTAACAGGGTATTGTGTAGTTTCTGTCAGTATATCTGTATCCTCTTCCCGGGTATGTTCCAACATCATCTTTTTGGAAACCAATCCCAGGTATTTGCTGGTTACCTGATCAATTACCGGAACATTCTCTAATCCGTAATTTTTCATCTTCCTGAGAGCGGTACTCGCTGTTTCCTCAGATGAAATGGGTTCATAATCGGTATGTAACAACTCTTTAACCAGCATGATAAACAAACTATTAAGGATCTACTATTTTCATTATATCACTATTACAATTAACAAGCTACTGAAGTTTCAAAATCACTACGTTTTATAACACTTTTTAATTCACCCAGATATTTCTTTGGTATGCGAAACGTTACATGAACCTTATCTTCAACGTATTCTTCATTCAGTACTTCTGCAATTTCATGGATCACTGAAACGACCCGATACTCAGCGACCGGGATTTCCATAGTTTTCAATACAGAGTTTTCAATTAATTTTTGATCGACTTCATCTTCCAGATTATTCAGTCCGATATTACGCTCCGCCGAAATCCAAACGGCATCCGGGTAGTCGCGCTTCAAACCAGTGATAATAGATTGATCATCAATGGCATCGACTTTATTGAACACAAGAATGGTTGGTTTTGAATCGGCACCTATTTCTTTTAAGGTGCTATTTACCACACAAATGCAATCATCCACAATCTGAGAAGAAGCATCCACGACATGTAGTAATATATCTGATTCTCGTATTTCGTCAAGTGTTGATTTAAAACTTTCGATTAAATTATGCGGCAATTTCCGTATAAAACCTACGGTATCAGATAATAACATTTCACGATTATTTACCTGAAATCTTCTTACGGTTGAGTCGAGAGTAGCAAATAGGCGATCTTCAGCAAATAATCGGGTTTCAGTAAGAGCATTCATCAATGTCGACTTACCCGCATTGGTATACCCGACCAAAGCGATTCGTGTTTTATCAGAACGTCCTTTTCGCTGAGTTATTCGCTGTTTATTCAGCTTTTCCAGCTTTTCTTTTAAAAGCGCTATTCGTTTGCCAATCATCCGGCGGTCGGTTTCGATCTGCGTTTCACCGGGACCTTTTGTACCGATTCCACCTTTTTGACGGGACAAGTGAGTCCAGGCCCGTGTCAGTCGCGGTAACATATATTCCAGCTGAGCCAGTTCAACCTGAACTTTAGCCGCGGCCGTTTTAGCACGAAACGCGAAAATATCAAGTATCAGAGCACTGCGATCAATCACCTTCGCATTCGTACTATTCTGAATATTGCGAACTTGTGTCGAACTCAGGTCATCATCAAAAATAACCAGATCGACTTTATGCTGCTTAACCAGACTGCTAAGCTCTTTAAGCTTTCCCTTACCGATATAGGATCCGGCATCGGGTTTATATCTTTTTTGGAGTAATTTTTGAATGGTTATTCCGCCTGCAGTATCGGTAAGACGTTCTAACTCATCAAGATGTTCACGGGCTTCCTCACGATGGATATCCTGACCGTAAAGGCCAACTAATAAAACCCGTTCTTTATCTTGGTTTTGTGTGGTATCGAAATTCAAATATGCTATAGCTTTTAATTAATAGACAATTGTGGATTGTTTTGTAACCTTATTTAATAACTAAAGAAATTATGAGCTAATCCTCAATTTAATTGCTCAAATCCACTTGCAGGAATGTAATTTTGATTGAATCTACGGCCGAGTTTGTAATCGAGTATTTTTTTAAATGTTGCTTCCTGACCTTCAGGGACATCCAATTCAAGCCGAATTGCTTTTTTTTCTCCATTTAATCCATTTTCCTGGGTGTAGAAAAAGATGTAATGAAGTTTATCATCATTTCTGTTTTCAACAAAATCAACTACCCGATGCCATGCGACTGTTTGTGATGGATCATTAATATTTTTTACAATGCCGTGGTCTGTCAAATATCTTTTAGACATCAGGAAACTGGAAACAAACCAGTTAATACCCGCCCAGCCATAGCAGGCGAATACGAAAATATGATCACTTCTCTGCTGATACACCGAAAGGACAAATAAGGAAAATGAAAAAACCAGAAAAAGGCTCGCAAACAACGGATAACCTTTCAATCGTCCTGCTTTCCACGTCAACATCACATTTCGTAGTCTGATAGCATTCGATAGGGTAATAAACGTCATAACACTAGTCCCCAAGGTAAAAAGGATCAGAATTACCAGAAACACGGTATGTAAATCAGGTATGTAACCGGAAAAATTCATGAATTTGTTTCAGCTTTCAAACTTTTTGATATTAACGTTTCTATTATTAATAATAATAATCCAACCCAGACAAACCAGTTCCAAATTTCAGTTCCAAAACTTGCGGCATTAATTTTTCGATCTATATCGTTACTTGTCAGGTTACTTCTTTTAATTAAAGAAACATTTCTAAAATGTGCACGCAGTATTTTGCTGAGCTTTTTATTATGTAACGTACCAAAATCCGATTCCATTATGTTTTGATTTACAGCAATTACATTTTTTTTCTTTCCACTGCTTATTTCGGCCCATCCCGGCTCCCATTCTTCACCTTTATAGGTCAATTCCGTACCCTGAATTGTGGATTTTACATCTGGGCGAACTTTTTCATCATTTAATGATATCGTAACTGTTTTACTCTGATAAGGAATCAACCATTTGAAGGTTTTTCCGAGTGTAAAATCAGCTAACCCTCCTGACTCAGAAGATGACGCGTATAGTGCCATACGATAATTAATAGGTGCATACAGCGCATTTGCAGGGAAATTTGACCACCCGGGATCCGTTCCGAAAGAGGATATCAGAATGACTCCTTTTCCAAATCGCTGTTCTGATAAAAGCGGTTCGGACAGATTTGATTTTAAGATGATATCGGCACCTGCCTTTTCTCCGGGCTGATATACCAAATAATAATAAAGAGATGGCAGTTCTATTTTTAATTGCTCATTCTCTTTCTTCTCAAAGATATCTTTGAATATCGGATGACCTTCAGATAAACTATGAAATTTTGCGATGGGCTTAAAAGAAGCATATTCGCCCCGGATTCCTTTAAAATGACCCGCATTCATAGTGGATAAAAAATCGTTGTAGGAATGAATATCCGCTTTTTCAGAAGGATAAAATACCAATCCGTGCCCATTTTGAATGTAATTCTGCAGATCCTGCACTAAATAACCAGGGATCGACTGCAGTCCGTTTAAAATAATGGCATCATAATTACGCCATTTCGTCTGACTCATTTGATCTACCGTAATCCTTTTCAATGTAATTTGGGAATTGGTTTCTTCGGCAGCTTTGAGTGCAGAGAATAAATAGGATTCTTTACGTCCTGTTGTGGAAGTTATATTACCAGGTGTTACCAACAAGATCGATTTCGTAGCCGGAATTTTTATTGAGAAATAACGAACATTGTCAAAATTGTAGGAATCACCTTCAAGAACTGCTTTTCCTTTTAGATATCCTTTGACATCAGCCGGAACCTCAAAAGCAAATTTTTTAGACTGATGAGGTTTCAGCTGCACCTCATATTGTCCAGCCATTTTACCACGAGTCTTCAGCGATACAAACTGATTAACCGTCGGCTCATCATTATAATTAGTCACATTTACAACTACGGTAACTTTTTTTCCATAGCTTATGATTTTATCGGGTATACTTACTTTGGTAATTGCAACATTTCCATTGCTTTTAGAACCGATTTGTACGAAATAAGTGGATAACGGTATTTCGTTATTAGTCTTATCACCCATTTTGTCATCTTCCCCTAAAGCATGGTCGATTTGTGTTCGTTGTCCATCCGATATCCAATAAAAAATTTCGCGGCGATTCCTAATCTTTTGGTTCATCTCAATAATATGATGCAGTCGATGTTCGGTAAAGTCTCCCTTATTTTGTACTTTGATTTTTTTCAGTAGATTACCGACGGAATTCTTACTCAATTTATTGGGATTGATCAATTCACCATTTGTATTGAAAATAATGAATCGATCATTGTCGTTAGCCTGATTAACTATCTTTTCAATTAATTGCTTAGCTTGATCCAAATATGGACCATTTTCATCTATTTGAACCATGCTCGGACTGTTATCTACCAAAAAGGAAAACACGATGGGTTTATTCCCACTTGCAATTCCTGAAACACTTTCCGGAGATAAAAAAGGACGAGCCAGGCCAAGTGCTAATAATGAAATAGCCAGTATACGAATAGCTAACAGTAAATATTCTTTTATCTTTATCTTCTTTATTGTGCTTTTTTGAAGTTCTTCTAAAAAGCTGATCGTTGAAAACGGAAGTCTTTCCGGTTTCCTCAAATTGATAAAGTGAATAATCAATGGAATGGCAATTGCTGCCAGGCCGACTAATAAAAAAGGATTTAAAAAACTCATTTATCAAAAAATTACTTGACTTCCAATATAATCACATTTTATGTAATGTATTGAGATATCAGGATATTGTTTATTATTGAATTGCTCACTATGACTCTCTTAACTCTATTAATAGAATCAACTAAAAATAAAGTATTAAATAAAGCAATCAGGAATTATTCTTTTCATTTTGTCCTGTTCGCAGCTGTAGTTGGTATGCTTTTTTCAGCATGTAAACGATCCATTCCTGATAAACCCTGGTCCTCGACCATACCTTATAACGCCCCCGGTGTTCTTATTCCCAAAAAAGGAGTGACCATAAATGAGGCGTTACAATCGAAATATATGCCTTTTTTTGATGATTTGAGCTCATCAGCTATTCCTATTGTAAAAAAATTATCGGGCGATACGACACGGGCTCTAAGCCTGAAAGCGATGATCGTCTATCCAAATTCATCAACTACATGGCAACCGGTATGGGTCGTTCAATCAAATCCAGGCTATCTTTTAAAATTGAGTAAGAACTTTTACCGGTCACTGTCTGAAAATCATTATTATTTTGATCATGTGCTAATCAGTAAAATACATATTGATGGCCGCACACTTTATGTGGCTCAAATTAAACAATGGGGACTTATTTCGGAAAATAGTTTTGGCATAGAACAATCGATTCGTGCCTATTTGGGGAAAATCAATAATATCGGAATCCAAACTGATAATATTACACCGGGTACATTTATCCTTAATGGTGGAAGTCTTGATAAATGGGTTGATCAGGAAAGCGCCGTAAAATTCCGTCCTTATATCCTTAATGCATTCAAAGGAATTAAACCCGCAGATCTTAAAGTCAATCAAATCGGTAAAACGGAAATAAAAAATATTCATATAACGGGTAATATCCCATTGAGTCCTGATACCGCTCAATCATCGTTAACAAAAGCAATTTCGACTTCCAATAATAAACCCATATTGGATCAATATATCCCTTATGATGCAGCAGGATTTGCATTGATGCATCTGCCGGTTGTTCAAAATTTCCCGGATACCATGAAAGTGAATACCCGTGCCGACTCTCTGCTTATCAAGAATCAATCTTTGATTCACTCAATTGCTAATGATATCGATCCGCAATTCTGCTTTGTAGCCTTTGATCCCGGTGGATATCTGAATATTGGCGAGAATCTTTTTATCAGAAAACTCAGCAATCCTGATGCGTTTTTAAGTCATATAACACAGCTCCAAAACGATAGTGTCATCACCAAACAAGGCAGTGGATATAATATCAGAAGTAACATACTGGCCCAATTAATTGGCTCGCCGATGTGCAAGTATCAAACATTTTACCTGGCTGTCACAGGTAATGCGGTAGTAATATCACCTCGAATGGGATTAACCAATCGGGTTATAACGGACCGGGCACATAATCATGTTTTATATTACACGGATATCTACTCTAAGATCAGAAATAATATCCCTGCAAAATTCAGCGCGCTGTTTTTCGCAAGAAGCAATCGCCTTTACAGATATCTGAAACACTATCTGGGTCCCAAAAATAATGTCGCGGCGATCACCTCTAAATTTGATGTTCTGTCTGCCTATCTGAAACGTGGACCGGAAGGCAAAAATTTAAAATTCGATCTGCGTACCTATACTACTCAAAAATCGAATCAACCTTATCAGGAAAAATGGATTTTCCCACTTAATGGAGAACAATTAACTGGAAAACCGGTCCTTGCTGATATGGGGGGCAGCTCTCGAAATGAAATCTTATTTGCCACCACTCATGGCAACATCTATGCGTTGGCATCTGATGGCACGGTGTTATTGCATACCCACACCATTGGTGATACCCCGGTCGGCTCACCCATCGTTTACGACTGGTATGGCAATAATCAAAGTGCGATCATGGTGGCAGCTGGTAATAAAATATATGCATGGAATAAAAATGGTGATCTTCTTCCCAAATTCCCTATTAAATTGGGCGAACCCATTACGGCCCCGATTACCATTGCTGATGTAACCCGTGACGGTTTACCCAAAATTATTGTAGCAACAGCTGACCGGGAATTACACGTTCTCAATGGAAGGGGACAAGATATTAACGGATGGCCAATATCCACCAACGCAGTCATCAAAAAACGTCCGGTTTACAAATCGGTTGATGGAAGGTGGTCCGTTTTTGCTGTTGCTGAAAACGGCCTATTTGCCTGGAATCGAAATGGATCTCTACGCAATGGATTTCCCATTTTCGGAACCGCCAGTTACACGACACGTCCAGTCATTTATGATAATGAGATTTTAACAGGTTCAGCGGACGGGCACCTCTACACCGTCGGAAGAAAAAGAATGTTATCTGATAGTCTGAATGTTTATCGGCATACAACTTATGACAGTCTCGGAAATGGACTTAAAATGGGAGCTTTGTATGTCTCTAATACTGCGATAAATGGAACACCCTCTGTTCAAAATTTAACGGTAAGAATCGATTCAAGTACAACTAAAAAAGAAAATACGATTCTGCTGCAAAGCGATAATGGTGCCATTTTCCTGTATAACACCAAAGGAGTCTTACGTTTTACACAGAATATGGGACAACCAAGTGCGACCAATTCCTCACCCTTTATAGCGGATATCCGAAACGATCATCAGATGGATATTATGTCGCTGGCCAATTATGGAAGATTATACGCATGGAATATCTTATCAGGAAATCGGATTTATAATCTGCCCACAACGGCCATGCAATTTCCAATCATCACAGATCTTGATGGGAGTGGTAAAAAGGATCTCATTTCACAAACACAAGAAGGCCTCCAATGCTGGTCACTTTCAAACCAGCCGGATGTGAATTCCAATACAGCAAGTGCAAATAATGGCACGCAATAAGGATTAATCTAATATAACGTGAGTTCGAGATAAAACCCTCTTTAAAACAGCGTTTTGGAATGAATAGGAACCTTTGAAGATTTCTCCCTCCGGTCGAAATGACGCGAATGGTCGTAGATGATGTAGATCACTCAAAGACGTCATCTCGAACCCGCTTTTTGGGTGAGAGATCTTACAAGCGTGGATAGGGAACAAAATAAGTAGAAAATTATATCGAATTCACATTAATATAACGTGAGGTTTGGATAAGAATCGCAGCGTTGTAATAATGACTTTGAGAATACGACCTGAGAAAATATGACCTATCTTGACGACGGACGACTGACCATCGACGACACAGAGCGGTTTTGATGCATAAAACATGATTCCGATTTCGAACTCACGTTTTGATTATACGATTATTCAGAATAAATAATGTTTAATTACTATCAGAGCGTTTCTCTGTCGTCTGTGGTCGGTTGTCGGTGGTCATAGTGTAATCTAATTTAACAGCTACTTTTATTAAGTTGATAGATTATAAGCTTAAACGAACCTCACGTTAATATATCAATTAAAGCTGGAATAACGTTCGGGTAAGAAAAGGTGAAGCCGTGATCCAGTAACTTTTTGGGTATAACCCGTAAGCTGCTTGTTACAGAATCGGCAGCTTCCCCCATGACTATTTTTAAAACAATTTCAGGAACCCAAAATAAACTGGGCCGATTTAATGCAGTGCCTAAGGCCTTAGCAAACTTTTTCATCGTAACCGGATTGGGTGCGGTGACGTTAAACGGCCCTTCAAAATCATCATGTTCCAGGGCAAATAAAAAAGCGCGACATAAATCGGTCATATGAATCCAGGGAAAGTATTGTTGACCATTGCCTAATGGACCTCCGACAAAATATTCAAAAGGAGTCAACATTTGAGATAATGCTCCACCGTCTTTTTCAAGTGGGATTCCTATTCTTGGAATCACGACTCTCACCCCGTACTCCTTCGCTTTAGAAGCGGCATGTTCCCACTCATCACAAACATTGGCCAGGAAATCATCACCGGCCGGGGTATCTTCGACTATTTTTGCATTCTTTCGATCCCCATAATATCCTACGGCAGATGCAGATAATAGAACTTTAGGTTTGCTTTTTGCCTTTTTGATACCCTTGACAACACTGGCCGTTACCTTAACACGGCTGTTTCGTATGCTTTTTTTTACCTCTATAGTCCAACGTTGATCAAAAAGATTTTCACCCGCCAGATTAATTACAGCATCCGATCCGGATATGATTCCTGATATATCCGATTTCCACTCTACAAAATGCCGGTTATCTGATTCATATTTTTGATATTTCTCCGGTGATCGGGTGATAATTGTGAGCTGATGTCCGTTTTTCATTAAAAAGGAACTCAAATGAAAACCGATAAAACCGGTACCCCCCGTCATTACTATATTCATAATTACCTGATATTATTGATGAATTAGGTATTTCACATAACAGCTTTTATCATACTAACACCTAAACCGCTTTCATCATTTACAGTAATATGATTTTTATTTGTGAGCGTAAATCCTTCAAAAGGATTTTCAGATAATAACATAGGTCCGTCGATATCAGCATAATCTGCCCAGAGACTGATATTTGCTGCTGCCGTATTCGCAAGACCGGATTCCAGCATACAGCCAATCATGATTTTGAGTCCTAATTTTCGAGCTTGGGCAATAATCTGAAGGGCCTTTCGCATACTTCCCACTTTCATCAATTTAATATTGATTCCATCGTACGCTTCAGCTATCGTTTCGAGCGATTCTTTACCGGTAAACCCTTCATCCGCAATAAATGGAATATCATAATCAGTATTCAGATCTCTTATCGTTTTAATTTGATCGGCCGGCATGGGCTGCTCAATCATTCCAATATTTTTATCCTTCAAAAAATCTACCATCTCCCGGGCATGATCCAATGTTTTCCAGCCTTCATTGGCATCAATCCAGAGTTGTTTATCGGTTACTGACCGAATGGCTTCGATAATGGACTTATCGTTTGAACTACCCAGTTTAACCTTCAAAATAGGAAACTGATCAAATTCATTAATCTTATCCTCAATCTCATCTAAATCAGAAATACCGATTGTCACCGAAGTCTGTGGTCCGATATTGGAAGGAGCATTCCACAATTTATACAGGGGAATATCGAGCTTTTTACCAATCCAATCCTGAAAAGCCATTTCCAAACCGGCTTTTGCTGCATGTTCACCGGTATCAATTTGATTTAAATAATCTATTAATTCCTGAATATTATAGGGATTTTTGATATTACTTAGATCAATGTTATCCAGGAATTTAATAACGGATTCAGGATCTTCATTATAGCGATGATTCGGAGCAGCCTCTCCCCATCCATCGATACCATCAGCTGAAACACGAATAATTACATTTTTAGCAAAATCTCTTGATCCTCTTGAAATAGTAAATGTATGCCGAAGTGGTAAATCTATTTTTTGATAAGACAGTTTAAAATGGGACATGAAATAGTAATTTTCCGATAGTTAATAGAATAAATGTTGCCAAAGATGCCATTAGCAACGCATCAAACCGATCAAAAACCCCTCCGTGACCCGGAATCAGTTCACTTGAATCTTTGATATTAACAAAACGTTTTAATTTACTTTCCGTCAGATCTCCGGCTGGGCCGAATATACTGACAACCACGATAATGGATAAGGCCATCAGAATATGCACAGGAAAGGCATTACCATATATAAGCTTAATAATGATTAATCCGACCCCGGCACCAATAAATCCGGAGAAAAAACCCTCCCATGTTTTCTTTGGACTAATATGTGGGGCGAGAAGATGTTTCCCAAAAGCACGCCCGCCAAAATAGGCAAATATATCATTTCCCCATACCATCAGTACCAGAGAGAAAGCCAATGCAACACCTTCTTCACTGGAACCGAAAACATTCCTGATATAAAGAAAACTTAATAAGGAAACAGGAGCGTAAACACTACAAAACAGGGTACCAAAAATTCGCTTAACACTGTCACTTTCCCTGTTTACTGTTTCTGCAAGCATAAGGGAGAGCAATAACAGATATCCCCAAAAGTAGGGTAAAGGTAAAACAGGGTACAGAATAATCCATGCTCCCGCCAGATAGCTAATCCACATATTTGGCGAAAGCCCGGCGCGATCAGCAATACCTCCCATTTCATATTGAATGATCCAGCCAATAATGAGAATTGTAATTCTTAAATACCATCCTCCTAACCACAACAATAGCAAAAAAATGGGGCCTGCGATCAGTGCAAATAGTACCCTCTTTGTTAATTCTGTCACTATGTCTATTTATTAAACAGTGCCATTTTATTACTCTTCCTCTTCATGAGCATTTTTCCATTCATCGATAGCATCCTTTGCATCTTTAACCGAATCTTTGGGAACATACACATAGATCAGCGCAAGATCTCCAACATTCACGTCAAAAGAAGAATCTCTCTTTGATAAAATGCTGACTTTGATTTCCCTGTTCTCAAGGTAATTTTTAGCTAATTGGGCATCATATTCTGTTGTTGTCTCATAGATACATTCCCAATCTTCAATATTATCCGGTTTAGGGGTACTAAACATTTATGCCTCCTTTAATACTTTTATTAGACTCTTTTATAAATATATAAAACAAATAACCAGAAACGATAATACTTAATGCAACATAAATAAGCGGTGGCATGGAATTGGCCGTAGAACTCGAAAAAGCATAATTAGGAAATTTAAATGCAATAATAACAGAGGTTGCATTATTCACAAAATGAGCAACCATAGCAGGAATAATGCTACCTGATTTCCAAGCGAGTATAGCGAGAATAATTCCGAGTATCGCCAAAGGTATGAGTTCAGTAAATCGTATATGATACAAACCGAAAATGATTCCGGATAACAGTACAGCAGCAGTGACGCCCCATTTACGTTTAATAGTATTCAGGACGAATCCTCTGTATAACACTTCTTCACAAAAAGCAGGAACCAGCGCGACGTTAAATAGCGTCCAGTAGACCTGTTTATTCCCGGAGAGAAAATCTTGCAGCAATTTATCCTGCATATCTTCAAAATGAAGATAACTTTGTGGGAAAGGAATCAGTGCATTTAACCAGGATAGCAACCAAATGAACGGTTGAATGGCTAAGATTAATAATATAGTCAGAAGTATCAGTCTTCCAATACTTTTATCATAATGAAAACCCAGGTATGAAAATACCTTACCTTTAGGAGCCGCTATTTTAGTTACCAATAAGGTCCCCAATCCTAAAAATAAAATCTGACCTGTGGTATTACCGATAAAAATAAGACCAAGATACTTTTTCAGGTTTGAAGTATTGGCCAAATCCATGATATGGCCGGTTTTATAATAAATTAATACTAGTGAAACCACAGAGCCGACAACCTGAAAAAGTATGAATGAAATGATAATCCAGCCAAAAACAACTAACCACATCGGGAATCCATTTCGCTCCATCCACGAAAGTTGCCGGGATTCATTAGTACCTGCGTTTTTTTCTATTTCCGTCATTTATTTATTTTAAAAAGTTTCTTCTGGTTTCTCACCTTTAAACATTTTTGCACCAATCATACCGGTTATTAAATTCAGAATGCCGAGACCAAGAGTTGTAAAAATGGATCCAATAATTTTAAACATGGAACCACGGCTATGCATCATATCAACAATTTTTTGTCGCTCCTGAGCCGACATATGGTTCTTGGCATTCATCATGGCAATTTGTGTATCCATCAAACGACTGGTATAATTTGGATCAACATATTCCCATAAATGGACAAATATAAAACTCAAAATACCAATAAAAATACCGGTTACTACACCTATGACGGCACCTTTACCTAAAGTTATCGTAACGTCGTATAACTGAACATAGTGCCATACAGCTAACATTCCGCCGAAAGCCGCAATCAAACAAACAAATGTACCTATGATTGAAGATGGTCCAAGGCCAGAACCTGTTGGTGGATTATTAATTACATAATACCCCGTCCCTATCGTCATTGCAAAATAGATCACCCCGAATATCAAACTCGCCAGGATTACTGAAGCCCAGAAACTCCGTTTTTCCTCTACCGGTTCCATGCAAATTCCTCCAGATTTATTGATGTTGATATATATTTATAAAAATCACTTGACATCATATACGTCACACTTAATCCAAGAAAAATCCCTGTGATAAAGCGTGAGATGTCAGTGTTTGTCCACAGCCCCAATGCGTTACCCGAAAAATCTATTATAATGATCAAAACGCTAATTGCCAATAATACTTTATCCCCCTTGAAATCACGCTTTATTATTCGTGATATAAATGGGAAAATAATACTTCCGACAAATAAACTAAGATAAATACCGAAACAACGGGTACAAACCGCCATCTGAACCCCATCAATATAAAACGATCGTGTAGGATTTTGATGACAAAGAGGGGAAAATAACATTCTCTGCCAGCTAAAATACCAGACGGTTGGATCACTTGTATAAATTCCTGGACCTAAAGCAGCTACGAATAAAAAAGCCAGTAAACCGACAACCAGCCAATAGCCAGTTAAATAATGTCGGGTACTCTTTGTATCAGCTGCCATAAAAAGTTACTCTTTAAATATCAAGGAAATATCCATTGCTGTAACAGAATGTGTTAAAGCTCCAACGGAAATAAAATCGACCCCGGTCTCTGCAATTTCTTTAACTGTGGCTAAATTAACATTACCAGAAGCTTCCAACAAAACCTTACCTTGTGCTTTTTGAACTGCTTTTTTCATTCTATCCGTAGACATATTATCCAGTAACACGTAGGTAACGCCATTTAATGCAAGTACTTCATCAAGCTGATCCAGATTTTGCACCTCAATTTCAATTTCTGCATCTAATTTTTGTTGAGATTTATAATCCAGGCAAGATTGAATGGCTTTGGGAATAGCCCCAGCAACGGTGATGTGATTTTCTTTGATCAGGAAGCGATCATCTAATCTCATGCGATGGTTCGCTCCGCCTCCTAATCGGACGGCCCATTTATCGAGATAACGATGTCCGGGTACCGTTTTTCTGGTATCAAGAATTTTAGCTGAGGTATGATTTACAAGGGAGACATACTTATCAGTTTCTGTGGCAATACCGCTCATACGCTGCATAAAATTCAGAGCAGTACGCTCCCCTGTTAATATTTTTCCAGCTGGTCCTTCAATAGTGGCCATTTCTGTTCCCTTTTTAACCTTTTCACCATCCAGAACAGAAGATTCAAATCGAATTTCATCACTTAGTTCAGCGAAGATAAATTTGGCTAATGCTAATCCAGCGACAACACCGTCCTGTTTAGCAATAAATATTCCTTTCGCTCTCTCTGATCCACTGTACACCGCTTCCGTTGTGATATCACCCTTGCCGATATCTTCTACTAATGCTCTTTTGACAATATAACGGACCTCTTCATTCATGGCTAAGCGCTATATGTTCACGTATTTTATCGTTAAACTCCTGAGGAGCTTTCATGGGCCTTCGTGTTTTGACATCCATAAAAACCAGATCGACTCTGCCTAAAGTATTTGGCAGATCTCCACCTTCGGTTATGACATCATAATAAGTAATCAGCCTGGCGGTTGGTAAATCATATATATGAACGGTAATATTCATCAGTTCATCATAATTTACCGGTCTTTTATATGTTACCTCGGCATTGACTACTGGCAGCATCACTCCATTATCTTCCATTACCCGGTAGGGCATTCCCAATTCACGGACGAGTTCCGTACGAACCACTTCAAAATACTGCAGGAAATGTCCGTAGTAGACATAACCCATTTTATCCGTTTCGCTGTATCTGCTCCGCATCTGAATCGTATGGGATATTAGCGGTCGGGTTTTGGGTAGTTTTACCAACGATAATACCTTATTTCTCTTTAATTTCTTTACTTTCTGTCCAAACACCCATGGATGAATATTTGTCAATTCTTTGCTGGACCAATTTATCGGGCTTCATCTTTGACAACCGTTTCAGGCTCTCTAAAATCTGTTTTCTAACTGCTTTTGCCGCGGCTTCATGATCTCTGTGAGCTCCCCCCAGAGGTTCATTGATAATACCATCGATTACCTTCATTTTTTTAAGATCGGAAGCCGTCAATTTCAAAGCTGACGCGGCTTGTTCCTTATAATCCCATGTTTTCCATAATATAGAGGAACAAGATTCCGGCGCGATTACCGAATACCAGGTATTTTCCATCATATAGACTTCGTTACCCATGCCAATTCCAATAGCGCCACCGCTGGCACCTTCGCCAATCACGATTGAAATAATCGGTACTTTTAAGGTGGCCATAACCATTAAATTATGAGCAATCGCTTCAGCCTGACCCCGTTGCTCGGCTTCCAAACCCGGATAGGCACCCGGTGTGTCCAATAATGTTATTATAGGGATATTGAATTTTTCGGCCATCCTCATTAACCGTAATGCCTTACGATAGCCTTCAGGATTAGCCATTCCAAAATTGCGATATTTACGGGATTTGGTATCACGACCTTTTTGGTGTCCCATAATCATTACCGAAAATCCATTGATCGTGGCCAATCCACCAACGAGAGCTTTATCATCCTCATAACATCGATCACCGTGTAATTCGATAAAATTATCCGTCATCTTATAGATATAATCAAGAGTGTATGGACGATTGGGATGACGTGCCAATTGAACTCTTTGCCATCGTGTCAAATTCGTAAAAATAGATGTTCTAAGTTCTTCAACACGATTTTTCAATTTTGATATCTCCGAAGACAGAACGTCGTTATCAGCGAGAGATAATTCACTTAATTCAGCAATTTTCTTTTCAAGCTCAACAATTGGTTTCTCAAAATCTAAATATTGCATAAATAATTTAATTATTTAATCCCTGTTTTCTGGGCAATAAGCAAACAATGAATTAATATAAACAAAAGATTTAAAGTTATAATTTATAAAATATTACTGGATTTCACTCTCTTAGCTTTGGCAACGCAAAAGATACACTTATAATATGTGAAAAATACTTCTGAGTCGTAAAACCCAGACTCTCCAAATAGCTTCCATCACAATCTTTTTAGACATTTTGGAGACGCCTTCCTGACGTTCTCTGAAAATAATTGAGACTTCTTTCAATCTAAAACCGGCTTTCCATGCACGGAAATGTAATTCTATCTGGAAAGAATAACCATTAGAAGTAATTTTATGTAAGTCTATTTTTTCAATAACTTTATGGTGGATACATTTAAATCCTGCCGTGGTATCAAAAATGGGTAAACGTGTTATAAAACGCGCATATAAATTAGCAGTGTAAGATAATATCAACCGGGACAAAGGCCAATTAATAATACTAATACCATTAGAATACCGAGAACCAATGGCAATATCGGCCTGATCCGTTTTAACTTCTTCTACAAGACGAGGGATGTCATTCGGATCATGGGAGAAATCTGCATCCATTTCACATATATAATTATAGCCATGATCCAGCGCATACTGAAATCCTTTCACATAGGCCGTGCCTAAACCCTGCTTACCGCTGCGTTCTAACAGAAATATCCTCTCAGGGTGTTCTTTCCCCGCTTTTTTAACAAGATCAGCCGTTCCATCAGGTGAACCATCATCTACAATCAGGACATCCACCGGTGTCGCTAATTCAAGCAAAGAGTGAAGCATCTTTGTAATATTTCCCGCTTCATTATAAGTAGGTATAACAACAAGGACCTCAGCCTTCATCTAAATTTCCCATAAAATGTATCTGACAATTAAACATAAAAATGGTAATAATACGTAATTTTAAACCTAAATAGTATGTTGTGGACAGTTCACCCTCCCAAATCCATAATATTGACATTCATAAAACTATTGACCTTTGCCCAAAAGAACGGTTAAAATAGTATTAAACAATATTTTAAAATCCATTCGAAGCGAAATATTTTCAACATAAAATAAATCATATTTTGTCTTTTCATTGACGTCTTCAATATTCGTATCGTACTTCCACTTTACTTGTGCCCAGCCAGTTATACCAGGTCGTACACGTAATCTTCTCGTATAAAGTGGGATTTCCTTTTTGAATTTCTCCACAAAATAAGGTCTTTCCGGCCGCGGCCCAACTAAACTCATATCCCCTTTAATAACATTAAAAAATTGAGGCAGTTCATCGAGCCTCAATTTCCTCAGCCAATATCCTATACGAGTAATTCGGGGATCATTTTTTTGTGCCCAAACCGGACCGGTTTGCTTTTCGGCATCGCTATTCATTGTCCTGAATTTATAGATGATAAATTCTTTACCATACAAACCAACTCGCTTTTGCTTAAATATGGCCGGACCTTTTGAGGTAAGTCGTACAAGAATTGCTATAATTACCGTAATAGGCAGAGTTAATATCAAGATGATCAAAGATAACGTGAAATCAAATAAACGCTTCGTAACCTTTTCCCAGGTGGGCATGGGATCGGTCATCACTTCAATAAGCGGTAATCCAAAAATTTGATTGGTTTGATTCAGTCCAATGATCATTTGATAAAAATCCGGCAGGATCTTAACCGATACATCCGGAATATCCACCTGATCAATAATATCTATAATTTTGTGGCTATATTCCTTTTCCAGTGCCACGATAACATTTTGCACATCATGAGATATAACAATCCCCCGAATATTATTGATAGTTCCGATAGCCGGCTGCAAGCTTAAATCAATACCTGACTGAGATATATCAGCTTCATCAACATCCACAAAACCGATAACCTGCATCCCGGATGTTTTATGACGTTTCAAACTCTCATAAGTTGACCGGGCACTTTCACCTCTGCCAACAATGATTGCTTTATGCAACCCCTTACCTTTCTGAACTCTGTAACGCTGTATGGAACGAATGATGAAACGATTTAGGGAAATAAGAACAACAACCACGAGCCAATAAAAAAGGGTATAAGTTTTGGCATATTTAATATTATTCAGATTCCAACCCAGAGTATCGATAAAAAGCAGAAAGAAAAGGATTAATGTGCCAATTAATGTTATTTTTATAACCTGAATGGTTTCATCAAACCGAGAGATGAGATATAATCCTCTGTATAATCCAAAAATGGCGAATATTATCAACCAATAGATGGCGATTATGATAGCGGGAATAAATAAAGTAGCTGGTAATGAACCGGAATGACTACCCTCCCATATCAGTCTGAAACGCAGATAATAGTATACATACCACGATATCATCAATACGATAAAATCGCAAAGTACCGTAATTGCTATGCTTTTAAAACGATCCAATGACCCTTAATTTATTCTCCCTAAAATTTAAATGATAAGTTTATAAATTATGCTACTTTGAGATACATTATTACCCATTACAATCCAATAACGACCTATTAAAACAAAATAACATCTTTAGTATTAAGAGAAATAGTAATTAACATTCCCTATAGTTTTCATGAAGATATTTGAATTATTAAAGAAATCCGGCAGATCTAAAGCGCGCAGAGGGCAATTACTCACCGATCATGGCATCATCGAAACCCCCATTTTTATGCCCGTTGGTACTCAAGGCACCGTAAAAGCAGTACCCCAAAACTTACTCGAAAAAAAAATAAAGGCACAAATCATACTTGGCAACACCTATCATCTCTATTTGCGTCCGGGTACCCAAATTTTAAAAAAAGCAGGAGGGTTGCATCGTTTCATGAATTGGGATTTACCCATTTTGACTGATTCGGGTGGGTTTCAGGTCTTCTCCTTATCGGAAAATCGGGATTTACATGAAAAAGGAGTGACCTTTAAGAGCCATTTGGACGGTTCAAAACATTTATTTACTCCTGAAAACGCCGTGGAAACACAACGGATATTAGGATCAGATATCATCATGGCCCTTGATGAATGTCCGCCCAACCCCAGTCCTTTTGAATATGCACGGGAATCGATGCACCTGACACACCGATGGGCGGAACGCGGACGGAAAGCATTTCTTGAAAGTGAACCTATATACGGACACCGACAGCTACAATTTGGTATCGTTCAGGGTTGTACGTACGATATCTTACGGAAGGAATCCTCGGAATCCATTGCTGAACTGGAATTTGATGGAAACGCCATAGGCGGATTGAGTGTAGGAGAACCGGCTGAAGAGATGTATGCCATGACTGATATTTGTACCGATGTATTACCTGAAAATAAGCCAAGATATTTAATGGGTGTTGGTACGCCGATCAATCTTTTAGAAGGAATTGCTCGTGGTATCGATATGTTCGATTGCGTTATGCCCACCCGAAATGCAAGAAATGGTATGCTCTTTACCAGAAATGGAACAATCAATACCAAAAATGCTCAGTGGAAGGATTGTTTTGAATCCGCCGATCCGGGTTTTCCATCCGACCTCTGTCAAAATTATACTATGGCTTATATGCATCATCTGATGAAGTGTAAGGAAATTTTCGGTTTACAATTGGCTTCTTCCCACAATCTGACGTTTTATTTATGGCTGATGGAACAAGCAAGGCAGAAAATCGAAGAAGATACATTTGAGGAATGGTATCCCAAAATGATAAAACAGCTTGATAAAAGGCTCTAATCCAAATGATTTATTATTGATTACAATTAGTGATTGATGACATCCAGATTTAAAAGAGGTTTCGTTTTACCGATCAGAGTCTTTAGCAGAATATCGAAATCGAGCCAGATAGAATAATTTTGGAGATAGAACAATTCATATCGTTCTTTTTCATCTTCACGGTAAACCCTTGATTCATTAATTTGACGTAAACCCGTTAATCCCGGTTTATAAGATAATTCAGCAGAATGAATCGTAGTCAGAGGAGCACCGACAAAACTTATTCTTCCGATTAAAATATACCAAAACAAAAGATGTCGATTCTTCCATTTGTGTTTTTGATAGGGTAAAAATAACCGAAGCACATTAAATGGAACCTGTCCATCAATTTCTATTTTTTGTTTTTTATTTTTCCGAATCAAAATAAATGGTAATAGTGGCATGGTCAGGAATATGGAAATAACCGATAATATTATATCCATTAATCGTTTAATAAAAATATTCCAAGCCGTTTTATAGGAGATCGAAACATCGAGAAGCGGAATATCATCCAAATACTCCACATTCGATTTCCCAAGGATAAAATCGAGTGAATCGGGAACCATTTTAAATATAACATCCGAAACCTTGACCTGAGTAATTAACTGAATAATCTCATTATAGGTTATGCCATTTATCTGGAAAAAGACCTGATCAATATCATATTTTCTTATGACTGATGATAATTCTCTTGTCTTTCCAATTACAGGAACATTCTCAACTAAATTATCGTCACTTGAACCGTCCCCAATCAAACCGATTATTTCATAATTCCAGTCTACTTTACCACGAATTTTTTTTATTAATCGATCTGTATTTTTACCAGTTCCAACAATTAGTAATCTAACGGGTTTTATCTGACCTCTTGAATATTTCGAATGCGTCCTGATATTCTTTTTGATTAGTCGAAATGTTGAAAGGAAAAGACCTGCTGCTAACGCTCCTCCAACTAATATCATTCTTGAAAAAGCAAAATCACGAAGAAAGAATGTAATAAATGCCACTCCGGAAAAAGCAATTACTACGCATTTTGACACAGTCAGAATAGAATCTCGATTTTTACTATATAGATCATAATACTTTGCTGCAAGGAGATAAATAATCGTAATCAGAAGATTATAAGAGAAATATGAAATCTTATAATAGGAGAACGGATTCGACACAGGGATTTTGTAACGAATCAGAAATGCGATAATAATGATAATATTTATAACAGCAATTTCGGTTACCGGGAATAAACCTTTGAAAAATAATCTCTTTATATAACCAATAACTCCTCTTAAAATAATCCCAATAAAAATTACAAAACGAAAAAAGATACTGTAGCTATAACTGTAATGCTTTTTAAAAAATTGAAAAAGTGCTTTGTTGAATAATACGATATAGTCGATTTGATCCTTTTTAGTACTTTCTCCCTTAAAATGTATGATACTCGTATCCGGTACATAATCAATATGATATCCTGCAATATTTACACGATGACAGATATCTATATCTTCTCCATACAGAAAAAATTGTTCATCAAATCCTTCCAATTCTTTTAAAACAGATGTACGGAAAAACATAAATGCACCAGATAAAACTGGAACTCTTGAGGCTTTATCTTCATCCATCCAATTAAGATAATATTCAGCAAAAGTCTTATTTTTAGGAAAAAGAGCAGTCAGTCCCAGAACTTTCCATAACGCTGAAACAGGAGTCGGTACAGATCGACGGGATTCTAAAGCAAAAGTACCATCCGGATTTAATAGTTTACATCCCGCCGCACCCGTTGCTGGATATTGTTCCATGTGCAGATACATTTTGGTTAGAGTATCCTCACGCATTAATGTATCTGGATTGATAATTAGCGTATATTTACCCTTTGCTATTTTTATAGCTTGATTATTAGCTTTACCAAAGCCTAAATTCTTGTCATTACCAAAATAGGTAACATCGGGATATCGATTCTTTAGGTAGGGAACAGAATCGTCTTTGGAAGCATTATCGACGACTATTATCTGTAGACTATAACCATTTTTCGCCTTATAAATCGAATTCAACAGATTCGCAAGGAACTCTTTAACATTGTAATTAACAATGATAATGCTAATATCGATTATATTTTCCCCCTCACTATTCACATAGTCCCTTGATAACTATCATTTTCATTCGCACTGATTACTAAAAAAATAACCAAAATACACCCTTTACAAAATATTCATTTACGATGAATAAAAAAGGATGGTCTTTGGCCGTAGTGTAAAATATTACCTGGGGAAGATATTTGCTACAAAGGAAGGTGTTTTGGAAATAAAAAAAAGGGATGAGGCAATGACCTACTCTACCGCTTGCGCAGTACCATCGGCGCAGAGGAGCTTAACGGCCGTGTTCGGTATGGGAACGGGTGGGACCTCCTCGCTCTGGTCACCTCATCCAATCTCGTTGTGGGCCGGGACGCGGGAGCGTACCGGACCGGGAAAAAAGGGATTGGAAATCTCAGAGGGAATTGCCAAGGCAGTGGGCCTGTGTATGCCTGACAGGTTAGGCCTGGGCCCCGCGATGGGGGTTGTCCAAGTCCTATAAGTCAAGTCGGAAGAGCTATTAGTACGGTTTGGCTAAACGTGTTACCACGCGTACACCGACCGCCTATCGACGTGGTCGTCTTCCACGGCTCTTTGGGGAATACTTATCTTGGAGTGGGCTTCGCGCTTAGATGCTTTCAGCGGCTTATCCCGACCGAACATAGCTACCCTGCGATGCAACGGACGTCACAACAGGTACACTAGCGGTTCGTCCACCCCGGTCCTCTCGTACTAGAGGCAGCTCTCCTCAGTATTCCTACGCCCACAGCAGATAGGGACCGAACTGTCTCACGACGTTCTGAACC
>Ga0102962_1000313_pt1 | contig 25590 bp, 26 predicted proteins | sample SalPonF2_C_D2_MG_FD_84519 | JGI IMG/M metagenome (GOLD analysis project Ga0102962, IMG submission 84519) | Salt pond soil microbial communities from South San Francisco under conditions of wetland restoration - Salt Pond MetaG SF2_C_D2_MG ...
GACACGCGCCCCAGTGTCGCGGACCAATATGACAGCCTTAAGGCGAAGCCGGCGGATTTAGCGAAACACCCAGACATTGGCGCACACGAAGTTGATCGTGCTCGCCGTTATCGCCCCGGGGATCGCCTGTGGGCCAGACGCGGTCTGGCGGGGATGCATGGGGCGAGGGCGGCGCCGAGCTGCAGAAGCACGCTTTCGGTATTCGGCGCCGGCGCGGGGTGTTCATGCAGTGGGTTGCTTTGACACATGCCGGCAATATCGCGGCCGGATACTTTCGAGAGCGCTAAACTTATTGTGTTGGACGTGAACTCCCGCGCGCTGCACGATCTTTTCGGACTGTTGGCGTCAGCCGCTGCTCAGCAGTATGGCGATGAACCCGTTACCCAACTGGAGCATGCACTGCAGTGCGCTGCGCTGGCGCGTGAAGCCGCGGCGTCCGACACGCTGGTGATCGCAGCGCTTTTTCATGACATCGGTCACCTGCTGCAGGCGGATTTCGGCAAACCCGATTACCGCCGGCGGGATTTCCGGCATGAGCGCGCGGGCGCCGAGCACCTTTCGCTGTGCTTCGGTGAGGCGGTGACGGGACCGGTTCGGCTGCACGTCGCCGCCAAGCGGTGCCTGTGCGCGGTTGAGCCGGGTTACTGGACGGGATTGTCGGAAGGCTCCCAACACAGTCTTGCCCTGCAGGGCGGCCCTTTGGCGCCCGAACAAGCCAGGCGGTTCCAGGCGCGGCCATATGCCGGCGCGGCCATTGCGCTCAGGCGCTGGGACGACGCCGCCAAGGGCGCCGGCGCTACGGCTCCGGCGCTGGCCTCTTTTTATGAAACGGCTGCATCGATCGCCAAACAGCCGTAGGGCATCTCGAAAAATTCGAGATGCCCGGCGGTACAGGGATGTACCGCTCGCGATCAAGCACGTAAGTGCTTGATCGGCGGAGGCGAGTTCGGACACGCGCCGTACTCGCCGAATCGAAAAACTGCCAGGAAGGCAGTTGTTGTCACTCACGGTAAAGCGCTGGCCACCGGCATTTTCTTCCGGGATTAATCGCTCACCTTTTAGCTGTTGAAGGTGAGAGAAAGTGGCAGGGGGCAGAGGGGGGCGAGAGTGGTTGAGCTCAGCCTTCGCTGGCTTTTGTCCGCCGGAGCGACAGATAATGCGCGGGGAGTGAAAACCTGAAAATGAGAAGGCCCGCCACGGTAGCAGCCGTGCGGGCCGGTGGCCGGTGCAGATTCGACTCAAGACCCTACTTACCGGCGAGCAATACGTTAGCCAACAAGCCTGGCGCAGCGCAAGCCTTTTGTGCTGTCCGCTGCATCCGCGCGGCGGGTGTGGCTTCGCCCGCCACGGCACCTACGCCCGGCTGACGCCGCCCGGCACCCGTATCGCGCGCTGGTACTGCCCGCGGGGCCACTGCACGTTCTCGCTGCTGCCCGACTGTCTGGCCGCCTCGTGGGCGGGCACGCTCGCCGAACTCGAGGCGGTGGTGGTGGCCGTGGAGCGCCGCGGCCTGAGCGCGGCGGCCGACACCTTGCGCCCCGACATCGATCTGCCGGGGGCGATGCGTTGGACGCGCCGCCGGGTCAAAGCGGTCCACGCCACGCTGGAGCGGCTCAAGGGCTTGCTGCCCGAGGCGTTGGCGGGGGTCGCCCCCTTGGTGCTCGCGTTTTGCCAGGTGTTCGCCGTCGAGCAGGTGCTGGCGGCGATGCGCGCCCACGCCGCCGACTGGCTCCCTCATCTGCCGCCACCGTTCGGATTGTCGCCCCGCGGCGCCCGGGGCGGTGGCGCCTGCGCGGCGCTCCAACACTCGGTGGGGCCTGACCCGCCGCCGCCATTGCTCTAGCGTCGCCCCCTGAGCACTGGGCTCAGCCTTGTCCGATCAGGAGCGACTGCCATGAGTGACACCCCTTCGGATCTGCGCCATACAGTGGCGCTGTTTCGCTACGGCCTCATTGCCGAGTGCGTGCGCGAGGCGCCCGCCACGCCGGGGCTGTACGCCCGGCTGGAGCGCATCGCCGCCGAGGCGCACACCATCCCCGGCTCCGAGCGCACGCGCGTGGCGGTGGAGACGCTGCGCGACTGGATCAAGCGCTACCGCCAGGGCGGCTTCGAGGCGCTGCTGCCCAAGCCGCGCGCCGACCGCGGGCGCTCGCGCGCGCTGTCCGCCGAGCTCGCCGAGGCGCTGCTCGAGCTCAAGGAGGCGAATCCGCAGCTCTCGGTGCGCGCGCTCATCGCCCGCGCCCAGCACGAGGGCAGGCTGGGCGCGGGGCTCGCGCCGCCGCCCTCCACCGTGCACCGCCTGCTCGCCCGCCATGGGCTGATGCACCCCAAGCCCGATCAGCCCAGCTCCAACGACCGCCGCCGCTTCGCCTTCGAGCGCGCCGCACAGCTGTGGACCAGCGATGTCATGCACGGCCCGGCCGTGACGGTGGCGGGCCAACGCCGCCACAAAACCTACCTCATCGCCTTCCTCGACGACGCCACCCGGGTGGTCCCCTATGCGGCGTTCTGCCTGTCGGAGAACACCCGCGCCTTCCTGCCGGTGTTCAAGCAGGCGCTGCTGCGCCGCTCGCTCCCCGAGCGCCTCTACGTCGACAACGGGGCCAATTACCGCTCCCGTCAGCTGGCGCTGGTGTGCGCGCGCCTCGGCGTGGCGCTGATCCACGCGCGCCCCTACCAACCTCAGGGAAAAGGAAAAATTGAACGCTTGTTCAGGACCGTACGCGCCCAGCTGCTGACCTGCCTCAGCCCCGCCGACACCGCCAGCCTGGAGGCGCTCAACCGCCGCCTCTGGGCCTGGGTCGAGGGCGAGTACCATCACCAGCCCCACCGCGGCCTCGACGGCGACACCCCGCTCGAGCGCTGGGCGCGCAGCGCCGAGACGCTGCGCGGGCCGGGCCCGGAGCTCGAGCTCGACGAGCTGTTCCTGTTCGAAGCCCAGCGCAAGGTGCAAAAGGACCGCACCGTCAGCCTCGACGGGCGCATCTACGAGGTCGCCGCCGCGCTGGTCGGCGAGACGGTCACGCTGCGCTACGAGCCCGGCAGCGCGCCGCGCAGCGTCCAGGTCCACCACCAGGGCGCGTTCATCGCCCTCGCCAAACCGGTCGATCTCTACGCCAACTGCTTCGTCAAACGCCAGCGCCCGTCCTCGAATCTCGTGCCCGAGGCCGCCACCGCGCCACCGAGCCCTTCGCGGCTGCGCCTCGCCGCGCCTGTCGATGAGCACGAGCCCCCGCAGCCGGAGGATGAGTGATGTATCTGCACCACTTCGCCCTCACCCACTACCCCTTCGAGAGCGGCCTCGACAGCGAGGCGCTGTTCGCCGCCGCCACCCAGCACGAGGCCGCCGCGCGGCTGCATCACCTGCTGCAGCTGCGCGGCATCGGACTGCTCACCGGCGAGCCCGGCAGCGGCAAAACCTGCCTGTGCCGCAAGGTCAGCGCCGCGCTGCACACCGGCCTCTACCGCGTGTTCTACATCCCGCTGTCCACCGGCAACGTCATGGACACCTACAAGTCCATCGCCTGGGAGCTCGGCCTGCCCACCGAGCGCAACCGCGCCGGCGCCTTCCGCCTCATCCGCACCGAGGTCTCGCGCCTGTGCCTGGAGGCCAAGCAGCTGCCGGTGCTCATCATCGACGAGGCCCATCACCTGCGCAACGACGTGCTCGAGGATCTGCGTCTGCTGACCAATTATGCGATGGATTCGGACAACCGCCTGTGCCTGCTGCTGGTCGGGCTCACGGAGCTGCGCCGGCGCCTGGCCATGGCGGTGCACGAATCGCTCGCCCAGCGCATCGTCGTGCGCTACCACCTCGGCGGGCTCAGCCGCGAAGAACTGCCCGACTATCTCACCCACCGCCTGCGCCTGGCCGGCTGCGAGCTGCCCCTGTTCGAGCCCGCCGCCGTCGAGGCGCTGTTCCAGGCCACCCAGGGCCTGCCGCGCAACATCGGGCGCCTCGCGCACTACGCGCTCACCGCCGCCGCCCAACAAAAACACCACACCGTCAACGTCGAACACCTCCAGCTCGCCCTCGAGGAGCTCGGCGCATGAACACCCCACCTCGCGCACCCACCCTCACCCTGGCGCTCGACTACTCGCCCGAGCAGGCGCTCGCCGTGTGGCAACTGCTCCACGAGCTCAGCGAACTGATCTGGGCGCGCTACCAACTCCCGCTGCTCGAGCTTCTACGTGAGGACTATCTCGAGGACGGTGACCCACACGCCCAGCGCGATCTCTTCCCGCCGCCCATACCCGCCACGGGCGACCCCTTCTGAGCCGACTCCGCCGCGGCACCATTCCCCGGTGCCGCGGCACCCCGCCTCGGCGTCTCTGCCGCTTTCATCCACCTTCCAAACCGTCCCGCGAAACGAATCATTGCGGGAAATGCCGCACTCAGCACCATGGAATAACGCGATCAATGCGTTGTGGATTAGCGTGAGAGACAACAGCAGTTTTTCGAGGTACCCCGTAGTGAGTTGGGATCGTGAACGCTTGCGGCGGCATGCGTGAGGAACGACCGCGGGTCGCCAATCCTCAGGGCACCATGACGCCCTGCTTCCGCCACCACTCTTCGGCGAGCCCCAAGGCCAGCGTCATGCCGGCTCCGCCCAGCCCAGTGACCACCCAGACACGTTCGGCGGGGGAAACGATCACTTCTGTGGCAAGATCCGCGCGCGCGTACACCCCATGCCATCGGCGGGTAATCGTCAGGTCCGGCAGTTCGGTGAACGTGCGCAGCCGCTCCAAAATCAGCGCGTAGACGGCTTCATCGTCGAAGGGGTCGGGGCGATTGCCGTAGTGGTGCGAGTCTCCCAGGATCAACTCGCCGCTGTCGTGCTGCGAGACTAGGATATGGATGCCATGTTCGAGCAGGGCCGGCGTCTCGCGCTGCACGCGCTCGCGCACAGCCCGCAGACTGGAACAGGTCGCAAACGCGGGATAGTGGAGCAGGGTCAGCCCGCCGCAAAGCGCGGGACCCAGGGTGATGGACGCAGGGGAACGCGCGGCCAGCATCTGCAGCTTGCAGCGGGTCAGGCCTGTGGCAGCGAGCTGCTGCGGGAAAAGCGTCTCCAAGTCGGCGCCGCTGCAGATCAGGATGCGCCGTGCCTCGAAGGATCGGTCACCGGCTCTCAGCCGACCCGGCTCCACTTGGGTAACAGCATGGTTCCAGAAGACCTGCACGCCCATTGCCTGCAGATGCGACGCGAGCGCGGCGATTGCGCTGGGTGAGGTCACAACAGCCTCCGTGTTGCTCCACAGCGCACCCAGCAGACCAGCCTGCCGCGCGATGACGGAATGCGACGCGACCTCTTTAGGCGTGAGCAGACGGCAATCGTGCGCGGCTCCGGTCTGCTGTTCGACAAATTCCTGCAGTACCGCCCATTCGTCCTCGTGATAGGCGAGGTGCAGCGACCCCGTCGGCTGGATGCTAAAGTGCGCTTCCTGAGCCAGCGTGTGCCAGAGGCGGGCGCTGCGCAAGGCGCGATCGAAGCGCGGTCCCGGCGGCTGGCCGATGGGCCATAGCAGCCCGAAGTTGCGGATTGAAGCGCCGGCCGCAGCACTGTCGCGCTCGAACAGGGCCACCTTCATGCCGGCCCGCGCGGCGTGGTAAGCGAAGGCCAGGCCGACAATGCCGGCACCGACCACGGCGGTGTCGAAGCGTTCGACAGTCACGGCCGCTCCCCGCGCGCAAGACGCTCCTCAACCGAGGCCACGGCCGCGGGTAGGTCAGCCACTGAATCGATCACCATATGGGCGCCGGCGGCGTGGAGGCGTCGGCTGGCCTTCTCACGCAGGCGCTGCTGCTCGGTTGTGCAGAGTTCCTGCCATTCGGCGAGATCCAAGCCGACCTCATTGCCGGAGACGGCAACGCCCACCGTCCACATGCCCGCAGCCAAACCTTCTTCGATGCCGGGGGGCGTGTCATCCACCTTGACGCAGGCGGTGACGCTGTCGACGCCGAGTTGCATGGCATTCAGCAGCGCCATGCCCGGGCCCGGTCGCGCTTTGGGCACGTCGTCGGCACATACGCTCGAATCCGGCGCGTAGCCTTCTTTTGCGGCTGCAGCAAGCAGGGGCTCGAGCATGTCCCGGCTGTAACCCGTGTTGGCGCCGATGCGGATGCCGCTGGCGCGCAGCCGGGCGAGCGCCGTGTCCCAACCGGGGATGAGCTCGCACCGTCGGCTGACCAGCGCCAGTTGGCGTGGGATGAAGTTGCGATAGAGTGTGTCGGTGTCGGATTCGACGGGAGGCTGGCCATGCGCGCTTTGCCAGCGTTGCGCAATGGCGCTGTCGGCGAGGAGCGCTTCGATGTGGGCGCGCTTGCCCAACCCCATCGGGCCGCGTACCTCGTCGCGGTTGAGCGTGATTCCAGCGGCCTGGAAGGTGTCCTGAAAGGCCTGGACGGGAGCAAGGCAGCCGAAATCGACCGTGGTGCCGGCCCAGTCGACGATGACAGCCTGAATCGGGCCGCAGTAGCGTCGTGCATATCTGAATGTCATGGTGCCTCCGACAAGTGGGCGAGACGACGATTAATGGCCCGCGATCCGAACGAGTGCCGAATTCCGCCTTGTCCCTCGCCTACGGTGCACATCCGGCCCGGGCGCCCGCTCAGTGACTGGCGGGCGCGCGGCTGCGCGCCAGGGAGAGCAGACTCAGTCCGGCACCCGTCATGGCCAGCAGGAGTACCGTCAGTGCTGAGGCTTCGGATACCGAACCCCGGTCGCTGAGCGCAAAGATGCCCACAGGCAGGGTGACCCAGCCGGGGGGGTATAACATGATGGTGGCGCCCAGTTCCCCCATGGATAGTGCGAAGCTAAGACTGGCCGCTGCGATGAGCTGCGGTCTAAGCAGAGGCAAGGTCACGCGCCAAAGCACATAACCCGGGCGGGCGCCGAGGCTGGCCGCCACCAGTTCCTGATCGCTCGACAGGCGCGCCAACCCCGATGAGACCGTGCCATAAGCGAAGGCGACCACGATCACTGTATGGGCCGCCAGCACGATGTAGGCCGTGCCGTTCAACAGTACGGGCGGACGGCTGAAGGCCACCAGCAGGCCGAGCCCGACAGAAACGCTGGGGACAGCGATCGGAATCATGAACAGGCCGTCGACCACGCGCGAGACGGCTCGCTTACGGCCGCGGTTGGCTAACGCGCCCCAGGTGCCGATGACCAACGCGAGCGAACTTGCGCCCGCCGCGGTGATGACGCTGGTCTGCAGGTGGCGCGCCGTGGCACCGTGGAAGGCGGTGACATAGTGATGCAGGGTGAGGCCGGTGGGGAAAATGCCATTCCACTGACCGGCGATGCTGGACAGGAACACCATGAGCAGAGGCAGACCAAAGATCCCGATAAACAGGATCGCCAGCACCCCCCACGCCGTTACGCGCACGCTTCTAGAGTGCAGCAGCATCGCCGCCTCGTGAGCGTGCGAGAAGTAGGCGATAAAGCGCATACAAGGTTAGCGACAGAGCAATATCCACCAGCGCGATCACGCAGGCTGCGCTGTAGTCGAACTCCTGGATCGCTTTTTCATAAATGAGCATGGGAAGGGTGATGACGCCCTTGGCGCTGATGAACAGAACGATGCCGAATTCGTTGAGCGTAAGCAGCAGGCAGAGGCTGCCGCCGGCCAACAACGCCGGCACAGCCGCGGGGAGAATGATCTCCCGCACGATGCGGCCGGGGCCCGCGCCCAGGCTGCTCGCGATCTCCAGCTGCTCGCGCCGTACTGTGGCAAAACCCGCGAGCAGGGGACGCATCGCGAAAGGCGTGTAGAACGTGATCTCGGCCAGGATGACGCCCGCCGGGGAGTAGAGGAAGTCGAGCGGGGCGACTGACGTGTGCATCAGTGCCATAAGCCCGGCGTTGATTATGCCAGCGGAGCCGTAAAGAAAGGTCAACGCCAGTGCGATGAGGAAGGACGGGAAGGCGAGAAAAGCGTCGACGGTGCGTGCTAGCAGGGCGGCTCCCCGAAACGGCACAAAACTCACCACCAGTGCCAGGGCCAGCCCGAGCAGCAGGCAGCCGGCGGTGGAGCTCAGTGCGATTTCAAGGGTACGCGCTAGTGCCCGGCGGAACAGGCGAGACGTTAGCGTGCGCCGGGCCACCGCAATGGACCATGCTCCGCTGTTGCTGGTGAGAGCCTGGCTTACGATGAGCGATAGCGGATAATAGAACAATAGCCCGATTGCCGTCATTGGCGGAAGCAGGCTCCAGGGGCTGCGGCCTTTCTCGAGCGTCGCGCGAACAGCGCTGAGAGGGAGGCTTTCAATCGCCATTGGCAGAGTGCACTTCCGGGATCAGCGTGGTGTCGTCGGCGGCAAAATGCAGGGTTACCGCCCCGCCGCTCTCGGGGATAGTGCCGCAGTCGTGGCGCGGCGCATCCGCGCGGATCTCCAACCCATTGACATCGACGAAGAGTCGAAACGCTGAACCGACCCACTGGCTGCGCTTGAGCGAACCGCGGACCTTATTGTCCGTCTCCGCGCCTTCTCCCACACGAAGATCGTGGGGACGAATACACAGCGTGGCCCGGTCGCCACTGCGAACAGTGCCGCGCGGTGCCGTGGCTCGCAGGTAGTGCCCGCGAAACTTGACGACAGCGGTACCCGTGGGCTCGTCACTGCAGGCATGCGTGACCGGCAACAGATTGGCACTGCCCAGAAACTCGGCGGTGAAAAGGCAAGGCGGGCGGTGATAAATCTCGCGGGCCGGCCCTACGGAAACCAGGCGGCTTTGGTTCATGACGCCGATGCGATCGGCGAGGGTGAGGGCTTCCGATTGATCATGGGTAACATAGAGAACCGTGAGGTCCGGCAGTTCATGATGAAGGCGGATGATTTCATCGACCATGCTGGACCGCAGACTCGCATCGAGCGCAGATAAAGGCTCATCGAGCAGCAGCACGCGGGGACGTACCGCCAGGGCACGGGCGATAGCAACGCGCTGCTGCTGCCCGCCACTGAGTTCACGGGGGAAGCGGTTCGCGTATTCGGCCATGCCGACCAATTCAAGGCACTCGGCAACGCGGCCGGCAATGGCCAAGGGCTTGGCGCCCCGGGCGCGCAGGCCGAAGGCGACGTTGTCCTGCACCCGCATGTGTTCGAACAGCGCATAATGCTGGACGACCATTCCGATATGGCGTCTGTAGGGCGCCAGATCCGTGACATCTGCGCCTCCCAGGCGGATGCGGCCTGCGGTGGGTTTGACAAACCCCGCCACGGCCCGCAGAGCCGTAGTCTTGCCCGAGCCGGAAGGGCCGATGAGCGCCAGAATTTCTCCCGGCGCGACGCTTAAATCCAGCGCCTGCAGGGCGACCGTGCCCCGGTAGGTCACGGTGACGCCCTCCAACGCTATGCCGGCTCGGGCGAAGCCGGCCGCGCTTGTTTCTGCCGAAGCTGCGGACAGCGCCGTCGGCAGGCTGCCTATGTTGGAAACCAAGCCCATTCAGCTATTGGTCACCCGATGCCAGCGCGCCACATCGTCCTTGAGGTTCTTCAGGACGTCGTTCCAGTCCGGCGTCCAGATCTTGACGCTGCTCATTAGCTGATTCAGCTGCTGGTAGTTGTTGTCCGTTGGGTCGATATCGGTGCGTGCGGGTAGTCCGCCCGCAATGGAGCTGACCTGTTCCTGGGCTTTGCGCGCCAGGAGGAAGTTGATCAGCTTGCGGCCGTTGTCGGCGTTGGGCGCGTTGGAAACCAGTCCCACCGCGTAAGGCAGTGAGAAGCTGGACCTGACGCCATCGGGGCCGGCCGGCCAGAAGATACGAATGTTGGGATTCGCCTTCTGCTGGGCAAAGTTCATTTGCAGGTCGCCGTTGGCCACCCAGATCTCGCCCTTGTTGACCAGAGCGGTGAGCTTGCCTGTGGAAGAGGACGGGCCCAGATTGTTCGCCTGTAGCTTGCGCAAGTACTCGAATCCTGCCTTCCTGTTGCCGAACACATGGAAGGCCTGCAGCATGACGGCAGTGCCGTCCCCCGCCTGGCCCGGGGTCGAGTACTGGAGTTTGTTTTTGAAGCGCGGGTTGAGCAGCGCTGCGTAGCTGGCCGGCGTCTGCTTGAGTACGTGGCTGTTGTAGATAAAGCAGAGATAGTTGTTGATCATTGCGTACCAATGGCCCTGTTCGTCCTTTGAATCGGCCGGAATGGCGCCTGAAGCGGAGGGCTTGAAAGGTTGCAGCAGACCCAGCGAGGCGGCGCGTTGGATAAAGGGTGGCAGGGTCACCAGCACGTCGGCCTGAGTATTCGCGCGCTCGCGCGCGATTCGGTTGACTATGACCCCCGAACCGGCCTCGATGTACTGTACCCGGATGCCGGTTGCCCGCGTGAACGCGTCAAACTGGGTTTGATACCAGTTGGGATGGCCGTCGCGCAGGCCGTCGGCGCTGTAAATGGTGACTATGCCGGAATCGGATGCGGCGCGCGCCAAGCCCGGAGCAGCGGCGCCGGCCGCCACCGCCAGGCCGGCCCCCAGGAAACGACGGCGTGAAAGGGTAGGCTTTCCGTTTTGCTGCGTCATCGTCGGCTCCTCATTGGGTTGTCCGGGGATCTGTACGGCAGGTTATCCCGCCGAGGTGACACCGCCATGAAGCGTCGATGACGGCGGTGTGACCGGTGAACGTCGATCAAGGTTTGAGAAGATGGCGTCCCGGCCGTACGGTGCCGATATGGAGCGTTGAGTTGCACCGCTGGCGTTCGGTCCGGGCAGTCGCGCATTTGTCGCTGTATGAGGTGCCGGGGGATGCGGGAGGGTCGTGGCGCTTGCTTATGGATCGCGGGGGCAAGTTCGTGTCATGATCCGTGCACTGACGTTGCCGCTCTCCCCCAAGCCAAGAACAAAGGCCGATGGCTTATCGCTATAGCAGGCAGGAACCTGTCTCCCGGGGAACTCGCCGTATCGTACGGGAGCGCCTGCAAGAGGCAATCGAGCAGCTCGGCCTCGAAGGCGACCAAATGCACGAGGGTATCCACGAGGCACGCAAGCGCTTTAAGGAGATTCGTGCCGTGCTGCGCTTGGCCCGGGCGGAACTGGGGGATCGCTACCGGGTCGAGAACCGTTGGTACCGGGATGCGGGCCGTGCGCTTTCAGCAGTGCGCGACGCGCAGGCGGCGCTGGAAACGTGGGATAAGCTTTGCTCCCGTTTCCCGCAGTTGTGTATTCATGGCAGGGCAGAGGCGGTGGCGCGCCGCCTGAAGTCGAGGCTGGGACAGGTCGGTGGCGACCAGGGGGAAATCGAAACGCCGCGAACGGCCATTCGCCAGGCACTGCCTGCCGCTCACGAGCGCGTAGAGCGCTGGCCCATCGAAGCCGCCGGTTTCGATGCGCTCCGGGAAGGGGCGAAACGGGTTTACAAGCAGGGGCGGCGCAACATGCGTGATGCGTATGAGAGCGGTGACAGCCTGCATTTCCACGAATGGCGCAAACGGGTCAAAGACCTCTGGTATCACACTAAACTGCTGCGCCCGGTCTGGCACGATGCCATGAAGATGCGCGAGACCGGCCTCAAGCAGCTTTCCGATATGCTGGGCGATGACCACGATCTGGTGGTTTTTGCACAGTTGATCGAGAAGCGACCGGGGATGTTCGGCCCGCAGGAGTTCCGCAGTGAGCTGAACCAGTGTATTGCGGTACGCCAGCAGGAGCTTCGCGCCGACGCCTGTTGGCTGGGTCATCGGCTCTATGCCGAAAGGCCCAAGGCGTACGTCGAGCGCATTGAGGCATACTGGCGCTTGTGGCGACCGCTCAGGCTGCGTTGACGATGCGCCGCCTCTTTGCAGCAGGCGAGAACGATGAAGACTCTGGCTCTCTACACTTTCAAGGGCGGTGTCGGCAAGACTGCCGCGGCCGTGAATCTGAGCTATCTGGCCGCGCGATCCGGGGTGCCGACGTTGCTTTGGGATCTCGATGCCCAAGGCGCTGCCACCTGGTACCTCGGGCTGAACAGCGGCTTTGACGCCAAGCCCAAGAAGCTGCTGAAAGGCAAGTCCCGGCTCGGTCAGGAAGTGAGGCCAACCCGCTATCCGGCTCTGGAAGTGCTGCCCGCCGATTTGTCGTTTCGTCACTGGGATGCCTGGCTGGACAAGGGGGCGGATGGGCGCCGGCTGATCCGGGATTTACTCAAACCCCTGCGCGGAATGTACGGACTTCTCGTCCTCGATTGTCCCCCGACTTTCTCGCGTCTGTCGGAAAACGTCGTCCAGGCTGCCGATTTGGTGCTTTCCCCCGTCATACCAACGCCGCTGTCGCTTCGGGCCTGGGAGCAGATAAGGGGTCACTTCGCGGACAAGAAATACGGGCAGAACAAACTGATGCCTTTCTTCTCCATGGTGGACCGCCGGCGCAAGCTTCATCGCAGATGGATTGACTCGCCTCCGGAGCAATTTCGTCCTCTGATGCGAACCTGGATCCCTTATTCCTCCCACGTAGAGCAGATGGGCCTTCAGGGGGCGCCGGTAGAAACCCTCGCTCCCAATGGAGCGGCCGCTGTCGCTTATCGCGGTCTTTGGGATGAGGTCGCCAGCCTTCTGGATGTAATGAGCTGACCTGGCGCCCTCGGCCTTTGCCCGACCGAACGGCGGATTTGCGCCGGCTCGCACTGTTACGGGCGGCTGAGGTAGCCGTCGTTCAGGGTCTTGAGGAAAGCGAGGATGTCGCGAATGTCGCGGGGCCCTAGCGGCGGCGCCCCGCCGCGGCGGCGGTTGAACGGGGGGTCGGTGGTGTCGACGTTGGCGCGGTAGCGCGCGGGAAGATCGTTGAATTTGTCGATTCGTCCGTCCGCGCTGCGCGGGTAGATCTTCTGCGGCTCGGTGTCGCGGAAGTCGTAGAATTGCAGGACCTGCTTGAGGCTGTGATAGATCCCGTTGTGGAAGAATGCGTGCCGGGTGGCGACGTTGCGCAGCGTGGGCGTGAGGAACATGCCGCAGTAGCGGGTTTGACGCTTAAGGTCGTGGCGGTAAGGACCGCATATGCCCAGATCGAAGTAATCGGGATTGCGGTTGGCGGCGATGGCCGGATTGCGCGGCACGCCCAGCGCTTCGTACTGATGGTCGGTGAACAGCGGCGGCAGGCCGTTCGGGCGCGGCTTGTCCAGGTGGCAGGCGGCGCAGTCGCCTTTGCTCGGATCATTGAACAGGAGGTAGCCGCGCATTTCGGCCGGGCTCAGACGCGCCTTCCCTTCCAGCCAGGCGTCGAACTTGCTGCTGTACGGGTGGAAGCTCGAATCCTCGATTTGGTAGCGCGCAACGGCGAACATCGCCTCGGAGACGAGCCGGCGCGGGTTCTTGAAAATGCCGGGGCCGAAGAGCTGCGTGAAATCCTTGGCGTAGGGGGCGCGGCGAAGTTTGACCGCGACACCGGTCACCGTCCCGGCGTCCATCTCCGCCGGGTCGAACAGCGGACCATCCGCCTGTTGCTGCAACGTGTTAACGCGCCCGTCCCAAAATAGCCCGCCCTGCGGCACCAGGTTGGTGGCGCTGGCCGCGGTGGTGCGCGCGGTTTTGCGGCTGTGGGCGGCGGTACGGCTCAGCGCGATCTGTTGCTGCACATTGATGTTTTCGTTTTCTTCGTTGTCCGGACCGATGCTGAACGGCGCCTGCCGCTCCAGATACTCCAGGCTGGGCACGGCGCGGGCGCCTTGTCTATGCAGATGTGGCCCGCCGAACATGGCGGAGTCGCTATTGGGTGGGCCATAAGCATGTGCGGGGCTGTGGCAGGACGCGCAGGAGCGTTTGCCCGAGCTGGAGAGGCCGGCGTCGTGGAAGATGGCGCGGCCGAGCCGGGCCATCGCCGATAGGGGGCCGTGGGGCGGGCGGACGAGCACCACCGGGTGCGGATTGCCGCCGTGCGCGAGCACCCAGCTTTCGACCGGATGCTGCAGCCACGCGCGCAGGGGAATGAGCGGATACAGGCGTGCGAGGGGTATGGTGGCAGCGATCATCAGCGCTGCGGGTACGGCCAAAACAGCCGCGGCTGACAGGCGGCGTAGCCGCGCCGGCGATGCCCTATTTCGCTGTCGCGTGGATGAAGGATTGACCTGCATAGGTCGATGCATTAGACCGCCCGCCCGGAATACCGGGCGGGCGGCACCGACTGGCGGCAAGCTCAGTCTTGAGCCGCGTTGCGGGGCTCACCCGTTTTGGGATTGAGGAACAGCCTGGATGCGCCACCGTTGCCGGTGAAGTCAAACAGGTTCATAAGGTTGCCGGCGCTGGCATCGAAGGAGCCGCCGCCCAGGCGCTGGCCGCTCAGCCAGTTGTCCTCGATGAAGCGCACCACGGACGCTTGCGAGATGCGCGTGTGGCTGACGTAGTTCTGCCTGGCCCACGGCGAGATCACCAGAAACGGGATGCGCGTGCCGGGACCGCAACGGCCGTTGACCGGCTTGCCCTTCAGGCCGGCCATGGGCGTGCCGTGGCCGCACTTGCCGGCACCGTAAAGCTGGTCGGCCTGCGCGTCGTAAGAGGGGTTGGTGGGGTAGGCGAAGGCGTGATCGTACCAGCCGTCCGAGTCGTCCCAGGTGACGACGACGGCGGTATTCTTCCAGCCGGGTTGTTTTTGCAGGAAATTGATGACCTTGACGACAAATGCCTGCTCGTCGAGCGGATCTGAATAGCCGGCGTGGCCGTCTTCGTATCCGGGAGCCTTGAGGAAGCTCACCGCCGGATAGTTGCCGGCCGAGACGGCGTCGAAAAAGTCGTGCAGAGCGTATTCATGATTGGCCGGGTCGCGGGTCGTGCCGTCGGTTTCGTAGGTATGGCCGATGGCGGCGACGGCGCTGGGCCGCGCGTGTTTGGGATTGGCGGTGGACTTGAAGTACTGGAACCAGTTGTGGTGCGCAATGTAGTCGGTCACTTTCTGGCCGACCACCTGCGAGTAGGTACTGCGCTTACAGCCGGTGGTGCCGTTGGCGTTGGTGCGGGTCAGGTCGAAACCGCCCATGAAGCCGCCCCAGGTGACACCTTCGGCGTTGAGCAGGTTGCCGATATTCTTGCCCTCCATGAGCACCTGATCCTTGGGCTTGGAGCAGACGTCGTAGGCGGGGTCGACGTCATTGATCATGGTGTAGCCGCCGTGGCCGTCTTTGATGTAATAAGAGTAGACGCCCATGCGGAACGGTTTGTGGGTGGTGGCGACGATCTTCATGCCGTCGGTCTGTCCCGAGACCACTTCCAGCGCGCCGGGCGTGGAAGGGCCGTAAGTGTCGGTGTAGGCGTTGTCGTCCATGGCGAAGTGCTGGGCGTAGTTCCACAGGGCCGTCACAGTATTGCCGTCGTAGTAGCCCATGACCTGGCCTGCGGTGCCAAACGCGCCGGCGCCGCCCGAACTGCCCTTGCCGGTATACTTGGGGAACAGGTCCGCCTTGCCGCCGTCGTAAGCCATTTGCTCGGCGGTGTAATGATGATTCTGGTCGGCAGTGGCGGCCTGGGAACGGTCGAGACGGAAGGGTTCGGCGGCGGCATCGCCATTGGCCGAATTGCTCGCGTTGGGATTGTGAGTCAGAAGCCCTGCGGTCGCCAGGTTGTTGACCTGCGGCGTTCCGGCTTTGGCACTGAACTGGGGTTCGCCGGCCGGGTTGGTGGCTTTGGGATAAGTGGCAAAGTAATGGTCAAACGACACGTTTTCCTGGTAGATCACGACCAAATGTTTGATGGGCGTGAGCGTGCCGGCGTGAGCCATGCCGGCCGAAGCCAGCAACAGTGCGGGTACAACGGCGCGAGTCAAGCGCATGAGAGTCTCCCCTAAGAAATGGTGCGGCGCCCATCGACGCAGGTCGAACCGGCCTGTCGTGAGCGGCAATGGTCTCCAGAAGTACGGCGAACATGACGTAGTTGTGTGACGCGGGTGTGAAAAGGAGACAGCCTCCATGACGAGGTGCTGCATCATCACAGGGTCCAAGCCCGGATGGCGTGGCTCCGCGGCGCCCGTTTGAAACCCGCCCGAAGTGCGCGCGCCATTCAACAGCGGGTTGAGGCTCGCCCACACACCGGCCTTGACACCGCTTTTTAAATTAAATATTTTTATAAATATGGAAAAATCGAACATTATAGAAGCGCTCGCCGCGCTGGCGCACGAGGTTCGCCTGGATGTGTTCCGTCTGCTGGTGCAACAGGGGCCGCAGGGCGTGCCCGCCGGTGACATTGCCGCCAAGCTGCATCTGCCCGCGGCCACGCTGTCCTTTCACCTGAACGCACTGCGGCATGCAGGACTGGTCAGCAACCGCCGCGAAGGGCGCCAGATTTTCTATACCGCCCGCTATCAGGCCATCAGTGAGCTGATGGCCTACCTGATGGAAAACTGCTGCCAGGGTCATCCGCAGGCCTGCGCGTTTCTCGACAACGTGCGACCGCGGAGCTTGTGCGAGCCAGCGGGCATTACCGGATCTTCTTCAGCTACGGGAGACGCTTAGTGAAACGTCTGCATCTGCATGTGAGCGTCGACGACCTCGACCAAGCCGTCGGCTTCTATACCCGACTCTTCGACGCCGAGCCTGTGAAACTCAAGAGCGACTACGCGCAGTGGCTGCTGGACGATCCGCGGGTGAATTTCGCGATCTCGACGCGGGGAAGGCGCACGGGCCTGGACCATGTGGGGATTCAGGTCGACGAGGACCGCGATGCCGCCGCGGTCGCCGAGCGCCTGGCCGCGGCCGGGGCCGAGATCCTGCGAGAGCAGGCGACGACCTGTTGCTATGCGCGCTCGAGCAAGCACTGGGTGAACGACCCGGCGGGCATCCCGTGGGAGGTCTACCACACGCTCGCGGATGCGCCGGTCTACGGCACTGACCGCCCGGCGGTGAGCGAGACGGCCAGCGGCGCCTGCTGCACGCCGGCGGCGTTAGCGGGGGAAAAGCCGGGTGGCTGAGCCGGAACCGTATCGCGTGCTGTTCCTGTGTACAGGCAACTCGGCACGCAGTCCGATGGCCGAGGCTTTGCTGAACCGTTGGGGCCGCGAACGCTTCGTCGCCTACAGCGCCGGGAGTACCCCCAAGGGGTTTGTGCATCCCCAGGCCCTGGCCGTGCTTTCGCAGCACCGCATGCCGGGCGACAACCTGCACAGCAAGCACTGGCAGCGGTTCATGGCGCCGGAGGCGCCGCGGCTCGATTTCGTCTTCACCCTCTGCGACCGGGCGGCACGCGAGATTTGCCCCGTCTGGCCCGGCCATCCGATCACCGCCAACTGGTCGGTGCCCGATCCGGCTGCGGTTGCCACCGGCGGTGTGGAACAAGCCTTTCGCGACGCATTTCGCCTCATCAACACCCGCATCAAGCTCTTCACCAGCCTGCGCCCGGAATTGCTGGAGCGACAGTGCCTGCGCCGCGAGGTCGAGCGCATCGGCCGAACCCGTCCCACTGAGAACGACCACCATGACTGAAGCCAAGAGCCGCCACCTCGCGTTTCTGGACCGCTACCTGACGGTGTGGATTTTTCTCGCCATGGCGCTGGGCGTGGGCCTGGGCGCGCTCGCCCCGGCGGTGCCCCATACCATCGAGAGCCTGTCGGTCGGCACCACCAACCTGCCCATCGCCATCGGCCTGATCGTGATGATGTATCCGCCGCTGGCCAAGGTCCGCTACGAGGCCCTGGGACAGGTCTTTCGCAACACCCGCGTGCTGGGGCTGTCGCTGCTGCAGAACTGGGTCATCGGGCCTGTGCTCATGTTCGTGCTTGCCATCGTGCTCCTGCCCGACCACCCGGACTATATGTACGGACTGATCCTCATCGGCCTGGCCCGCTGTATCGCCATGGTCGTGGTGTGGAACGACCTGGCCCGCGGCGACACCGAGTTCTGCGCCGGCCTGGTCGCGTTCAACGCGCTTTTTCAAGTCTTTTTCTACGCCTTCTATGCGTGGGTATTTGCCACCGTGCTGCCGCACTGGTTGGGGCTTGGCGGCACCGCCGTGAACATCACCATCGGCGAGATAGCCGTCAGCGTCGCGATCTATCTGGGCATACCGTTCGTGGCGGGCTTTCTCAGCCGCGCCGTACTCATCCGCTGGCGCGGCGAGGCCTGGTACCAGCGCACGGTGGTGCCGCGCATCGGGCCGCTGACGCTGATCGCGCTGCTGTTCACCATCGTGGTGATGTTCTCGCTCAAAGGGCAAACCATTCTGGCGCTGCCGCTGGCGGTGGTGCGCATCGCCATCCCCTTGCTGGTCTACTTCGTGCTCATGTTCGGGGTGTCGTTCTTCATGAGCCGCCGGGCGGGCGAGGGCTACGAGAAGACCGCCACGCTCGCCTTCACCGCCGCGTCGAATAACTTCGAGCTGGCCATCGCCGTGGCCGTCGGTACTTTCGGCATCAACAGCGGCGAAGCCTTCGCCGCGGTCATCGGCCCGCTGGTCGAGGTGCCCGTGATGATCGGGCTGGTCAACGTGGCGCTGTGGTGGGCGCGGCGCCTGCGGTGGACGGAAAGCGGCGCCAGCGTGAATGCGGCCCCGCAGGAGTCTCAAACATGATGCGATTGCTGTTTCTGTGTGTCGCCAACTCCGCGCGCAGCCAGATGGCGGAGGGGTTGGCGCGGCACCTGCTGGGGGAGCAAGCCCAAGTGCAAAGTGCCGGCTCCGCGCCCAGGCAGGTGCACCCGCTCGCCATCCGGGCCATGCGCGAGATCGGCATCGATATCGGCCGCCAGCATTCCAAGTCAGTGGACGACGTCGACACCCGTGACCTGGATTGGGTCGTCACGTTGTGCGCCGAAGAGGTGTGCCCTGTTTTGCCCGGCGCGGTCCGGCGCCTGCACTGGCCCATTGCCGATCCGGCTGCCGTTTCGGCCACAGACCAAGTTGACGCCTTCCGCAATGCCCGCGATGAGATCAGACGTCGCCTGGAAGCGCTGATTCAGGAGTCAGACCTGCCGACCGCGTGGCCGTAAGGTCGCTTCAAGCGGTCATTGGGACAGCCTGCCATGTGGCCGGGTCGGCCGAATGGCCGTTGTGGGGCTGCGTTGCCTGGTGCAGTTGGGATCGTTGGGCGCATCAAGTTCGCCGGGAAGCGCACACCGGGCATACCCGTGGTTTCGCGCCCGGCTACGTGCAGGGCAATGTGGTCATCGTGCCCATGCTCGTGACCGATGTGCGCAATACGCTCAGCGATACGTTCTGAGTCTCATTAACGAGGTGTGCGGTCGTCCGCTTTCAGGACAAGACCAGCGTACGCGGTGCAGAACCCGGGGAACGCCGGTGCCCTGGCCGCCAGTCGCGCGGTTCTTCCGCGGCGGCAAGTCCAGAGTGCGGCGCCGTGCCGGCAGCGTGAAGGTCGGCTATCCTATTGTTGACTAACGGTTGACGCAGCCCCATATCAACGGAGCATCGTCTGCGCAAACGATTCGAAGTCTCAATGGTGTACAGACTCTTAGATTGCCCTGATTGGGTCTATCTTCTGCGTGAGTTCGAAAACCTTTACCGGTTCGGCTCCTACGGGGGCAGCAAAGCCATCCGCAGCCATCGCAGACGGGTCCGCGAAACCCTCTCGGCGTTGATCGCGTCGAATCCGGAGTTCGCCGCGCGGGAAGCGGTCAATAAGCCGGTGGTCGCCCACTTGGCGCGGGCGATGGACCTCGGGGAGCGCAACGTGCTCAAGGGATTTAGTCGCGCGCTCGGTCGCGTCGCGGATCAATTGACGTGGGAATATGGCTATTCACGCGTGCCGCGGTCCTTGGCGCAACGGTATGCTTACTGTGAGATCCTCGGGCCGCGCGGGCCGATCTTGGCGCATCCTCTGATTCTGGGCTTCGTGCTGTTCGCCCCGAACACGACCTACCCGCAACACAGCCACAAAGATATCGAGGAAAGCTATGTTTCGGTAGCCGGGGCCTGGTCGGAAAACGACGCCGCCGTCTATGCGCCCGGCTCGCTTATTCTTAACCGCGCAGACCAGGAGCCTCGAATTACCACGGGTGAGTTCGACCCGTGTCTTCTCGCCTACGCCTGGGTCGGGCCGGAGCAGCGCCTGGCCGCGCCGGGCATGAAGTTGTCATCGACCAAAAAGGAAAGGCGTTCGGTTTAGGAGCGCGGCATGCCCGAGCGGCGTCTCCGGACAGGGCTTCGGCGGGAATTAGCGGCAACCGCGGTGAGCCGAATGCCGGAGCGCCAAACCGCGGGGTTTGCGCCGGCCCGTACTAATTTGTTAGCCGGGCGCATGGGGCGCGCTTGGCCGAAACCGGCAATCCCCAGCGTCCTGCGCCACACACTCATCCAGTGACCGACGCGCCATGCACCAATATTTGGTGCGTGAAAAGGTGATACATGACAGGGCCGTAGAATGCCGCAATGATCACCAAGGCAAGACAGGCCCAGAGCAGCAGGTGGTCGAGCGCGCGTACCACCGCGCCGTCGTGTATCACGGGAGTCCGGTATGGGATGGACCGATCCTGCGCTGCGGACGCGGGACGCAAGAGCGTGCCCGCGATCACAACGAAGTAACTGATCAGGGCCAAAGCGAGCAGGGCGCCGCCAATAGCGGTCAGCGTCATCGCTGGGCCGTTGACGAAGGGGTCATGCGGCAACTCGCTGATCCAGTCGCGCCGCGGTACCCCCGTGACCACGCCTTGTGTCATGAGGCCGCAACCGACACCGATCATGCCGAAGAACCACAACCAGGCTGACGCCCGGGCGAGCGGCTTGGCGAACAAAGGCTTGCCCGTCAGATGCGGGAGCCACCAAAACGTCATGCCGATGAAGGTCAGGGCTACGGCGGTGCCCACGGTGAGATGAAAGTGGCCTGGTATGAAAGAGGTGTTGTGCACCATCACGTTCAGCCAGCCGCTCGCCAGCACGATGCCCGTTGCTCCGCCCACAATGAAGGTGAGCATGGCGAGCACTTGCGCCGCCACGCTCGCATCGCTCCACGGCAGCCGCCAGAACCAGCCCAACCAGCCATTGCCCCCGCGGGCGCGCCCGGCGGTTTCCAGCGATGCGCCCACAGTGAATGCGGTCAGCAGGCTAGGTACGATGACGAAGAAGGTCAGCGTCATCTGGGCCATCTTCCAGGCCATCGAGATGCCGGCGTCCTCGAACTGATGATGCAGGCCGACCGGTATGGAGAACAGCATGAAAAGCACGAAAGAGATGCGTGCCGCCGTGTCGGAGATGAGACGCCCTCCTGCCTGGTGCGGCACCAGCGCGTACCACGAAATGTAGGCCGGCAGCAGCCAGAAATAGACGATGGCATGGCCCGTGGCCCAGAACAGCGTGCGCGAGAGCAGCGGGTCCACGCCTGAGCGTGCTCCCAGCGACCAGGGCAAGAGGAAGACCACCACTTCAATCGAGATGCCGATCGCGGCCAATGCCCACATCAGCCACGTCGCCACGCTCATATGGGTGAGCAGCGGCGTGATTTGCCCCGGATGGCGCCGTTTCCAACTCACCCAGTGAGCGACCACCGCCGCCGCGACGATCAGGCTCCCCACCACGAGCATGGCGGCGCCCAGATAGAACGGCCACCATGCCTTGAGCGGCGGATAAAACGTATAAAGGACCGAGGCACGCCCGGAGAAAATGGCGATGGCGGCGAGTACCACGCCGATCGCCATGGTCCAGTAGCCCAGCCACAGGAGCCCGCGGTTGGGCGTCTCGCCGAGTTCCTGAGCGGAGAAATACGATAGCACGGCGCAATTGAAGAACGTGGTAAACACCAGCGCGTTCATTACCCCGTGCAGGGTTAGATCCTCGTAATAGGAGTGAACCGCGAACACCGGATACAGGTTGATGCCGGCATAATTGAACGCCTGCAACGGACCGAACATCGAACCGATAAACAGGGCGCACAAGGCGGTAACCACAAACGCGGTGGTCACCGGCCGGATGGAACGGCTGCCTTCAAGCGGCGTGGCTAAGGTCTCGCTGGCGACGGCCATGTCGGGCTCCCTGAATGACTTAATGGGACAGCTTTAGCTGGCTGCGGTCCTGGTGCACTTGCGAGGGCTTGAGCTGGCGCTTGCGCACGGCCGCCACCTCGCTCGCGGTGTACTTCGAGAACTGCTTGGGCAGCGCTTTTTTATTGCCCCAGGCGGTCAATGCGTAGTTGAGCACCGCCGCGACCTGTTTGTTGTCCAGCGAACTGTCCCAGGCCGGCATGTGTCCGTTGTAGGTCTGGCCTTTAACTTGGATCTTGCCGTCGAGACCGAACAGCACCGCTTCCATGAGGTATTGGCGCCCCTGCTGGGTGCCGACAAAGTTGGGCAGGTGGCCAGCCAGGGGCGGGAAAGTGCCGGGCAGACCCGATCCGCTCTGTTGATGACAGGCTGCGCAGTGGCCGTCGAATATGGACTTGCCGTTGGCCGCCGTCGCGCCGCCTGAGGCTTGGCCGCCGCCGGAAGCGGAGGCGAGCTGGAACTGCTTGGCGGGCACGACAGTGAGGTGGCCGCGCATGTACGGATGGCCCACGCCGCAGTACTGATTACACTCGAAGTTGTAAGTGCCGGGGCGCGTGAACACGTGGCTTACGCGACCGATACGGCCGGGGATGACCTCCAGGTTGACGAGCGCCCCCGGTACCTGAAAGCCGTGGATCACGTCACGGCTGGTGATGACGAAGCTGATCTTGGAGCCCGCGGGTACCTTGATCGTCGACGGCGAATATGAAAAGTCCTGCGCCGTCATCACCACACGGTAATGGTGGTCTCCGACTTTGCTCACGCCCAGATGCTGAAACAAGGAACTGTTCAGGATCTTTTTGGGCGTGCTCGCCTTGGTGGGCCCTGGAATGATTTGGCGATGCTCCATGGTGAGCCACCACATGATTCCCAAAAACGCCAACAGCAGCGCTACGCCGATGAGAAACCAACGCCGCTCATAGCGGGAGAAGCTGGAGTATTCGTCCGCCTCAGCCATCGTTCAGCCTCGCGCCACCGCAAGCAACGTCATGGCGATCCACGTGAACAGTATGACGCCCGTGAGTATGCCCGCGATCACTAGCGCGCCACGCGGTCGATAGTCTTGATCCTCAGGTTGCTTGCTCATGCGAACCATCCCCGTTGTTTTGTGGCCGGCAAAGCTCGGCTAAAGGCCATCCACCCCAGACGAGCGGGTCGGCGCCAATCCATGTTGCCGGGAAGCCGCCCCACCCTAACAGCTAGAGGCCGGGGCTGACTTGATAAAAATCAAGTGTCCGCCGCTTGAAGCGGTTCAGCGCGGCCATACTGCGACGCGCGGCGCTCGGGTGTGGTCTGAAGGTGGCTCTTGATGCCGGTCGCAAAACTGTCAGGAAGACAGTTTTGCGAGGTTTCTCGTAGAAGCTGCCGAGGCGCAAACACCGCATCAGCCAGACCACGAGGTGGTTGCTAACCGGAAGCATGACCTTTCGGCATACGGTATGGCTCCGTAATGGTTTGACGAAAGTCAAAGAAATCGACCCGGCATGAGGGGTACCATGCCAGATATCTTTAATGATGCATACATGGAGGCTGAGAGGAGCGGGCCGATGAAACGGTGACAAATACGATGTAAGAAGCGTTACTCTAAGCGATATTGTTGGCATTTAGTTTGACTGAATAACCCGGCTTCAACGGGTCTGCGCAATTTGCGCTGAAAGGGTACCGGGCCTGCTTGCATTTGAGTTTTTCTGCGGAAGTGTCGCGATGGCTGCGTGACATTCGAAAAAGTTGTCGCCATACCGCCTGCTCGATACCATGTTGATACCGACTTGGGTGCGCCAAGTCATCAGAAACCGGAGAGCGTCCAGCTCACGGTTCGTATTGGCGCCTGATAAGCTTAGGAAGCCCCACCAGCCACATCACAGTTGCGGGTTCATAATCGCCCGCGACTATGAGTTCAGTTTCCTCGATAATACAACCAGGAGGCCGTCATGCAACATTCTCTCCCATACAGCCGGCAGCCCAATCACGCTGTCTCGATCGCTATTATGCGGTTAATGAAATGCCTTCCCTGTGTGGTAGGTCTTTTGCTGCTATCGGTGAGCGCTGCCGCTTTGGCGAAACCCAGCGCCGCTGAGGGAAAGGCCATATCCGGTCAGTGCGCATCATGCCACGGCGCGCGCGGAGTGGCAGTGAACACAAAATATCCGGATCTGGCCGAGCAGAACTATCAATACCTTGTCTATTCACTCAAGCGCTTTAAGACGGGAAAACGGGATAACGCAATTATGAATGGAATCGCGAAGGGTCTGTCGAGCAAGCAAATCGACGACTTGGCCGCCTATTATGCCAGTCTCACGAAGATTAACTGCCGGTCCAATAACGCTAAAAGCAGCCAGTCTTCAAAGTCGTCATAAGGCAGCCTGGTGACACCCTTGTCTGAACAGTCCGTGGAACTCAGGGTGCTGAACACGGCCGCACTGCTGCTCGCGTGCATCGTGCGCCGCATGTCCGGCCGACATTGCGGGCTGGTTCCTGACGCACAATTTCCAGGGCTTTGTCTACGAGGTCATCATTGGTCTGTATCCGTTGTGGATCGTGCCATGGCGCGTCGGGGTACAGGGGAGATAGGCCTTGCCCCTGTACGCTCCGGCCACCCGAGGACTTTGCAGCCGGAACTGACTTGGAGGTGGTTACGCATCGGTACGCATACTGCCTGCGGAAAGGTCGCGCTGCCGCCCGCTGCCCGCGTGTCGCCTTTCAGACGGGCAAGGCGCTGCGGGCGAGGCGCACGCGGGTGTCAAAGCCAATACGACAAGAAGACGAATCAATGTTACGTCAGGCCGGATGGTGTAAGAGGTCGACGTCAGTGATCTCGGGAAGGTTGCGTGGCCCAGGTGCGCAATGCCTTTGCATCCAGCACGTAAACGGCGTCGCCTTCGAGTCGGATGACGCGGCTTCGTTGCAGGCGGGTCAAGCCGCGGCCCAGCGTTTCGAGGCGCATCCCCAGAAAGTTGGCAATATCGGAGCGGCTTATACGCAGGCTCAACCTTGGGTGGGGCGTCCCGTTGTTTTGGCGGCGGTGCTGGCTGAGGAGGAACTGGCTGATACGCGCCTCGCTCTTTCGCCCGCCGAGCGAAAGTACCGAATTCTGGCTGGTGATCAATGCCTCGGTCATCAAATTCATCAAACGCTTGCGCATGGCAGGCAGCTCATCCGCCATCAGCTCAATATCTCCTACCGGCACGCGGCAGAATCGTGAAGATTCCAGGGCGACGGCGGATACATGATGTGCCTGGTCACCGAGCCCTTCCAGGCCCAGTACGTCGCCTGGATAGTAAAACCCGGTAATTTGGGCGAAGCCGTTCTCGTCGCTGACTAGCGCTTTGCTGAGACCCGTTCGCTGGGCGTACACGGCTCTGAGTGGGTCGCCCTGGGTGAAGACGGTCTCGCGCTTGGCCATGTGGGTATGCGTGTCGACAATTGCTTCAAACCGGTTTATCTCGGGCTTGGTCATGTCCTTGGGCAGGCACACGCTGCGAAGGTTGCACGCGGTGCAGGTCTCGGAGGGCGCTCCTTGTTGCAGTTGCATAACGCATCCTTGAAATCCGATACGGTGTGAATCTCGCCACGGCCAGACGGCCGGGTATGGCGGTGACGTGGGCCACGTGTGGGCTGCGCACGCTGGAGCGTTCACGTCTCAAGCTCCATTGCGTCGGGCTCGTCAGCGTGATTGAGGTGTGCGAGTCTTTAATGCGCTTCCGGCACGTTTATTCA
>Ga0102962_1000314_pt1 | contig 25481 bp, 27 predicted proteins | sample SalPonF2_C_D2_MG_FD_84519 | JGI IMG/M metagenome (GOLD analysis project Ga0102962, IMG submission 84519) | Salt pond soil microbial communities from South San Francisco under conditions of wetland restoration - Salt Pond MetaG SF2_C_D2_MG ...
ACCTAACACCTAAAACTTAAAACCTCCTTTCTTTTTACTGAAATACTTTAGCTCGCGCAACGCGTTACGGATGTCGTCATGCTTCTTGTCATCGATGTCGGCAACACCAATATCGTTTTGGGGTTGTATCAGGAAGATCGCCTGGTCCGCGACTGGCGGGTCACGACCGACAAGTCCCGGACCGTGGATGAATATGCCATGCTCATCCACGAGCTTTTCCGGCTCTCCGATATCCATTTCACTGATATCCGGGATGTGATCATCTCCTGCGTCGTGCCGCCCATGCTCAACACCCTGGAAGGCCTTTGCCGGACGTATTTCAAACTCAAGCCCTATGTGGTCGGCCCGGGGATCAAAACCGGGATGCCCATCCAGTACGACAATCCCCGGGAAGTCGGCGCCGACCGCATCGTCAACGCGGTGGCGGCCTTCGAGAAGTACCGCAGCAGTCTTATTATCGTCGATTTCGGCACGGCCACCACCTTCGATTACATCTCCGCCCGAGGCGAATATCAGGGCGGAGCCATTGCCCCGGGGATGAACATCTCCGCCGAAGCCCTCTTCGAGCGGGCCAGCAAGCTGCCGCGGGTCGAATTCGTCCGCCCCCCCCAAATCATCGCCAAAAATACCGTAAACAGTATGCAGGCGGGGCTTTTTTACGGATATGTGGGGCTGGTGGACGGCATCGTCAGCCGCATGAAACAGGAAGCCCGGGAGCCGACACCCCGGGTGGTGGCCACGGGCGGACTCGCCGAGCAGATCGCCCCGGCCTCCCAGACAATCGATGAGGTGGATTCCTCCCTGACCCTGGAGGGACTGCGCATCATCCATGCCCGCAACAAAGGGTGATGGCGTCGCAAAAAGTCCATCCTACGGCGTTACGGTGTTTTTTTGAGGACCTCGACCTGACGGATGGCGGCTAAGGGGCCTCTTCGCCAGCCCCTCGAAGGGCGAAGGACCCAGTCCGATAGTGGATTTCTCCGGATTTTGCGGGTGTGACGAGAGGATTTAATTTCGATACGAAAATCTGAGCGATACCCCTGATGGACCAATCCTTTGGCGAACGGGACCGAAGGCGCAGAGATAAAAAAGGGGGTCCGACCGACCCCGCATGTAGTCGTTGTTTTCCTGCAGTAATCCTTAAACAGATTCCCCCTTTCGGGGCGGGACGAAAGGAGAGGCCATGGGAAAGTACGATACGTCGAAACTGCGTAACCTGGGAATTGTAGCTCACGGAGGGGCCGGCAAGACGTCGCTCACCGAGGCGATCCTGTTCAACACCGGCATGGTCGATCGGCTCGGCCGGGTGGACGACGGCAGCTCCAGCATGGATTTCGAGCCCGAAGAAATCAAGCGCAAGATCACCATCAGCTCTAGCCTCAACCATTGCGAGTGGCAGGGATACAGCCTCCATATCGTCGACACGCCCGGTTATACCAATTTTCTCCACGATACCCGCAGTTGCCTCAGGGTTCTCGGCGGCGCCGTCCTGATCGTCTCGGCGATCTCGGGCGTCAAGGCCCAGACCCAGAAGATCTGGCAGTGGGCCAACGAGTTCGAAGTGCCCCGTATCGCCTTCGTCAACAAGATGGATCGTGAGCGGGCCGATTTTCTCAAAGCCGTCGACGATATGGAAAAAGCCCTGGCCAGCCGGGCGGTGGTGGTCACCATGCCGATCGGCGCCGAAGAGGACTTTCGCGGCCTGATCGATCTGGTGACCATGAAGGCCTGCCTGTACGGCGATGATTTTTCCGGTGACTGCACAGAGGAGGAGATCCCCGCGGATCTGCTTCCCGAGGCCCAGCGGTTGCGGGGGCTGCTGATGGAGGCAGCGGCCGAGGCCGACGACGTGCTGATGGAAAAATATCTGGAGACTGAGAACCTCACCAACGACGAGATCCTGCAGGGCCTGCGCGAAGGGACCTTGACCGGCGTTTTCACCCCGGTGGTGGCCGGCAGCGCTCTGACCAATATCGGGGTGCGCCAGTTGCTCGATTACATCACCCTGTGCCTGCCGTCGCCCCGGGACAAAGGGACCCAGGTGGGAACAAATCCGAAAACCGGAGAGATGGAGGAGCGTCGCCCGGAGGAGGACGGCCCCTTTTCGGCGATGGTGTTCAAGACCATCAGCGATCCCTACACCGGTAAATTGACCCTGTTCCGCGTCTATTCGGGGATCCTGAAGTCGGACTCGATCGTCTTCAATCCCAATCGCGACGCGGCGGAGCGGATCGGCCAGATCTTCCAGCTGGAGGGGAAAAAGCAGAAACCGATCCCCGAGGCCGTGGCCGGGGACATCGTCGCGGTGCCGAAACTGAAGGCGACGGTGACCGGGGATACCCTGTGCGACGGTGCTCGCCCGATCTTTTTCGAGAGCCCCCTGCCGCTCAAGCCGGTCATCTCTTTCGCCCTGCAGGCCAAGAGCAAGGCCGACGAGGACAAGATCGGTACCGCCCTGCACCGGATCATGGAGGAAGACCCGACCATTCAATTGCAGCGCGACGAGGATACCCGGGAGCTGGTCCTCTCGGGCATGGGGCAGGTCCACCTGGAGGTGGCCGTCGAAAAGCTCAAGCGCAAATACGGCGTCGAGGTGGAGCTGAAGGAGCCCAAAGTCCCCTATCGGGAGACGATCCGCGGGCGGGCCAAGGTCCAGGGCAAGTACAAAAAGCAGTCGGGCGGACGGGGACAGTTCGGCGACACCTGGATCGAGGTGGAACCCTTGAAGCGCGGGGAAGGCTTCGAGTTTGTCGATAAAATCGTCGGCGGCGTCATCCCCCGGCAGTATATCCCGGCGGTGGAAAAGGGGATCGTCGAGGCGATGCAGCATGGGCCTCTGGGGGGATTTCCGCTCGTGGATCTCAAGACCACTCTCTATGACGGCTCCCACCACTCGGTGGACTCGTCGGAGATGGCCTTCAAGATTGCCGGCTCCATGGGGCTCAAGAAGGCGATGGAACAGTGCAGCCCGGTGCTGCTGGAGCCGATTGTCGATATGGAGATCACCGTTCCGGACGACTGCATCGGCGACGTGATCGGCGACATGAACTCCCGCCGGGGGAAGGTGCTGGGGGTCGAACCGAAGGCCAACAGCCAGGTCATCAAGGCGCAGGTGCCGATGGCGGAGGTGCTCAAGTACGCCCCCGAACTGCGCTCCATGACCTCCGACCGGGGCCTGTTCACCATGGAATTCTCCCATTACGAGGAGGTTCCCCAGCATCTCACCGCCAAAATTCTCACGGAGTTGAAAAAGGCCGAGTAATTTTTTTGGCGATTTTTTCAGAAGGGGGGCGCAACGGGGCATGACGGACCAGGTGGAATTGGAATTTGGGGAAAAAGAGGAGCCGGGGACTCCGGTGCAAAGCCCATCGGCAGGCGGAGAGGGACCGGCGGGGTGGCCCGAGAGTGCGGATTCGCCCGAGCCGGTGAAAAGAAGAATCCCTTTGTGGGGGCTGCTTCTGGCGCTGCTGCTGATCGTCGGCGGCGCGGGGGGATATTTCAGCCTGTCCCGCAAGGCCGCTTCACCCATTGCTCCCGGGGCAGCGACAGCGCAGCGATTTCCCATCCCGCCGAAGCCCGAGCCCCAAAAGGTCCGGGAAATCCCCAACGCTTCCCCGGTCGCAGTGGAAGAGCCCGCACTTTCCCTCCCGACCGGGGAAGCAACATCGGCTCCCCCTTCGGCCCCGACGACCCGGGATGTTTCTTCCTCCTCTCAGAAACAGGCAAAAACCGCCGGGGCGGAAAAGGCCGCCCCGGCGGTTTCGCCGGCCGGGGAAGAAGGCACCTACACCCTGGAGGGGGGAGCCTTTCTTCTCGAAGCCGATTTGGTCAGGGCGGAACAAGACGTGCGTCGGCTCGGGTTCGACCCCCGGTTGACGGCGACGCAGAAGATGGAGCCGATGACCCGGCTGCGTGTCGGCTCCTATCCCGCCGCTCAAGCCAGGTCCAAGGTAAAAGAGCTGGCGTCGATCGCCCCCGATGCCTTTGTCCTTCGGCAGGGCAAGCGGGTGACGGTCTATGCCGCTTCCTACTTCAACCGGCGCCACGCCCGCCTGTTCGCAAACCGGCTGAAAGAGAAGGGGGTCCGGGTCACCGAAGTGGCTGTCGAGGTGCCGATGACCTTGACACTCCTGAGCTTCGGCCGGTTTAACGATTTTGCCTCGGCCCAATCGGCCGCTGATCGGGCCGCAGCGGCCGGTATCACTGTTTATGTTCACAAATTCCGGTAACCGTTTGCCGGCTCAATGAAAAACGATGACGCCTATGGCGAAAACCGTCCGGCTGAAAGTCTCTCCGCGGGTCGCGCAAATCGTGGCCAATGAGGCACCTCGGGAGCTGAAGTTGAAGGCTGCGCGGGGCAACCTTTCTGTTCCGGCTAAAGATCAGATCACCCTCCTCTTTTTTCTGGGCCACGGCGCCGATACCGAGATTCGTGAGGAGGCCGCCGAAACCTTGAAGGCCCTGCCGGCCTCGCAGGTGCTGCCTGCTGTCCGGGACCCGGAACTTCATCCTCACCTGATTGATTATCTGGCACGGCTGAAGCTGGAAGATGCCGAGGTCATGGCCCACCTGATGGGCCATCCGGCGATTTCGCCGGCAACCTTGATTCGGGTGGCGGCCACCGGAGGCAACGCGGTGGTCGCCCCGTTGGCAAAAGAGAGGGGGAGACTGCAGAGCTTTCCCGAGGCGGCCCAAGCCCTTCTGGCCAATCCGAGGATCGATTCCGCCCTGAAGCGGCAGGTTGAAAAGTCGCTCGAGAGTCCCTCCCCCGTGGCGGACGGAAGAGGCGATGAGGTGTCGGAGGAGGAGCAGAATCTGACCAAATACCAGCAGGCCCTGGAAATGGACGTCTCCAAAAAAATCAAGATGGCCATGACCGGCGACAAAGAGTGGCGCGCCATTCTGATCAAGGAACCCAACAAGCTGGTTTGCTCGGCGGTGCTGAAAAACCCGCGCATTACCGAGGGGGAAGTGCTGGCGGTGGCCGCGAACCGAAGCTCCAGCGAAGAGCTGATTCGCCAGATTACCTTGAACCCCGATTGGCTCAAGAATCAGCAGATCAAGAAAGCCCTCATCCAGCATCCCCGCACGCCCTTACCCAAAGCCCTGCGATACATGGATGTTCTCACCGAAAAGGAATTGAAAATTCTTGCCAAAAGCCGCAACGTCTCTCGGGTGATCGTCAATCAGGCCCGCCGCATCCTGATCGCCAGAGAGAAAAAAAGTAAGGGGTGACCCGGGACGGCAGGAGTTTCATGCGCGAAGAAAGGAATGAACGATGCAACAGAAACGGGATTTTTCCATCGGCGTTCTGACCCTCTCGGACAAGGGGGCCCGGGGAGAGCGGGAGGACGAGAGCGGACGTATTATCCGGGAAATGGCGGCGCCGTTGGGGCAGGTGGTTTGCTACCAGGTGATCCCGGACGACGAGGACGGGATTGTTAAGACCCTTGTCGAGTGGGTTGACCGAAAGGAGGTCGACCTGATTTTGACCACCGGGGGAACGGGGCTCACTCCCCGGGATGTGACCCCTGAGGCTACGGCTAGGGTCATTGAACGGGAAGTCCCGGGAATGGCCGAGGCCATGCGCGCGGCCAGTCTGCAGAAGACCCCCCACGCCATGCTGTCAAGGGCCCTGGTAGGGGTGCGGCGGCAATCTCTGATCGTCAACCTCCCCGGCAGCCCTAAAGGGGTGCGGGAAAATCTGGAAGTGGTTCTGCCCGCCCTCGAGCATGCCCTCCTGAAGCTCAAGGGGGATCCTTCCGACTGCGCGCGGTAAGCGTGGCGAAGAGGGCCGCTGGATCATGGCCCCTCATCGGACAGAATTTTGCAGGGCAGGGGATGTTACCGAAATGTAGCGCCGACCAAGTGGCGAAAAGCAAACAGGCGGGCGATGGCGGGATATCCTCCAAAAGCGCATCGCCCAGGCGTCGTTCCCATCCCTTGAGTCTCTTATCCCCACGCTGCCGGTCAGGGCGCGGAGCCAATTTTTCCATGAAGGACACTGGCAGGGCGGGGCCGGATGGGGTATTATTTTAATGCAGGGAATCATTGGAAAATATCCGCCGGATGCGGTCGTGGTGATTGAAAATCAGAGACCGCAGAGAGGAGGTATCTCGTGAGCGATAAGCGTTGCAGTCAGTGCGGAATGCTCTTCCCAGAAGAGGAACTGCTGATTCGGGAGGATACCGGTGAGCTCGTGTGCCCGGACTGCTCGGGTCTGCTGGAAGGGGAAGACCTCGGCTGCGAATACGTCGAGGAAGGATGATCGGGTTTGTGCGTTTCACCGCAGCGACCGAAGACGGGGCATGCCTTAGCGGCATGCCCCTTGTTGTTGCTGGACTTTTGGCGGTTAAAATGAGACAAATGGCCGGTTAAATTATCAATTTCAGGAACTAGAGGTGGGTCAAATATGCTGGAGACGGACACCAAACCGGAAAAGCGGAGCCTTGGCTGGAGATTCGCCAGCCATTTACGGAAGAAGCTGGCGACCGGGCTCCTTGTGGTCATCCCGGTGGGGATCACCATTTTTATCCTTCGGTTTCTGTTCGATGTCGCCGATGGCGTCTTTGCCCCTGTCATCAAAAAGACTGTAACTTTTTTCTTCGGTACGGGGAGCTATATTCCGGGGCTTGGCATGATTGCCGGCCTCATCGTGCTTTACCTGACGGGGGTGGTTGCGACCAACGTCTTCGGTCGGCGCCTGGTCGATTTCTGGGACCGGCTTCTTTCGCGAATCCCCGTGGTGAAATCGATTTATGTCTCGTCCAAGCAGATCACCAACGTTTTTTCCAGGGGGGGCAAGAGTTCCTTTCGCCATTCGGTCTATGTGGAGTTTCCCAAGGAAGGCTGTTTTTCCATCGCTTTTATCACCAACAGCGTTCGTACCGAATCGGGAAAACGGTACCATACCGTCTTTGTTCCCACCTCGCCCAATCCCACCTCCGGCTATGTCCTGCTCCTCGAAGAAAACAAGGTTTTCCCGACGGCCTTCGGCGTCGAAGAAGCGATGAAGATCATCATGTCGGGGGGAATGGTAACCCCGGATGTGATCAAGGCCGACCGCCTGCAATAGGGACGATGCTTCCGTCGCCAATCCACAGAAGTTTGTGGATAGCACTGTGGAAAAGCCTCCCGGCGGAGAGCCGGAGGCCGTCCCGCTCTCGGGTCCTGGCGTTTTGCCTAGAAAAAGATCAGCTCTGACGGCCGCCCTTTTTTTAGGCGGAAAGGCGGATGCTGCGCTGGTGCCGACGCCGCATGGGGAGATTTTTCCTGCCGCGATTTTTCGTGACGGCTCCTCTCCGGGTTTTTTGAATTGACGAAATCGCTGCCCTGTGATATTCAAAAAAATGTTTTAAAAAACCAATAGTTATAATCGTCAAATAAAGGTTTGATCCCATAAAACACCTGTTACCTCACCTGAAATGCAGGAGGACCATCCCCATGGCCGAGACGTTGCACTTTACCGTAGGCGGATTGCTTGAGGACATTGCCGGGCGCTTTCCTGAAAACGACGCTCTGGTCTATCCCGACCGGGGCCTGCGCTACACCTATCGAGAATTCGATGCGCATTGCGACCGGGTGGCTAAAGGCCTCATGGGACTGGGCATCGGCAAGGGCGACCACGTTTCCATCTGGGCGACCAATGTGCCCGAATGGGTCGTTCTGCAGTTTGCGACGGCCAAGATCGGCGCGGTGCTGGTCACGGTGAACACCAGCTACAAATCGGCGGAACTTGAATATGTGCTCAAGCAGAGCGATTCAAATACTTTGTTCCTGGTCCGGGGGTTCAAGGATACCGATTATGTGGAAACCACCTATACGGTGGTTCCCGAACTCAAAAACGCCGCCCCGGGGAAGCTGCGCAGCGAAAAGCTCCCGTTTCTCAAAAACGTCATCTTCATCGGCGAGGAGGCGCCGGCGGGTATGCGCCCCTTTGCCGAGCTCGAACGCTTGAGCGAAAAAGTGAGCGACGCCGAACTGGCCGCGGCGAAGGCAGCGCCGGAGGAGCACGAGGTGATCAACATGCAGTACACCTCCGGGACCACCGGATTTCCCAAGGGGGTCATGCTCACCCATCACAATATCGTCAATAACGGGTTCCACATCGGCGAGTGCATGCGTTTTACCGAGAAGGACAGGCTGTGCATTCCGGTTCCCTTCTTCCATTGCTTCGGCTGCGTGCTGGCGGTTCTCGCCTGCGTCACCCACGGGGCCGCGATGGTTCCGGTGGAGACGTTCCAGCCTGAAGCGGTTCTCCGCACCATCGAGGCCGAAAAGTGCACCGGGGTCCACGGAGTTCCCACCATGTTCATCGCCGAACTGGAGCACCCCGCCTTTGCGAAATACGACCTGTCCACCCTGCGCACCGGGATCATGGCCGGCTCGCCATGTCCCAGCGAGGTGATGAGGCGCGTCATCCGTGATATGCATGCCGCGGAGATCACCATCGCCTACGGCCAGACCGAGTCTTCGCCGGTCATCACCCAAACTCGCACCGATGATCCCATCGAACTGAGGGTGGCCACGGTGGGCCGCGCCCTGCCCGATGTCGAGGTGAAAATCGTCGATATCGAAACCGGGACGGCTCTTCCGCCGGGCAAACAGGGAGAACTCTGTACCCGCGGCTACCATGTGATGAAGGGTTATTATAAAATGGCAGCCGACACGGCCAAGGCCATCGACCGGGACGGCTGGCTTCACACCGGCGATTTGGCGGTCATGGATGAGAACGGCTATTGCAAGATCACTGGCCGCATTAAGAACATGATCATCCGCGGCGGCGAAAACATTTACCCGCGGGAGATAGAGGAGTTTTTGTATACCCACCCCAAAGTTTCCGATGTCCAAGTCTACGGCGTGCCCGACCGCAAGTACGGCGAGCAGGTCATGGCCGCGGTCAAACTCAAAGACGGTGTTACTTGCAGCGAGGAGGAGATTCGGGAATTCTGTCGCGATCGCATCGCCAACTTCAAGATCCCGTATTACGTCAGGTTCGTCGAGGAGTATCCGATGACCGCCAGCGGCAAGATCCAGAAGTTCAAGCTGCGTGAAATGGCGATTCGGGAATTGAAGCTCGAACAGGATGCAACGGCCGAAACGGCTTAAAGGCAGGTACAAGGTAAGAGGTGAAAGGTACAAGGTAATTCAAAAACCTTGTGCCTTTTTCATTTTTCACCTTGTGCCTTACCCGTTTAACGCTTTAAGCTTGTTCTTTACACCTTGAACCTTGAACCTTGAACCTTGAACCTTGAACCTTGAACCTTGAACCTGTGCTTTCCCAGGAGTGAAACATGCGCATCACCCCCGCCACCGAATTACAGACCCGTACCGCCAACCTGCAGCGGCTGATGCAGGGGGCCGGCCTTGATGCCGTTCTTATGATTCAGAGCGCCGATCTTTTCTATTTTACCGGCTCGATTCAGCAGGGAGTCCTCTACCTTCCCGCTACGGGCGAGCCTCTGTACATGGTACGCAAGGAATACACGCGCGCCCGCATGGAATGCGGCTTGAAGGAGATCGTTGCGCTGAAAAGTCCCAAGGATATCCCCGGCATCCTGGCCGATTTCGGCTATCCGCTGCCGAAACGGGCGGGGATGGAACTCGATGTCGTGCCCGTGGCCCTGTTCAACCGCTTCCAGAAGGTTTTCGAGCAGTGCAGCTTCATCGACGCGTCCTCCCAGATCCGCACGGTGCGAGCGGTGAAATCGCCGTATGAGATCGAAATCATGAAGGATGCCGCCTTGCAGGTCGATCGGGTCTTCCAGCGGGCCAAGGAGGTCGTTCGCGTCGGCATGACGGATCTCGAGCTGGCCGCCGAACTCGAATGCACCGCCCGCAAGCAGGGCCACCAGGGGATAACCCGGATGCGCGGCTTCAACTCCGAACTCTTTTACGGTCACATCTTCTCCGGTCCCGACAGCGCCGCGCCGGCCTTTCTCGACGCACCTCTCGGCGGGATCGGGGTGAATCCCTCTATCGGCCAGGGGGCCAGTTACAAGCGGATCGAGAAGAACGAGCCAATTACCGTCGATTTTGTCGGAGCTTTCGACGGATACCTGGTCGATCAGACCCGAACCCTGTGCATCGGGGGGTTGCCGGACCAATTGCAAAAGGCCTACGATGATATGCTGGCCATCCAGGAGAAGCTCAAGGAAATCGCCCGTCCCGGTGTCGCCTGGGGGCAGATTTACGACGTGTGTTACGATCTGGCCTGCCGTCTGGGGTATCAGGAGCATTTCATGGGGTCTTCGGGTGCCCAGGTTTCCTTCATCGGTCACGGCATCGGCATCGAAGTCGATGAATTCCCTTTCATTGCCAGGGGCTTTAAAGATCAATTTCTGGAAGAATACATGACCTTTGCCTTCGAACCCAAAGCGGTGTTTCCCGGCCTTGGCGCGGTCGGCATCGAAAACACCTTCTGGGTGGCAAAGGACGGCCTCAAGCATCTGACTTTTTCCGACCAGGGGCTGGCGGTGCTTTGAACGGTCCGCAGGATAAAAAAGATTCAACTCCGGAAAGGACCTTCAGGCAACCGCGATGGATACCAGCTTCGAAAACTTTGTCAAAAATCTGCAAGACGGCGTCTATTTCGTCGACCGCCAACGGCGGATCACCCTCTGGAACAAGGCGGCCGAAGAGATTACCGGATATGCGGCCGAGGATGTGGTGGGAGGCTGTTGTGCCGACAATATCCTGGTGCATGTGAACGATGGGGGAGCGAAACTCTGCGAAGGGATGTGCCCGCTGGCCCAAACCATGGAAGATGGTCGGCCCCGCGAGCGAAAGGTCTCCCTGCGTCACAAGCAGGGGCATCGGATTCCCGTCCTGATCCGGACCGTCCCGCTACGCGACGCCGACGAGCAGATAATCGGTGCCGTCGAGTCCTTTTCCGATCTGCGGGCCCGGGATGCGATTCTGCTGCGGCTGCGCGAATTGGAAAAGCTGGCCCTCAACGATCCCCTGACAAGGCTCTCCAATCGGAACCACATCCTGGGCGAGATGGAAGACTGGCTTCGGGAAATGGAGCGCTACGGTCTTTCCTTCGGGGCCCTGATGATGGATATCGACTACTTCAAGGACTTCAACGACCGGCATGGACACGACAAGGGCGACCTGGTGCTGAAAACGGTCGCCGATACCCTTCGTGGCGCCGCCCGCTCCTTCGATCTAATAGGCCGCTGGGGAGGGGAGGAGTTTCTCGGCCTGATCCGCAACGTCGATCGGGAGGAGTTGGCCCGGGTGGCCGAACGCTGCCGGGTGCTGGTGGAGCAAACCGCTGTCTCCCTTCCCGACGGTCCGGGGCGGGTGACGATCTCTATCGGCGGCACTCTGGCCCGGCCGAAAGACACTCCCGCTTCGCTGGTGAAGCGCGCCGACGAAATGATGTACCGCAGCAAGGCCTCCGGCCGCAACAGGGTGACCTTGAAACCGGCAGCCGCAGGGGCCGATGGCGGGGAAGCCGCGGAAGGCGCGCCGCAAGGGTAGCCAGTGCCGTACCGGTGCCTGCCATCAGACGTCACGATCCGAAATCCGGCGGTTTCTTTATCTGCCGACAAAAAGGCTGTCCCATACCGGGGACAGCCTTTTTGTCTTTTCAGCCGCAACCGGGAGGCCTTACGGCACGGCGATGGTGACTTCCCCCTTTTGCCCGGTTCGATGGTCGAGGGCCAGCAGAACAACCTGCTGCTGGGGACGAAGCTGGCTGACGATCTGATCGAAACTCTCCACTCCGCCCACGGGATGACCGTTGACTTCGAGAATCAGATCACCGACCTCGAAGCCGGCCTGTCCGAGGGAACCCGCCGAATCGACCTGGGTAATTTTTACCCCTTGATCCGATTCAATGCCGTAGTTGACTGCCTCCTTCTGGGGGATGTCGGTAAATTTCGCCCCCAGGCGCTTTTCGACGGACTCGGTCAGAAATTTGATCTCATCAGCCAGATTGCCGATTTTAACCGTCACCTCCCGCTCTTTGCCATCCCGAAGCAGGGTCAGGTGCGCCTCATGACCGATGGTGGTGGTCGCCACATCGTTGCGCAGGGTGCTCGCGTCGGGCACCTTCTGGCCGTCATAGGCGATAACGATATCGCCCCGTTTCAGGCCCGCTTCGGCAGCCGGGCTCTTTTTGACCACCTTGGAAAGGAGCGCCCCTTGCGTGTTTTCGTCGCCAAAGGTTTTGGCCAGGGCGGGGGTGAGGTCCTGAACGGTGACGCCCAACCAGCCCCGTTCCACCTTGCCGTGGGCGATCAGCTGCTTGGCGATGTGGACGGCGATTTTACTCGGGATGGCGAAACCGATGCCCTGAAAACCGCCGGAGGTGGATTCGATGGCCGAGTTGACCCCGATCACCTCGCCCCGCAGGGTGAGCAGGGGCCCGCCGCTGTTGCCGGGATTGATCGCCGCGTCCGTCTGCAGATAGTCCTGGTAGTTGCTGGGATCCATGATGCCGGCGCGGTGCTTGGCGCTGATGATCCCCTGAGTGACGGTCTGATACAGGCCGCGGGGATGACCGATGGCGACAACCCACTGGCCGACCTTGGTCTGGTCCGAGTTGCCGAAGACCACGTGGGGCAAAGGGTCCTTCGCGTGGATGCGGATGACGGCGAGATCGGTTTTGGGGTCGGCGCCCACCAGTTGCGCCGGATAGCGCTCGCCGTTGGCCAGGGTCACCTCGATTTTGGTCGCTCCGCCCGCTACGTGGTTGTTGGTGAGGATATACCCTCTGCTATCCATGATCATGCCGGTGCCGAGGCCCTTCAGCTCGCGTTTGAATTTTTTCGGCATGCGGCGGCTGCCGAAGAACTGGCGGAAGAGGGGATTTTCTTCGAAGGGATAAAGGGGGTTCCGGACCTCCTGCCGTTCGGTGACCAGGATGTGGACCACCGCCGGGATGGTCTGTTTGGATACCTGTTCGACGGCCGTCACCAGGTTGGGAGGAACCTTCTGGGTTGGTCCGTCCGCGGAAACATGAATGAGGGGTTCCTTTTCGCCGGCCAGGCAGGTCCCCGGAGACCACGCCATAAGGGCCCACGGTACGATCAGCGCGATGGCCAGAGTTATGCGGATCCTGGCCGAACTGCGGAAAATGGAATGAAAAAAATGACTCGACATACCTTTCTCCTGTTTTCTTCGAAGGTTATAAAAAAGGTAAATAATGTAGTAATTTTACCCTCTTTTGACAGGAAGAAAAGGGGGGCTCCGGGATTTTGCGGATTTCGGCCGACAGCGGCGACAAGCGAGGGAGGAGGGCTATGCGATTTAATGGGCCGAGAGAAAACGGCTCAGGCGCAGCAGCAGCCCCTGGCGGGTCAGCAGTGCCCCGTGGGGGCAGAGCTCCTGACAGCAGAAACAGCGGATGCAGCGGGAATAGTCGATGTGGAGGGTATTGCCGGAGAGGGTCATGGCCTGGGGCGGACAGCTTTCCACGCAGATGCCGCAGCGCTTGCAGAGGGCCAGATCGGGGGTGGGGCGGGCGGTGAGAGACTGCTTCAGGGGATTTTTCAGTAAAGCCGGCAGGCCGAAATTGACATCGGTGGTTTTGGCCGGTCGAAAGTCGTGCAGCCGAAGCTCTTCCATGGCGGCGCCCGCGAGGTCGATCTCCTCCATGCGGCTGCCGAAGCGTCCGCTGCGACGGGCCACCCGCTGCGTCCAGACCGCCTCCTGGGAAAGTCCCACCAGCTCGGTGGCGACGGTATCGACCGCGACCGGATTGTCGCCTGCCAGCAGGGCGCCGATATGGACCGGATCGCCGCTGCCCGGTCCGTCTCCTTCCATGCCGGTGACGGCGTCGACGATGGTCAGGGCGGGACGGATCTGTTCGGCCAGCTCCAGCAGCATGAGGGCGAAGAAGGCCTTGTCGGTGCCCGCCTGCAGGTGGAGCCGCGGCTTGCGCATGCCGACCACGGCGCCGAAAAGGTTCTTAACCCCGCCGGTAAGGCCCATCATCTGATGGGTCTTGAGCTTGGGAAGGTTGAGGACGACGTCGGCCTCGAGGATCTCCCGGGCCAACTCCAGCTCGTGAAAGGTTCCTCCCGAAGCGCGAACCCGGGTCGACTCCTGGAAGGGGGCGAAGGTGGCCCCCGTCTCTTCGGTGATCGCCAGAATGCCGCAGCGTTCGGCGACATGACGGGGCGAACCGACTCCGGGAGAGTCTCCCACGGAGACCTGTCCCCCCGCCCGCTGGGCCAGGCGGATCACGGCCCTGACGATCTCCGGGTGGGTGGTGACCGCCTTTTCGGGATTCTTGCCCGCCAGCATGTTCGGTTTGACCAGAACCTTCTGTCCCGGCTTGACATAGGCGCCCATGCCCCCCAGCGGCGCGAGGAGGGCGGCGAGGCCCGCTTCGACCGCGTTCCGCCGATAGTCGGCAAGGCCTTGCAGGGCGACCCGGGCTTTCATCCGGGAATCACCTGAACGAGCAGGCGGCGCCGGCGGGGGCCGTCGAATTCGCAGAAATAAATCCCCTGCCAGGTCCCCAGGACCGGCGCTCCGTCCTCGACCAGGACGGTTTCGCTGACCCCCACCAGGGTACTCTTGATATGTGCGGCGCTGTTCCCCTCGCCGTGGCGGTAACCGTCATCGAAGGGAACGATCCGGTTCAGCTCCATCACCATATCTTGCACCACGTCGGGGTCGGCATTCTCATTGATGGTTACAGCCGCCGTGGTGTGGGGCACGAAGATCACCGCTGATCCTTTGTGCACACCCGAGTCGCGGATGGCCCGGCGGACGGTGTCGGTGACGTCGATCAGGGCGACCTTCTCCCGGCTGCTCACGGAGATTTCGGTCATGAAGGGACTCCTTCTGTGAGGGCTTCGCACAGCGCCTTGAAGGCTCGGGGATGGTACAGAAGCGAGACGTGTCCCATCCCGGCCAGCTCGATATTGTGCGCCCCCTCGAAGCGGCCGTATTCCCAGGGAAGGACCATGTTGTCGTGCCGGGAACAGATCGCCCTCAGCTCCGTCTCCGGGGGGAGCGGCGCCAGAGCCAGACGGCGCAGGAACTCGGAGCCCGGGATAAGGAGCCGGCCCAGGGGAGAAAGGGCGAACGGGGCCAGCTTGGAACCGCCGTTCGGTGCGGCAAGCAGAATGCAGCGCTCAACCTTCTGCTCTCCGCCGCGAATCTGCAGGTAGTTGCGGGCGATGATGCCCCCCATGGAGTGCCCGACCAGGCACACTTTTTTGATCCCCAGGGTGTGTCGCAGTTCGTCGACTTTCTTGGCCACCCGCTCGGTCAGTGTTTCCACGTCCTGCCACGGCGGCAGATTCAGCGTGTAGATGCTCCGAAAGCCCCGGCGGCGCAGCCGGTATTTGGTCCAGAGCCAACAGGCACGGTTATGAAAGAGTCCGTGCAGCAGAATGATCGGCGTTGCCACGTTCTCAGCGGGCTGCCGCTCCTTTGGGGGGAGCCAGCCCAGGGGATGTAACAGGACATCGAGAAAAAGGAACAAGGTTTCCATCCCCACGAGCCGGACGGCCAGCCAGAGCCGGGAAGGGGAGAAGCGCTCCGCCATCAGTGCCGGGCGGCTGTTGGCCCCCTCGTACCAGGCGAAGGCGTAGCTTAAAACCACGATCACCGTGACAACGGCCAGAATGGCGGCCAGAATCGAAACAATCCAGATCATCGCTCACCTCAATAAAACCCCATTATGGCACGCGGTTTTCCGACCGTCAACGCGATACCGGCGAGGGTAGCGGAAGAGGGTTAAAAATGGTATGGTTCGGCTCATCCGCGTCAAAATCCGCGGCAATTCCCGGGGAGGCACTCGTGCACGCTTTGATCGAACGATTTGCCAGACACCTTTCGATCGAGAGAAACGTCTCGGAACACACTCTGCGGGCCTATCTGCGGGATCTGCGTGCCTTTCAGGCGTTTTTGGAGGAAGACCCGGCCTTTCGGGGATGCGGGCAGGACGTGCTCCGGCGGGTGGACCACCTGGTCCTGCGTCGCTACCTGGCGCTCTTGCACAAGAAGAACCGCAAATCCACCCTCGGCCGAAAGCTCGCCTCCCTCCGCACTTTTTTCCGCTACCTGGTGCGAGAGGGGGTGCTGGAGGCGAATCCGGGGGAGATGGTGGCCACGCCCCGCCAGGAAAAATATCTGCCCCGCACCCTCTCCGTGGATGAGACCTACGCGCTGATGGAGAGCGGCGGAGAAGGAGACATCCTCGCCCTTCGGGATCGGGCCATCGTCGAGACCCTCTATTCCTGCGGGCTGCGTGTCAGTGAGCTGACTGGTCTCAATGTGGAACACGTTGATTTTCAACAGGGTTTGGTCAGGGTGCTGGGCAAGGGGCGCAAGGAGCGGATCGTTCCCATCGGCCGCAAGGCCATGGAGGCTCTGAACGCCTACCTGGAGAGACGCTCCCGGCCCGCCGGCGAGGCCCCGCTTTTTCTCAACCACCGGGGGGGGCGCCTCACATCGCGCAGCGTGGAAAGAAATCTGAAAAAACAGCTGCTGCAGGCCGGCCTCATCAAGGATGCCACCCCCCACGCCCTGCGTCACTCCTTCGCCACCCATCTGTTGGATAGCGGGGCCGACCTGCGGGTGATTCAGGAACTTCTCGGGCATGCCTCCCTCTCCACTACCCAGAAATATACCAAGGTCAGCGTCGACCATCTGATGGCGGTGTACGATCAGGCGCACCCCCGCAGCCGGAAAAAATAACCAACCAAGTCGTCGATGTCTTTACACCCCTCCTGGCGCGGATAAAATTTCAGTGACGAGTGACACTTCACAGATAGGTAGAAGGACAAACAACCGTGGCGGATCTTTTCATCTGGGCCCATCGGGGCGCCTCCCAGGCCGCCCCGGAGAACACCATGGCGGCATTTCGAGCGGCCGAAGAGGCGGGTGCCGACGGCATCGAGCTGGATGTTCACCTCTGTCGTGACGGCGTACCGGTGGTCATTCATGACGAGAGCGTCGATCGCACCACAGATGGCAGCGGTGCGGTCGGCAGCTACTCTCTGCGCGAGCTGCGAAAGCTCGATGCGGGAAGGTGGTTTTCCCCCGTCTTTTCCGGAGAGGCGGTACCGACCCTGGAGGAGGTCCTCGCCTGGGCCGAAGGCCGGGTGCGTCTCAATATCGAAATCAAATCCTCCCGGGCGGGAGAGGCGGTGCTCGCTCAACTGGCTTCCTTCCCCCAGGCCCGGGTTCTCGTTTCTTCCTTCGACCATGGACTGCTCGAGCATTTGCGCCACATTTCTTCCGATCTGCCGTTGGCATTTCTCTGCGAATCCCCCCTGTGGCGGCGGTCACTTCGCCGGGCGGTGGCGTGCGGGGCCGAGAGTTTTCATCCCCGCCGGGACCGGGTTTCCCGGGCCATGACGGCCGCCTGCCGACGGGAGGGTCTCGGGGTGATGCCCTGGACCGTCGATAACGTCAGGCAGCTTTGGCCGCTGCTGCGCTTGGGGATAAACGGGATTTTTACCAATACCCCGGAGCTCTTTGTCCGGTACCGAAACCGGCCGAAGGCTTCGGCTTCCATCTGAGCTCCCCTTTTCTCTTATTCCTAAACTCTCGGAATTAAATGAAAATGTATCGTTCCGATTTTGACACCTGGGTAGATTATGGTATGCTACAATTATTAGAGATTACCCTAATCCAAAGCTGGGGAGTCGATTAATGAAGGACTATTCCTTGGGTGAAATCATCCAGATGGCCACGCGCAAAGAAGAAGAGTCGGTGCGGTTTTATCGAAAGGCCTCCGAGCTGGTCCATCTCTCCGGAACCCGGCAGCTTTTTCTTGAGTTGGCCGACGAGGAGACGAAACACCGGGACATGCTGGAAAACCTCGATCTGGCGGAGCTCGAGCAGGCTCAGCCGGAAAGGGTTCCCGATCTGCACATCAGCGACTATCTGGTCGAACCTCCCTTTACCGACCAGATGCATTACGACGAAATTCTGCGCGTGGCGATGAAGCGGGAAGAAAAGTCCGTGCATTTGTACGAACATCTTTTGACCAAGACGCAAGTGGAAAAGGCATTGAAATTGCTGCAATTTCTCCTCGAGCAGGAACACCGGCACAAGTATCGTCTGGAACGGGAGTACGACGATAACGTGCTGGCGAATATGTAGGGGCGCCATGTTGGCCGACCGAACAGCCCCCCGATCCCTCGTTTTCGATCTCGACGGCACGCTCTACGTCAGCCCGGAAGTGGCGCGGGATATTCAAAATGCGGCGGAAAAACTGGTTGCCGCAACGCGCGGAATTTCCCTGCGGGAAGGGCGGGAGCTTTTGAAATGCGCACGCCGCCGGCTCACCGAAACCCTCGATGAAGAGCCCACTCTGACCCGTACCTGCATGGAACTTGGCATCGAAGTCTCCGAATTCCATCAGGCGTTGCAGCAGCAGGTCCGTCCGGAGCGGTATCTCGCTCCCGATCCGGTTCTCGCCGCCCTGCTCGATTCTCTCCGGGATCTGTGCGATCTTTACATCTATACCAACAACAGCCTCCCGCTGAGTCAGAAAATCCTTGCCCTGCTCGGGGTCGAGGGTCATTTCGCGAGACTCTATACCATCGAATTCTGCTGGATTCCCAAGCCCGATCCGGAAGCGTTGCAGCGCGTTCTGGAAGATATCGGCGGCCCTCCTGAAAGTTTCCTGTTTATCGGCGACCGCAGTCAGGTCGATTTGAAGCTCCCCGCGAACCTCGGAATTCCCACCCTGTTGGTCAACGAAACCTCCGATTTGCTGCAGATCCACAAGCTGTTGGGGCTTCTCCCCTGAACGCAGCCGCCAGGGTGTCTGGCGCTTGTCTTGCTCCGCATGTTCTTGACTTTTGCAGGAGTAGATGCTAAAAGCGCCACGTTTGAAGGCTTGATGGCGTCGCCAAAAGTCCGCCCTTGGCGTTACGGCTATTTCTCAGGACCTCGACCACCCTGATGGTGGCCTTCGCCCCTGAAAAACCACCAGGCCTTGTAGGACGATATTTTTGCTTAGCCATCCACTGAGTTTTTACGGGTACATAAAGGCTTGGAGACGGTTTTCGTCGCGTTCGACCGCAAACTCCCCCGTTTTCCGATTCGGATTCCCCGATAAATAAAACCATCGGGCTCTTCATCGCATTGCCGGAGGGCCCCAACCCCTTACCGACGACTGGAGGAACAGAGTCATGGAAAGAACATTTGCCATTATTAAACCCGATGCGTTTGCCGCGGGACATGCCGGGAAGATCATTACCCGCATTTACGACGAAGGCTTTAAAATCGTTGGCCTCAAGAAACTGTATCTCAGCAAAGTTGAGGCCGAAGGGTTCTATTACGTCCACAAGGAGCGCCCCTTTTTCGGCGAGCTGACCGATTTTATGAGTAGTGCGCCGTGCGTCGTCATGGTGCTTGAAGCCGAAGGAGCCATCAAGAAGTGGCGTGACCTGATGGGGGCCACCAACCCCGCTGAGGCCGCTCCCGGAACCCTGCGCAAGGAATTCGGAATCTCCATCGGCGAAAATGCCACCCATGGCTCCGACGCCCCTGAAACGGCGGCCTTTGAAATTCCCTACTTCTTCTCCGGCCTGGAGCTGCTGTAACACGCGCCTCAACCACTTTAACCTTGTATGGTCAAAGCCCTTCGGGTAAAATCCGAGGGGCTTTTCTTATTAATGAATAAAACAATCGCGGGGCTTTGCCCCTTTTCGGAGCCCCCTTTCGGTGATTTTATCCATGGCTGAACCGGCCAGAGTCGATATCAAGAATCTTACCATCGAGGAGCTGACCGCCTTTCTGGGCGGGATGGGGAAAGAGCGTTTTCGGGCCCGCCAGATCGTACGCTGGGTTTACGGCCGGGGCGTCACCGATTTCGCCGAAATGACTGACTTATCCAAGGACCTGCGGGAGGAACTGGCCCGCCGCGCCTTTATTTCGGCGTGGCAACCCGAGGTGGTGGAAGAGAGCCGGGACGGGACTCGCAAGTACCTTTTTCGACTTGTGGACGGGCAGACCGTGGAGACGGTCCGCATTCCCATGGAAGGGGGGCGCAGCACCCTGTGCGTCTCGACCCAGGTGGGGTGCGCGATGGGCTGCACCTTCTGTCTCACCGGCAGCTTCGGCCTCGTCCGCAACCTCTCGGCGGCAGAGATCGTCAACCAGGTCTGCGCCGCATTCACGGAGGGGCCGGTCAACAATATCGTCCTCATGGGCATGGGGGAGCCGCTTCACAATCTGGAGAACGTGGTGAGAGCGCTGCAGATTCTCTACCTTCCCGACGGATTCGGTTTCGGCGCCCGCAAGGTCACCCTCTCCACCTCCGGACTGGTGCCGGAAATGAGGGAACTGTCCCGGCGTATCCGGGTGAACCTGGCGATTTCCCTCAATGCGACCACCGACGCGGTGCGCAACGAACTGATGCCCGTCAACCGCCGCTATCCGCTGAAGGAACTGATGGCCGCCTGCCGGGACTATCCGCTTCAACCACGCCAGCGCCTCACCTTCGAATACATTTTGATCCGGGATCTGAACGACAGCCCGGAGGATGCCAAACGTCTGGTCAAACTCCTCCATGGCATCAAGGCCAAAGTGAATCTCATCCCCTTCAACGAGCATCAGGGGTCGGTCTTTCACACCCCGCCGGAGGAGCGGATCGAGGCTTTTCAAACCTATCTGCTGAGCCGCAATCTCGTCGCCATTCGACGGGCGAGCAAAGGGCGGGACATCTCGGCCGCCTGCGGACAGCTGAAGGGGAGGTTGGAGGGGCAGCTGTAAGCTGTAAGCCGTAAGCATTGAAACCTTTGAATCTCGAACCTTGAACCTCGGGCCTCGGGCCTTGAACCTGGAGAATTTCCCATGTCCAAACCAACCATCGGCGTTATCGGCGGAAGCGGTCTGTACGAAATAGAGGGCTTCACCGGCCTGGAGGAAGTCGCCCTCGAGACTCCCTTCGGCACACCTTCCGATACGTTCATCTGCGGAGAACTGGAAGGGGTGCGGATGGTTTTTCTGCCCCGCCACGGCCGCGGCCATCGCCTTCTGCCTTCGGAGGTGCCGTATCGGGCCAACATCTACGGCATGAAGAAACTCGGCGTCGAGCGCATCATTTCGGTCTCGGCCGTCGGCAGTATGAAGGAGAAGATCGCTCCGGGGCATATCGTCGTCCCCGACCAGTTTTTCGACCGCACCACCGGCAAGCGGGCCTCCACGTTTTTCGGCGACGGCGTCGTCGGTCATATCCCCTTTGCCGATCCTGTCTGTCGCGAGCTCTCCGACCTCCTCTATCACAGTGCCCTGGCCGTCGAGGCGACGGTTCACAAGGGGGGAACGTACCTCTGCATCGAAGGACCGAACTTCTCGACCCGGGCCGAATCCCAGGTGTTTCGCGGCTGGGGCGTGGAGGTGATCGGCATGACCAATCTGCCCGAGGCCCGGCTCGCCCGCGAGGCCGAAATCTGCTACGGCACGGTTGCCATGGCGACCGATTACGACTGCTGGCACGAGGAACACGACGACGTCACGGTTGAAGCCGTCCTGGCCATCATCCGACAGAATGTGGCGACCGCCCGAAACATCATTCGCGAAGCGGCCCGCCGTCTTGGCGGTCCGGCGGAATGCGACTGCGGAAGCGCCCTGCAGAATGCCATCATGACCCCGAAGGAGATCGTTCCGGAGGAGACCAAACGCCGGCTGGATCTGATCATGGGGAAATACTTGAACTGAGATTTGCGTTTGCGGAGCGATTCTCGGTAAACTTGATAGTGGGTCTGGTCGCGAGGCCGCGAAGCGAATCGGAAGATTCGCTCGATTCTCCTCGATTATCCGGGAGAGGCCCACACTTTCCTTGAAAGGACGGGGCTTTGTCATGAGCATTCTGGTTGTCGGTTCGGTCGCCCTCGATTCGGTCGAGACGCCCTTCGGCGAGGTCGAGGAGGTCCTCGGAGGCTCGGGAACATATTTTTCAACCGCGGCCAGTTTTTTTTCCGGAGTCAAGCTGGTGGCGGTGGTCGGGGAGGATTTCCCCGGCGAACATACCGAGTTTCTGGCGTCCCGCGACATCGATCTGACCGGGCTGCAGTCCGCTCCCGGAGAGACGTTTCGCTGGAGCGGCCGCTACGGTTACGATTTGAACGAGGCCCACACACTGGAGACCCGCTTGAACGTTTTCGAATCTTTCCGGCCCGAGCTTCCCAGTGGGTACGAAGATGCCGATTTCGTTTTTCTGGCCAATATCGATCCGGAACTGCAGCTGGATGTCTTGCGGCAAGTGAAGAACCCGCAGCTGGTGGCCTGCGACACCATGAACTTCTGGATCGAGGGGAAGCGCGACGCCTTGGTGAAGACCCTCGGTCATGTCGATATCCTCATTATCAACGAAGGCGAAACCCGGCAGCTGGCCGAGGATGCCAACCTTGTTCGCGCGGCAAGGAAGATTCTTTCGTGGGGCCCCAAGACGCTGGTAGTCAAACGGGGAGAGTATGGTGTTCTCATGTTTACGGAACATTCGATCTTCTCGGCGCCGGCCTATCCTCTGGAGTCCGTCTTCGATCCGACCGGCGCCGGGGACACCTTTGCCGGAGGGTTCATGGGATTTTTGGCTTCCACTCGCAATCTTTCCGAAAAAAGCATCCGGCAGGCCATCGTTTTCGGCAGCGTCATGGCCTCCTTTACGGTAGAGGATTTCAGCCTGAACCGGATGAAAACCCTGGAGTACGCGGAAATCGAGGAGCGGTTTCGTAAAATCAAGCTCCTTACCGAATTCGAAGGCTTGGGGTGAGCGGAGGGAGCAGGCGATGTTCGTCCGGCAAAAAGACCTGGAACGGCTGGAAGTTCCCAGCCAACGGATTCTGCGACTGCAGCGGTCCCTGAACGATGTGCAGCTGGCGCTCCCCGAATTCCCCCCCCAGGCGGCGACGGCTTACCTCTGCGCCGTCGGCACGGGGGCTGGGGTCCGGGTGGTCGCGGCGCTGCATCTTCACGCCAGCCGTCGTCTGATCTTTTACCTGGATGATGCCGGGGCGGTGCCCCGCAAAAAGGCCGGTTCCCTTTTCAGCGGGGGCACTCAATTTGTCGAGTCCATGGGGTTCATGCTGGGCGAGTTGGATTTTCAGCACCTCACCCCGGCAGACCGTTCGGCTCTGTGGGATTCTTTGCCGTTGAAAACCGGCGACGCGGGCGCATCCGCCGGCGCCGGGGGCCAAGCGGATCTCGGAGATGAAAAACGCAGACGAGTCCTGGAAAATCTGGGGCGATTTTTAGCATCCTTCTGAGGAGGACGGTGTGCGGAAGACACTTCTTCGATTCCTGGCGCTGGTTCTGATCGGTCTGGTGGCAGGGTGTGCCGCGCCGAAAAAACAGCGCAACGAGGGCCGGGCCCACTACGTGATGGGGGTTTCTTTTCTCGAAGAGCACAACGCCACCCAGGCCCTGAAACAATTTCTGTTGGCTGAAAAAGCCAACCCCCGGGATGCCGATATTCAGGCCGCTCTGGGACAGGCCTACCAGTTGAAAGGGGCGTACCGGCGGGCGGAGAAACATTATCTCCGAGCCCTGGAGCTGCGTCCCGACGATCCCCAGTTCGAAAATAACCTCGGTGCCCTTTACCTGGATATGCACCAATGGGACGATGCCATCCGTTATTTCCGAAAGGCCTCGACCAATCTGCTCTTCGGACACCCCGAAATCGCCCTGACGGGGATGGGCTTCGCCTATTTCCGGAAGGGGGATGTGGCGAAAGCCGAGAGCAGTTATCGTAAGGCTATTTCGCTGGCGCCACGCTATCCCCTTGCGCACCTGCGCCTCGGCGAAGTTTACCTCGCCCGGGGCAAGACGGATCAGTCTATCGATGAATTTCGTCAAGCCAGTAGCCTGGCACCCGGTTCTCCTGTGGCCCATTACAAACTCGCTCTGGCCTATATGAAAAAGGGAGAGAATAAAAAGGCCGCCGCCGCTTTTCGGGAGGTTATCCGGCTGGCCCCCAGTTCCGAAGAAGCCCGGCGCTCCCAGGATTATCTGAACATTTTGCACTGAAGTGGTAGGTGGAATGGAAAATTCCCTCCCTGGAACACAGCTCAGAGCCCGTCGTCTCCAACTGGGGCGGACCCTTCAGGAAATCGCCGAAAAAACCCGGATCACCCGCGGCTATCTGGAGGCTCTCGAAGAAGGCCGTTTCGATGCCGTCCCTGGGGAGGTCTATCTCAGCGGCTTTCTGCGGACTTATGCCGAAGAGTTGGGCCTTGAACCGGAGCCGCTTTTACGGGCCTGCAGAACGCAGCGGAGGATCGCCGCTGAAGGGGCCCGAAGGCCCGAGGGCGACGTTTCTAACTCCGGTTCCGAGATTGGGAGAAAAAGGGTGTGGCCGGCGGTGTTTCTGGCGCTGGCGCTTGTTCTTGCGGCCGGGACCGCGGTTTTTGCCTTCCGGTGGTTTTTCCCCGAACAGGGCCGTTCCGAAGTGGTTGAACAGGTCCGCCCCGGGGAAACCTTTGCTCGTCATGACCATTCCGTTGCCCTTCTCAACCGGCCTGAGAAGGGTTCGGCCGAAAAGGCCCTGCCTGCCCAAAAAAATCCGATTTCGACCAAGCGCAAAACGGAACGCCCGCCTCCGGCAAAACCTCCTGCACAGGAGCGGGGCGCCAGGAAGCAGGTGCGCCCCTCTCCACCGACCACGCACGCGGCGCAGCCGCCCGTTCCCTCTGGCGGTGCCGTTCTTCGCCTGCAGGCTATGGCCGCGGGGACTTTGGAGGTATCGATTGACGGCCGCGATCCCCAAAGCTATCGTTTGAAAAAGGGGGTCTCTCTGAGCTGGAATCCTTCGCGCTTCGCCCGCGTTTCCGTCGACGATCCAACCAGCGTGAAGATCTGGCTGGGAGATCGGAGACTCGATTTCGGCGGCAAAAAAGAAATTGTGCTGCAAGCGAAGAAAACGACCGCCGACCGGGGGGAAACATGACAATTCAATGCCCCGAATGCGGGGCCCGTTACAAACTCACCCCCACCTCCCCGGCAAAGTCGGAGGTTCGGGTCAAATGCCGGAGGTGCTTGAACCTTTTCAAAGTTTCCCTGGACGCCGCGGGGCAGGGGAGCGGACTCCCTTCCACAGGAGGAGCGACGGTGCCACAGAAGGAGCGAAGCAGCTCTCCCCGGGAACCGGCCGCCGGTACGAAACCCGCTTCGACGGTTCTGGTGGTAGATGATTCGCGATTCTTTCGGGAATTGATTGTCGACATGCTCAAACCTCTTTCCCTATCCACTCTGACCGCGGCGAACGGCGCCGAAGCCATGGCCGTCATCCGCCGCGAGCATCCCGCCCTCGTTATTCTCGACCTGAACCTGTCTGCGGAGAAAAGCGGCACCGACCTGGTCCGTGACATTCGCGCCGACCGTTCTCTGGACGGCATCCGCCTGTTGGCCATGAGCGGCGTGTTCCGCAAAAAGGCCGACGTCGCCGAGGTGGAAATGGCCGGAGCCGACGATTTTATCAGCAAATCTTTCACCCCCGAGCAGCTTCAGACGCGCGTCATCAATCTGCTGCGGCACTGACGATGGAATTTTCC
>Ga0102962_1000315_pt1 | contig 25435 bp, 23 predicted proteins | sample SalPonF2_C_D2_MG_FD_84519 | JGI IMG/M metagenome (GOLD analysis project Ga0102962, IMG submission 84519) | Salt pond soil microbial communities from South San Francisco under conditions of wetland restoration - Salt Pond MetaG SF2_C_D2_MG ...
CGTGGTGGTCGGCGGCGGCATCGCCGGCGTTCCGACGGCCTACGGAATCAAGGCGGAGCTGGGCGACGAGGCGCGGGTGACGGTGGTCTCGGAGCGCCCGCGGTTCCATTTCATCCCGTCCAACCCCTGGCTGGCCCTGGGCTGGCGCCGGCCGGAGGAGGTGAGCTTCGAGCTGGAGCCGCTGCTCGAGGCCCGCGGCATCCGCCTGCGGGCACAGCCGCTGCAGGCCGCGGAGCCGGAGCAGGGACGTCTCCGGCTGGCCGACGGCGAGACCCTGTCCTGGGATTACCTGGTGCTGGCGACCGGCATCCGGCCGCTGTGGGAGGAGCTGCCGGGCGCGCAGGCCGATGCCCGCGTGCACTCCGTGATCCTGCCCGAGGAGGTGTCCCGGGCCCACGCGGCCTGGCAGGAGTACCTGCACCGGCCGGGACCGGTGGTGATCGCGGCGGGACCCGGTGCCTCCATCCTGGGGCCGATGTACGAGTATGCCTTCCTGCTGGACGCCGACCTGCGCCGGCGAGGCCTGCGCGGGCGGGTGCCGGTGGCGCTGATTACGCCCGAACCCTATCCCGGTCATCTCGGCCTCGACCGACCGGTGGAACGGGAAGCGCTGGAGGAGGCGCTGGCGGCGCACGACATCGAGTGGATCGGCAATGCCCGGCTGGAGGAACTCGGCGACGGCCAGGCGCGTTTCACCGCGGCCGGCGGGGGCGGCACGCAGACGCGCCCCTACGACTACGCGGTCGTATGGCCGCGCTTCGGCGGCACCGAGGCGCTGCGGGACATGCCCTGGGCCGACGGCTCGGGGCTGTTCCGGGTCGACGCGGCCCTGCGCGCCGAGGGACAGGAGCGGATCTTCGCCCTGGGGACCTGCACGGCCAGGGAGCGCGTGACGGATACGCCGGTGCCGGTGGGCGTGCCCGATGCCGTGTATCCGGCCCAGCAGCAGGCGGCGCTGGTCGCGCGCAACGTGGTGCACGGGCTGCACGGGCAGCCGCCGGTCAGTGCCGCGATCGAGCGCGAACGCTGGATCGCGGACATGGGCGAGCGGGGCGCGGCCTACCTGTCGGCCCCGCACCTGCCGCTGCGCGACGTCAACTGGCTGCGACGCGGGCGCTGGGTGTTCGAGGCCAAGCGCGAGTTCGAGAACTACTACATCCAGCAGGTGCTGTTCGGCGCCGGTGAGCACGCCCACGTGGCGACGCTCACGCGGCGCCTGCTGGAGCGCGCGCACGGCCGGGCGGCGGAGCCGGGCACGCGGCTGGATACCGCCGGGATCACCGTGGCCGACGCGCTGCGGCGCCGCCTCGAGGCACTCGCCGCGGAGCTGGCCCGGCCGGCCCCGGTGCTCGCCCGCCAGCTGCTGGAAGAAGCCGTCGCGGAAGCCTGGTCGTATCTCGACCGCGACACCCGGGCCCGCGCCGAGGAACGTCTGCGGGAGGAGCTGCTCCGGGAGCTGGATGCCGAGCAGGAGCGGGTGCGGTTCGAGGGCGGCGCGCCCTGACCCGCTCGGGTCGCCTCGACAGGCCCCGATTGATCCGGCGCTTCCATCACTCGGCCGGCGTCCGGGGCCGGGCCCCGGAAAGCCGGCAGCAGCATCGGGATCCACCAGGTGCCGGTGGCCATCACCAGCGCAAAGTAGGCCGGAGGCAGATCCCGGATCGCTGCTGCTCTCCTATGAACTGCTTTGCATCCGGAGCGCGCGGCGCCCGGAGACGAATCCCACAAGGCAGGTTTCGCCATGAACGATGTCGAGCCCCTGGACCTGGATGTGCGTGCGGAGCTGCGCACCGGCGGTGAGCCATTGCCGCGGATCATGCAGGCGGTACGGAGCCTGCGGCCGGGGCAGTCCCTGCGCCTGCGGGCGACCTTCGAGCCCCTGCCGCTGTACGCGGTGCTGGGACGCAAGGGTTTCGCGCACGAGGCGGTCCGGCACGCGCAGGGCGACTGGGAGGTCCGGTTCACGCCCGGCGCCGATCCGGCGCCGGCGCCCGAGGCGCCGCCGCGCCCGGGCGACGAGCCGGACGCCGAGTGGCCGGCAGCGAGCACCTTCCTGGACAACCGCGACCTGGTGCCGCCCGAGCCGCTGGTGCGGATCCTCGAAGCGCTGGAACGGCTGCGTCCCGGGCAGGTGCTGGAGGCGTTGAACCCGCGTGACCCGGTGTTCCTGTACCCGGAGCTGGAAAAGCGCGGCGCGGCCATCCGCACCCGCGCCGAGAACGATGGCGTGCGGCTGTTCATCCGCCGCGGAGAGGGACCATGAACGGAGCGGTCGGGCCCGGCCGGAAGACGATACTGGCGGCCCTGCGGGAGGTGCTCGACCCGGAGCTCGGTTACCACGTGGTGGACCTGGGGCTGTGGTGTACCGGCTGGAGATCGAGGGCGGGCGGGTGCGGGCCGGGATTACGCTGACGACCCCGGGGTGCCCGGCGCAGGACTACATCCTCTCGGGCGCCAGCGAGCGCCTGCAGCGGGTCCCCGCCGTGGAATCCGTGGACGTGGAGCTGCTGTGGGACCCGCCCTGGTCTCCGGAGCGCATGTCGCCCGCGGCGAAGTCGTTCTTCGGCATCCACGCGAAACCCGGGCGAGCCGGCTCCCGCGCCGGCGCACCACGCCCGCTCACGGGCTTGCTTTCGCGCCTGCAGGGTTGGCTGGACCAGCGGCTATAGCGGCGGGGGAGGCGGTAGCCCGGGTCCGTCGCCGCCGTCCGCAGGGACCGGGCTCGCCGGCGGCGCTTCGATGTCCTCGGGCCCGCCGGCGGTCGGCGGGGGCAGGGCATCGCCGGGCTGGTGCGGTTCCGCCTGCGGCGGCTCCTGCGCCGGCCCGATAAGAGCGCCGCGCGCGTCCCGCGAGAAGCGGCTCATCTCGGCACGCAGCTCGCTGAACTCCCGCTTCAGGTTCTCGTACTCATCGGTGGCGGCACCGCTGCCGCGGCTGAACTCGCGGTCCACGTCCGCCTTGACGCTTTCCATCATGGTGCGGGCGCGGCGCATCCAGGTGCCGGCGGTCCGCGCCAGGCCCGGCAAACGGTCCGGCCGGACCACCAACAGCGCGACCAGACCCACCAGGAGCAGCTCGGAAACGCCGATGTCGAACATGGCCGGCTGTGCTCAGCCGGCCGCGCCGGATGCGAACGGAAGCAACGCGGGCGGACCCGACGGGCCCGTTGTCGGCATGCTCCTAGCGCTCGCCGCGGCCGTGCGCGGCATGCTCGGTGCCGGCGGGCTCGCGCTCGTTGTCGTCGAAACGGGTGAGCTTCTCCGGGTCGATCCCTCCGGAGGACTCCTTGCCCTCGGTCTCGTCGTCGCCGCGGAAGGCGGACCGGAAGCTGCGCAGGGCCGAGCCCATGTCGCCGCCGATGTTGCGCAGCCGCTTGGTGCCGAACACCAGCGCGACGATCGCGAGGATGATCAGGAGCTGCCAGATACTGATCCCGTCAAGCATTGCGTAACTCCCGGCACCACCAGGTGCCTGTCCGCGGCCCCAGCCGCGTCCTGCATGTGCCCAGACTGTTTCGGCCGGCCCGGTCACCCGGGACGCAGCGAGGCGTCCCGCGAAGCCGTCCCCCAACAGGCAGATTACGCCCGTCCGCCAGACCCTGTCGACCCGCCCGTGGGGTCCCATTGACGTGGGGCAATGCCGGGAGCCGTTCTCCCGGTCGTTGCGCAAGTCCCTGTCGACGGGGAGATAAATAACATATATATCAGATACGCTACGCCCTACCGGCCGAACGACCGCCTCGACGTCCTGCTGTGGAAGTACGCGCGGCGATTTAGCCGTGCGCGGCCGGGGGATCCGGGTCCTCGTCCCAGTGTGCGTCGGCTTCCGGGTAGCGCAGGATCCAGCGCTCGATCTCGGCCACGTGGCGTGACTCTTCGCGCGCGAACTCGAGCGCGAGCTCGCGCACCTCGGGGTTGTCGGTGCGCTCCGCGGCCCGGCGGTAGAACACCTCCGCGGTCTGCTCCGCCACCAGCGCCATGCGCAGGACATGATTCGGCGTCATCAGGTGGTGGCTGTCCGCGAGGGTCGCCGACTCCGGGCTTTCGCTGTCCGGCCACTCGTACTCCCAGGGCTTGAGCTCGGCGACCCCGCCCTCGACACGGGCGCGCTCGGCGGCCTCGGCGGCATGCAGGTACGAGGCCCGCGCCAGGCGTTCGAACAGGTCCGCGGCGGGGACGTTGTCCTGGCGACGCATGACCTCGGCCAGCTCCCGGTAGCGTTCGGCGGTCTCCTCCTCGAGGGTCACCGCGTACGCCAGGAATTCGGCCAGGGTCTTCATGCCGTCTCCGCGCGGAAGGCCGCGGCAATCGAATCGAGGCTGGCGGCAGCCACCTCGGCGGGGCGCCACACCCGGCGCTCCCGGCAGAAGCGCAGGCCGGTGGTGAGGCAGTCGTCGTCCATCAGCCGCAGGAAGGTCTCGCGCCGGTCGGCAGTCGGCTCGAAGCCGGGACGGATACGGTGCTTGTAGTGCTTTGACTTGATCGCCGGGATCGCCGCGCTCATTCGATGACCTCCTGTTTGCGGGGTGCCAGGGCCAGGATCTGCTACAGGACATCCGCGGGCCGGATCTGCAGCGGGCCCGGTTGGTGCCAGGCGCGGACTTCGCCGGGCAGGCGATAGTGGCCCAGCAGGTACCGGTGGAGCTGGCCGTCGTGGTTCTGCTCGACCACCAGCACGCGGCGGCAGCCCTCCAGCGCGGCCGCCATCCTCTCGGGAAGGGCGGGCGCGATCGGGCGCAGCGCGACCAGGCGCGCGCGAACGCCTTCTTCGGCGGCTCGTCGATGACCGCGCGGGCCTGGCCCATCGCCTGATCGCTCAGCACGATCGCCGGTGTCTGCAGGGCCTCGGCCAAACCCACCGCCCACTGCATGGCGTGCAGGCAGTCGCCACTGCCGGTGATGGCAATGGACAGGGAGCTCTTGGGCATGACAGGTGCCGCTGTTTTCCGGTTGCCGGTATCGGCATCATGTTAGCGGGTGCCTGGCAGAGCGCACTTGATACGCATCAAGTGCGCGCCGTGGTGGACGCGGGAGGGGCCCAGGCAGAGAATGCGAAGGGCATGTCTGCCCATGGGCGACGGGCCCGGGCGGATTCGGCAGCCGCGTGGCCACGCGCCGATGCGCAGGGCAGGTGCCGCGCCTGCGCCCGCGGAGAGCAAGCATGCCGGAGTGCGTATTCTGTCGGATTGCCGCCGGGGCCGAACCGGCATCCGTGGTCCACGAGGACGAATCCGACCTGGTGGTCATGGACCTGTTCCCCGTCAGCAAGGGCCACGCTCTGGTCATCCCCAGACGGCACGCAGGCGGAGTCAACGACCTGACTCCCGCCGAAGGCGCCCGTCTGTTCGACACGGCAAGGCGCGTCATCCGGGCGCAACGGGCCGCCGCGTGGGGCCTGAGTGGAATCCACCTGCTTCTTAACGACGGCAGGGGCGCCAACCAGCAGGTTCCGCACGTCCATATCCATCTCATCCCGCGCTATCGGGGCGATGCCGCACGCGCCCTGTTGCGGTTGCTGCGCCATCTGACGGGACGGCTCGGGGCGCCGGCCGACCGGGCCGCGCTGGACGCGCGTGCGCGCGAGCTGGCCGCGCTGCTGGACGTTGCGGGCGAGGCCGCGCCGGGCGGTTGAACCGGCGCCCCGTCCCGGCTGCCCTCCGCTTTGGCGTTGGCGTCCCCGGCAAGGCCGCGGCGCCCCGCCGCGGAACCATCAAATGGTCACCCGGGCCCGCCCCGCGCCTCGAAAAGTGACCAAATCGTCAAGAATGCGTTCCTCGCGTGCCGCCCGGTAACGGGGAGCTGCTTTCGCGCGGCCCGCACCCGTCGGGGCGCGTATCTCCGTATGGTATCCGGCCCCTGGACGTGGAGGCGTCGCGTTTCGGATGTCGCTGGCATGTCTCTTGCTAGAGCGAAACGCAAGAGCCTGTCCCCTGGGGCGGGCGTGTTCACAACCGGGGAGACGTCCGCATGGCAGCCAAGAAAACCATCGTGATCGTATGCAACCTGGACACCCGGGGCGAGGAGATCCGCTTCGTCAAGGAGCTGATCGAAAGCCGCGGGCATCGGGCGCTGTTTCTGGATTTCAGCATGGAGGAGCCGCCCCCGTTTCCGGGCGACATCACCTGCGAGGAGGTCGCCCGGCGCGGGGGCCTGCCGATCGGCACGGTGCGCGAGTACTACCGCGTCAAGCGCGATACGGCGACCGAGAACCAGATCCACGGCGCAGTCGCGATCGTCGAGGACCTGCTGCGGGCCGGGGAGGTCGATGGGGTGTTTGGCGTGGGCGGCGGGACGGCGACCCTGGTGACGACGAGCATCATGCAGCGCTTGCCGTTCGGCATGCCGAAAGTGATGGCCTCGCCGATGGCGGCCCACCCGGCCTATATCGACCAATACGTGGGCACGCGCGATCTCACCATGCACCACACGGTGCTCGACATCGTGAAGCTCAACCCCCTGCTCAAGGCCCAGATCATAAATGCGGTGGGGGCTATCTGCGGCATGGTCGAGATGTCCGGCGGTCCCGACATCGAGACCGCCAGACCGCTGGTCGCGATCAGCAACTTCGGTCCGGGCGAGATGGCGGTCCAGGCGGCGGTGGGGTTTCTGGAAGAGGCCGGCTTCACCCCGGTGCCGTGCCATGCGCAGGGCCGGGGCGACCGGGCCATGGAGGGCATGATCCGCGATGGCCTGTTCGCCGGCGTGATGGACGTGTGTCTCGGGGGGGTGATCGAGCACCTTTACGAGGGCAATCGCGACCCCGGGCCGGATCGCCTGGCGGCGGCCTGTGACACCGGAATCCCCATGATCCTCGCGCCCTGCGGCCTGGACCATATCAGCTACGGGGGCCGCAAGGACAAGCTGGCGGCGACGCGGGATCGCAAGCAGTACGCGATGGACAGCCTGCGGGTGCAGGTCCGCTCGACCGCCGAGGAACTGCGTCAGGCGGCACGGGAGATCGCCCAGCGTCTCAATAATGCCAACGGTCCCTATACCTTCCTGGTCCCGCTCAAAGGCTGGTCGTCACTGGACCGGGAGGATCGCCCCCTGTACGACCCCGAGGCCGACGCGGCGTTCGTGGACGAACTGAAAAAACGTATCGCCGATCCCGAGACCATCCGTGAGCTCGACCTGCACCTGTATACCCCGGAGTTCGCCCGCGCCGCGGTAGACGAGTTCATCAGGCTCTATGACATGGCGGCTGCGGCGCCGCGCACGGGAGCGGTGGACCATGCCTGAGCGAACCGCCGAGCGCCGGGCGAATGCACGAAATCGTCACTTTTGGCGGACGGAGACGCCCGTGGTGGAAGGCCGCGCCGCCAGGCCGGTCGCCCACCGGAAAGCGGCGGGGGCGAGCAGGACAAGGAAAACCCTGTGGAAACATCGGTATGCACACCGATTGCCGGCATCTGCCGGCAGCCGGCCCGAGCAAACCGGTAATTTGGCACCAAGTTTGCTTTAAGGGCATTGCGGGCCGGTCCATGACCGCCCTGAATCGCCGCCGCGAAATCCGGCCCCGGGTTGTGGCGGACGAGAACGACACACCGACGGCCGCCCCGAAGCGACGGCACAGTGCGCGAGGAGACAGGTGATGGCAACAGTAATCACGCCGGCGCCGGCAACATTTCCGGCACCCCACGCGGTTGAGGCGATTCCGGGCACCGAAGGCTGGGAGCGGATGTATCCCTACCAGTACCAGTTCGTGACCGACGATCCCGAGCGCCACGACTACGAGGCCAACGGTTTCTGGTTCTACGACGGCCTGCATTATCCGGAGCCGCTGTACCCCTTCGACATGATCTGGGACGAGGCCTGGTATCTGGCGCTGTCGCAATACAACACCCGGATATTCTCCGTGCCCCCGGTCTACGGGGTCGATCACCGGATCATCAACGGCTATATCTACATCACACCGGTTCCGGTGAAGGATCCCAAGGAGATCGAGGCGCGGGTGGCGCTCTTCATGGAGCGTGCCGGCTACTACTACGAGAACTGGGACGCGCTCGAGACGAAGTGGGTCGACAAGATGAAGAAGACGATCGCCGAGCTCGAGGCGCTCAAGATCCCGGCGCCGCCCGAGCTCGAGGATCTCTCGGTGGTCACCGATGCGGTCGGCGAGTCCGAGGGTTACCACCTGCTCAAGGCCTATGACGATCTCATCGACCTGGGCATCCGCTGCTGGCAGTACCACTTCGAGTTCCTGAACCTGGGGTACGCCGCCTACGTCACGTTCATGGACTTCTGCCAGAAGCTCTTTCCCGACATCCCGGTGCAACAGGTCACGCAGATGATCTCGGGCATCGACGTGATCATGTATCAGCCGGACGAGGAGCTGAAGAACCTGGCGCGCGGGGCCGTGGAGCGGGGGGTCGACGACACCCTGCAGGCCCACCAGGATTTCGAGAGCGCACGCCAGGCGCTCGAGGGCACCGGGCCCGGACGCGAGTGGCTCGCGAGCTTCGAGAAGGCGCGCTATCCGTGGTTCAACATTTCCACCGGAACCGGGTGGTATCACCACGACAGGGCGTGGAACGACGACCTCAACGTCCCGTTCGCCTCGATCCGCATGTACGCCGGCAAGATCCGGGAGGGTGCCTCCCTGGAGCGGCCGATCGAGCAGGTCCAGCGCCAGCGCGACCGCATCGTGAGCGAGTACCGCAACCTGATCGCGACCGACGCCGACCGGGCCACCTTCGACCAGCTCCTCGGCACCGCCAGGACCGTGTTCCCGTACGTCGAGAACCACCTGTTCTACGTCGAGCACTGGTTTCACAGCGTGTTCTGGAACAAGGTCCGGGAGGTCGCCGCGATCATGCGCGATCACGGCCTGATCGAGGACCTGGAGGACGTCTGGTATCTCCGGCGGGCCGAGATCAAGGATGCGCTGTGGGACCTGGTGACCGCCTGGGCCACGGGGGTCAAGCCGCGCGGACAGAAGGTCTGGCCGAAGGAGATCGTTTGGCGCAAGGCCGTCATGGAGAAGTTCCAGGCGTGGAGCCCGCCGCCGGCGGTCGGCACGCCGCCCGAGAAGATCCAGGAGCCTTTCACCGTCGTCCTCTGGGGCGTGACCAACGATTCGCTGGACGCCTGGGCCCGGATCCAGGACGTGTCGGACCCGGAGAACGTCACCGAGTTTTCCGGCTTCCCCGGCAGTCCGGGTGCTGCCGAGGGCGTGGCGCGCGTCTGCCGCACCGTGGACGAGGTCAGCCGGCTCGCTGACGGCGAAATCCTCGTGGCCCCGACGACGTCGCCTTCCTGGGCGCCGGCCTTCACCAAGATCCGGGCCTGCGTCACCGACGTCGGTGGGGTGATGAGCCATGCGGCGATCGTCTGTCGCGAGTACGGGATGCCTGCGGTGGTGGGCACCGGGCACGCGACCAAGATCATCAAGACCGGCCAGCGGGTCCGGGTCGACGGCACGACCGGCGCGATCACGATCATCCGCTAGGCGCGACCCGCAGGAAGGAACTGGAGGAGACACCATGAATGCCAAGCCCCCGCTGGTCTGCTGGTTCGAGGACTGCGCGAGCGACTCTCTGCCCCTGGTGGGGGGCAAGAACGCCTCGCTGGGAGAGCTGCTCAAGGCCGGTGCGCGCGTGCCCCCGGGGTTTGCGGTCACGACCGCGGGTTTTCGCCAGTTCATGGAGCAGAACCACCTGCCCGAGTGCATCCGGCAGGTGCTCGAACCGCTCGATCCCGATGACACGGCCGCGCTCGAGCGCGCGAGCGCGGCCGTTCGCCGGGAGATCGAGCAGGCTCCGTTCAGCATCGCGCTGGAGGATGCCATCGGCGAGTTCTACCGGCGCCTGTCGCTGCACTGCTGCATGCCGGCGACGCCGGTGGCGGTGCGGTCCAGCGCGACAGCGGAGGATCTGCCGGATGCGAGCTTTGCCGGGCAGCAGGACACCTACCTGTGGATCCGCGGTGTCGACGACGTTCTCGAGCACGTGCGCCGCTGCATCGCGAGCCTCTACACCTCCCGCGCCATCGCCTACCGCAAGCGAATGGGCTTTGCCCAGGACGAGGTCGCCATCAGCGTGGGCGTGCAGAAAATGGTCGATGCCTACACCGCCGGCGTGATGTTCACACTCAATCCCGTGACGGGCGACCGCTCGGCGATCGTGATCGACGCCAATTTCGGCTTCGGCGAGTCGGTCGTCTCGGGCGAGGTCACCCCGGATCAGTTCCACCTCAACAAGATCACCATGGAAGTGGTCAAGCGGACGATCTGCCGCAAGGAGTTCTGCTACACGGTCGATCTCGAACGGCAGTGCTCGCGGCGCGCCGAGGTCCCGGCAGAACGCCAGTCGATCCAGTCCGTCGTCGACGAGGAGCTGCTGGAACTGGCGCGCATGGGAACGCGGGTCGAGCGCCATTATGGCCGTCCGATGGACATCGAATGGGCGATCGACAAGGAGGTCCCGGAGGGCAGCAACATCTTTCTGCTGCAGGCGCGCCCGGAAACCGTCTGGGGCAGCAAGCCGGCCAGCGCGGTCTCGTCCGGTTCCGGGACGAGTCTCGACTACATCGTGGCCAGCATGATCGCGGGCAGGAAGGTCTCTTGAGGGCCGCCGCGCGGCGGCGGCATGCGATATCCACCGCGGTATCGGCGATGACCAATGACAGGAGCAATCAAGCCATGATCGACGACCTCAGAAGCTACATCGCGGCCTGCGAGGAGCACGGCGTCCTGCACCGCGTCAAGACGGAAGTGGACTGGAATCTGGAGCTGTGCCACGTCTCCAAGGTGAACGAGGAGCAGAAGGGGCCGGCGCTACTGTACGAGAACGTCAAGGATTACGACATCCCGGTGTTCACCAGCGCGTTCACGACACCCGAGCGGCTCGCCCTCGCCCTGGAGCAGGATCCGTCCCTTTCGATGAGCAATCTGTCGAAGCGCTGGATGAAGCTGACCACGCGCGAGCTGATCCCGCCGGAGCACGTGACCGACGTACCGGTGATGGAGAACGTCGTCGAGGGAGAGGATATCGACATCAACATGTTCCCCTCGCCCTGGTTCTACCCGGAGGACGGCGGCCGCTTTTTCGTCACCTCCGGCTTCCTGGTGACCCGTGACCCGGACACCGGCTGGACCAACCTCGGAACCTACCGCTCCCAGGTGCTGGACAGGGACATCCTCGGCTCCCAGATCATCAAGGGCAAGCACGGGGACATGCACCTGAAGAAGTACGCCGAGCGCGGGGAGTTGATGCCCGCGGCCTACGTCGTGGGCACCGATCCGGTGCTGTTCCTGACGAGCTCGACCCTGATCAGTGCCCAGTGCGACGAGTACAACGTGGCCGGCGCGCTGCGCCAGCGCCCGGTGCCGGTGTTCCAGTCCGACCTGACCGGACTGACCCTGCCCGCCAGGGCCGAGATCATCGCCGAGGGGTTCATCGACCCCAACCAACTGCTGGAGGAAGGGCCATTCGGCGAGTACACCGGGTACTACTCGGGAAACAAGGGAAAGGACTACCCGAAGCCGTTTCTCAGGATCAAGCGCATCCTCCACAGAAACAACCCCATCATGTGGTCGACGACCGTGGGCAAGCCGATCAACGACATCCACATGATCCAGTCGCTCAACCGGACGGCCACGCTGTGGCACGACCTCGAGACCATGCGCGTGCCGGGAATCCAGAGCGTGTTCATCCCGCCCGAGTCCTGCGGCCGCTTCTGGGCCGTGGTGTCGGTCAAGCAGATGTACCCGGGGCACTCGAACCACGCCGGCAATGCGGTGATCGCCACCACGACGGGCCACTACGGGCTCAAGGGTGTGATCGTTGTCGACCACGACATCGCCGCCGACGACTGGGAGCGGGTCTGGTGGGCACTGTCGACGCGCTTCGACCCCAGGCGCTCGGCACAGATTATCGACCGGGGCCGCTCGACCCCCCTGGACCCGGGATTGCCGATCAGCGCCCGGGAGGTGACCAGTCGCATCATCCTCGATGCCTGCACCCCGTATGAGTGGAAGGAGAAACCGAGCGAGATCTTCATGAGCCGGCCGGTGCTGCAGCGGGTGTCGGAGCGCTGGAACGAGTACGGCTTCAGCGGCGCCAGCCCCGTCGCGGACATGATCGATCGCCTCACGCGCCCCGAATCGGAGGAGACGCCGGCGGTGGCAGCGGCGAAGCCGGCGGCCGAAAAGCCGGTAACCACCTGAGCCGGCCGACGCCCCGCTCCAAGTGGAGCGGGGCACCCGACCGGTGTTCGCCAAAGGAGAGTGCGAGATGATCGTCGGGAACTGGATGCAGAGCTCGCCCGCGACCGTCACGAGTGACACCTTGGTCGCCGATGCCGAACGGATTCTGGCCGAGAACAGTCTGAACGCGCTGCCGGTGGTCGACGGTGACGGCCTGCGCGGTCTGCTGACGCGGGCGAGTTGCCTGCGTGCGCACGATTTCGTCACGCGCAAGCAGGACCGCCACGAGTTCGACTTCCTGGTCAACCGCTTGAAAGTCCGGGACCTGATGGTGCGCACGCCCGAGACGGTCCGGGTCGACGACACGATGGAGCACTGCCTGCGGAAGGGACAGGCGCTCGGGATCGGCCAGTTCCCGGTCATGGACGGGGACCGGCTGGCGGGGCTGATCTCGGCCACCGAGGTCTTCCGGCTGGCTTCCCGATTCCTCGGCGCGTTCGAGCAGTGGAGCGGCCTCACCCTGTCGCTTGGCGAGAGCGGGCACGGAACCGTTGGACGGATCGCGGCGATCGTGGACGGCACCGGCGCCGTCCTGCATTCCATTTACCCGCTGCACGGCCCGGAGGACGATCATCCCAGGCGCCTGGTCGTGCGCTTCGAGTCTGACGACCTTCAGGCGGTCGTGGACGCCTTCGAAGGTGCCGGCTACGAGATCCTCGAAGCCGAGGCCAGGGTGCAGACGGCCCATGCCTGAGCACGCCCGCAATCGCCTCCCCCGCACGGCTCCCCGGGACTTGCCGCCGGCGTCCGTGCGCACCGCCGCCCAGAGCTACCGCGTCCACGCCGAGGCAAGGTGGATCGGTGACGACCTGCTGGTGTGGATCTGGGGCGGTGACCGGCCCCATATCGGCGCCGTTGCCGCGGCGCAGCCGCGCCCCAGTCTCGAGGACGAATCCAGAACGAGCGCCACCGCGTCCGTGCTGACCTACGTCGGTCACAAGGAGGACGTGGTGGTGAAGCTGGCCGCCGAAACCCTGGCGGGCGCTCTGGCAACGCACGTGGTGGTGACGGCGGGCATTCACTGGGACGGCCTGAACGCCCCCGGTATCAGCGTGGTGCTCGACCGCTGCCGCGAAATCATCGGGCTGCTCAGCGAGCGGCTCCTGCAATCGAGAGGAAAGCCGACATGAGCCTGCCCATTGTGGTTGCCATCACGGGCGCGACCGGCGTCGTCTACGGCGTCGAGCTCCTCAAGGCCGTCCGCGAGCTGGGCCAGCCAGCGCACCTGATCCTGAGCGAATCCGCGATCCGCAACCTGTCCATCGAGACCGAGTACACACTCGACGAGGTGCGGGCGCTGGCGGACACCGTCTACAACAACAAGGATGTCGGCGCCGCCGTTGCCAGCGGATCGTTTCGTACCCGTGGCATGATCGTGGCCCCGTGTACCGTCAAGAGCCTGTCCGCGATCGCCAATTCATTCAGCTACAATCTGGTCGTGCGCGCCGCCGACGTGACGCTGAAGGAACGTCGTCCCCTGGTTCTGATGGTTCGCGAGACGCCCATACACAAGGGGCATCTGGAACTGATGACGCGCGCGGCGGACCTGGGCGCCTGCATTCTGCCGCCAGTGCCCGCGTTTTACCACCACCCCAAGAGCATTCTGGATCTGGTGCACCAGAGCATCGGCAAGGCCCTGGACCAGCTCGGCGTCGAACACGAGCTGTTCGAGCGCTGGCAGGGCGATACCGGCCGGGATGCGGTGCGCATGGCAAGGTGAACGGCAGCCGCCCCCGGGGACCGTCCCGGGTTGTGATGCGCACATTCACTCCGGGTGGTCGCCGTCGAGTTTCTTCAGGCGATAGGCCAGTTGCGGTCGCGTCATGCCGAGCAGCCGGGCCGCCCTGGCGACCTTGCCGTTGGAGCGGTCCACCGCCCGGCGCATCAGCTCGCATTCGATCGCCTCGAGCGACAGGCCGTCAGCGACCATGGCGTCGAAGACGTCGGTGAACCGGGCCGCGGTATGCGCCGGATCGTCGGCCCCCTGCTGCAGGCCACCCTTTGCGTCCAGCTTGAAGACCATGGAGGACTGCAGATCCTCGGGCGCGAACAGGTGGTTGATATCGATCAGGCCGGCGTCGTCGGCCAGGATGACGGCGCGCTCGACGAGGTTTTCCAGCTCGCGGATGTTGCCCGGATACTCGTATTCGTAGAGGGCGTCGACCGCGCGCGCGGTGAACCCGGATACCGACCGCTCGTGGCAGCGCGCATAGCGCTGGAGGAAGTGCTCCATGAGCAGCGGGATGTCGTCGCGACGCTCGCGCAGCGGCGGAACGCGCACGGGAAACACGTTGATCCGGTACAGGAGATCCTCGCGGAACGTCCCGGCCTTCGCCTCGCTCTTGAGATCCACGTTGGTTGCCGCCACGATCCGGACATCCACATGACGGGTGCCGGTATCGCCGATCCGCTCGATCTCCCGCGCCTGGATGGCGCGCAGCAGCTTGATCTGGGCCGCCATCGTGAGGGTCCCGATCTCGTCCAGGAACAGCGTGCCGCCGTCGGCCCGCTCGAACCGTCCGGCCCGGGACTGGGTCGCGCCCGTGTACGCGCCCTTTTCCACCCCGAACAGCTCCGCCTCGATCAGCGTCTCCGGGATGGCCGCGCAGTTGACCGCCACGAACGGCTTGTCGGCGCGGCGACTCATGCCGTGCAGCATGCGGGCGAACATTTCCTTGCCCACCCCCGTCTCACCCAGCAGGAGCACGGTGGCGTTGGTCCCGGCCGCCTTCTGCAGCATCCGGCATGCGGCGACGAACCCCGACGAGACCCCGACGACTCCCTCGATGAAGTTGCGATCCCCGCATTCGGGAAGCCTGGTGTCCGGCGCGGCGCCCGGTGCCTGCTGCGGTTCGTGCGGCCGCGACCCGCCGCCCGCGGCGGCGTCACCCTGCAGGTCCTTCCATTCCTCTTCCACCACCTCCCAGTCTTCGATCGGTTTGCCGATCATCCGGCAGCACTGACTGCCCGTGGCGTGGCATTCGATCTCCTTGAACAGCACGCGGCGGCCCATGAAGGTGCTTACGTAGCCGCTGGCATAGCCCGCCTGCATCCAGCAGGTCGGCTCGCCGGTCAGGCCGGCATGGGCGATCTGGGCGTCGGCCTCGAAGGAGCCGGTAAAGGTGAGGTCGCCGGAGAAATGTCCGCCGGCGATGTCGGCATCCAGCTTGCCCGGCTGCACCGAAATGATACCTTGCAGGGCCCGCAACTGCGGCCCGACGAGCAGGGCGTCCTCGATGCTGCGGTGCGGGCGGAGCTTGCGTGCCAGGATGGCATCCCGACAGCCCGAGGCGTAGCCCATGCGTGCCATCAGGACCTTCGCCTCCGGCACCCCCAGCTTGTGGATCAGCTCGCGTCGGAGCCAGGCCAGGGTGGAGACGTGGATGAGCGCCACGCGCTGCGTGTCGAACCAGATGTGTCCGTCGCGCAGCGAAAATCGCAGGCGCTCGGTAAGGTCGGCGATGTTCGGCACGGAGCCTTCGTCGTCGGGAGGGGTGGTTTCCTGCGCGCGGTTTGTCGCCGGTCGCCACGTCCCTTCCCCCGGTGGGGGACTCTGATGTTGGTACGCCATTTCACGCACCCCGTTCCTGCCGGTGTTCTCCGAGACGGCTCCGGCAGCACAGGACGGGCCTTCCGGATCCGGCGCCGCCGGGACCGCATGGCGCGCCGGATGGGCGGTGCCAGGATGCGGTGCGCGGATCAGCCGATCCGGCCCCATGTTGTTGGGTTCGGGGCGGGTGTTGTCGGCGCCCCGAACGACGATATACGCTCTTTGAACGAATATTCGTTCAATTCTCTGCCCGTGTCAATGCTTCCCGCCAGCGGATTCGCTTCAATCTCCGGATGGGTGCGCTCAGCCGTCAGCGCAGTGGCTCCCGGCTGCGGTCGCGCATGCAATACAGCGCCCCGGCGGAGAGCAGCGCCGCCAGCGCCAGGTAGAATCCGGGCGCGGCGCGCGAGCCGGTGGCGGAGATCAGCCAGGTCGCGATCATCGGCGCGGTGCCCCCGGCCACGCCCAGGCCCAGGTTGTAGGCCAGCGAGTAGCCGGTCAGGCGGTCGGCCACGGGGAACAGCTCCACCAGCATCGCCGGGGCGGCGCCCAGCGGCAGCGCCACGCCCAGCGCCAGCAGGACCTGTGCCACGAGCAGGGCGTCGAAGCTGCGCGCGGAGAAGGTGACCAGGGCCCAGCCGGTCACGGCCAGGCCGACGAAGGCCAGCAGCAGCACGTGACGCCGGCGCATGAAGTGGTCGGAGAACCACCCGCTGAGCGGAATGAGGGGGATGGACAGGGCCAGCGCGAGGGAATTGATCTGCAGGGTGAGGCTGTTGCTCACCGAGCCGAACTGGCTGGCGTAGGTGGGCAGGTAGACCAGCGGGATGTAGAACACGATGCCGTAGCCGCTGGCGAACAGCACCGCCAGGATGGTTTCCCGACGGTTCTGGGTGAGCGCCTCGCGCAGGGGCGAGTCGTCCGCGTGCTGGTACTCGTGGTGCTGCATGTGCGGCGTTTCGTGGATGTTGCGCACGTAGAGCCAGGCGGCCGCGCCCAGCACGCCGCCCAGCAGAAACGGCACGCGCCAGCCCCAGGCGTCCAGCGGTCCCTGCGGCAGCAGCGTGCTGACCAGTGCGGCCAGCCCGGAACCCACCAGGGTGCCGACCAGGCTGCCGACGTTGGCGAAGCTGCCGGACAGCCCGCGGCGGTCGAGCGGCGAGGTCTCGACCATGTAGGTGACCGAGCCGCTGAACTCGCCGCCCACCGACAGGCCCTGCAGCAGCCGTACCCCCACCAGGGCCAGCGCGGCCCAGCGGCCGACCTGGTCGAAGGTGGGCAGCGCCCCGAGCAGGAAGGTCGCGGTGCCCATGGTCAGGATGGAGATCCGCAGCACCGTGGCGCGGCCGAAACGGTCGCCGATGGAGCCGAAGACGATGCCCCCGAGCGGGCGCATGAAAAAGCCCGCGGCGAATACCCCGAAGGTGGCGATCAGCGAGGTGACGTGGCTGCCCGACGGGAAGAACAGCCTGGCGATGACCGGCGCGAAGAAGCCGTACAGGCCGAAGTCGTACCATTCCATGACATTGCCGATGGTCCCGGCAACGACGCTCTTGGGCGTGTGGGGACGCCCGCGGAAGAGATGGGTGCGCGAGGGCCGCTTCGCGGTCGAGTCCTGCTCCGGGGCCATGGCCGCTCCTGGGGTGGTGTTATCGGTTCCTTCCGGATGCGCCATCGCCGCGGCCGATGCGCGGAGCTGGCGTGCGGCCCCCCGACCGCGTCCGGTTCGCCTCCCGGTGCCTGGCGGCTGGCAACCATACCAGATCCCGGTCGCGCGTGGCACGGGCGTACAATGAAGGAACCCCCATCGTGGAGGTCGAATGCACGTCATCATCATCGGCGCCGGCCTGCTCGGCACGACCACCGCCTACTTCCTGGCCGAGAGCGGCCACCAGGTCACGGTGCTGGACCGTGCCGAGGCGGTCGCGAGCGAGACCAGCTTCGCCAACGGCGGCATCCTGCACGCGAGCTACGCCGCGCCGTGGAACGGTCCCGGGCTGCCGGGACAGGTGCTGCGCTGGCTGGGACGCCGGGATGCGCCGCTGGTGGTGCACCCGAGTGCGCTGCCGGCCGCGACCCGCTGGGCGTGGGGCTTCTTCCGCCACAGCCGTCCGGAGTTGTTCGAGGCCTCCCTGCGCTCCAACGCCCGCCTGGCGCTGTACAGCCTCCGCCAGCTTCGGGACCTGCGCGCGCGGCTGGGGCTGCGCTACGACGAGGCGGCGCGCGGTGCGCTGATGGTGTTCCGCGACGCGCAGGCGCTGGAGGATGCCCGACGCCAGGCCGCGCTGCTCGAGCGCGCCGGCGTGCGCGCCGAGCCCCTGGATTCGGCCGAGTTGCACCGGCGGGTGCCGGCGCTGGAGGATGCCCGGGTGCGGCTCGCCGGCGGCATGTACTACCCGGACGACGAGTGCGGCGACGCGCGCCTGTTCGCCCGGCGGCTGGCGGGCCGGGCCCGCGAGCTGGGCGCCGACTTCCGGCTCGGCACCACCGTTCGCCGGGTGCTTCGGGAGCGCGGCAGGGTCAGCGGGGTGGACACGACCGGCGGCGAGCTGCGCGCGGATGCCGTGGTGCTGGCCGCGGGCAGCTACAGCGCGGGGCTGGCGCGGCCGCTGGGGCTGGCCCTGCCGATCTGCCCGGTCAAGGGCTACTCGGCCACGCTGACCCTCTCCGAACCGGCGCAGGCCCCGGCGCTGCCGATCCTCGACACCGGCCGGCGGCTGGTGTTCGCGCCGCTGGGCGCGCGCCTGCGGATCGCCGGCTTCGCCGAGCTGGCCGGTTTCGACACCCGCGCCCACCCCCGGCGCATCCGCGCCCTGCTGAGGGGCGCCGCCGAACTCTTCCCCGGGCTGGTCCGCGGCGTCGACCCGGCCGGCGCGGAGCCCTGGGCCGGCTTGCGCCCCATGACCCACGACGGCCGCCCCCTGCTGGGCCAAAGCCCGGTCCCGGGCCTCTACCTGGCCACCGGCACCGGCCACCTGGGCTGGACGTTCTCGGCGGGGGCGGGGAAGATCGTCGCGGCCGTCGTTTCCGGCGCGGAGCCGGAGATCGAGGTCGGGGATTTTGGGTACAGACGCGCTGCGGAGCGCCGAGGTGCGAGTGTTAGGTTTTAGGTTTTAGGTTTTAGGTAAGAGTGTAGCTCTGGTGGCATCGCTCCGGTTCAACTGAATGACCTGGGTGCATGCCCGATTCCCGTACCCTCCCGTCACGGACGCAAGTGTAAGTCCAGCCAGAAAACTCCGGCACCGCGCTAGCCGCTCTTACCTAACACCTAAAACCTAACACCTAAAACCTAAAACCGACTTTCATCTCCTCCCCCACCGCTGCCGCTGATCCGAGCCCTCGATCTCGGAAATGTCCCATCCCCCATCCGTCCCGAGGTGCAGCTCGCGCAGATGAAAGGATCGAAGCGTCGACCGGTGCGCGATGCTGACGATCGTGGCATTCGGCAGCTCCTGGATCAGGCGGTCGTAGAGTTCGCTTTCCAGCTCTTCGTCGATGGATGAGGTGATTTCGTCGAGGAGGTTCCATTTGGCCCGGGTCAGCAGCAAGCGGACGAAGGCCATGCGCTGGAGCTCGCCCAGGGACAGGCGCTTGTCCCAGGCGTCGCGGGTGTCAACGTGCATTCGCAGGTGATCGAGGCCGCACACCCCCAGCCAGTGGCGCAGCTCGTCGGCGTCGACCTCGCGGCGGCGCGGGTAGACCACGGCGTCGATCAGGCGGCCCTCCGGCAGGTAGGCGCGCTGCGGCACGAAGCACAGGGGCTCCCTCGGGAGGGCGACCCCGCCGCTGCCCCAGGGCCAGATGCCGGCGAGCACGCGCAGTAACGTGCTCTTGCCCACGCCCGTGCGCCCGGTGATCATCACCCGCTCGCCCGGAGCCAGCTCCAGGCCCAGCCCGCGGACCAGGGTGCGCCCGTCCGGCAGCGCCAGGTTCACGTCGCGCAGGGCGAGGCCCTCGCCCTCGTTGCGGGTCACGTGGATCGCCTGGCGCGGGGGATGCTGTGCCGTGCTCTCCTCGCGCAGCTCGTCGAGGCGGTCGATGACCGCGATCCACTCGGTCAGGGACAGGTAGCCGTTGCCGTTGCTGGTGAAGTTGTCGACCAGGTAGGCGAAGGCCTGCTGGATGTTGTTGAACGCGCTCAGCACCGACATGACGCCGCCCAGCATGATCTCCTTCGCCAGGAACGCGGGCAGCACCGCGATCACCGGGATCAGCACCGCCGCCTGATTGAAGCTGAAGGAGAAGCCGTTGACCCCGAGGTTGCGGCGGATCCGGCGGTGGAAGATGTCGAACACCGGCTGGAAACGCTCGATCAGGTGGCGGGCGGTGGCGCCGTGGCCGCGGCTGGTGGCGATCGACTCGCCGTTCTCGCGCACCCGGGCGAGGCCGTAGCGGAAGTCCCCCTGCGCCCGCTGGTAGATGTTGTTGAGCCAGAACAGCGGCTTGCCGATCCAGATGATGACCAGGGTCCCGATCAGGGCGTAGGCGACGTTGACCCATACCAGGTAGCCGGGGATATGGGCGCCGAACACCCTGACCGGCTCGCTCAGGCGCCAGAGCACGAAGCCGAACACGAAGATCGAGGCGACCGAGTTGAGCAGCCCTTGGGGCAGCTGCAGGGACTGGCCGGTGAAGAATTCCAGGTCCTGGGCGATGCGCTGGTCGGGATTGTCCACCCGGGTGCCGGCCACCTGCATCCGGTAGTAGGTATGGCGGGTCATCCAGCGGTGCACGTAGGCGGTGGTCAGCCAGCGCCGCCAGCGGTTCTGCAGCACCTGGAGGAAGTACTGCTCGGCAAGGTTGGACAGCACCCACAGCACGGCCAGCACCGCGAAGACCATGACCTCGTGCCAGATGCGCGCGGCATTGTAGCTCTGCAGGGCGTTGTAGAAGCCCTTGTACCAGTAAGTAATGGCGGCGCTGAGCGCCACGGTGCCCAGGGTGAGGAACACGATGGCGCCGAGCAGGGCGAAGGCGCGGCGGCGGTCGGAGGAGCGGAAATAGGGCGCGGCGAGCCGCCAGAACTTGGCCAGGAACTCCCGCGCCGATCGGGTACGCGACAGGTCGTATGCGTAGACGTCCTCGGTCATGGAGCCAACAGTCCGTCCGCCCGGCCGGGCGGACCCGGGACCGGGAAATGTGCCGGTTGCCTCGGTTGCGGCCGCTCGCATCCCGACGGCCGCGTTGTTCACTTCGGATCGGGGTCCGGCACCCAGCGGATGGCCGGAATGACGATATAGACAGCGACGGCGCGGGAACATTCCCCGGCGCGCGCAGCGGTCCGGGGCGGCGGCAGGAAGGACGAGCGCCCCCGGGGCGTGCCGGGGGCGCGGGACCCGGACTCAGCCCGAGGTGTGACCGTGGCCGTCCTGGGCGTCCAGCATCACGGTGCCGGCGACCGCGATCAGCACGATCATCAGGGTGCCGATCACCCAGGCGAAGTACCAGGAGGCGCGCTCGCCGAGAAGGATGGCCAGCAGCAGCGCCACCAGCGCGAGGACGAACCAGAATCCGAACTGTACGGCGGTTTTCATCGTGCTCCTCTGTCGGTCGGGTTACCAGTAGCTCCGTCTCAGTAGGCGTGCTCATCCTGCTCCACTTTTTCCGGCGTGACCTTGCCCCGCATCACCCAGAAGGCCCAGCTGGTGTAGGTCAGGATGATGGGCACGAACACCACGCTCCAGCCGAGCATCCACAGCAGGGTGCTCCGGCTCGATGAGGCGTCCCAGACGGTCAGGCTCTGCGACGGGTTGGAAGAGGACGGCATCATGAACGGGAACGTGGCGGCGCCGAGGGTGCCGAGCGTGCCGATCCAGGACACCACGCCCAGCCACCAGGAGACATGGGAGCGGCCGCTGCGCGCCGCCGCGATCCCCAGCAGAACCGCGACGTACACCGCGGCGGGCAGCAGCCACAGCACCGGGCGGGCCTGGAAGTTGTGCAGCCAGGCGCCCGATACGACGGCAACCGTCTTGTGCAGCGGGATCGCCGGGCCGGCCGGGTCGGCTCCGCCGGTGATCACGTAGCCGGCCATGCGCCACACCCACACGCCGCAGACGGTGAACAGCCCCAGGGCGGCGAGGCCGGCGACGGTGAGCTGGCGCCGGGCCCGTTCGCGGATCACGCCCTCGCCGCGGTTCATCACCATGGCGCCGCCCTGGTACAGGGCCAGCGCGAGGGACACCAGCCCGCACAGGATCGCGAAGGGGTTGAACAGGGAAATGAAGCTGCCCGTGTAGTACGACACCATGTTCCAGGTGAAGTGGAACGGCACGCCCTCGAGCATGTTGCCCATGGCCGCGCCGAACACCACCATGGGCACGGCGCCGCTGACGAACAGCATCCAGTCCCAGCCACCGCGCCAGCGCCGCGAGGGCAGCTTGCTGCGGTACTCGAAGCCCAGCGGCCGGACGATCATGCTCCACAGCAGCACCAGCATGACGATGTAGAGGCCGGAAAACGCGGTGGCGTAGATGGTCGGCCAGGCGGCGAACACCGCGCCGCCACCCAGGATGAACCACACCTGGTTGCCGTCCCAGTGCGGGGCGATCATGTTGATCACCGCGCGGCGCTCGCCGTCGCTACGGCCGAGGTAGCGCAGCGAGGCGCCCACGCCCATGTCCATGCCCACCATCACGCCCAGGCCGGTGAGCAGGATGCCCAGCAGGGCCCACCAGGTGATTTTCAGAATCGCGTACAGGTCCATCGGATCAGACCTCGCTCAGCCGGGGTTCACGGAGGGCAATTCCGGAGCGGTCGGGAGGTGGCCCGCCGTCGTCCGGGCCCTGGCGGACGAATTTCACCATCAGGGACATCTCGATCACGATGAAGATCGAGTACAGCAGCACGAACCCGCTCAGCGAGAAGACCATGTAGCCGACCGAGTGGGTCGAGGCGGACAGCCAGGTCGGCAGCTGCCCGTACACGGTCCACGGCTGACGCCCCATTTCGGCGACCACCCAGCCGGCAAAGTTGGCGATGAACGGCACCGGCAGCGACCAGAACGCCAGGCGCAGCAGCCAGGGTCTGTCGCTGACCTGGTTCCGGATCGAGTACAGCACCGCCAGGATGAACAGCGCCAGCATCGCGAAGCCGGCCGCCACCATGATGCGGAACGACCAGAACACCGGGAACACCGGCGGGATGGTATCGCGCGCCGCCTTGCCTATCTGTGCCGGGCTGGCCTTGCTTACGTCGGGCGCGTAGCGCTCGAGCAGCAATGCATAGCCCAGGTCCTTCTCGTGCGCCTTGAACCGGGCGCGCGCCGCCGCATCGTCGGGATGGCTGCTCAGGGTGTGCAGCGCCTCCAGCGCCGGGATGCCCTCGCGGATCTTCGTGCGGGCCTGCCGCTCCAGCGCATCCGCCCCCGGGATCGGCTTGTGCAGGCTGTGCGTGATCAGCGGGGTGAGCACGTACGGGATCTTGAGCTCGAAATCGTTGCGCTGCGCCTTCTGGTCCGGCCAGGCGATCAGGTTGAAGCCGGCCGGCGGCTCGGCGGTCTTCCACAACGCCTCCATCGCCACCAGCTTGGTCGGCTGCACCGAGCCGTCGATGAAGCCGAGCGCGTCGCCCAGGGTGATCGTGGCCAGGATCGCGAACACGCCGAACAGGGCGGCCATGCGGAAAGAGCGCTTGGCCACCTCGAGATGCCGGCCGCGCAGCATGTAGTACGCGCTGATCCCGAGCACGAAGATCGACCCGGTGACGAATCCGGCCACGCTGGTGTGCACGAACTTCGCCTGGGCGTCCGGGTTGAAGATCAGCCGGGTGAAGCTGGAGAGCTGGACGCGCATGGTGGTGGGATCGAAGTGCGATCCCACCGGGTGCTGCATGTAGGAGTTGGCGATCAGGATCCACAGCGCGGAGAGGTTCGAGCCCAGCGCCACCAGGTAGGTCACCAGCAGGTGCTTGGTGCGCGACAGGCGCTCCCAGCCGAACAGCATCAGGCCCACGAAGGTGGACTCGAGGAAGAAGGCCATCAGGCCCTCGATCGCCAGCGGCGCGCCGAAGATGTCGCCTACGAAGTGCGAGTAGGTGGCCCAGTTGGTGCCAAACTGGAACTCCATGGTCAGGCCGGTCGCCACCCCGAGGGCGAAGTTGATCGCGAACAGCTTGCCCCAGAACCGGGTCATGCGCCGGTAGATGTCGCGGCGGGTGATGACGTAGACCGTCTCCATGGCGGCCAGCAGGAAGGACAGGCCGAGGGTGAGCGGCACGAACAGGTAGTGATAGAGCGCAGTGGCCGCGAACTGCGCCCGTGACAGGTCGACGACGGTAGCCAGATGGTGCATGGGCTGCAGGTTCCCCTACTTGAGCTTCCGGTTGGGCGCGAAAGCGGTCCCGGCCCGGGCGGCAGCCAGGAGCGTACGGCGTGGCGTCAGTTGCGCTGGTGTTCCCGGGTGCATCGGCTCCGCTCCCGGACGGGTCGCCGGCATGCCCCGCCAGGCGGGAACAGGCTGGCGAACTGTCGCTGGTCACACGGCTTGGGGAGTGCGGCGAAAAGCCGGACCGACCGGTCCGGTCCTGCCACCCGCCCGCGCGGCGGGGCCGCGGTCGGTCGGCTGTCCCCGGTGCCTCACTCTTTGCCATAGTCTCCCGTGACGAAGGGGTCCCTGCACCGATCGTACGGAGCACGTCGCATTCGGCCGGATTCGTCGCGGATGGGGACGCACCCGACTCCCGCCGCGGTCCCACGGGACCTTGCAGAGCCGGTGCGTCGATCCGCCGTGAAGGAGCCATCCTGGCTCTTCGGCGCCGGAGCCGGCGGCGCATGCCGCCGCGCCGGGCGAGGATGTCGACGCGGATGTCGTGGGGGCGACTGGGCCCCGCTTGCGACGGGCGTAAGGATAAGCCCGAACGTGTCGGCCGAATTTGATCTGGATCAAAGATGCGCGGGCGATCGCGTCGTCGAATGGGCCTACGGGTGCGCCGTCGCGCGCGTCGCGAAAGGGAACTGGCGGCGCTGCACCGGCGCGGCTGCCCTCGGAGACGGGCCGGGCGGTGGCCCTGTTGCAGGAGAACCGGCTGTTGGACGCCAACGGGCGGGTCGCCGATACCTTCGAGCGTAACTGGACCATGCCGGTTACGCTCGGCGGCGATTGCCTGGGCACGCTGGTGATTGTGCCCGTCACGCGCCAGACGGCGCGTTCGGTGCCCCTGGCGCCGGCCGCCAGCGAGTGCTCAGAATCCTTCCGCAGGATTCTGGCCGCGGCGCCTTCCCTTCAGCAGGAGGTGCGCACGGCCGAACGTTTGGCCGACCTGCCGGTGCCGGTCCTGCTCCAGGGCGAAACCGGGGTCGGCAAGGAGCGGTTCGCGCGCGCCATCCACGACAGCGGTGGCCGGGCCACGGGGCCGTTCGTGGCGATCAACCGCGGCAGCCTGTCCCGCGAGCTGCTGGCAAGCGAACTGTTCGGCTACGTCGACGGCGCTTTCACCGGCGCCCGCCGCGGGGGGATGAAGGGCAAGATCGAAGCCGCCGACGGCGGCACGCTGTTCCTGGACGAGATCGGCGAGCTCCCCCTGGATATGCAGCCGCATCTTCTGCGCGTGCTGCAGGAGAACGAGATCTATCGCCTGGGCGAGGGGCTGAGCCTGGACGACGCGCTGCGCGGGCGCATCCGGGCGGCGATCCGGGCGAATGCCTCGCCCCGGCACGTGCCCGCCAGGATCCTGCAGGTCGAG
>Ga0102962_1000316_pt1 | contig 25411 bp, 20 predicted proteins | sample SalPonF2_C_D2_MG_FD_84519 | JGI IMG/M metagenome (GOLD analysis project Ga0102962, IMG submission 84519) | Salt pond soil microbial communities from South San Francisco under conditions of wetland restoration - Salt Pond MetaG SF2_C_D2_MG ...
CTGGGATACGCTAGCCGCCGCCTCGTGTTCTCGGTAGGTCACCAAATAGTCTGGCAGCACTTCGATCCGTGATACGGCGGAGAGTCGCCCCAGCATGACGAAATCGTCGGCGTACCGGTACTGATCCTCATATTGAAGACCGTGCGCCAATAGCGTGGCACGCCGGTAACAGATACTTGAATGGACGATGCTGAACCACGAGAAGAGCCGCCACCCCAGAATCCACCACGGTATACCGCCCCGATAATGCTTGCGTCGACGACCATTTTCGAGCGAATAAGCAGCCGTGGCGCCCGCGCCCAGCGATGGCTCTTCGCTCAGCCGAGCTGCGCTGATGGCGAGTCGGCCGGGCTCGCTGAGGTCGTCCTGGTCGGACATCGCAATGAATTGGCCCCGCGCCTCGTCCAAGCCTCGATTTCTAGCCCCGCCAACGCCGAGGTTGACCTCATTCCGCAGTATCCGCACACGATGGTCTGCGAACGACTGGCAAATCGCCAGCCCCGCGCCCCCGTCAGGCGACGCGTCGTCGACCACGATGATCTCGATGTCCGTTAGCGTTTGGCTCAGCAGGGAGCGCATAGTCTCCCCAATCAGAGCCGACCCGTTGTAGAGCGTGACGACCACGCTCACCTCGGGCTGAGTACGGGTAGAGGTAGCCACCGATTATCGCTCCTTGATCCGATTCATCAGCCGGCCAGCAACCCGGATCGGCTTGCCCATCCGCCACGACGCTGACCGATACATCTGTCGTCTTGCCAACTCCGCGGCACCGTACGCCCGCATCGTCGCTTGAAGCTGCTCGTAGAGAATGGCTGCGTTCGCTGCCGCCATGCGCGATCGCCACGCCATCCAACGGCCCAACTCATTACTCTCAATAGCCGGAGCGTGGCCGAGATTCCAGTCAACCAGGCGTCGGTAAAGCTCACACGCGCCCTCAATCAATCCCTCATTGCCCTTCGCGCTATCGACACCCCGGTCATCACGCTGGTAATGCCTCAGCCCCGGGTCCAAAAAACCTTGCAGCAACTCCGGATACCGGCTTGCCGGCAGCGGTCGCTGCTTCGGCTCGACTAGCTCAAGGATCTTTGTCGCGGTCTCTGCGGGACCCGTCATCAACTCATCAAACGTTACGAGAACCCGAGGGTAGCCCTGGGTCCAGAACAGAGACTGCAGCGTGTAGTCCACCCAGAGCAGAACCCCTCGTTGCTCGCTGAATCCGTCTCTCTTCTGCAGCGAGGCCGCGACCTCCAGAGGCTGGCGAATCAGCAGCGCGTACACCGCGCGCCATCGGGATTCACTCAGCAGGCCCTGCCACCACGGCAGCAGCCGGCAGAGACGCGGATCCTTGATCGCCCACAGGTCATGGTTTCCGAATTCATGTTTAAGAGCCGCGGCCATGGCCCGGCGAAACGGCTTGAGTCGCGGCTGCCGCCACCATTCGGGCGGAAGGTCCAGAAAGATCATGCCAGCAAGAGCCAACCGCCAACAGCAGATCGTCATTCAGATCGGCCAGCGGAGCATTCTCAAAGTAGCCTTTGTCGTTAATTCCCGCGTGCCCGTCGTAAAGCCTTGATCCCAGCGGCACACCGCATCTCGATAGGATCCCGGTGAGCGCTGATGTCCCACTTCGGTGCATTCCCAAGACGACAATGGCAGTCCCCCGGTCTGAGTGGTGCTGAGACAACATACGCTTCCAGCCTGACAACGCTCATTAGTCGACGTTAATTCGGGTTCCCCGCGCCGATCAAGCGACACACCAAAGCGCGCAAGTCGCCTACATACCAGAACGCAATTGACCAAGTCGCCATTCCAGTGACGCGACCTGATTATAGACGCCGTTGACCATACGCGCGCGCAGTCCGGGACTCGTGACACGCCCGTAGCCCAGTGTATCCAGCAGCTGCCCGGCCACCAACTCCACCTGAGCGGTCTGAAAGCGGGACAGATCGTTTTCCCAGCCTTTCGCGCCCCGGCCGCCAAAAAAGCCCTCCGGCTCGGCGCCGGTGTTCCAGGGCGACGCCGCGTCACCGGTTTTCAGCTGCTCCGGACGACATTGAGCAGCCATCCCTTCGAGATCCAGCCCCTGCTGGGGGAGGCCCAGCCATTGGTAGACTTGGCCAAGCATATCCGCCGGGGAACGCAAGACCGTCTCATAGCTTAACCGCCGACAACGCTCGCCCAGAACAGCCTCGGCTTCAAGTCCTGATGTAACATACCGGCGCCAACGATTAGCATTGGACAGGATACCGGGCTTGGCCCAATGGGAGCCCCAACCGCGGCCGGCACGGCGCAAAGAAGCCACCACACCACGCGGGTCCCGCACCAGATGAATGAAGCGGGCGTCCGGGTAGACATCGACGATGTTCCGCCAATTAAGCACATGGGCGGGGGTCTTCTCCAGGAAGAGTTTACAACCGTCGGTCGGCTGCGCAGCCAGCATTTGTTCGAACAATAACTCGGCCTGATCCCGAACCAGGGCCCGAAAATCTTCGCTGTCCATACAGGCCGACAAACCGATCGCCCGCGGATCACGGAGATGACCGCGCCAGTGCGCGAACATACTTTCTAGATAGCCATCGAATACATGTGTCTCGTTGCAGGTCACGATGGCGGGGTGCTGCGCAATCACTAGCTGCACATAGGTGGTCCCGCTGCGCGGTGCACCCATCAGGAACAACTTCTCCATGCCACCTCCATACCCTGAACGATTAGCCTCGGCAAGCCGTGCATCGAGCCAAACCTTTCCGCGGGCCCCGGCCGCAAAAAAACCACTTTCGGCTCGTTCTGTTTATTCAGACGATTACCGCTTCTCCTCAGGAATAGTTCGCTTTGCGACAAAAAAATAGCAATAAAGCGAACCACCGGGGCGGAACTCTCTGACAATATCCAGACCGACGCGCTTAAAAGCGCGTCGGATACGTCGCTTCGAAAAACCTACCTTTCCAAGTTCCCAATAGTGTTGGCCATCGAATTCGTGTGAGACGCGGTACGGCAATCCACAACAAAATGACATTGGGGGAAATTTGGGTAGGTTTATGAAAGCGGAGACACCGACAAACGGGGCGGGCAACGTGATCACGATATACTTTTTGCTGACACGCGAGAGCTCAGACAAGGCGGCTTCGAAATCGTCGAAGGGAATATGTTCGAGCACCTCTGCCGCGAGCACACAATCGTATTCCATCGCCGGCGCGGGGATTTTGGTGACATCCCCTACCAGGTCAGGCTGAATAGAAGGGTCTATATCAAGTGTCGTAACGTCGATGCGAGATTGTGCCAAAAGCCATGAGGTATGGCCGGAACCCGGACCCACTTCGAGAACCTTTCCCTTGTCCGGTGTGACATTAAGAACCTCGTTGGCTTGATGCCAGTGCGTGAGAATACGCGGCAGGGTCATGTACTCTCTTTGATACCATGTTACGTCTACCTGCGCAGAGCGCATATCTTGTTTGCCCATTGTTTACAATCCCGCGTATCTGCTCGAATGGGAAAAATTGCAGCCTGCATAGAAGTATGAGTTCAGCGTGCAGCGGCCCCTCGACACACTCGCCCGGGTCGGAGTGATGCAGTCACGGCGGCGAGCCAGTTCTTCACGCGCCAAGACATTCGCCTCTGAAACCGGGTGATAGACCGATCCGCGACCCGCTCACAAGTAGTTCCGGCAACCTGAGGCGACGAACCGCAGTGAAGCTTTCACGCGCCGGTTCGTGAACTACGAAGGTCATATCACGATTGGCCAATTTGCTCATCAGGATAATGACTAGACCGCCCAGACGACTTTATATTCAAGCAACCTGTGCACACAACAGGACTCTGGATCGCCGTCGTATTACCCATAATGGAATAGCGGTCACCCACCAATAAAATTAAGAATATCTCTTGCCAAATGGCCATGTTCGGCGGCCCAGGCTTGCGGACAACGAGCCTCACGAATCGCATCTATAACGTTATCAAGATCTGCCGTCCACGAAAATTCAACCTCACGGCTTAAGCGCCTCAAAAACTGATTCTGATGATCACCATCAGCATTCGGATTACAGACCGCCAGAAAGCGCTTTCGTGCAGCAATAAGCGAAAGTACGCTGCCGGTACCGCCATGGGCAACGACCATCGATGCCGCTTCAATTTCTTCCGCCAATGTTGGCTTGAAAGAAAAAAAACCGCAATAAACCGGCTTGTATGCCCCCGGTCCAATCTGGCACACGACCTCGTCTTTTATAAGCCCGGCACCAACGCCCTCGTCGATTTTCTGGATCAGTTCATCGAACGGCATTGTTGTTCCCACTGTGACGAAAATCACAGCACGTTCCCGCGAAACACGGCACCGGAGCTAGAGGCCAATTCCGGCCACTGCACATAACATCGATCCGCGAGCCGAAGTCGCTTTATCACCTTGAGCGTCATGGACGGACTGTCGACCCTAGTTATGCTTTCAATGAACATACCGCGTACACCGCATAATTTCGCAGCCAGCAACAATGGGACCGAAAGAGAAGTCCCGAGGCCGATAACTACGTCGGGACGTGTTTCCCTGACGATACGAATGCAACCCACAACGGCCCGCATCCCTGAGGCAACTTGCCCGACCCTGCTACGTCCAAAGCCGCCAAGGGACGGTACAACGTAGATTGTATCGTCAGACTTGGCCAAACTGAGACTATCCTCGGAAGTCACGAATTCCAAACGGCTTTTATCCCGGAGCTGCTGAGCCAGGCACTGGACCTGATAAAGGTGACCGCCGCCGCCCATCGTCATCAATATGGCGGGTACGCTGGATTCCCCTCGTTCATCTCGGGCCAAGATGCACCTCCCTGATGGTCAGAGTCCCGCATCGAATAGCCATGCTCTCACGGCCGACAGAACAATGCCCATTAGCCCGGGCTGTTACCCTTAACGGGTCCCTTCAAGTTAGCCACGGGCGGTGGCTTTCCCCACTGGTCGTTCTTGTACCATAAGACCTGTATCGAGGCTCGGCCAGTCGCCTTGTCAATTTCATTAACGTTACCATGCAGGATGATGTTGCCACCCTTGACGTTAACCCGGGGGGGATTGATCCCGTTATAATGCATTAGACCAGTCGGCCCATAGTCTTTCGCTGGTTCGTCGCCGCATTCACACCGGTAGCTAATCAATCGATCGCCGCGCATCGTGAGGTGCACCGGCCAATTAGAATGCCCTGCACAAACCCGCTTCGAGCCACCTCCCAAGCGCATGAATTCCGGGTTGTCCGTCTGATCGGACTGCTGCAGCACGCTGTTGATTATCTTCAACCTCCCACCGCAGGGAATCTCTACAAGCCGCGAATTACGTGTATGCTCCGCGAGTATTTGGCTGTCTTCAATAACGGTTTTTCGCGCGCGGGACTTTACAAGGTGGCCTAATCGGTGAGAGCCGTGTATTTTAGAATTCTTGATAATCAACTGATCTGACCAGCCTGCATAGATGACGTGTGACAGATCCGTCTGTTTATGCGGCCCGGTTTCACCGAGATCGCTGTCCTCGATGACGAGACGCCCCCCCTCATTAGCAGTCAGAATTCCCATTTCCTGATTTAGAATAGTCGCATTGCGGAGTGTAACGTTGTAATCTGCGCCCTCGACTCGCAATCCGGCGCAGTTTGTGTGGCACCCGGGCGGACTGGTCACAGTTAATCCATTCAGAACCACGGGCCCTGGAGCATTAACCACCACCTTGCCTTTGCCCTGTATGGGAGCCATAAACCTGGCACCAAGCATATTCACAGTGAGAGGCTTGTTTATATAGATCCCAGTCTTATAGGTCCCACGCGGTATCGTAATTGTAGATCCGGGCTTGGCGGCATCAATAAAATGTTGAGGATTGACAGTGGATACTTGGCGGCCTTTGACATTGCTTGGCATCTTGTAGACTAAAACGCCGGCTGCCGCCGTGCTCACTCCGACAAACACGTCGTCTTTTTTTAGATATATCCACTTGGAAAAAACTTGCGAATTGGAGCTGGGCGGCATCTTTCCGGCCCAGTCCATGAGCGTGTACTTCTTGGTGTCGGGGTTAAACTCGGAAACGTATCGGCCACCGTTCCAAAGTACCAGCTGTCCATTGCGTACCGCCGCCCCCATGCCAAATCCAACGGCCGTATCTGCATAATGACTGTGTTTGCCATCCAACCCAATTCGCAAAATCCCGTGCCTAGGACTCACGAACCACAGGGCGTGACGGCTTTTATCGAGTATCAGATTCCCTTCACCATAGTTGCGGCCCAGGTCGGGGGCCGCGGTCGCAGTCCCGTCCGGGTTCGAGGGGTCAAACATAACGCCCTTGTGAGAATTCGCTCCGTAGAGAAGCCAGCCGTTGGGTAGCTCAACCGAAGTCGGCACGACAGCGACTTTCATATCGTGGCGTTTCCACGATAACGGTTTGATTCGATCCCGTGTCTCGGTTTTCGACGGATTGAATTCCCAAAGTGAACCGGACGAATGAAAACTGCCGCCCCTCATAGCGTATATTCCTGAGACCCAGAAGATGGTTCCGGTCTTGCTAGCAAACTGCACGCCGTCGTATGTATGTGCGGCGGCTGGGCCACAGCTAGGTTTCGGGATGCGTGTGCTCTGCGCACCGTGGTTCCATGAGATGAATCCGTACGGCGGTTTCGTTCCCCGCCTAACCGTCAATGCGAGCGGACATGGATCACGCAGACGCGTCCACTGACCTGTGGCCAGGTTGAATTCGTAGACGCCATCACCCATGTAATCGGAGTGGCCTCCGTTCGCAACGAAGTAAAGCTTTTTATGCTTTAGATCGACAGCCATTCCATTCCAGGCTGTGAAGATTGACGAGGCCCCGGTCCCTCCGCGCAGGCTCTTGAAGTAGGGCAGGCTGGTCGGAGATGCTGCGGACTTGAAAAACTTCGTGCCCAAGGAACACCAACCACCTCCCTGGCGGTTCAGTTTGTTGACACACTCATTGAGTGTTGAGCCGGCAACACTGGCCGGCAAGGAATGTTGCTGTCCTTCTGCGGTTGTTGGTGCCGCCCGGACAACAGTAACGCTTGCAATAAATAAAATGCCGGCACAAAAGAGCTTTGTTCCATTCATATCGTCCCCTTGGCGCACTCAGATATTGGACGGTCAACGCTGGCTTTGACATTCGGGCGAATTGGGGCCGCCCAATGACTTGGCTCCCTTGTCCGCATCCCAGTATCCACCGATTTTGTCGAACTCATGGAAACGTCTCCTCCGAAGCCTCCATCGTCACGCGTTTCGAGACTGTTCAATGATCCCCATAGCGCCGGCCGGGGATTCGACTCTAAAACGCTATAAGGGGATTAACCTCCGCGGCCGCATACCATCCCCGTCCAATCGTCGCAAACACCCCTCTGCGCTTAACAAAACAAGCGCGCGAAGTATAATCGCATGGCTGTCACAGTGCGGAATCAAATAACCTCACGCGTCCTTTATTGCATATATTTACGCGGGCGTCGACTGTAATCGCAACCGCTGCGTCCGGAAGTGGCTCTGGTCATGGAGAAGACGCAAAAGAGATTGAGCACCGAAAGCAACCACACGTCGTCCTGCTTGGCTCAGGCTTATGCACCTTAGCGGCTGCATGAACCCACAATACAATCTCGCGATTCGCAAGACTGAATAATCCTAAGTTTTCTCGCGCAACCAGCTTAGCGTAATCGCGGTTACGCGATCTCGCCAGTCGCTCCGCGCAAACGTGTGGTTCGCATCGCGCACCGTTTCCACCCTGGTGCCGGGTCGTTTGAGCCATTTTCGGCGACCTCGCGTCGCTGCTATCCAATCGCGGAACTCGTCGGCGGTCAAATCGTTGCCGCTAAGAATGAGCAACACTCGGCCCCGAAACGCTTCCCAACCTTGCGCCATTCTGTCGATGAAATTCACTCGGGCCTCCTCGGCCGGTGCCGACGCGCTCGCACGCGAGACCAGCGCCTTGATGTCCCGGAGACTCTCCTGCCACCGCCAACGGCCACCGAATGCGGCCAGCCAAAACTCCCGGCTCGCCAAGCGCCGGATATAATAGTACCGCAAATAAGCCCGCGCCTCGCCCCGTTCGGATCGCGCCCATGGATTGAGCAGCACGAGCCCCGAGACGCGCGCATCCCGGCCCGCATACATCAGCGCGGCCGACGCGCCGTCGCACAACCCCCACAGCACCACTTGGCACACCTGGGGTTGCTCCCGGCACAACACATCGACGGCAGCCCGGATGTCATCATCGACGTCCTCGAACGAGCCCACTTCGCCGTCGCTGTCTCCCATGCCGTAGTAATCGAAACGAAGAACGGGAAAACCCGCCGCGGTCAGGGTGCGCGCCAACAGGACGAAATGTCGGTGGCTGCCGGCACGGTACTGAGGGCCGCCGACTATGATCACCACGCCTTTGTCGGTGCTTGGCGCCTCCGGGTGGTGCAACACGCCGACCAACATGCCCTGCGCACCGCGGAATACGAGGCCGGTTTCCATTCAGATCACGCCTTCCATGTGCCGAACGGCTTCCACGGTAGAACCAAAAAGCGCCGGGGCGAGCGTGATTTCGGGCGTTTGCCAAAACGGATCACCTTCGATTTTCCGGACGGTAACCTGCACACCGTGATCGACCCAACGATCCCGTAGCGATCTCATGACAGGGCTCAGCTCGACGCCGCCTTTTGCACTGATTTCCATGAGCGTGACGGGTGGCTGTGCTGGGCTCGACATTTCGCCCGACAATTTCATCGCCTGAATATCGGCATAAAGCCGAGGAGACAATTCATAGCCACCCACGTCGACGGAGCGCCCTTGGCAGAGCTCTTCCTGCAAACCCTTCACCGTGATTGACTGGCCACCGGTGGCCAAGTCGGCCGCCAGGCGCAAGCGCAAGAATTGCGTCATGAATGCGCTACCCGTCTGCACCGGCTGCCATAATACGAAGCCGCCGATCCGTGTGCTGGCGGTGGCCACCGCCAATCGGCTGGCCAACAAGGCGCCGAAGCGAACCGCCACAATCACGACGCAAGTGCAGCCTTCGTCGCTAAGCGCTGACAAGCCAGTCGATAAATCTCGCAGCCAAGTCTCCACGCTCGCTTCGGCGAACTCGCCGGCGCTGTCCCCTGTACCAAACAGATCGAGTATTAAAGTGCGAAATCCCGCTTCGGCCAGCGCCCTGGCTTGCAAAGAAAGCATGTGCCGGCTCCGGTTCATCTCTTCTGCGAAGGGAGGGACCAAGAGCACGCCTGTGCTGCCGCGGTTCTCTTGCGGCAGGACCCACAGCCCAAACAGTAGGCCGCGGGATCCCGACAGAAATGACGCGCGTAACCGATAGGGGCTTTCCGTCATTAGCCGCCGCCGTTGACTTTATCCTCGACGAAAGCCGTTAGGCTGCCGAGATTCCGGAAGATATCCGCACTCAGCTCATCGTCGTCAATCACAACCCCGTAATGCTCTTCGATGGCGGTGATCACATTGACCACGGCCAAAGAATCCAGCTCGGGCAGATTCCCCAAAAGCGGCGTTTTAGGCTGTAATTGCCGAGCGCGGGCGCCCAACTGTAGTGACTCGCCCAAGATGGTACGGACTTCTTCTAACATGTAAACATCGCTCCTGAAGTTCCCCTATCTCGATTTACCATCTGCATTAGATACTGTCGATGACTCCTACCACTCTCCTACGGCTTGCAACTGCTTGCGCAAACCGGGCAGAGGATAACCCTCGGAATATGCCCGCTTGGCCTGCTCGCGTGCCTTCGCGTAATCCTTCATTTTCAAATACAGCAAACCCATGTCGTAGTGTAACTCCGCAGCCCGCTTAGGATTGATCAGCTTTTCAGCTTGTTTGTAACGCTTCAACGCGGCCTTATGATCCCCCTTACGCTGTAAATAAATGCCATATAGCATTCTAACCACACCGTCCTTGGGAGCGAAACGAATAGCACGCTTAAAATAGCATTCTGCGCGAACATAGTGCACAGAGTTATAAGTTCCGCCCAGCGGATACCCATGTGCAAGTTGATACTTCGCCATATCGTAAAGTGCCAGAGGCTGATTAGGAAAAGCTCGCAATGTATAGTCCAAGTCCTGGGGAATACTAGCTGTATGTCCGTGCTGCAAACGTTGCACGCTCGGGGTGAAGTGGTATTCCTCCACGATTTTCCAATGGGCCCTACCCCGCGCCGTATTATAATTAAAAGGCCCGTAGCCGAGATGCAGGTTAAGACAGTTCGGGTCTTCACTACTCACTTTGGACTGCGCCGCTGCGGCTATGTGCGAAACAGTCAACGCAGCGCCAACCCCTAAACTCACTATCAAGATTATCAAGGGCTTCATAGCATCAAACTGCACCAAACTGTTCTTACTGGTAATTGTATTGCACAGGTTCTTCAGTCTCATTTGGATCAAAATCGCATTATAAGGTTCACAACCGTGGTCCATTATGGTGATTGTCGAGTCGCTCTCCGTTCCCTTGAATGGAACGCACCCGCGGGCCGATCCGCTTTGGACCAACGCACACCGTCGGCGGGCACGAGGGGGCAAACGATATGCCAAAATAAGGTGTCAACGTTCCTAACATCCACTGAACTTTCCCGATGCGCAAAAAGTACAGCGTTGCCACACGCTCGGCGCCGAGACGGGTGTGTGCGGCCAGCGATCCGGCATTAAAGGCCGAGATTCGACTGTAGCTCACTATCACGCCGTGCGCGTATAAACTTTCCATAGCCGCGGTCCACAGCAGCTTGAATGCCCTGCCTAACCGGTAGCGCTCCACAACAAAAGCGTCATAATCCCACGACGCTCGACCCTCCGGTTGCGGCACAAACCGACAGCGCACCTCGTCCTCATGATACGGTCCCAGATTAAACCAAATATAGCCGACGAATACGTCGTTGCGGTAGGCGGCGAGACATTGGCCACCCTGACGGAAGCGCTCTCGAATAACGGCTGCGGGTCGAGGATAATCCTCATACCGCGCGTTACTCTCGGTCACGGTCCACACCTCAAAGGCGCTGCCTTTCCGAAGCGCCGGAGGTTCCACCGGTTGGGCGACGATCCAATACTTGTGCAACCGCACGCGGCCGGCACTGGCGCGTGCCAAGGCCCTATCCACAAAATACGGCACCGCAGCCCACCCGAATAGGCGGAAATCTTGCGCAACGTTTGCGCACAGGCATGTGAGGCGATCTCTCAGGGTCATGCTTCCGCCATTTGCCGCGTGCGCGCGACTAGTTCCAACGTAACAACACGTCCAAAATGAGCGTCCTCAACGAAACCCGGCGTCTGGCTCTGCTGCAGAAATTCCTGGAGTGCCCCTGCCCGGTAGAGCTCTTGGGTCCACGGCCGAGACCACCAGTCGCGGAATGGGGGATAGCTCCAAAGCAGCGCTGTTGCGCTCACCCCGGATAGCTGCGCGCGACTCGATCTGCGGGGCAACATGCGGCTGGCCTTGCGCCAGACGCGGTTACCCCATTGTTCCGGCAACCGGTGGAAACGGTGGGCCGTGTCCCATGTGATGGGCGACGCCGGCACGCCCGAGGCCATGGGCAGGGCGGCCAGTTCCGGGTCAAAGCGATGTATCAGGCGCCGCGGCATACGATTGGCCAAGCGCTCCCTCACGGTGGCACTTAGCGCCACCTGCAACGGGCCTTTCATAAGGAACGGCGAGAAACAGGGCCACAGACGGTTGGTTGCGCTTGCTATCCGCCCTTGCCAGCGCTGCATGCGCACAGCCAGATAAATGTTGTCCATACGTGCCGTGTTCAAACAGTTGTCTAACCCGTTATCAGCCTCGGCAAGTGAGGCGGCGACGTGGCGATCCAGCGGCCGGTTAAAATCTTCCGTGAGCATCCGCTCGGCCCAATCATCCGTGGCAAACCGCGCTGCAGCTACACGCTGAGCATCGAAATGGCCATGCCACCCGATGAAGGGTAGCAGAAGCTCCCACCAGTAGCCTCTGCAGACCTCGCCGCCGGAACCGTTAACCGATGCATCAAAGTGCGTAGCCAAGCGAGAATGGATGTTCAGTATCGAAGCATACTCCAAAACGTCGTACTCGCCATCGACGAGTGCGACCGCGTCCTGTGCAAGTTCCCACCACGTCGCGGCGTCGTCCGGACGAGGCGGGACTTCCCTGTGCGTCAAACAGAAATGGTCGGCAATGCCACGCGCGGCAATCACGTCGCCGCTCGCTCGATCACCGCTGACGACCGTCTCGAATCGATCCACCGGGTAGTCACGCAACGCTGCGCCTAGCAGTGCCCGGGAATCGAACCCGCCAGTCAAATCCATGGCCGGTCGGGGATAAGCCTCAAAAATACTGCGTACGGAGGTTCGCAACGCCTCGGCCAGCGCCTCGACGCTGTCCCCGTCGCCACGACGACCACCTTCGTAGGCCCAATCGCGAAGGTGCCAGTAGGTCGTTTGAGTTCCTCGATCCGAATCTTGCGGTGACTGAGTACTAATTGTCGCCGCGGGCAACTTATGCACGCTTCGGAACAGAGAATGGCGCCCCAGCACGTAACCCAACGCTAAAAACTCGTGGATAGCAGCCGGCTCCCAAGTTGCCCCCGTCAGCGCCGCCAGTATTAGCGATGACGTTGACACCAGCCGAGCTGACCCTAAGCGCGCTTCATAGAGGTGAAGCCGCCCTAGCCGGTCGGTGACGACTGTGACGGCGTCTGCGGCTGCCACGACGAAGCCGAAGAAGCCGTCGTAGCACTCCATGACGCCTGTTAGCGCTTCCACTCCGGTCGCAGCCGCCGTAATCAACGGGGTCAATCCCCTTTGTGCGGCGCCATCGAAGAACCAGGCACCGACCCCGGCGGCGAGACCATTTGCCTCCTCGCAAACGCGCGCGCCGCCCGCTCGGGCGGTAGAGTCGAAGACGACTAGCACCACGCAGTCGCGCTCCACGACCTTCAGGGGCTTAACGTGCGCGATGGTTGCGAACAAACGCTCCGCTTCGCGCAGCAGACGCTTACGCTCATCGCGGTCGGGGCCTGAGACGAGGAATAACTGACTCATACAGGATTTTTGCTGCTGCGGCGCGGGTCGACCAGTGTAAACTAACGGTTGCACGTTATCATACATTGTGGCGTGGCATTTAAACGCCAACCACGTCACGCAGGTGTTCGACTTAGAGGCAGAATATTGCACTGGGGGCGCCCCGCCCTCACGCCGCCTCTCATACAGGTAAGAGACACTAAATATATGGAAGAAATGTACGGACGATCCGATGTTCCACACGGCCAAGGCGGACTCAAAGGACCCGTCCAGTTGAAGCTTCGCGCGCACGGCCGGGGAATGCATCAACGCTTTGCGCGCGCGAATGGGCTCATGGCCGCGTATTGTGGCCATCCACGCTGGTCGGATAAAGCCTGGGCGCGAACGGCGGAGGAACACGGGTTGGCAAAATCTCTGATCCACGCTTTCCGCGCGCGCGGCGCAAGCCTTCTTGACTCGCTCCAGGGCGATTTTTGCATAGCGGTGATCAATCAGCATGAGCCGGCCGGCCTGATCGCCATAGACCGAATGGGGATACACGGCCTTTACTACTCCATCCTTGGGCATGAGCTGCACTTTGGCAGCCGGCTAGCAAGGCTTTTTTCGTCCAGGGAGGTGCCGCAGGACGTAGACCCGCAAGCGCTGTTTAACTACGTCTACTTCCACGTCATTCCGAGCCCCAGAACGATCTATAGCGATATCCACAAACTTGAGCCCGCGCAGTGCTTGGTTTGGGATCATTGCGAACCTCGGCTTAAGAGCTACTGGACACCTTCCTTCGCGCCGCCATCCGGGAGGGGCAATACAGACCACCTGGCCTTGGACGTGCGCGACAGCATCGAGCAGGCTGTGCGTCGGTGTGACAAGGGGGAGCACGCCGGTGCATTTCTCAGCGGCGGCTTGGACAGCTCCACGGTATCAGGCATGCTGAGGCGCGTCAGAGGAGCAGCGGTACCCACATTCTCTATCGGCTTTCAGGAAACCGGTTACGACGAGCTACCATACGCGCGCATCGCCGCCCGTCACTTCGGTCTCACGGCCCACGAACATTACGTTTCCGTCGCCGACATCGAGCACGCGGTGCCGCTGATGGCGAGCTTTTTTGATGAGCCGTTCGGCAACTCGTCAGCCATCCCCGCCTACATTTGCGCGCGCTTTGCCCGAGAACAAGGTACCAGGGTGCTACTCGCCGGGGACGGCGGTGATGAACTGTTCGCCGGCAACGAACGCTACGCCAGACAAAAGCTCTTCGAGCTGTACGCCTATGCGCCCCCATGGTTTCGTACCCGGATACTGGAACCCTGGCTCGGAAATGGCCGGCCGCCCCAAACGCTCTGGCCGCTGCGCAAGCTCCAGCGCTACATCGAGCAGGCCGCCACCGCGCTACCGGCACGCTTGGAGGCCCACAATCTGATGCATGCCCTGTCGATCGACAAGGTGTTCGATCACGGCCTGTTGGACGAGATTGACGTAACTGAACCTTTACGGGAGCTCGATCGGCGTTATCACAGTGTGCAGGCAAACAACGCACTTGACCGCATGCTGTTTCTCGACTGGAAAATCACCCTGGCCGATAACGACCTCCGCAAAGTCAACGCCGCTTGCGCCGTCGCCGGAGTTGACGTGCGCTACCCCATGCTGGACGAAGAAGTGGTTGACGTATCAACCCGCATCCCGGCGGCGGAGAAACTCAAGCGATTCAAGCTCCGGGCTTTCTATAAATCGGCTTTCCAGGACTTCCTGCCACGCGAAATCATCGGGAAACCAAAACATGGTTTCGGGCTGCCGTTTGGCCAGTGGTTAACGGCCTCGCCAAGGCTCCGTGAGCTCATTGACGATACCCTCACTGACTTAAAAAAGCGCGGCCTGTTCGCGGCGACCTTTATCGAGGAGGTCCGGCAGAGCCATCGCGACCGACACGCGGCGTACTTCGGCACCCAACTGTGGGTGCTGTTCATGCTGGAGCAGTGGTGGCAGCATCGCAGCGAGTCCGAAACTACTGAAGCGTCCTTAGACGGAGGCAACCTCACCCGGGCCGGACAGATAGGTACGCCATAAACGTAGAGTGAAGCGCCCCGGAGTGCGGTCCCACGGCCAGATTCGGGGCAATTGGAAGGGGTCCGTGCCTGAATCCGCATAGCCCCATGACACGTTCACGGCCGCTTTAAACCCGGCGGCCCGTACCGCAGCCACATGGCGCAATGCATAGTCCCGATCCGGATTTCCGTTGGGGTATGCGAATAAGTCAACGGGCTCGTCAAGCAACGACTCCAAATAAGATTTGCTATCCGCGAGTTCTCGTCCCACCACCGCATCCGGCGCTTGTGTGAGGATGGGATGAGTCATCGTGTGGGCACCAATGGTGTGGCCCGCATCGCGCAATGCCTTCACCTGGCTTTGGCTCATCATCAGGGCTCGTGGTGGCCGGGTACCGGTAACCGATTGTAGCGCTTCGACTTTCTCGGCCCGCTCCGACACCGGACGATACTTCAGCTGCCCGAGGATAGCAGCTACGGCCTGCTGCTTATCGCGCCAGGTTTGCGTTCGGTATCTCCCCAACCGCAGATCGTCCAATTCGAGAGTATCACCCGCGCGCCGCACGGTCTCGATGACGCCGTCATTCCACATATAGCTTCCGTCCAAAAAACCGGGTGCCACGAATATTGTGGCGGGGACGCCATGAAGCCGCAGAATCGGTAAGGCGACATCGTGATTATCCGCATAGCCATCGTCGAACGTCACGCAGACGCTACGCGGCGCCAAAGTGCCTAGTTCAAGCCCCTCGACGGCCTTAGGCAAGCTTACCGGACGGAACGAGCTCGCAAGCTGTGCCATGTGCATATCGAAAGTCTGCGCATCTGGAAGACTCGGCAACAGCGGGTCAGGCCGGGGCAAGACCCGGTGATACATAAGTATAATCAGGCGCGGTCGAGCCTTTGCGCCAGAAAGCCGCCTGCCCACCGCCCGTAAGATGGCTGTCTTAATCACGATCTAGCCGCTGCCCCGCCGGGTCCGTGCTTCCCCGGATCGCCACGCACCGTTTGCGTTGTAAGTCGCGGCACCCGACGGTTCACCGACAGCGGCCAAACGTGAATCAGCATGCACTGAGGACTGTCTAGCGCTGAACTCGCCTATGGCGGGCCGCGTCCGCCCGACCTGCCATCGCGGCCGCCACGTAAATCGTTCTGATCTGACCTGCGCCGGCGAGACTTCAGCGGAGAGCTCGCGGATGACTATCTGCTGAAGTAGCACCACACACGCCATCAGCTGATAGGGCAGATCATAGTAAGACAGGCTCAGAAACGCGGCCGAAGCAGCAAAGCCTGTGAACCCCACTTGAAGCATCGCGGCCAGATCGCGGGCCCATAGCAAGTCGTCTCTTCCTTTGGCATTGCGTAGGATCCACCGACAGTTGCGAAACGTCAAAAAGCCCAGCAGCAAATAGAGACCCAGTCCTATAAAGCCGCTATCGCCCAGGATTTGAAAGAAAATACTGTGGAATGCGTGCACGTTATTAGGTTCCGGCGCATAACGCTCAAAAGTTTGCTTCGAGACCGATTCAAAGCCCCCGCCCGTCAAACGATGCTCGGCCATATTGATGGCCATGTGCCACGCGTTAATCCGCCCTTGGGCCGAAGCATCATGCTGATAATCACTCGTGCTGTACATGCGGGTGACCCATTGGCTGGGCATGAACGCAACCGCTCCGGCCGCGACCGCGATAAGCGGCAATGTCATCAAGACCTTGCGACGGCTGCGCCACCAGAACACCCCGACCATCGCAGCGGCACCCAGAAAATCACCGCGCGAGTAAGTGCCCAGCACGGTAAACGCGCTCAATACCATCGCGCCAGTCAGCCCCCACCACATCCAACGACGCGAGTCGTGAAGTTGCAGATAGCGCATGAGCGGCATGACCAACAAAACGGCCGCCCCCAGCTCGTTGTTATCGCCGATCCAACTCCCGGGCGGGCCCCATACGTGGTAGTGCCCGCCGGTCAGAATGGTGAATATGCCCCCCTTGATGCCATAGAACCCGACCGAGATTACTGCCACCCAGATTACCCAGTCGAGGTGGCGCCGTTCGTGAATTAGCAAGAATGTCACCAGCACCATGAGCTGGATTTTCATGACCTCTTCCCATTTCACAAACGCAGCATGTGGGTATATAGCAAACATCATGCTGATGGTCAGCCAAACTAAAAATACCACCCAAACTCTTGTCGTAGCAGTCCACGGAAACCATTTTCTGCGCTTACTGATGACCAGCGATATGAGCGCTGCCAGAGCTGTGATAAAAACGAATGGGACATTGTGCGCGAAACCCCAGGCCAGGCGGTAGGGGGTCATGTAGCTCAGCCACGCCCACATGAGTAAACCTAGGATTGGCTCGACGAAAATAAACGGCAAGCTACCGAAAACTACAAGCGTAATTAGTAAGCCGCGCATGTCACAAAAAAAGCAGTTATCTTATGTGCTCGCTCCGTACGGTTATAGGGTATAGACGCGCTCTTCCATGTTATTGGCTCTATCACGCGCCACTCCCCGCCGTGGCTACGTCTAATTGCATGATATCTTGAAACAGTTCCAACTGCGCGCGGGACGTCGCATACCAATCGAATCTCTCCGCGTACTCTCGGATAGCGCGACGATCAATATGGCATGCTGCTAGCGTCCGCACAGCGTCTAATAACGCTTCCGGCGTGCGATCGGTTACCAACTGGCCCGTCTCAGGTTCCTTCACCACCTCGGCTATACCGCCAACCGCTGTTGCTATCACGGGCGTCCCGCATGCAAGCGCCTCTAAGACGACGCTCGGCATGCCTTCGCGACGAGAGGCCAAAACTAACGCGAACGCATCAGCATAATATTTTGCGAGCTGATCATGGCTCACAGCTCCGGCAAGCTTGACACGCGCGGCGAGTCCGAGTGCATTGATCCGTTTGCGCAAGGCTACCTCTTCGGGTCCGGTACCCACGATCAGCAAAGAGTATTCAGGCAACTTCGCTATCGCTTCTAACGCGATATGGTGACCCTTTGCTTCAACAAGGTGTCCCACGGACATAATCACACGACCAGAAAGCCCAAAGTTCTGTTTTACAATACCTGTGTAGCCGGGACGGAATCGTCTTATGTCCACGCCGTTACGCAAGACCGAAAGCTGTGATTCGGCGACGCCCAATTCCGTCAACCGCTCCGCCAAAGACCGCGACACCGTGACCGTTCGATCGGCATTGCGAGCAGCTGTCAGAATAGCCCGCTTCGGCCAACGATACTGCGTAAGCACGTTGACGTCAGAGCCATGGGCCGTAACAGCAATGCGCGCCCCCAACCGCTTGGCTATCCATACAGCGGCGACACCATCAGGGTACAAATAATGCGCCTCGACGACTTCGAATGGGTACTCCCCGCGCAACTGACGCACGACTGGCCATACCGCCGCCGCCAATAAAAAAGGGGCAGCGCTCATGCCGATCTTGGGTATGACAGGATACCGCGGATGCCAGACGTCAATGCCGTGGCGGCGCTCAAAACGGGGCACTTGAGCAAACGCTGCGTACCGGCCAAAGCGTGGGCTACTGGACGGGAACCAGGGTACCGGGGCCAGCACCCGTGCTTGCACCTTACCCGTCGCCACCAGATGGCGCAGCCGCTCTTCCACGAAGATGCCGTGGTAAGGCTGGGCGGTGTTAGGGTAGAGTGTGGTAAAGACAAGCAGCCGAATCATGCTACCTTCCTTGGCCCCACAAGCCATCCACACGCGCGGATGTCACCGGTCATGCGACGATCGCCTCAGATTCGCTCTCGCCCGCTAGGACGCGGCGCGAGAACCCGTCGAACATGAGCAGCGCCCACAACAAGGCCGAGTGGTCGCAGACGCCGCTGCGGTGAACTTCCAACACCCGCAGCAGCGACGAGCGATCGAAACAGCCCGTCGCGGGCAACCGCTCGGCCAGGGCTTGCCGAGTGCGCTCGTACAACGGGCCGCGCAGCCATTGCGCCAACGGTACGGCAAAGCCCATCTTGGGCCGGTACATCACCTCGCGGGGCACGTAAGGCTCCAGTGCCTTCTTAAAGACATATTTGCCCTCGCGGCCGCGCAGCTTGAGTTCGGGCGAGATCCTTGCCACCCACCCCACGAACTCGTGGTCCAGCAGCGGCACGCGCACCTCGAGCCCATAAGCCATACTGGCCCGGTCCACTTTGGTCAGAATGTCGCCGGGCAAATAGGTCTTGAAATCGAGATACTGCACCAGCGACAGCGCATCGGACACATTCGCTGCCTCAGCATGGCGCCGGAAAACCTCCAGGCTACGATAGCCGCCCAGCTCGGCCTCAAACTGTGACGAGAACAACGCCCGGCGCCGCGCACGCGTGGTAATGGCCACGGACTCCAGGTAACCCTCCACGCTGTCGAGCGCCAGCGCCTGCAGCGTTGATTTGGCACGCAGTACCCGCGGCGCCCAATCCATCTTGGGATAAGCGTAGCCCAACGAGCCGAACAGCGGTCGACGCAAACCGGGCGGCACCCAGCGGCGCACTTGCGCTTCCATGGCACTCCAGCGGTGGCGCCGATAACCGGCAAAGCCTTCGTCGCCGCCGTCGCCCGACAGCGCCACCGTGACGTGCGTGCGCGCCAGGCGGCACACCTGATGGGTGGGCATCGCCGAGCTATCCGCGAAGGGCTCGTCGTAGCTGTGGCACAGGCGATCCAGATCGTCGGCGGCCTGGGCATTGACGGCATCCACGAAATGCCGGGTGTGGTAGCGCTCGGCGACCTGTTGAGCGAAACGCGTTTCGTCGAAACGCGCCTCGTCAAAGGCGATCGAGCAGGTCGTGATGGGGTCGCCGGCGCCATCGGCCATCATCGCCACCACGGCGCTGGAGTCCACACCGCCGGAGAGAAACGCCCCGAGCGGCACATCCGAGACCATTTGCTGGCGAACGCAGCCTCGAAGCCGCTCGATGAGCTCGTCCTGCACGGCCCCTTCGTCGCTCAGCTCGGCGGCAAAAGCCACATCCCAGTATTGACGCAAACGCGGCTCGCGCGCACCGCGGCGCAGTGTCAACGCATGGCCCGGGGCCAGCTTGTGCACCCCTTCGAGGATCGTTGCCGGATCGGGCACGTAGCCGAACGTGAAATAATCCTCCACGGCCGGGGCGTGCAGGCGCCGCGGCAACGCCGGGTGGAGCAGCAAGGCCTTGAGCTCCGAGCCGAAAATCAAGTGCCCGGTGGAAAGAGAGGCATAGTAGAGCGGCTTGACGCCGAGCCGATCCCGGGCCATGAACAGCGTCTGGCGAGAACGATCCCACAGGGCGAAGGCGAACATGCCGTTGAAGCGCTCGACGCATCCTTCCCCCCACGCGCGCCAGCCGTGGAGAATGACTTCCGTGTCGGAACGCGTGGCAAATTGCGCGCCCTGCGCTTCCAATTCGCGGCGCAGCTCGCGAAAGTTATAGATTTCGCCGTTGAAGGTCACGACGACCTGGCCGTCAGCGCTCGCCATCGGCTGCTGGCCAGCCTCCAGATCGATGATGGACAGGCGCCGGTGCCCCAACCCCAAACCGGGCTCGACGTGCACGCCGCGCCCGTCGGGACCTCTGTGCGCCAGGGAATCCGTCATACGCGCGAGCAAAGCCCGATCGACGCGGCGCGCCTCGCGGATATCGAAAATCCCTGCAATTCCACACATCGCTGACTAGCCCTTACCCGGATGCACGCGCCGGCCCGGTGCCGGCCATCAACTCATCATAGACGCTTAAATAGCCCGCCACCATGGCCTCCAGACTGAACCGCTGCTCGGCCCGGCACCGACCTGCGTGCCCGTGTTGGACGATCAAGTCGGGTTCATCCACATACACTTGCATCGCGCCCGCGAGAGCCTCCGCAGTGCGTGGTGCCACGAGCACGCCTGTCTTGCCGTGCACTACGAGCTCTGTATTACCGCCCACTCGAGTCGCGACCACAGGCAGACCACTGGCCATCGCTTCCAGAATTGTGTTGGAAATACCCTCACTAAGCGAAGGTAGGACAAATACGTCCATCCCGCGAAGCCATTCGGCGATATCGTCCTGCCTACCGGGCAATATTACCAAGCCGTGAAGCCCCAAGGCTTCGATCCGCGTGCGCAGAGCCGACATCAAAGGTCCGTCACCCACCATAAGCAAGGACAGGTTGGCATTCGGCCGCCGTTGTACCAGCAGGGCAAACGCCTCGAGCAAGGCGAGCGGCGCCTTGACGTCGGCCATGCGGCCCACCCAGCCGAACAGCAATCCCTTCTGCGAAGCGCCTTCTCCGGCAGGCGCCCCGGACCAGTGCGGACTGAAGCGTTGCACATCGACGCCGTTGCATACGTGCGAGACTTGGGGCGGCCGCACGCCGATGCGATGAATCAGCCACCGCTCCAGGTCGGACGAGACGGTGATATAGCGGCTGATCACCGGCCGGCAGCCTTTGCGCAACAGTCGGTATTTGAGCCTCTCTCCATATGAATCGAGCATGTCCCAACCGTGCTCGCCCTGTACCACCGGTATATGCCCTGCCAACCAGGCCACCCAGGCGAAGTCGATCGTCCCCAGATTACGCAGGTGTAGGATATCGGGCTTGAGACGGCGCAGGTGGCGCCAAACGCGCGCATACACAGCGATATCCTTACCATCGCGCTTGCCGAGGTCGATGAGCTCCACGCCCGGCGCCTGGATGCGCTTGCTAAATGCGTCATAGCCTTTAAGGCACAAGATCGCGTGACGGTAACGCGCCGGTGGCATATGGTTAATCAGGTTGATGAGGCCGTTCTCCAACCCGCCAACGCTAAGGCGGAAGATGACATGCGCGACAAGCGGTGCTACCTGTCCACCAGGACGCTCTTGGGCGATCGCACTCTGGGCGCGCGACACTTGCTGATCTCGTTTGGCAGGGTGGCACCGGCTACTCACGAGGCGCATCCAGCGCTTGCCTTAGTCTCTGACAGGCAAGTGACGAGGTTCGCATAATTATCTCGCAAGAATGAATGCAGGGTTTTCTGTGCCGCCGCCAGCCCGCCGTTCACAGGCGTGGAAACACTGACCCACTGGGCCCACCCGTTACCTCCGCGCAGTATGCGGAGTGCTTCATGTAACTTTTCCACCACACGATTCGCCGTTGAATGACCGGCCACCCGGTACCATGACCAGACCAAGCGCTGGCCGCGCCGGGTTTGCACGATCGACTGGCGGACGCGCAGCGTGGGGTGGGCCGAGTCTAGGTTCGCAACCCGGTACTCATCGGCATCGATCAACTGATGCGGATTATCCGTCACACGGTTGAGCGAGCTGACGACACCCTTGCCTTCATGGGGATACGCATAGGCTTCGACAAACACCGCGACACGCCGCCCGGCCTGGCGATACCCACCGGCAAATTGTTTGTGCTGGCCCGCGAAGTGGGGGTGCCAGACACCTTGCACGCTGGCCGGCCCTTGCCAGGCATTACCGCCGGTGAACAACGCCCCTGCCGCTACCTGCGGCGCCTGCATCCCCCAGGCCGTCACGCCCGCCCATGCCAGCGGACCCAGCGCCACGATGATCACACCCACCACTGCCGCGATGGCCACCGGCCCGAATGTGTGCGAACCCGGTGAGCGGCGACCTGGGGTTTCCTGAGCCGCGTGTTGGGCCGCCTCCGTATCCTCACGGAATAAGGAGCCCAACCAGAACATGAGGAACAGCACGACGGAGAAGAAGATAAATCCGTAGATGATATGATCGAAACCAGTCGCGATGCGCATGTCGCTCAGATAGGCGAGCAGGATGATGCCGTAGGCGCGGATGCCGTTGGCCACGACCGGAACCACGAACGCCAAAGCCATAAAAAGCGCGCGCCGCCACCGGGATCGATAGAACAGGTACGCGAACAACGTACCTAACGCCAGGCAGGCGATGAGATAGCGAATGCCGCTACAGGCGTTGGCAACCAGGAAATCGCCGGTCGGCACGGAGATGCGAAACCCGTCCTGAAAGACGGGGATCCCGCTCCATTGCAGTCCGTGCACGGCAAAAAACGCGGTGACGTGCATCAACGGCGGCACCAGAAACCATCCCACGGGCACGGCAAAGAACAGGTACAGAAGCGGGAACCGCAGGATCTTAAACGCCGCCGTGCCCAGCACCGCCGTCACCAGCATCGGGATCATGGCAACCATAGCCGCTTCCTGCACGACGCTGACGTCCGTTGCTCGCCCGAGCCACCAGGCAGCGACCGGGACCGCGAGCGCGCAGGCGGCCCACCGGTTGGGTTGGAGGGGCGTTTGCAGCAGCAGGCGTCGCCGGCGCCAGATTAACCAGGCGCTGATCGGCACGATCACCAAGCCGTGGCGAAAGGTGACCGAGTCAAGCCAGACCTGTGCCATGTGCCACACGGTCTGCCAATAAATGGCTCCCAACAACAGCACGGCCGCCAAGCCCACCAGGGCTTGTGCGTGAGCAGTTCGCGACCGCGTTGCCAATGTCACACTGTCAGTGACCACGGCAACCCCTGCTTAGTCTGCATTCGTGGCATAGCGGCATCTGGCGTATTGGAAAAGAGCGGCTGGCTCTCGTGAATGCAAACTCGTCGCGGTCACCGGCTTGTCCCGGCTGCGAAAGCCGCACACCGCCCGCACTGGCAAACATGGACGCCACGGTGACTAGAATGTCTTGCGGAACTGGGCGTAGACCATATTCATCGTGTAGCTGTCAGCTTCGGTATCGGCGTTGCGCCGTTCGTAGCGGTAGCCGAGCTCGGCGTGTGCCGTCGTGCCAATGGCATAGGTCAGTGCGATCTGCGGCGAGAGAAGAGTGTAGCTCCGCCCTTGCTCATAGGTGTTCTTTTCCCAGGTGAATGACGGTGTCACGGCGGTGCGCGCGCCCGCCCTCCAGTTACCGGACAGCGTCGCCCCCGTCACCTGCTCGTTGCCGACTAAGCGGGTCAGGTAGTCCCGGCGCTCGTCGTAGCCGGTCAGCGACAGACTGGTTCGTGAATAATGGTAACTGATCGACCCCGCGAAGCGCTTGGAGACGTATAGGTCGAACGAATTCAGCGCCGGCAAAGGCACATTGGGCAGGCTCTGAGGCGTAAGCGACTGTAGGGCAAGCGCCTGCAGATTCTGGTTCACGACAGACACTGTCTCCTTATACGACAGATTAGTCGTCACGCGGGCGGCCTGGTGCTGCCAGGAAACGTCGTACGTGGGGCCGAAGAAGCGATGGCCGTATTTGAACTGAAAGACATTAAACGGCGTTGACCAACGGAACCCCGCCGCCCAATAGGTGCCCTGAAATACCTGGGAGTAAACTCGACTCTGCTCGTTACGCTCCCAACCGCCGTCGCCCAACAAGGTTAGGTTATGGAAAATTTGATATCCGAGCTCGCCCTGGGCCTGGCGCTGCACTGTCTGGCGTCCGTCGGAAATCCAGTCGTGATAATCGCGATAACTGCCGCTCCACGACCAGGGGCCGTTGCCGGACGGGCTGGTTAGCGAAGCCTCATAGGTGTTGTCGTGGCTATTGCGGAGCCCGCCCGAGCCATATTCGATGTTGCCGAACGTATAACTCAACTTGGCTCTGCCCACCGGCCCCAAGCTCTGCAGCCAGTAGGGATTGACCTGTGATATCCACGCATTGGTGTTGTTGCCTGTGGTGAATATATTACTGGTTGACGCCGGTGCCGACGGGTTGATGATCGCCTGGGTATACGCGGTGTTCGCCGCGAGGAAAAAATGCCGTGGAATGATCGCGCCGGTGGCATTGCCCGAAACCTGGTTATAGATGTGATCGGCGCTGCTGTGCTTGGCATAAGCGATGCCTTGCAGGCTATAGCTTAAGCTGCCCTGCACCCGTCGTCCCTGAGCCTGCAGGTCGAAGCCGGGGATCACCTCGGTAATGGCATCGCTCTCGGCGCGACTCGGCGGAGCCAGGTTGATATTGTCGCTATACGTTTCGCGCACCAGGATGCGCGGGTGAAAGGTGAACGAGCGGGTCGGCAACACCGAGCTCGGCAGCGCCGAGCCTTGCGGCGTAAACGAGGCGCTGGTCCCCGGTTGGCTGGGCCGGGGTGCCGACGTCGAAGGCTGGGGCTGGGTTTGTTGTGACGGCTGTTCGCTCGACGGGGCGCCGACTTGCGGCGGCTGACCGGCGCTACCCCCATGGAGCGGTGTCGTCAGTGGCGTATACGGCAGCTGTGCCAACGCCGCCGTCGCTTCGCCCAACGTGAGAATGACCGCCACGGCCCATCGTAGTGCGCCCAGTCTTCTTTGCGCTGCCCCGATCCTCAACAGGAACCCCCTTAGAAGCTGTTCAATAACCTACTGCGCTCGGCATTACGCGGCCGTGCGGTGCTCGAAATCCTCATGGTTTGATCCATACACTGCGGTTTCTGCGGCTCGGGCGACCACGAACTGCCTTCGCTCGCGACGGTTCTTC
>Ga0102962_1000317_pt1 | contig 25346 bp, 20 predicted proteins | sample SalPonF2_C_D2_MG_FD_84519 | JGI IMG/M metagenome (GOLD analysis project Ga0102962, IMG submission 84519) | Salt pond soil microbial communities from South San Francisco under conditions of wetland restoration - Salt Pond MetaG SF2_C_D2_MG ...
GGTTCCGGCAACTGGTTAGGCTTTACCGGACAGGATTGGGTACCTGAAGGCTTCCTGCGAAAGGTTTCAAAGAACATAATCGTTAATCCCCCTTTCATGGGCTTAACTTGGCGCAATAACCCGCATTATTCACGTAAGCTACAAGAATCAATACCTATCATATTGAATGAACATTATCTTGTAAAAGATAAAGTTTTCCTCAAATTTGAGGAATCTAAAAAGAGCTGCGAAATGTTGTCGTATTCTGCGTTGATTTTAAAAATGCTTATATAGCTTATATACTGTGGGTCTTCATATTTTTGAGGATATCATAGGAAGTCAGATCGTATTGAATAGGTGTTAATGAAGCATACCCTTCTTCCAGAACTTTGACATCAAGGTCATCACCTGAATCTAAGACTTCAAACGTTCCGGTAATCCAGAAATATGGACGATTATTGGGATCAACACGGCCATCATATTCCTCCACATAATGACTATCTGCCTGACGTGTCCACTTGATATCTTTTAAAGGTCCGGCCGGAACATTCAGATTCAAGGTCACTCCCCTTGGCAGACCATTATTATTAAAAACATAATCGATGACTCTGCGAACTGCTTCTTTGGCCCCTTGTAAATCCGCGTTTTCATCATAATCCGTACAGCTCACAGCGACCGATGGATATCCCAGTATGGTTCCCTCAGTCGCAGCGCTTACCGTACCGGAATACAAAATATTGATCCCGGCGTTAGACCCATGGTTAATCCCACTTAAAATCAGATCAGGTTTACGTTTTAATAATTTATCATGAGCCAGTTTTACACAATCGGCAGGTGTTCCATTTATGGCTTTTCCAAATAAATTATTATCAATTTGGAACTTATTAACCCGTAATGGCTGTAAGACAGTTATTGCATGACCTACAGCACTTTGCTGTCGATCCGGTGCAATGACTTCCACTTCACCGTATTCACTTGCGACCTCTGCAAGAGCCCGGATTCCAGGGGCAAATATCCCATCATCATTACAAACCAGGATTAAACGATCGCGATCAGTCATTTTCAATCGTATGATTCCTCTTTACTTGGGAAGTTTTCTTCTTTGATATCATTTATATAATTGCCCACCGCACCAGTTATGGTTGTTTGTAAATCGGCATAACGACGTACAAAACGGGGATTGAAATCTTTATTCAATCCGAGCATATCATGCAAAACCAGCACTTGTCCATCACAATGAACGCCGGCCCCAATACCGATCGTGGGAATAGAAAGCGATTCGGTAACTTTTTGAGCGAGTTTTGATGGAATTTTCTCCAGGACAATTCCAAAACAACCGGCCTCTTCCAATTTTTTGGCATCTTCTAATAAGATATCAGCCTCATCCGTTTCGGTAGCTCGAACCTTATACGTACCAAATTTATAAATACTCTGGGGAGTAAGTCCGAGGTGCCCCATGACTGGTATACCGGCATCCACAATCTTTTTAACAGTATCCACAACAGCCGTTCCCCCTTCCAGCTTTAAAGCGTGAACACCGGCCTCCTTCATCATGCGTCCGGCACTTTTCAATGCTTCTTTAGGTGTCACCTGATAACTCATAAACGGAAGATCAGCCACCACCAAAGCACGGTTAATTCCTTTAATCACACATTGACTATGATAAATCATTTGATCGAGAGTGATAGGTAAGGTGGTTTCATTACCGGCCATAACATTGCTTGCCGAATCGCCAATAAGTACGATATCAATACCCGACATATCAACCAAACGAGCCATCGTGTAATCATAAGCCGTAATCATACTTATTTTTTCGCCATCACCCTTCATATCGACGACTGTACGTGTTGTAACTTTACCAGGTTTTGAGGATTTCTTTTGTGTACTCATAATTTTTCTTTTGATGTTAAAGTAACAGACGTTCCCGTTTACACCGAATACTTGAAGACTTTAAGTCTGATATAAATAATTTCATTTAAATTCATCGTTCTGAAATGCATTTTCTACCATTTCAATCGGAACGTCTGATGCTTCGCAAATTCAAAAATTATTATTATTCATTCCCAGATAGACTTTGAATATGTCAGATATATAATTCACTCATTACAACTGGTGAATCATATCTAACAGCAAAATCACTTCTATAAGGCTATACCAAACCGTTCTTTTGCCCTATATATGCATTTCCACGACTTCGAAATCCTCGAATCCCGAAAGCATTCGGGATGCTGTGGTTCCGAAGTCGTTTAGGCTTTGATATTGAACAAAATACCTGGTTTTGAAAAGCCTTCTTCTAACCTATCGGTAATAATAGTAAAATAACAGGAAGTACTATTTCCTATTTTACGATTCCAACATATACAAAGGCGATTCCACCTGTTAACGAACGCGCTTTACGTTTACTGAAGGCCCCGGATTGATCCATTAGGGCCAGAAATTTATCACCTGCCGGAAATATAGCGCTCGTTTCAGGTAAATAAGTATACGCATCTTTGTTACCACTTATCAAGCCCCCAATAAACGGCATAACTTTTTTACTGTAAAATTGGTACGGTACTTTCAATAATCCTTTTGGCTGCCCGAATTCAAGGACAACCACCCGACCCCCGGGTTTTACGACCCGGGCCATTTCCTTCAGGGCCTTGATCGGATCGTCAACATTACGAATACCGAAAGCAATACTTGAAATATCGAATCGATCATCTTTATAAGGCAGGTTCATGGCATCAGCAACTTCAAAATCAATTTTAAGATTTTTACTTGCCGCTTTACCAGGAGCAGGTTCTATCATTTCCTTACAAAAATCCGTACCGAGTACATAGCCTTCAGAACCCACCGCTCTTTTAAATACAATAGCCAAATCTCCGGTACCTGTGGCACAATCCAAAACAGCCTGCCCTTTCGAGGCACCGCTCATTTTAACCGTAACGTGTCTCCAGAAATGATGAATACCAAACGACAGCACCGAATTTGCCGTATCATATTTATCTGATATCGACGCAAACATGCGTCTAACTTCTTCACTCATCAGCTTTTAATCAAAATAGTCATTTTATTAGAGAATCATCTCTTGTTCTATTTCTTTAACATGTTCGGAAATATTCAATTGTACCGAAACGAAATCATTTCCAATTTTCTCGATTTCATTAATGGATACATTAGGAGTTTCAATATCGTTCATTCGTTCCAACCCCCAACCAAGCCATCTTGTTAATAAAATACGTATTAAGCGGCCATGTAAGACAAACAGAATCGTGCCGTTATCATGCTGTTTAATAATCTCCTGACAACATTCATTTGCTCTTTCATAAACTTCCAGCGGACTTTCCCCTTCTTCAAGTTTATTATGAAACAAACCTTGCTCCCATTCCTGATGAAGCGAAATAAATTTATCCTGAACGGCATGGTACATATGGCCTTCATAGATACCAAAATTCATTTCATTCAATTCTTCAAAAGTCTGAAGCTGGAGATTTTTATCCCGTGCTACAGGTGTGGCTGTTTGTTTGGCACGTAATAAATTACTGCTATAAACAGCATCGAGTTCAATATCTTCAAAATAGGTGGCAAGCATCATAGCCTGCATCGTTCCTAATTCATTTAATTCTGCATCAACGCCACATCCTTGAATGATATGATTTCGATTATAATCTGTTTCTCCGTGTCTCGCTATATAAATTTTTGTTTTTTTAACCAATGCTTTTAATAATCTTTTATACGTTCAATGAATATTTATAAATCTTCCAAATATACCAGTAAATCTACCAGTAATGCCAAAATTAGTAGGGCTTTTTTCTTAAATGTTTTTAAATGATGATCAGATAAGATTAATTTTTACTTTTTTTACCACCTTTTTTGCCGTGATAGAGATCATAAATATCTGATTCCCAGTTTTTTATATCACCAACGGTTATTCCTTCGCGGTAAGCATATTGTAATATGATCATTTTCAAAACCCGGTCGTTTAGGGTAACTACTTTATTCCGGGAATCATACCATTTATCCACCATTTTTCTCAGCCAACCGAATTTGAGAAAAAAGAAATAGATAAATCCGAGAATTAACTGAGCATATTCTCCATTCATCCCTTTCACACTCAAAACAGCTACGGATACCAGAATCACGACAAATTCATAGTTTAACAGTTTAATTATTTTCGTAGCGGTATAGTTGACAAAGGCACTCTTATTAAAATGCCAGAACACAAAAAAACCTAAGGCAACCGCACCGGCGATATAAGCATCTAAAAAGTAGGTTAATCCCATAAAAAGGATTAAAGTTACTGAATCGGCACTTTTTGCCCAGGCTTCTGCATCTTTAATCAGCTTCTCTTGAGAATATATATCTGTTAAACCAGGGGCATACTGCTTTATTTTCTGAAGGGATGTATGAAACCAATTCCCTTTCATGGTAAATATCCCTACGGGTGTTTCAACGAAATATGGTTTATTATCCTGATTTATATTTCTTTTCATCTCGATTCTAAAAATAGGTTTACTTCCGTTAATCTAAAGCGACAAAACGCTATACCGTTTATTTATATTATGCTTGCGCAATGGTTAAAATAATTGTCTTATCGGCATCAGCCAAGTTACACACAGCCGCCAGCTCAAAACTTGTCGCACCTGTTGTAAAGACATCATCTATAATGATAACTTTTTTTCCGGACACTGATAGCGGATCTAATACTTTAAAAGCTTTTTTAACATTCTTTAATCTTTCTTGTATACTAAACCCGGTTTGGGATTGAGTATTTTTGATTCTTTGAATTTTTTGCTTTTCAATTAACGGAATCTTACTGATTTCCGACAACCCTTCAGCAATACAACGTGCCTGATTAAATCCTCGTTTCTGTAATTTCTTTTTGTGTAGCGGAATAGGCACGATGATTAAATTATCTTTATTCGTTAGTGACCTATAATGAGGATTTTGAATTAACCTGTTCCCAAGTAATTTTCCCAGTTCATTACCTAAACCTGCCATACCGTGATATTTAATGGCATGCAGTAGTTTTTGAACGTGCCCACCTTTATCAAATTGCCATAAAGCATCCTGTAATAATATTCCTTCCGGTAAAATGATGTCGTTACATGATGAATGTCGGAACGGATTAGGATCCTGAAAATACTCTTCTAAACATGTTGGACAAATGTATCGATTAGCTTCAATCAGATTTTGTTCACAGCTAATACATATGCGGGGATATATGATATCTTCCAATCCTTGTTTTAAATTTCCAAATAATTTTAGCATACCTCTTCTGTAAATTTCGATCTTTACATAAAAGACCGGCTAAAAGGTCATTACTTACACATTTAATAATTTTCACCGAATTATCTGGAAATTTTACTAAACCGGTTTATCGACATAAAGCGATATTGAATGAGTAATATGATACCCGCTATTATTCCGCTGATGACAAAACTAATCAAACTATTGACAATTATGTTTTTCATTTCAAGCGATATCATAATTACCAATGGGGTACTGAGAAGAAGCGGCCAAATCTTTTTTGTGGGAAGAAACTCCCTAATGGATATATGAAATGCTCGGTAACAATAACCCATCATCAGAAATTGAAAAACAAAATGGGCTATCAATGTGGCAATTGCGGGTCCTATTAGGCCCATTGTTCTTACTAAAATTATACTCAGCACTAAGTTTATCAGAACTTCTAAACCGCCAATCCAGGCATTTATTCGGCTTAATCCTTTTCCCAGTACGACGCTTTGTGCGAAAAAAAACTGACTAATAATGATGATTAGGTAAATTTGAAATATTGGTGCTGAAGCAGCATACTTCTGAAACAGGATCACCATGATTTCTTTTGAATAGATAAAAAAAAGAGCAAGAGCCGGAATCAGAAATAAAAAGAGCTGATCGGTAGTTTTACGGGCGGCTTTAAGCATATCCCTAAAATCATTATGCTCTAATTTTGAAGAATAATGAACAATTAAGGATGAAGTTATTGAGGCTGTTAGTGCGGAAATAAACGGTATTTTTCGGGCTCCCACCGAATAGATGGCAAACATCATATCATTTGAGAAATAATTGCCCACCACCCACTTATCGATCTGAACGGAGGCAATTCCAGCCAGTGCCACGACAAACAAGCCCAGGCTATAATTAAATGATTTTCTGAATTCACTCTTAATTTCATTCCATGCCGGCCACTCTTTTGTATACCAGTAGGTGATACCTATAATGAATACTGTTCTTAAAAAAGGTCCGATCGACATAATCAATACGATTGTTTCGAGCCGGATCCCCATGTAAAAAGGAATAATAATAAGTAATGATTCAAGGATGTTGTACGTTAGATTATATACAAGTAACCATTTTTTACGGTTTATAATCACAAATATAGGTTCAGATAAACCGGCGAAAGTGGAAAAAAACATGTAAAGTGAAAAACCACGTATCGATTTAGATAAACCGGGTGCGTTGAAAATATGTGCAAATACTGAAGCACCGGCGAAACTCGTTATAAAAATGACTGTAGAAAAAATCAGGGAAAGCAAGATGGATGAATGAATGACAATCGATTTCTTTTCCCGGATGCCGCCACGATAATATAATGTTCCAACTGCGGCTGAAATAAATGAGGGACCCAGCAGCATATATAAAAGCCATAATTTGCGATATGCACCGTAATAATCCTGATTTAAGATTCGTGTAAGCACCATGGCTACAACGAGAGCTGCAACAATACTTATAGACCGGGCCAAAGTCATTGCCCCAATCTTCTTTTCTAATGCATTTCTATTAAATATATTTAACAACAAAAATATCGGGTAATAAATGTAAAATTATCATTTAATGAATTGACAAATTATTATGTCAGGATATTTAGCAACTTATTTAATAATTGTGTAATTATAACGGACTCAGATTTCTAATAGAATATTAAACTATTTGTATGATATTTGATTATTTTTAAATGCAAATTATAGCAAATATTATACGTTCAATTTAAAAACTTTAGTCGTCAAAATTTAAAAATCGTATATGCCATCTCTTGGTGAAGATCTTTCGGATTTACGAAAAAAAGAAAATTTAACTTTAAAAAATATATTCGATTCAACTCGAATACCTATTTACATACTAAAGGCTATTGAGGATTCGAGTATTTTTAAAGATCCTAAAAGAAATAGAACTTATGTAAGAAGTTTTGTTCGAACTTATGCCAAAGCTTTAAAAATAAGTGAATCAGATATTCTTAAAGCTTTAGACCAAACATATGATCAGAAATACGATGGTCTGATAGCTCAAAATTATAGATTATCTAAACCGGACTCTGAAAATATAGATGAGGATACCTCTGGTGCTTCTCAGGAATACCAGCCTAAGTTCTCTTTGGAAACTCCATCAGAATCGTCAAAAGAGGAAGAAAATACGGAACCTCCTGATGAAACAACCGATCAGGAGGAGAAAAATGAGCTTTATAAGGCGAATACTATAAAAACAAGTACGGGTTCTGATAAAGAATACACTCAACCGGATTCTTCTAAGCCTCATAATCAAAAAATGCCTGACCCGCCCAATGTTCACAATATTAACTGGGCGGCAATGAACAATAAAATAAGTGATTTAAAGACGCGTACACCAGTAACTATTATCGCGGCAATCATTGTTATTATTTTGGCTGCAGCTGCATTTTTCATTTATACCCGTTACGAAACACCTGGTGGGCCTCAAAATGGATCTGGTAAACTTCAATCTGTTTTACCGATGGATACTCTAAACAATGTAAAATCGGTAACGGGTGATACTGCCAAAGCGGAAACGGGAGGTGATACGACAGCAATGACCTTACCTGACACTTTGCATCTTGTTGTATACGCTGCTTATAAAAAATTGGAGCCGGTTCGTGTAAAATCTGATCTCGGGAATCATTTGAATCCCTATTGGGTGGAAAAAGGTCAGGCTATGAGATTTCGATTTCTTAATAATATCTATATCAGAGGTCAGTATTCACGAATGATGCTATTATTTCATGGACATCCCATACCCAATTTTCAGCAATACAAGGGAAATGATGGTACAATCCATCTGCAACGATCCTTATTTGAAAGTCATAAAGATTGGTGGAAACCATCTGATGGCGGACCGTTACCCAATGGAGTTCCTTGGCCATCTGCTATTCACGATACGCCTATTTATTAAGTATTTTTGATGTTCTGAATTATGTATGAAGTACTAAGTAAATCCGAAGCTAAAAAAAGAATTGATGAACTGAGAGATTTACTCAACAGAGCAAATAAGGCCTATTATGATGATGCTGATCCTTTCATATCAGATCGTGAATATGATGCCAGGATGGAGGAACTCCTTGAACTGGAATTGAAATTTAATCTGCAAACACCAGACTCTCCATCTGTTAGAATTGGCGGAAAACCCAGTAAAAAATTTAAATCGGTCAAACATCCTGTCCCATTATTAAGCCTATCCAACACGTACAATCAAAATGAATTAAATGACTTTGACCGTCGCGTTCGAAATATATTGGGTCATGACGATTATTCCTATCTTACCGAATTAAAGTTTGATGGTATGGCGTTGCGCCTCAGATTTGAAAATGGGAAACTCGTACTTGGAGCTACTCGTGGTGACGGACGCAAAGGTGATGATATCACCAATAATGTCAGAACGATACGCGATATCCCTTTACAATTAAAAAACAGTTATCCTGATGTAGTCGAAGTACGAGGGGAAGCTTTTATGGAACGGGAAGCATTCGCCCGTTTTAATGAACGACGCGATGAACAGGGGGAATCGGCATTTGCGAATCCCAGAAATGCTACGGCAGGCTCTTTAAAACTTCAGGATCCAAAAGCTGTGTCAAGTCGTCCTATTCGATTTTTCTCTTATGATCTCCTGTTAAATGAGCAGGAAAATAATCTCACCCAATATGAGAAGATGGAAAAACTCACTTCGATGGGACTTCAAGTAAGTGAGTATTTTAAAAAATGTAAAGATATCGCCGAGGTGCATGAGTTTATTGAAGAGTGGGGTGAAAAACGGCATCACTTGCCATATGACACCGATGGCGTAGTGATTAAGGTCAATGAGGATAAATACCGGGACATTTTGGGTCACACTGCCAAATCACCTCGCTGGGCTATTGCCTATAAATTCGAAGCGGAACAGGCTGAAACAACCATTAAGGATATATCTCTTCAGGTAGGCCGCTTGGGAACGATCACGCCGGTTGCTGAACTGGAACCCATCTTTTTAGCCGGCACAACCGTCAAAAGAGCTTCTCTTCACAATGAAGATGAAATTCACAGAAAAGACATTCGTAAAGGAGATCGCGTTCTGATTGAAAAAGCGGGTGAAATCATTCCCCAAGTCGTTCAGGTTGTGAACCTGGATCGTACAGATAGAGGAGAACCATTTCACATGCCCAAACATTGTCCGGCTTGTTCGGAAGAACTGGTGAGACTTGATGAAGAAGTGGCCTGGCGTTGCATCAACCCCTCCTGTCCACCACAAGTTCGCATTCGCATTGAACATTTCGCATCACGTGATGCCATGGATATTGAAGGATTAGGTCCTGCTATAGTTAACCAACTCGTAAGTCAGCAGTTGATAGCCAATTTTGCGGATCTGTACGAATTAAAAATGGAAAATCTCGTGTCGCTGGAACGCATGGGCGAAAAAAGTGCAGAAAATCTGATCACAAGTATTGAGAATAGTAAACAGCAACCTTTCGAACGGCTTCTTTATGCTTTGGGAATACGATTTGTGGGTAGAACGGTAGCCCGTGATCTTGCACGGGCATTTCGTAATATTGAACAGATTTCATCGGCCACGGAAGAAGAACTCACCGAAATTGATTCCATCGGTCCGCGAATAGCTGATTCGGTCGCTCATTATTTTAGTAATGAGAAAAACATTCGATTGATTGAACGACTCAGAAGCTTTGGATTACAATTGGAAAGTGCTGGTGAAACGACCTCATCACAAAAATTGGAAGGTTTAACGTTTGTGGTAACCGGTACGCTGACCTCTTTTAAAAGGAATGAAATTAAAGAGCTTATTGAAAAACATGGTGGAAAAGCGACCGGGTCGGTCAGTAGCAAAACGAGCTATGTATTAGCCGGAGAAAATCCTGGTAGTAAAATTGATAAAGCACAAAAATTAAATATTGCTATTATAGATGAGGATACCTTTAAAGAGATGATTAAATAAATCATCTTGTTTTGATTGTAAGGTTTTTGTTTATTTGACCATATCTTTCTGACATATCAACCATTACCGATTATTCAAAATATATTATGAATTACGAATTAGATCACGAGGGCAATATTTCGATTTTAAAAATCAAAAATGAAAAACTGGACTCAACAGTCGCACCAGATTTAAAAAGTCAAATCATCATTCTGACTAATGCTACTGATCATGAACATTTGATCCTGGACCTAAAAAAGGTCACTTTTGCTGATTCCAGTGGATTAAGCGCTTTATTGTTGGCTCACCGCTTGTATCGTGATTCCAATCGACATTTCGTTATTTGTAATTTAGCTGATCGTATTCATGAATTACTCAAGATATCCCAATTAAATAACGTCCTGAATATCTCGAGTAACCCCAAAGAAGCCATGACATTTATAAAAGAAGCTTCTTAAGGGGAAACCAACTTATGCACCTTCAGTTACACTATCTTGATCTGGTTGCTATTGTAGCCTATTTGGCACTTACCGTGTTTATTGGAATTAAAGTAGGTGGAAAACCAACCGACACCTCCGCATATTTTACTACAAAAGGAACGGTACCATGGTGGGCGGCATCATTTTCCATCGTTGCTACCGAGACGAGTATGCTCACGGTAATTTCAGCTCCAACGCTGGCTTATTTTGGAAGTTTGGTATTCCTGCAAATTGTAATTGGATACATTATCGGCCGAATTATCGTATCGTTTATCATTTTGCCATCTTACTTTAGTGGCAATCAAAAAACGGCCTATACCTTCTTCCATGAACGGTTTGGTCCCCGTTTTCAGCGACTGATCTCATTTGTGTTTCTGATTACGCGTCTTTTGGCTGACGGTGTTCGGTTGTTTGCAGCCGCTATACCCATAAAATTAATAACCGGTTTCGATTATTCGACATCCATTCTGATTATCGCTTTACTAACGTTGGCATACACTTATTACGGCGGACTCAAATCGGTTATTTGGATTGACGTACTGCAATTGTTCGTTTATGTCATTGGCGGTGTATATATCGTAGTCCACCTGTATCCGGAAATTAACGCACATTCTCTGCATCAGATTTATACACAGGGGAAACTTACTGTATTCCAAATGCCTCATTCTTTATCTGATGTATTCACCAAGCCTTTTAATATAATCGGTGCAATAATTGGTGGCATGTTTCTTACGATGGCTTCTCATGGTACCGATCATATTATAGTGCAACGATTATTAGCTTGTCCGGATTTAAAATCATCCCGTAAAGCATTGATATACAGTGGATTTTTTGTCTTTTTACAATTTTTGTTATTCCTGAGTGTGGGAACTTTCCTTTACATCCATTATCAGGGTGAAACTCTGACCCAGCTTGGCTTGCACAAAGTGGATGAGATCTTTCCCCATTATATTCTCAACGACCTGCCTCCAGGTATTACCGGATTCATTATTGCGGGCCTTTTTTCAGCTGCCATGAGTACCCTCAGTAGTTCCTTATCGGCATTATCTTCGTCCACAATGTTCGATCTCTTTCCTAAATTGGCGGAAAGAGCTGATTCTATTAAAATATCCAGAATTTTTATGCTGGTTTGGACGTTAATATTTATAATATTCGCAGTATCCTTTACCAGTACTAATAGTCCGGTTATTGAACTTGGTTTAGGAATAGCGGGTTTCACGTACGGTGCTCTTTTGGGTGCTTTTCTAATTGGAAGATATACTAATTTTGAGACAACGGAGACGCTGATAGGACTAATATCTTGTATTTTTTTCATGACGCTCATTATAATTTTTGGGAACATAGCGTGGCCATGGTATACGTTATTCGGAGTATCCATATTTGCAATAGTGGCTACGGTAGTGCATTTTATTAGAATACGTTTCAAATTAGAAACGGTTTAGCGCTATTAGAAGGAGTTTTATCCATTATGAAAATTCTGGACAAATTTGGTCTTGGCCGAAAAAATAAAGGGGTAAGTCCGATAATTAAAGATTCAAAATCTAAAGCTTCCAGGTCTTTTTCATTAAAAGACAGTTACCTGGTTAAAGGAATTATATTTGCCTTATTTTTGGCATTCGTAATTGTTGTATTTCCCAGAACTTCTTATAAACTAAGCAATTATAAGATCGGTGAACCTTGGAGACAGGAAGATCTGACTGCTCCTTTTACATTCAGTTTATTAAAAAGTAAGGATGAACTGAAAAAGGAAAAGGATCAAATCAAGCAGAATACACCACCCATTTTCCATGTCAAGCATCAGGCTGGCATGAGGATGGAGAGTGAGCTTGATTCTCTTTTCAATTCGTTTTCACCTGCTCTGAAACAATATCTTCAATGGAAAACGGCGCCGCCTAATACCGCCCAGGCCACATCAGACAGTTTAGAATTTATTAATTCTCTGAATGCTGTCGGGACAACGTTAGACGACAACGCCTGGACGACACTTCTGCAAAGTTATTTGTCTGCAAATGCTTCTACCAAAGTATTAAAGAGGTATGATCTGCAACCTCAAAAACAATTTATTGGTGTTAAGATCAAGAACAGAATTTCCTCTATCATAAAGAAATTGACGAGTGATGGTATCATTAATGTTGATAAATCGACATTATCGAACAACGAAATAACGGTTCGCGATCTGAAAAACAGAACGGAAAGAAGTGATTATCTTGCGAATGTGCGCGATCTAAGCGAAGCCAAAGAGTACGCCAGTTATCAGCTTTCTAAGGATTTTACCGAAAAAGTGGCTGAGACGGCTACCCAAATATTTAATAAGGTTGTAGAACCAAATCTCATTTATAATAAGAAAGAAACAGAAGCACGTATTGCTGACGCACTTTCCAAAATATCTCCAACAAAAGGTGCGGTAACCAAAGGACAGGTTATCATTCGGAAGGGAGATCTAATCAATGCCCGTAAGCTGAATATGATTAAAAGCCTTGCACAGGCTCGATCAGAACGGGTGAGTCAGCTTGAAGTATGGCAGCAGTATCTCGGTGAAATTTTGACGATCATAGCCATTGTACTCGTCTTCTACATGTACATCTATTTATATCGAAAATCCATTTTTGATAATAATGCGATGTTTTTGCTGGTTTACATGGCCATTGCTTTCATTATTGGCGCTTCAGCTGTTGTATCACATTTTAGCTTTATCTCTCCTTATGTCGTTCCAATTGCGATAATTCCGATCATTCTGACTATCATCTTCGATTCCAGAGTGGGATTACTGACTACGCTCATTCTGGCTCTATTAACCGGAATGATGATCGGTTACGACTTTGAATTTGTAGTCGCGACTATCACTGCTTGTAGTATGGCGGTATATTCCATGCGCGATATTAAGAATCGAAGTCAGTTTTTCTTCTTTACACCGGCTATCGTTTTTATCACTTATGTTTTGGTCTTTGCGGGATTCTCGTTAAGCAAACTTGGAGATATTCAAACATTCGCACATCACGTACTGGCCTCTGTCGTCAATGCTATTTTAATATGGCTGACCTATCCATTGATTCTGTTAGTTGAAAAATTATTTAAAGTCACCACAGATGTAACATTACTCGAATTAAGTGATACTAATCAACCCCTATTAAAAGATTTGATGATGCGGGCACCGGGTACGTTCCATCACAGTCTTCAGGTCGCCAATTTAGCGGAAACGGCCGCTAATGCGATCGGAGCTAATGCGATTCTCTGCCGTGTCGGTGCGCTTTATCACGATATCGGGAAAATGGAAAAACCGGAGTATTTTGTTGAAAATCAGTCGGGTGTAAACGAACATGATAAGTTAAAACCCCGTATGAGTGCCATTGTTATTAAAACCCATGTAAGCAATGGAGTCAAGATGGGACAAAAGGAACAACTTCCTGATATTATTATAGATTTCATTCGCACGCATCACGGGACTTCGATCATAAAATATTTCTATGAAAAAGCAAAGGAAAGCACTGAGAATACTTCGGAAATACAGGTCGAAGATTTCCGGTACGACGGTCCCCTTCCCAATACTAAGGAAACCGGTGTTGTTATGCTCGCCGACGGTGTGGAAGCCTCTTCTCGGGCTATGACCGATCCCAATTATCAGAAACTGGATAATTTGGTTAATCGAATTGTAGATGAGCGTTTAAATGAAGGCCAGTTAAATAACTGTCCGTTAACATTTAAGGATCTCCAAAAGATCAAAGATACCTTTTTGAATATTCTTGTCGGAATGTATCACGGCCGTGTTAAATACCCTGGACAGGATGAAAAAGATAATGCCGCTGATAAACAGGATAAATCGGACAAACCCAAAACGGTAATGCTACACGATGCGCCGCCTAAAGATCGTCATAATTCGAAAGATTCCGATTAAATCATGCAACCGTTTCAGAGGGAATTGCAGCTTTATCTTCAATTTTTGAAATTCGAAAAAGGTTTAGCTGATAACTCCCTTGATGCTTATGAGAATGATCTAAATCGGTATTTAAACTTTCTCACCGGTACTTTAAAGATCAATGATCTGGGTGCGGTCTCTCTGCGACATATTGAATACTATTTGGAAGAGTTGGTATCTATGGAACTGGCAGTAAGCACAATTTCCAGGAATATTTCAAGCATTCGAAGTTTCCACGAGTTTATGGTTTTAGAAGGACTCAGTGTAGCTAATCCGGCTGAATTAGTTGAATTGCCTAAACTCAGTAAAAAATTACCCGAAGTACTGGACAAAGAGGAAGTTCAAAAAATATTAGAAAGTCCGGGAACCCAGTCTCCTGCGGCCATTCGTGATACAGCCATTTTAGAATGTCTGTATGGTACGGGTATTCGTGTAAGTGAACTTACAAATCTCGAATTAGATCAGCTCTTCTTTCAAATAGGATTTATCAAAGTAATTGGAAAAGGCAATAAAGAACGCCTTATCCCGATCGGTGAAGTTGCCAGAAAAGCTATTGAAAAATACATAACTGATGTTCGTCCCCTCTTTTTTAAGCAAAATGAGAAATCAAAGAATCGAGTATTTCTCAATCAGCGAGGCGCTCCATTATCCCGAATGAGTATCTGGAATATCGTTACTAAAGCTGCCAGGGACGCGGGAATCACTAAAAAGGTCTATCCTCATATTTTCCGACACTCTTTCGCCACGCATCTGTTAGAAGGTGGAGCCGATTTACGTGCAGTCCAGGAAATGCTGGGACATGTCTCAATATTGACAACGGAAATTTATACTCATGTTGATCGTCGATATTTGCACGAAGTTCATAAACGCTATCATCCAAGAGCCTGACTCCATTTTAAATACGAATTAGCTGCTTTAATCACTATTCCTTTAAATTACCTATTCAGTTTCCAACACCATTCCATCGATCATTTTGAGATAATTTAGGATGATAAATATATCCGATTTTATGCTTGATTTATGATAAAATCACTAATTTTATCTGCTGAATATTTCCAATTTCGTCCTTTAAAGATGACATTCATTCCAAATTTCCTGGATAAAAATGGAAGGCATCAGAGCTTGTCTTGAATTGTTAGCGTGAACAATTATAGTTTTGCATTAGAAACTAAATTATTTGGATAACCCGTATTAACATATTTTTACAAAATAATTTTACTCATCTGGAAAATTAATCATTGAATAAAATTCAAATCATATTTCGTCGATAACATCACACTTTTATGAATTCAATAATTTAATACCTATCAAATTATTGATAATACTTGTTATAAATACAATTATTAATCAACTTATTATCTTTCAATTAATAATATTTAAAAGATGCACAATTTTAATAAATTCTAGCCTGTGACGCTTAACCATTACCTCACAATTTATTTCATTATTATTTTAATAATTAAATACTTATATAAATAATAAATTTAGCCCACACCTACCTTTATATCCCAACTTTTTTAAATATTTCAAAGACCTAATCCTAGGCTTAATCCATATATGAATAGGTATACTATTTTCATTTTTTAACAACTTCTTATTGTAAAATTTGTAAAAATAAGAGAGTGGGGAGCGCCAACAAATAATAGATATCATAATGGAGGTCTTAATATGGGAAATAGAGCTACCAGGAAATTCCTGTATCTTTCTCAATTTTTAATTCTAATATGTTGTACCCTTTTTCTAAAACCTGGCATGTCAAATGCTCAAAATACAGGTACCCTCAAGGGTAACATTGTAGACAGTAAAAGTGGTAATCCGCTTGGCGGTGTGAATATTTTTGTAATGGGTACTAATCATGGTACGAGTTCAGATTTTAAAAGTGGAACTTATCAACTTGATTTGCCGGCAGGTTCATACACTCTGAGAATTACGTTTATTGGTTATCGCACGATTAAGAAAGATATAAGTATCAACTCCGGACAAACCCTGCAATCTGATTTCTCGATGAAACCCAATTTAATCGGAATGGACGAGGCTGTTGTTATCGGTGCAAGACGTAAAAATCGAACCGTAATCAAGTCAGCGGTTCCAATCGATGTTTTAAACACACAATCTCTTCATACCACAGGGTTATCCGAAACAAGTCAGATTATTCAATCACTGGCTCCTTCCTTTAACTTTCCACGTCCAAGTGTAACAGATGGCACCGATGCCGTTCGACCTGCCACTTTACGCGGACTTGGTCCAGGTGAATTATTGGTATTGGTAAATGGGAAAAGACGTTATACCAGTGCTTTAGTCAATGTAAACGGAAGCGTTGGCCGTGGAGAAGCGGGAGTCGATTTAAATGCCATCCCGGCGGGTGCCATACAGCGAATTGAAATTCTTCGTGATGGTGCTGCAGCTCAATATGGATCTGACGCTATCTCAGGTGTTATCAATATCATCCTAAAAAAGGATTCCGGTTTTTCAACTTCGACGAAATTGGGTCAAACAAGCAAAGGTGATGGAAGAACAATCGATAGCTATCTGAATTACGGGACTTCGATAGGAAATGGCGGTTATTTCAATATGACAGCCGCATATCGTGGTCGTGGGAATACTAATCGATCCGGTTTGGATCCGAGACAACAGTATTTTGGCAAAGATAGTAACGGAAATCCCACCTTTTCCGGAGATCCCAATCAGGTTAGTACCGATCCCAGAGAATCAACATTCAATAGGAAAAACTTTCATTTAGGTGATCCAGTAGCAAAAAATGGTGATTTTATGTTTAACGGTTCTATTCCTTTAAGCAGCAGTTCTCATTTTTACACATTTGGCGGACTCGGTTATCGTGACGTTCAGTCAGGTGGCTTTTATCGCCGCTCTCTTGATGATAGGAATGTACGCGCCATCTATCCCGACGGTTTTCTACCTATCATTCATTCCAAATTATTCGATGGTTCGGTAGCAATGGGAGTAAAAGGTGCAACTACTTCAGGATGGGCCTGGGACATCAGTAATACCTATGGACACAATGCTTTCAACTTTAATGTTGATCACAGTCTCAATACATCTTATGGAGCGCAGAGTCCGACAAGTTTTAATGCAGGAACATTATTTCTGAATGAAAATTCCATCAATCTGGACCTATCCAAAGATTATAATGTCAGTGCCAATCACTTGGTCAGTCTGGCCTTAGGCAGCGAATTTCGTATTGATAATTATCAAATTCACGCCGGAGAAAAAGCCTCTTATGCTGATGGCGGTGTAAAAATTCTGGATGGACCAGATCAAGGTCAGCAACCTTCTATTGGCTCACAGGTATTTCCAGGTTTTCGACCAACAGATGCAACCAATCAATACAGGAATAACCTGGCATTATATGCCGATGTTGAAAATAATTACATCGATAAATTTCTGATTACTGCTGCCGGACGCTTTGAACATTATAGCGATTTTGGCTCCACCATCATCGGGAAAATGACCACACGGTATGAACTCAACAAGGCTTTGGCACTGCGAGGATCATTTAGCAGCGGTTTTAAAGCACCACAATTGCAACAGGCCTGGTATTCAACAACCGCTACTGTGTTTATTGATGGCTCACCATATGAAATACGAACTTTCCCAGTAAATAGTCCCGGGGCTAAAGCTTTGGGCTCTGAACCGTTGAAACCCGAAAAATCAATAAACTTTAGTGGAGGTATTTCAATCACACCTGGTAATAGCTTTTCCATGACCGTTGATTACTATCATATCAATATCAAAGATCGGGTCGTTTTGTCTTCCAACTTTATCGGTACTTCGGTACGACAACTACTTGAAAGCAGAGGGTTACACGGTGTAACAGGAGGACGTTATTTCACGAATGCAGCTAATACGACAACCGAAGGATTGGATATCGTTGCTCATTATGGATTATCAATGGGCTCCAGCGGTATTCTTCGTTTTACAAGTGCCTTTAATCTGAATAATACGAAAATCACACATACTGATCCAACGCCTTCCCAATTATCAAGTTTGAATGTGGAAATCCTGGATCGATCGGCTCAGGGATTACTCACGGTTGCCCAACCGAAAACCAGTCTGAATATTACAACAGCTTATTCATATAAAAGGTTAAACATCGTATTAAGAAACACCAGATTCGGGAAAGTGACCAACTGGAGCAACGATCCAACTCGCGATCAAACCTTCAGTGCCAAATGGCTGACCGATCTCGATTTATCATATTCTATAACCCATAATGTAAAGCTGGGATTGGGTGCCCAGAACTTATTCAATGTATATCCGGATAAAGTCATTGCACAAAATTCCTATCATGGAATATTTCAATATACTGGCATATCTCCATTTGGCTTTAACGGGTCCTATTTCTATTCACGATTAACAGTAACCCTTTAAATAAATGGGATAACCAGCGTTAATCTTCAAAGGTTATCCCATTATAATATTGGGGGGATTTACAAATAAAATTACAAGTGAATTTGAACTATCTCGAAAGGCTTCATTCTCTATGATTATTAATAATGATCTTAATCTTTATGAAAACGATAAATAAATTATATACATCAGCCATCCTGTTGATCATCATTTTTTTTACGATCCGTACATCAGACGCACAGGTCGGTATCCCCAAAATTTATAAAAATGCGATTGTAGTCAGTGCAACAAAGGAGGCTTCTGAAGCCGGTATTCAAATCATAAAACAAGGAGGCAATGCTGTTGACGCTGCTGTGGCCGTTTGCTTTACACTTTCAGTAACCTATCCGGAAGCTGGTAATATTGGAGGCGGTGGTTTTATGGTCGTTCATCTGTCTAATGGTGAAGTTAATACGCTCGATTTCAGAGAAACGGCTCCTGCCAGCGCGTCACGTACGATGTATCAAGACAAAAACGGTAAGGTTATAAAAAATCTAAGCCGTGAAGATGTGCTGGCTGTTGGGGTTCCGGGTACCGTGGACGGTATGGTCAATGCTGTAAAAAAATATGGAAGATTGAGTTTAAAACAGGATATGGCACCTGCTATTCGGTTAGCTCAACAAGGATATCATCTCAGCTATGGAAATAAAAATGCTTTAAATCGCTATCGTAATAAATTTTTGCGATATAAGGGATCATCCATGTATTTCACCAAACCGAACTCTACCCTTTATCAGGTAGGGGAACTATTTAAACAAAAAGACCTGGCCCACACTTTGGAATTGATTGCCGAAAAAGGTCGTGAAGGATTTTATTCGGGTCACGTTGCGGATCTTATCGTCAAAGAAATGAAGGCAAGGAATGGATTGATCACTTATGATGACCTCAATAATTATCATAGTGTTTGGCGAAAACCCATTGTAGCTCATTATAAAGATTATGATCTCTATATGATGCCCCCCCCCAGCAGTGGTGGCGTGGCCATCAAACAAATATTGAGCATGATCAGTCCTTATGATCTTAAACAATTCGGTTTTAATTCAGCCAAAACCATTCATTTATTAACTGAAGCCGAACGACGCGTTTACGCCGATCGTGCTTATTTTCTTGGTGACCCATCTTTTGTATCTATGCCCATAAAATACCTTACCAGTAAATCATATCTCACCAAACGTATGCATAATTTTAGTTGGGATCATGCCACTCGAAGTTCCCAAATAAACCATGGGATAGTTCCGAAACCTCATCATGAATCTATGGAAACAACACATTTTTCCGTTGTAGATCCGGAAGGTAATGCGGTTTCAATAACTTACACATTAAATGGTGGATTTGGTTCCCATGTTAGTGTAATCGGTGCCGGATTTCTCTTAAACAACGAAATGGATGATTTTTCAGCCAAGCCCGGGGTTCCTAATATGTACGGTCTGTTAGGCGGCGAAGCCAATGCTATTCAACCCAATAAGCGTATGCTAAGCAGCATGACTCCAACTATCATAACCAAAAATGGCAAATTAAATATGGTACTCGGTAGTCCGGGGGGATCTACTATTATTACAACTGTTTTACAGGTTTTCCTTGATATTGCCGATTATGGGATGAATGTTCAACAAGCTGTTGCCGCTCCCCGTGTTCATAATCAATGGTATCCTGACAAAATCTTTTATGATCCCTTTTCCTTTACAAATGATACTAAGAAAATACTTGAGAAAATGAGACATCATCTTTTCATGAGAAAACACTATGTAGGTGAGGCCGATTGCATTGTTATAAAAAATGACGGTAGCCGAAGTGGGGGTGCTGATCCTCGTGGAGAGAATTATATTGCGGGATTTTAGACTAAAAAAGGGATTACCTGCTTCACATTCAGGTAATCCCTTCGAAGTATTCCTTGCGCTTTCTATCTATTTATTATTTGAATCTTCTTCATCGTTAGAAACTGCTTCAAGTTTTATGGTTACTTGAGCGTCTCCCTGACTTAAATCGACGTCTTGAGTATATTCTTTGTATCCATCAGCATTTATATAGACTGTATGGGTACCATTTTCCATATTCATAAATTCGAAATGCCCCGTTGAATCGGTTGTAGCAGACTCTTCGGTCCCTTTCAGTTGAACTTCGATTTCTGAAATTGGATTACCGGTAGAAGCGTCAACTACTGTACCTGATAGTGTTGCAGCTTTTGTTTGTGCATTTGCCTCATTTGATTGAGCGTAACTGTTGATGTAAGAAATACCTACAATTAAAGTTAAAAGAAGGGTTGAATATAATGCTCTCTTAATCATGATCGTACCTATTATTTTTATGTTTATTTATCTTATTGAGATAGCCACCCATTCTGCAGTTAGCTCCTTTTTAAGTACCTAACTGTAAGGACAAGTTTTATTACTATCTGTTAGATATAATACATCAACTCAGATAGCAGTAAATCCGATTTGTGGTGAAGTGAAACATAACGGGGTAAACCTATCACTAAATTTAGTAAGACACTGATTGATAAAAAGTAACACGAATGGGTGCTAATTTCTTAGATTAGGATTTTCTTATTAAGAAAAGGATATGTCAGTTTCCCCGGATAACCGGGAATCTTTATGATTTATTAAAATCCCAAAGGTTTCAATTATCATTTCTTTCAAAAAAAGACTAACATTATTGGGCCAAATTGATATTTTACTGCTAACAAAATAACCTGGCTGTTAGTCTTATTAATTATATCTATAAAACACTTTGGGATTATGTCATCAGATCAAAAAGAAGCGATACAATCTATTGAATGGATTGATGATCATATTAAAATTATCGATCAAACCTTTTTGCCGGGAAGAACCGTATTTATTGATTTAAAAGATGTCGGCCGGGTGTGGGAATCCATAAAAAAATTGAGGGTCAGAGGGGCTCCTGCTATAGGCATAACAGCTGCCTATGGTTTTTATCTGGGAATCAAAGATCTGCCAGAACAAAACTTCAATAGTTTTTGGGTAGAAGTTGAAAGAATAGCGGAATATCTAAATTCATCACGTCCGACTGCAGTAAATTTAAGTTGGGCGCTCAACCGGCTAAAAAAAACGATCTACGCCAATAAAGACAAATCAATCCCCGAGATTAAAAAGCGGGTCCTAAAGGTAGCAAAAACCATACATGATGAGGACAAACGAATATGCAAACAAATTGGTGAGAATGGCACAGAACTCATCAAAGAAGATTCCAACATCTTAACGCATTGTAATACAGGAGGATTGGCAACCGGTCAATATGGTACAGCCCTTTCTATAATTTATCATGCTCATTTAGCTGATAAAAACATTCACGTTTGGGTAGATGAAACAAGACCACTTTTGCAGGGTGCTCGTTTGACTACGTGGGAATTAAATCGTGCCGGAATTCCGATGTCGTTAATTACCGATTCAACTGCCGGTTATCTCATGAAGCTAAAAAAAGTGGATGCGGTTATTGTTGGTGCCGACCGGGTTGTATCGAACGGTGATACAGCCAATAAGATTGGAACATATTCCCTTGCCGTTCTTGCCAAACAACATGATATCCCTCTTTATGTGGCTTTACCAATCTCAACTATTGACCCTGAATTATCGAATGGAGATGATATTCCCATCGAGGAACGGGATGGTGACGAGATTTGCAAAATCGGCAACAACCGAATAGCTCCCAAAGACGTCGCAACATTCAATCCGGCTTTTGATGTAACTCCGCACGAATTGATCACGGCATTTATTACAGAAAAAGGGATTGTCTATCCCGACTTTAAAGAACATTTTAAGAAACTCTTAAACAGCTAATGCTTTAATCGCTTCCTTAGCTTTTTCTTTTATTACGTCCGCTTCGATATCATAATGAGATGCTTTCCAAACGACTTTATTGCTTTGAATTAACAATAATTGGGGCGATTGATGCTCAACATCCAGACGTTCGGCTATTTCGTTTGAAACGTCTCTGTTTGCGATAACATCCACATAATTGATTTCAATGTCAGGAATCAACTCATCTGTTACATCCGATAATTCCCGGTAAGTATGGGAACTGACACCGCATCGCGTACTGTGTTTATAAATAAACTGCGGAACGCGATTTGATCGATGAATGATTCGTTCGATAGCATCTGTATCTGTAGTCTTTACCCAGTAATCTCTCATGAAATCTATCTATTTTTTCAAACTAAATTTTATGTTTGTATTACATACTCTTTCATTGCCGTCATGCATTATATAAACATATTAGAAAATTTTATCATTCAGACTAATATATTGATTCTCTAACCATTTAAACCGAATTATTCACGTAAGCTACAAGAATCAATATATATCATATTGAAAAACAATATCTTGTAAAAAATAAAGTTTCCCTCAAATTTGAGGAGTCTAAAAAGAGCTGCGAAATGTTGCCGTGCTCTGCGTTGATCAATGTACCCTTGTACGTTTCAAGCGTATTTTTAATCCCGAAAGCTTTTCGGGACACAACAAAATTTCTTGGTGAATAATCCGGGTTAAAAAGCGATAATGCCAACAATTGAGCAGGACATTATTTTTTAATTTCTGATCATTTTAAAAATCCACCTTCATCAGAAATCAAAAAAAATAATAACAACTAATTCGGATATTTTCCACGTCCAAATCCAATAATTGTTAAAACAGCAGGCATGCCAATTAAGCCTCTACTAATTCTTTGTCATATTGATGACAGACTTCCTCGACTTTAGCTGCACCAAGACCACGGCGCAAAATTATAGCCGGACCTTCGGTTAGATCAATAACCGTCGATTCCTGTTTCGAAAGATCCTGCTGATCATCAATTATAATATCTATCAGCTTTTCATAAGAGTGAAATAGCTCCTCTCTGTCCGGATATCTGTTCAATTCACCGTCTATATTAGGAAATTTCGCTGTTGTAGAGATTAATGGATCACCAATTTCCGCTATTAATTCCTGACAAATAGGATAATCCGGGACACGGAACCCGATCGTTTTTCTCCTTGGATTTAATAAAAGTTTTGGGACAGCCTTAGTAGCAGGTAAGACAAATGTATAAGGTCCCGGCATCAATCGTTTGATGATTTTAAAATTGTCGTCCGTAATCAAGGCAAATTTAGAAATGCCGGATAATGAATCACAAATCAATGTAAGCAAATGATTTTTATCCAAATTACGAATTTGGCGAATACGCTCAATACCTTTTTTATTTGTATATACACATCCTAATGAATACTGACTATCTGTAGGAAACATGGCTATGGATCCCATTTTCAATTGATCAGCAACTTCAAATATTCTTTTTTTATGAGGGGTGACGGGATGAATTTTAACCTTTTCAGCCATAATAATAATCTATTAAAAGTGAACTTTTCATCATTTAAAACACTTATTCTATAACGTAGTGAAGTTATAAAAGCTACGTTTTATAACTCAGAATATTCTGTGAGTATAATTCATGATAAGTAATTGATGTTCCTATGTACTGCTAACAAAATTTTGAACAATTGCAATCCACCTTATCATACTTTTATTTATACTCATTGCATATATAATTTACTGATTTATGGACTTTATAGGAACATAAGCAAATAATATTGAACTCAAAAAACGATATCATTATGAGTAAATCGATTAAAGCTTTTTGGCTAGGTCATTCAACGTTTCGTTTCGTCAGTCCGGATGGTCATATCATTTATGTAGACCCATTTCTAACCGATAATCCCAAGACACCGGATAATGAGAAGAATCCGGATAAAATAGACTTTATCTTATTGACACATGGTCACGAAGATCATGTCGGAGACACTCTGGACCTGGCTAAGAAAACTGGTGCTAAGGTCGTTGGAATTTTAGAACTCATCACCGTATTACAAAAAAATGGTTTAAAAGAAGATCAGTCTATCGGGATGAATAAAGGTGGTACGGTATATTTTGATGATTTTAAAGTGACCATGACATCTGCAAATCACAGCTCATCCTGGGGTGGGGTTTACACAGGCGAACCAGCCGGATTAATGATCCGTTTCAATAATGGTTATACCGTTTATCATGCCGGTGACACAAATATTATGTACGATATGAAAATATATGGTGAAATCTATAAGCCGGATCTGGTCTGTCTGCCTATTGGTGATCATTTCACCATGGATCCAATCGAAGCGGCCTATGCTGCAAAATTGGTAAATGCTAAATTTGCCGTTCCTATTCACTACGGAACCTGGCCACCATTAATTGGATCTCCGGAAGAGTTCAAAAAATTAGTTGAAGATCAAACCAACACGAAAGTTCTCATACCTAAAATCGGTAAAAATTTTATTGATTGATCAATTTGTTTTTTTCATGAAACAATAAAAGCCGGCTTATCTTCATGCCGGCTTTTTTGTTTAACACGCATTATTCACGAATACTACA
>Ga0102962_1000318_pt1 | contig 25346 bp, 18 predicted proteins | sample SalPonF2_C_D2_MG_FD_84519 | JGI IMG/M metagenome (GOLD analysis project Ga0102962, IMG submission 84519) | Salt pond soil microbial communities from South San Francisco under conditions of wetland restoration - Salt Pond MetaG SF2_C_D2_MG ...
TGCACAGTGTGTACCGTCGTGCAGTGAAGGCTTGATTCGAGGAGCCGGTTGCCCGAGTCGGGCACGACCGGATCTGTGGGAGCCGCGGGCAGGTAACTGCCCGCGGCCACCCGGCAAAGACTGGGGGCGGCCGAATGCACATTGAAGCCGGCGCTGAGGGAGGCGCGTGCCGGCTGTCCGTAGCCGGCACGCGCCCAAAGGGTCAGAACTGGGCTTCTTCCGTAGAGCCTTGCAGGGCGCTGGTCGACGCTGAGCCGCCCTGGGCGGTGTTGTTGACGTCGTCGAAGTAGCCGGCGCCCACTTCGCGCTGGTGGCTGACGAAGGTGTAGCCGCGCTCGCGCGCTGCGAACTCTTTTTCCTGCAGCTCCACGTAGGCGGGCATCTGTTCTCTGGCATAGCGCTGCGCCAAGTCGAACATGGAGTACCACATGGAGTGCACGCCGGCCAGGGTGATGAACTGGAACTTGTAGCCCATCGCGCCCAGCTCGCGCTGGAACTTGGCGATGGTGGCGTCGTCCAGGTTCTTGCGCCAGTTGAACGAGGGCGAGCAGTTGTAGGCCAGCAGCTTGTCCGGATGCTCGGCGCGGATGGCTTCCGCAAAGCGCTTGGCGTCTTCCAGGTCGGGCGTGGCGGTCTCGCACCAGATGAGATCCGCATACGCGGCATAGGCCAGCCCGCGGGCGATGGCCTGATCCAGGCTCGCGCGCATGCGGTAAAAACCTTCCGCCGTGCGCTCGCCGGTCATGAAGCGGTGGTCGTATTCGTCCGCGTCCGAGGTCATCAGGTCCGCCGCATAAGCATCGGTGCGCGCCAGCACGATGGTGGGCACATTGCAGACATCGGCGGCCAGTCTGGCGGCGTTGAGCCGGTTGACGTGCTCGCGCGTGGGCACCAGCACCTTGCCGCCCAGGTGACCGCACTTTTTGACCGCGGCCAGTTGGTCCTCGTAGTGGACGCCGGCGGCGCCGGCCTCGATCATCGATTTCATCAGCTCGAAGGCGTTGAGCATGCCGCCGAAACCGGCCTCGGCGTCGGCGACGACAGGGGCGAAGAAATCGATGTCGTCGTTGCCCTCGTGCCACTGGATGCGGTCGGCGCGGGCAAAGGCTTTGTTGATGCGCCGCACCACCGAGGGCACGGAGTTGGCCGGGTAAAGAGACTGGTCCGGGTAGATGTCCTCGGACAGGTTGGCATCCGCCGCCACCTGCCAGCCGGAGAGGTAGATGGCTTTAAGGCCCGCCTTGACCTGCTGCATGGCCTGACCGCCGGTGAGCGCGCCCAGCGTGTTGACGAAATCCTCCTCGTGCAGCAGCCGCCACAGCTTCTCGGCGCCGCGGCGCGCGTAGCTGTATTCGGGCACGAACGACCCTTGCAGGCGGACCACGTCTTCGGCCGTGTAGTTGCGGGCGATATTGTTCCAGCGCGGGTTGGATGACCAGTCCCGTTCGATGGCTTCGATACGATCCTGCCGGGTCGTCGTCATGATGACCTCCAAGGTTGAAAAGCGTCTGAGTTGGCTGGTGATTGGTGTTATCCCGGTGCGCCGCCGGCGCGCTAGGGATGGCCAGCAGCCTAGCCGCAATGCAACAATAAGCAAAATATATGTGCAAGATTTATATAATTCATATTGTGAATATTTCGGACATTGACCTGAATTTATTGGTGTTTTTAGACGCTCTGGTGCGCGAGCGAAGCGTGACGCGGGCCGCCGAACGGGTGGGGATTACGCAGCCGGCCATGAGCAATGCGCTCAAACGGCTGCGGCGCGTCCTGGACGATCCGCTGCTGGTGCGCACGCGCCGCGGCATGGAGCCCACGCAGCGCGCGCTCGCCCTGCAGCGCCCGGTGCGCGCGGCGCTGCGCCAGCTGGAAAGCGCGCTCACGCCCGAGCCGGCGTTCGATCCGGGCGCCACGCGGCGTCTGTTTACGCTGATGGTGACCGACTATGTCGCCTCGGTGCTGCTGCCGGGCCTGTCGGCGCGGCTGGCCGAGGTCGCGCCCAAGGCCACGCTCAACGTGCTGGGCTCGGACGCGGAATCGCTCAAGGCGGTGGAGCGCGGCGAGGTGGACCTGGTCATCGACCGTTTCGATGCGTTGCCGGAGGCGCTGCGCAGCCGCCTTCTGTGGCAGGACCGCTACGTGTGCGTGCTGCGAAGAGGCCATCCGGCGGTCGCCGGCGGGCTCTCGCTGGAGCGCTATCTGGCGCTGGATCACATCCTCATCACGCGCACCGGCGTGGGGCTGGGCCAGAGCGACGAAGCGCTGGCCGAACGCAATCTGCACCGGCGCATTACCGTGTTTACGCGCCATTACCATCTGCCGGCGCGCCTCGTCGCCGAAAGCGACCTGTGTGCGACCCTGCCGGCGCGCATCGCACGCGCCCAGGCCCAGCACCTGCCGGTGGTGCTGGTACCCCCGCCCATCGACCTGCCGCCGATCGACGTGCGCATGGTTTGGGGGCCGGTGACGCACTACGATCGCGCTCATCGCTGGTTACGCGGCGCCATCGGCGATCGGGCCCAGCGCCTGGCGCCGTTTGATCCCGGCCCTGCGCAACCGGTTTAATGGGGTTCTCTTCACTGAGCGGGCGATAACCGCGGACCGCCGGGGCCGCTCGTACCCCGTTGCGCCAAGAACCCGTGCCTGGAGGCTGACATGAATCGAGTGCTGGTGCTGAGCCCCGACGCCGAGCGCTACGTGCAGTTGCTGCGCGCGCGCGCCCTGCCCGATGCGCATGTTGAAGGCGCGGCCACCGCAGACGAGGCGCGCGGCGCCGCGGCGCGCGCCAACGTGGTGCTGGGCAAGCCGGCGCTGGTGGCCGGGATACTGGACCAGGCGGAGCAACTGGAGTGGGTGCAGTCCACCTTTGCCGGCGTGGATGCGCTGACGGCGCCCGGCCTGCGCCGCGACTATCGCCTCACCGGCCTTAAGGAGATTTTCGGGCCGTTGATGAGCGAATACGTTTTCGGCTGGATACTGGCGCTGGAGCGCCACGTTTTCGAGCTGCGCGCGCAGCAGGGCCGGCGCGAGTGGCGGCCCATTCCCTATCGGCGACTGCGAGGGCTGACGCTGGGGGTGGCAGGCCTGGGTTCAATCGGACGCGCCATCGCTGCCAGCGGGGCTCATTTCGGGCTGCGCGTGGTGGGCTGGAAGCGCAGCGCCGAGCCCGTGCCCGGCGTGGCGCGCGTATACGCCCAGGATGAGCTGGAAGCCTTCGTGCGCCAGCCCGACTATCTGGTGATCACCCTGCCCAGCACGCCCGCGACGCGCGGCGTGTTCGACGCCGGCGTATTCGATGTCATGGCGGAAGATGCCGTGCTCATCAACGTCGGCCGCGGCGACGTGGTGGCGCAGCACGATTTGGTCTCAAGCCTGCGCAAGGGCGACCTGCGCGCGGCCGTGCTGGACGTGTTCGAGGACGAGCCGTTGCCGTCCGAGCACCCGCTGTGGACGCTGTCCGGCGCCTACGTGACGCCGCACACCGCGGCGGACAGCTTCCCCGAGGACATCGCGGGAGTGTTCTGCGACAACTACCGCCGCTTCCATGAGGGCCGCGAGCTGAAGTACGTGGTGGATTTCGCGCGCGGTTACTGACCCCGCCGGCGTCAGGCGCTGCGTCGCGGACGCCGCCGCCCGCGCACCATGGGCGCCGCCGGCTGCAGGCCCTCGATGGCGGTGTCCGATCCCGTGCGCCGGTCGTCCAGCGAAAACAGGGAGGCGTTGCCGCCGGCGGCCGTCGTGTTGACGGTGAGCACGCGCTCGGTCGCGAAGCGCAGCAGATAGTGCGGCCCGCCGGCCTTGAAGCCGGTGCCGGACAGACCTTCCCCGCCGAACGGCTGGGTGCCCACCACGGCGCCGACCATGTTGCGGTTGACGTACATGTTGCCCACCCTGACGCGTGAGGTGATGTAGTCGACGGTGTCGTCGATGCGCGAGTGAATGCCCAGGGTGAGCCCGTAGCCCGTGCGGTTGATGGCCTCGATCACCGCGTCGAGCTCGCTGGTGCGGTATCTCACCACATGCAGGAAGGGCCCGAACACCTCGCGCTCGAGTTCGTCGATGGACTCGAGCCGGAAGGCGGCCGGGGCGATGAAGGTTCCCTGATCCGCCTCGGCGCCGAGGCGCGCCCGGGCGACCAGGCGCCCCTTGTCCTCCATCCTCTGCGCGTGCTTGTGCAGCATTTGGAGCGCGTCGTCGTCGATCACCGGGCCGATGTCGGTCGACAGCCAGCCCGGGTCGCCCACCACCAGCTCGTCCATGGCGCCGGTGATCATTTTGATCATCTTGTCGGCCACGTCCTCCTGCACGAACAGCACGCGCAGCGCCGAACAGCGCTGGCCGGCGCTGTAGAACGCCGACTGCAGCACGTCCACGACCACCTGTTCGGGCAGCGCGGTAGAGTCGACGATGAGCGCGTTCTGGCCGCCCGTTTCCGCGATCAGCGGGATAATCGGCCCCTTGCGTTGGGCGAGCCCCTTGTGGATCGCGTGCGCGGTGTCGGTGGAGCCGGTAAAGGCGACGCCGTTGATGCGCGCATCGCTCACCAGCGCCGGGCCCACCTCGCCGCCGATGCCGGGCAGCAGATTGAGCACATCCTGGGGGATGCCTGCCTCATGCATTAAACGCACCGCGTGCGCGGCGATGAGCGAGGTCTGCTCGGCGGGCTTGGCGATCACCGCGTTGCCCGCGGCGAGCGCGGCCGTGACCTGCCCGGTGAAGATGGCGAGCGGGAAGTTCCAGGGGCTAATGCACAGGAAAGTGCCGCGCCCGTGCAGCGACAGCTCGTTGCTCTCGCCGGTGGGCCCCGGCATGGGCAGCGGCTGGTCGAACCTGGCACGCGCCTGGGCGGCGTAGTAGCGGCAAAAATCGCACGCCTCGCGCACCTCGGCGATAGCATCGGCGAGCGATTTGCCCGCCTCGCGCACGCACAGCGCCATGAGCTCGGCCATGTGCTGCTCATACAGATCGGCCGCCTTTTCCAGGCATTCGGCGCGCCGCGCCGCGGGCGTGGCGTCCCAGCCCGGGGCGACGCGGTTCGCGGCCTCCAGCGCCCGATCTACGTGGTCCCGGGTGGCCCACACCACGTCGCCCACCTGCTGGGCGCGGTTGGCCGGGTTGCGCACGGGCTGCACTTCACCGTCCTGGGCTTGGCCGCCGATCAGCGGGCGAGCCTGCCAGTTCTGGCGCGTGGCGGCCTCCATGTCTCGTGCCAGTTCGGGCAGCGCATTGCGGTCGGAGAAGTCGAAGCCCTGGGAGTTGCGGCGCTCGTTGCCGTAGAGGTTGACCGGGAGCGGGATCTTGGGATGGCGCACGGGGCGGGTGCGGCGCAACGTCTCCACCGGATCGGCGACCATTTCGTCGATGGACAGGTTGTCGTCCTGGATTTGGTTAACGAACGAGGAGTTGGCCCCGTTCTCCAGCAGGCGGCGCACGAGGTAGGCGAGCAATTCCTCGTGGCTGCCCACGGGCGCATAAATGCGGCAGGGCACGCCCAGCTTGTCGCTGCCCACGATCTGGCGGTACATGCTCTCGCCCATGCCGTGCAGGCGCTGGAACTCGAAGCCCTGGGCGTCGCCGGCCATCTCCAGAATGGCGGCCACTGTATGGGCATTGTGAGTGGCGAACTGGGGATAGATGGTGCCGCGTGCGGCGAGCATCTTGCGCGCGCAGGCGAGGTAGGAGACGTCGGTCGCCACCTTGCGCGTGAACACCGGATAATCGGCCAGCCCCTGGACCTGACTGTCCTTGATTTCGGTATCCCAGTACGCGCCTTTGACCAGCCGGATCATCAGCGGGCGCTGGCGGCGGCGCGCCAGGTCGATGAGCCAGTCTAGCAGGACAAAGGCGCGCTTCTGGTACGCCTGCACCGCGAGCCCGAAACCCTGCCAGTCGGCGAGCTCCGGATCGTCCGCGACAGCCTCGATCAGGTCCAGCGACAGGTCCAGGCGCGCCGCTTCTTCGGCATCCACGCACAGCCCGATGTTTTGGGCACGCGCTTCATGGCACAGCTTTTTCAGGCGCGGCAGCAGCTCTTCCATGACGCGGTTGTACTGGGCGAGTTCGTAGCGCGGGTGCAGGGCCGAGAGCTTGACCGAGATTCCGGGCCGGTTGGCGATCTCGCTGCCCCGGGCCTGGCGGCCGATGGCGCGAATGGCGGTGCGGTAGGCCTCGAAGTAGTCGTCGGCGTCGGCCATGGTACGCGCGGCTTCGCCCAGCATGTCGTACGAGTAGCGGTAGCCCTGCTTCTCGGTGGCGCGGGCGCGCTTGATCGCTTCGTCGATGGTGCGTCCCAGCACAAACGTGCGGCCCAGAATGCGCATGGCCCGCATGATGGCGGCACGTACCACCGGCTCGCCCAGGCGCGCCACCATGCGCCGCATCACGCCGCCGAAACGGCTTTCCGCGTCGGCGGTGTCGATCAGCCGGTCAGTGAGCACCAGCCCCCAGGTGGAGGCGTTGACGAACAGGCGGCGGCTCCTGCCCAGGTGCTTGGCCCAATCGGATGTGGTGATCTTGTCGTGGATCAGCTTGTCTGCCGTTTCCTGATCGGGCACTCGCAACAACGCCTCGGCCAGGCACATGAGCACGATTCCTTCGTCATTGGAAAGATCGTATTCATGCAGCAACGCTTCGACGCCGCTCTGCTCGTTCTGCGCCTCCAAAATGCCCTGAATGAGCTGCCGGGCCCGCGCGGCGACGCGTTCGGTCACCGCTTTATCCTGGGCGGCATAGTCGAGGAGTTGGCCGACGATCGCTTCCTCGTCGGCGCGATAGGCCTCGCGGATGGCCTGGCGCAGAGGCGACGGCGCCTGCGGTTGGGTTTGCAGCACGATGGACGGCATGACGGACTCCTCGCGGGCAACGACAACGGCGCGGTGCGCTCTTCCCTGCGCCGGGACGGCGGCCGCGCATGCAATCAAGCTTACTTTGCCATAGGCGGGGTGCGGTGCGCGTGCGGCGGGCCCGCGGACCGGGCGCTGTCACCCCGCCCTTTGCCGCTCCCGGCGCTGTCACATGCGCACCGAGCGCGGCGCCGGTCGCGGGGTTTGCGTCTTTCGCCTCAGGCGGTGTCCTCCGGCTTCAGCGCCAGCTCCTCGACCATGCGCTCCCGAATGACGTACTTCTGCACTTTGCCGGTGACCGTCATGGGGAATTCCTCCACGAATTTGACGTAGCGCGGTATTTTGTAGTGCGCGATCTCGCCGTGGCAGAACTCGCGGATCGCCTCGGCATCCGCTTGCGCCCCGCTTTTCAGCCGCACCCAAGCGCAAAGCTCCTCGCCGAAACGCTCGTCGGGCACGCCCACCACCTGCACGTCCTCGATGTCGGGGTGGCGGTAAAGGAACTCTTCAATCTCACGCGGATAAATGTTCTCGCCGCCGCGGATGACCATGTCTTTCATGCGTCCCACGATCTTGCAGTAACCGTCTTCGTCGAGCGTGGCCAGGTCGCCGGTGTGCATCCAGCCCGCATCGTCGATGGCCGCGCGCGTCTTCTCGGTGTCGTCCCAATAGCCCAGCATGACGTTATAGCCGCGCGTGCATAGCTCTCCCGGCGTGCCCACGGACACGACGCGCCCCTGCGCGTCCACCAGCTTGACCTCCACGTGCGGATGAATGCGGCCCACGGTGGAGACGCGCTTGCCCAGCGGTGCGTCGGTGCCGGTCTGGAAGCTCACCGGGCTGGTTTCGGTCATGCCGTAGGCAATGGTGATCTCGCCCAGGTGCATCTCGTTCATGGCGCGCTTCATGACCTCGATGGGGCAGGGCGAGCCGGCCATGATGCCGGTGCGCAGGCTGGACAGGTCGAAGCGCTCGAATTCGGGGTGGTTCATCTCGGCGATGAACATGGTGGGCACGCCGTGCAGGCCGGTGCAGCGCTCCGCCTCGACCGCCTCCAGGGTGGCCAGCGGGTCGAACGCCTCCGCCGGGTAGACGATGGCGGCGCCGTGGGTGATGCAGGCCAGGTTTCCCAGCACCATGCCGAAGCAGTGGTAGAGCGGTACCGGGATGCACAGGCGGTCGGCCTCGGTGAGGCGCATGGCCTCGCCGATGAAAAAGCCGTTGTTCAGGATATTGTGATGGGTGAGGGTAGCCCCTTTGGGGGCGCCGGTGGTGCCGCTGGTGAACTGGATATTGATGGGATCGTCGAACTGCAATTCCTCGGCAAGGCGCTCGAGGGCCTGGACATGGCGCGGCTCGGCGCGTTGCGCGAGATCGGCGAAGTTGAGCATGCCCGGCGTGCGCTCCTCGCCCAGGCGGATGACCCATTTGAGCGCCGGCAGGCGCGCTGCCGTTAGCTGTCCCGGTTCGCACTCGTCGAGCTCGGGGGCCAGGTCGCGGATCATCTGTAAATAGTCGCTGCTCTTGAACGCGCTGTTGGTGATCAGCGCCTTGCAGTCGACCTTGTTGAGCGCGTACTCCAGCTCGGCGCGGCGATAAGCCGGGTTGATGTTGACCAGAATCAAGCCGGCCTTGGCGGTGGCGAACTGGGTGACGATCCACTCTGCGTTGTTGTGCGACCAGATGCCTACGCGGTCGCCCGGCTCCAGTCCCAGCGCCAGCAGCCCGGCGGCCACGGCATCGATCTGCCGGCCGAACTCGCGGTAGCTCCAGCGCACATTCTGATCACGGGAGATAAGCGCGTCGCGTTCGCCCCAGCGCGCGACCGCCTGGTCGAAAAAGCGCCCCAGGGTCTCGCCGATCAATGGCGTGGCGCTCGCGCCGTGGACATAGCTTTGCATCAAACGCTTCATGGCTCTCCTCCCCCGACGCTGCGACTGCTTCGGCCGCGGCCTGTCTGCTGTCTCACTGCCTGCAAATCATAGCTTGCCGCCGCGGCGCGCTGCGAAATGCGGGTGCGGGCTCAGCGCGCGCCCATGCGCACGCCGCCGTCCAGGCGGATGACGCTGGCGTTGAGCATCTCGTTTTCGATCACATGGCGCACCAGCGCGGCGAACTCCTGCGGGCGCCCCAGGCGCGGCGGAAAGGGGATCTGCTCGGCCAGGCTCGCGCGCACTTTCTCCGGCATGGCCGCCAGCATGGGCGTGTCGAAGATGCCGGGTGCGATGGTCATGAGCCGCATCTGATAACGCGCGACCTCGCGCGCCACCGGCAGCGTCAGCCCCACTACGCCCGCTTTCGACGCCGCGTAACCGGCCTGGCCCACCTGACCTTCGAAAGCGGCCACCGACGCCGTGTTGACCAGCACCCCCCGCTCGCCGCTGGCGGACAGCGGGTTGCCGGCCATGGCCTCGACCGCCAGGCGCAGGACATTGAAGGTGCCGACCAGATTGATCTGCACCGTGCGCGCGAAATGTTCCAGGCTGTGCGGGCCGTCCCGGCCCAGCACCTTTTCCGCGGGCGCGATGCCGGCGCAGTTGACCGCGCCGTGCACGGCGCCGAAGCGCTCACGCGCACTGCCGAGCGCGGCTCGCACGTGCGCCTCCTCGCGCACGTCGGTGCGCACGAAGCGGGCGGCGGTGCCCAGCTCGCCCGCCAGTGCACCGCCGTCGTCCTCATTCAGATCGGCGATGAGCACCTGCGCGCCGATCTGCGCCAGCAGACGCGCCGTCGCCGCGCCCAGCCCCGAGCCGCCGCCGGCGATGAAAAAGGTGTGTCCCCGGATCTCCATAGCGTCTCCCCGTCGCGAGCCGCGGGCTCAGACCCGCTCCAGCGCGATCGCCGTCGCTTCGCCGCCGCCGATGCACAGCGATGCCACGCCGCGGCGGGCGTCCCGGCGCTGCATGGCGGCCAGCAGAGTCACGATGAGCCGTGCCCCCGAGGCGCCGATGGGGTGGCCGAGCGCACACGCACCGCCGTGCACGTTGAGCTTGTCGTGCGGCAGGTCCAGCTCGCGCATGGCTGCCATGGCCACCACGGCAAAGGCCTCGTTGATCTCGTACAGGTCGACGTCGGCGGCGCTCCAGCCCACGCGCGCCAGCAGTTTTTGTATGGCCCCCACTGGCGCGGTGGTGAACCAGGCCGGCGCCTGCGCGTGAACGGCGTGGCCCCGTATGACGGCGAGCGGGCTCAGGCCGCGGCGGTCGGCCTCGGACCGGCGCATGAGCACCAACGCGGCCGCACCGTCCGAAATGGAGCTGGCGTTGGCGGCCGTGACCGTACCGTCGCGCTTGAAGGCCGGCTTGAGGCCGGCGACTTTGGCGGGGTCGACGCGAAACGGCTGTTCGTCGCGTGCCACATTCTGTCCGCCGGCCCGGCCGCTTACCGCAACTGGCGTGATTTCGGCCGCGAAGGCGCCATCTTCCGTCGCTTGGCGCGCACGCCGCAGGGATTCCACGGCGTAGGCGTCCTGGGCCTCGCGCCCGAAGCCGTAGTGGGCGGCGCAATCCTCGGCAAAGGTGCCCATCAGCCGGCCCGGTTCGTAGGCGTCTTCCAGGCCGTCCAGGAACATGTGGTCGAGCACGCGCCCGTGACCCAGGCGGTAGCCGGCGCGCGCCTTCTCCAGGAGGTAGGGGGCGTTCGACATGCTCTCCATGCCGCCCGCCACCACCGTGCCGGCACTGCCGGCGAGTAACTGGTCTACGCCCAGCATCACGGCCTTCATGCCCGAGCCGCAGACCTTGCTGACGCCCGTGCACGGCACCGACTCCGGCAGACCGGCGCCCAATGCGGCCTGGCGCGCCGGCGCCTGTCCCAGCCCGGCCGGCAAGACATTGCCCATGAGGACTTCCTGGACCTGCTGCGGTGCCAATGAGCCGCGTTCCAGAGCGGCGGCAATGGCGGCCGCACCCAGCTGAGGTGCCCGCACCGGGGCCAGCGCGCCCTGGAATGCGCCCATGGGCGTGCGGGCGAAAGCGGTGATCACGACGGGGTCTTGTGCAGGCATGAAATTCTCCCGGCTCGGCGCGCCGCGCTTGGGCGCGCGCCAGCCCTGCGCTGGCCACCCATAGTCTATGCTTCCATAATGGCCCGCAAAAGCCGGCGTAGCGCTTTGACCCAGGCAGGCGCTTGCGGTCCGGGCGCGACGGATCGGCGGCGGTAAGGCGGCGTGGCGGCGCCGAGGCGAAGCCGCCCGCCGGTGGACCGGGCAAGGCGCCGCAGCCTATTATGAAGCGGTTAATCGCCCGTAATGCCGGATTGATTCGTGCGCTGCGGCGTGCCTGCGCGCCGGCCGCCGACTAGCCACGCGCTGGCTGGGCGGCGGCAGGGCTATCGATGCAGGCGCGCCCTCCTGCGGGACGCGGAGCCGCCGGCGCAGGCATTTTTGAACAGCAAGGTGATGACCCATGAGTGCAGCACAGATAGAGCGGATTCAGCAGACCAAGCGCGTGCCGCAGTTTATCGACGGCGAGTTCGTCGACAGCGACGCCCAGGACTGGATCGACCTCACCAATCCGGCGACGCAGGAGGTGCTGGCGCAGGTGCCGGTGGCGAGCGAGGCCGAGCTGGAACAGGCCATCGCCTCGGCGCGCGAGGCCTACCGTAGCTGGCGCGAGGTGCCGCCGGCGGAGCGCGTGCGCTATCTGCTCAAATACCAGGCGCTGATCCGCGAGAACATGGACGAGATGGCGAAGACCTTGTCCGAGGAGACCGGCAAGACGCTGGCCGACGCCAAGGGCGACATCTTCCGCGGCCTGGAAGTGGTCGAGCATGCCTGCTCCCTGCCCAGCCTGATCATGGGCGAGACGGTGGAGAACGTCTCGCGCAGTATCGACACCGCGAGCTACATACAGCCGCTCGGCGTGTGCGCCGGTATCACCCCGTTCAACTTTCCGGCCATGATTCCGCTGTGGATGTATCCGCTCGCCATCGCCTGCGGCAACAGCTTCGTGCTCAAACCGTCGGAGCAGGATCCGCTCACGCCGGTGCGCCTGGCGGAGCTGTTCGTGGAAGCCGGCTTTCCCAAGGGGCTGTTGCAGGTCGTGCACGGCGACAAGCGCCAGGTCGACGCCTTGCTCACCCATCCCGAGATCAAGGCGGTGTCGTTCGTGGGCTCGGTGCCGGTGGCGCAGCACGTCTACCGCACCGCGGCGCAGCACCTCAAGCGCGTTCAGGCGCTCGCCGGGGCCAAGAACCACATGATCGTCATGCCCGACGCGGACAAGGACCACGCCATCGCCAGCCTGGTGGGCTCGGCCTGCGGCGCGGCCGGGCAGCGTTGCATGGCCATCTCCGTAGCGGTGTTCGTGGGCGAGGCCACCCGCGAGTGGGTGAATGACCTGAAGCAGGCCATGGCGGATATCCATCCCGGCCATTACAGCGACCAGACGGCGGCCTATGGGCCGCTCATCAGTCCCAAGGCCAAGGCGCGCGTCGAGCAGCTCATCGGCACCGCCCAGGGCCAGGGCGCCAGGCTCGCGCTGGACGGGCGCGGCTGCTCGGTGGACGGCTACCCGCAGGGCAACTGGGTCGGGCCCACCCTCATCGACGATGTGCGCCCGGAGATGGACGTTTACAAGGAAGAGATCTTCGGCCCGGTGCTGAACGTGGTGCACGTCGACACCCTGGAAGAGGCCATCGAGCTGGTCAACGCCAACCCCTATGGCAATGGCACGTCCATATTCACCCGCTCGGGTGCGGCCGCGCGCAAATACCAGCACGAAACCGAGGCCGGCCAGGTCGGGATCAACCTGCCGATCCCGGTGCCGGCGCCGTTTTTCTCGTTCACCGGCAGCAAGGGCTCCTTCTACGGCGATCTGCACGCCTACGGCAAGCAGGCGGTGCGCTTCTACACCGAGACCAAAACCGTGATCAGCCGCTGGTCGGAGTCCGATATTCCCAGCGGACCCAACATGACCATTCACATGCGCTGAACGCGGCCGCCGGCAGCGGGGGAGATACGCCCGCTGCCGGCCCCTCGACGGAGGGGGCATGGACTTTGCGCTGGACGAGACACAGCGCGCGCTGCGCGATGCGGCGCGCGAGTTCGCCGCCAAGGCGCTGGCGCCAGGCGCCGCGGCGTGGGACGCGGAAGCGCACTTTCCCGTCGACGTCATCCGCCAGGCCGGCGAACTGGGCTTCTGCGGCCTGTACACCCCCGAAGCGCAGGGCGGGCTGGGCCTGAGCCGCCTCGACGCCGCCCTCATCTTCGAGGCGCTCGCCGCCGGCTGCACCTCCACGGCGGCTTACCTCAGCATTCACAACATGGTGGCGTGGATGGTCTCTACCTTCGCCACGAGCGCCGTGCGCGACGCTTGGTGCGCGCCGCTGGCCGCGGGCGAATGCCTGGCCTCCTATTGTCTGACCGAGCCGGGCGCCGGCTCCGACGCCGCGGCCCTGGCGACGCGGGCACGCCGTCAGGGCGACGATTACGTGCTGTCGGGCACCAAGGTTTTCATTTCCGGGGCCGGCGATACCGATTTGCTGGCGGTGATGGCGCGCACCGGAGGGCCCGGTGCCAGCGGCATCAGCAGCTTCGCGGTGCCGGCGGATAGCGCCGGCGTCACGTACGGGCGCAAGGAAACCAAGATGGGCTGGAACAGCCAGCCCACGCGCTCGGTAACGTTCGACGAAGTGCGTGTGCCCGGCGACCATCGTCTGGGGGCGCAGGGCGACGGCTTCAAGATTGCGATGAAGGCGCTGGACGGCGGGCGTGTTAACATCGCGGCCTGCTCGCTGGGCACCGCCCAGGCGGCGCTTCAGGCGGCGCGGCGCTATCTTGGCGAGCGCCGGCAGTTCGGCCACGCACTGGCGGATTTCCAGGCCCTGCAGTTCAAGCTCGCAGACATGGCCACGGAGCAGACCGCGGCGCGGCAGATGCTCTATCTGGCGGCCTGGAAGCTCGACCGGGGCGACCCGGACGCCACGGCGTGCTGCGCCATGGCCAAGCGCTTTGCCACCGATGCCGGCTTTAAAGTGTGCAACGAGGCGCTTCAGATCCACGGCGGCTACGGCTACATTCGCGACTACCCGCTCGAGCGTTACCTGCGCGACGTGCGCGTACACCAGATTCTGGAAGGCACGAACGAAGTCATGCGCCTGATCATTGCGCGCCATCTGCTGGCCGCCGCGCACGGCGAGATGCTGTGACGCGCGGGCGCCGCGACGACGAACCTGCAACCGACAAAGGCAACCATGGATGATCAAGTAATCCTGTTCGAAGAGCGTACGGCGAGCCGGGGCACCGTGGGGTTTGCCCAGCTCAACGCCGAGGGGTCTCTGAACGCGCTCACCCAGAGCATGATCGACCAGCTCGGTGAGCGCCTCACGGCATGGGCCGCGCGTGACGATATCGCCTGCGTGGTTCTCTACAGCGCGGGGGATCGCGCGTTTTGCGCCGGCGGCGACGTCATCGGCCTCTACCACGCCATGACCGCCGTGGATCCCGGGCATCCCTGTGCCGAGGCAGAGCGTTTCTTCGCCACCGAGTACCGCCTCGACTACCAGATTCACACCTATCCCAAGCCCGTGCTGTGCTGGGGGCACGGCACCGTGATGGGCGGCGGGCTGGGGCTGTTGGCCGGTTCCAGCCACCGCGTGGTCACGGCCGGGTCGCTGATCGCCATGCCCGAGATCTCCATCGGCCTGTTTCCGGACGTCGGCGCCACCTGGTTTCTCAACCGCATGCCGCCGCGCATCGGCCTCTATCTGGCGCTCACCGGTACGCCGCTCAACCCGGCGGATGCGCTGCAGGTGGGCCTGGCGGACTACTTCATCACGCAGGAGACGCGCGACGCCGTGTTTGCCGCACTGACCGAGGCGGCCTGGGGCGCCGACGCCAACGCCAACCGCGCCCTGCTGGCCCACATCCTGCGCGGTTTTGACGATGAATGCCGCGGCGCGCGCGGCGTGCCCGACCTGAGCGCCGCTCACCTGGAGCTGATCGGGCGCGCGGCCGACAATTTTGACGTCTCCTCGTTTCGCGCCGCCATGGCGGCTGCCGACCAGTCGGACCCGTGGATCCGCCGCGGCGCGGAGAACATGGAGCGCGGTTCGCCGACTTCCATGGCCATGACCTATAGCCAGCTTCGCAGCGGCCGGCACCTGTCGCTCAAGCAGGCGTTCATGCGCGAATTCAATCAGGCGGCACAGTGCACGCGCCATCCCGATTTCGCCGAGGGCGTGCGCGCGCTGCTGGTGGACAAGGACCGGGAGCCGAGCTGGACGCCGCCGACGCTGGAAGAGCTGGGCAGCGACTACGTGAACGCCCATTTCGCGCTGCCCGGGGACTATGCGCACCACCCGCTGGAGGACTTGTAGCGCGGGCCTTAGGATACATAATCGGCTTGTAGAGGGCCGGGGAGGAGATCCGCAATGTCCACTGAAATCGCATTCATCGGGCTCGGCAACATGGGGGCGCCCATGGCGGGCAACCTGCTCAAGGCCGGCTACCCGCTGCGCGTGTTCGATCTCGTCGACGAGGCGGTGCGCAAGCTGGCGGATCAGGGCGCGGTTGCCGCGGGTTCGGCGGCCGAAGCGCTGGCCGGTGCGGACGTGGCCATCTCCATGCTGCCCGCCGGGCCGAACGTGAAAGCGCTCTATCTGGGCGGCGACGGGGTGCTGGCGCACGCGCGGCAGGGCACACTGCTCATCGATTGCAGCACCATCGACGCCGGCACTGCGCGCGAGGTTGCCGAAGCCGCCGGCGAGGCCGGGTTTGACCTTCTCGATGCGCCGGTATCCGGGGGTGTGGGGGGCGCCCGGGCGGGCACGCTCACCTTTATCGTGGGCGGCACGGCGGCTGCACTGGATCGGGCCCGGCCGCTGTTCGAGGTGATGGGCACGAACGTCTTCCACGCCGGACCGGCTGGGGCCGGTCAGGTCGGCAAGATGTGCAACAACATGCTTCTGGGCGTGCTCATGACGGCGACCTCGGAGGCGCTCAACCTGGGTGTGGCCCAGGGGCTGGATCCCAAGGTTCTGTCCGAGATCATGAAGGCGAGCTCGGGGGGCAACTGGACCCTCAACGTTTACAACCCCTACCCCGGGGTTATGGAGAAAGCCCCCGCTTCGAACGGTTATCAGGGCGGATTCGGCGTCGATCTCATGCTCAAGGATCTGGGCCTGGCCATGGACGCTGCGGTCGGCACCAAGGTGGCGACGCCGCTGGGGGCACTGGCGCGCAACCTCTACGCCCTGCACAGCGCACACGGCGCCGGCAAGCTGGACTTCTCGAGCATTATCCGACTACTGAACGCGAACGGCGGCGCCTGAGCGCCGGCCGCCTCCAGGCCTGACGCAGGCGGCTGGAGAAGCGGCGGCCCGGGCGCGCCGCATTTCAGCTAAGCTCCCCTGAGGCGCACGCTGAGAAACCGCCAACGGGGAGACCGCCATGCCCGCCGATGCCTTTATACAGGCCCGCGACTTCCTGGTCCGCCACCGGGAGGACTACGATACCGCCTACCGCGAGTTCCGCTGGCCGGTCCTGGAGCGCTTCAATTGGGCGCTGGACTATTTCGACGACTACGCGCGCGGCAACGCGCGCACCGCCCTGTGGCTGGTGGATGCGGACGGCGCCGAGACGCGGCTGTCGTTCGAGGACATGCGCAGCCGCTCCAACCGCGTGGCCAACCAGCTCAAGGGCCTGGGCGTGGCGCGCGGCGACGCGGTGCTGCTCATGCTCGACAACGTGGCGCCGCTGTGGGAGACCATGCTCGCTGCGATCAAGCTGGGCGCGGTCGTCATTCCCGCCACCACGCTGCTGTCGCCGAAGGATCTGGCCGATCGTCTGCAGCGCGGGGGCGTGCGCCATTTGGTGGTGAGCCACGAGCACACGGACAAATTCGCGGCGCTGGATCCCGCGCTCACGCGCATCGCCGTCGGCGGCTCGGTGGCGGGCTGGCACGACCACGACGAAGCCTATGAGCAGCCCGCCGAGTTCGTGCCCGAGGGCGACACCCGGGCCACCGACCCCTTGCTGCTCTATTTCACATCGGGCACCACGTCCCGGCCCAAGCTGGTGCTGCATACCCATCAGAGCTATCCGGTGGGCATGCTCTCCACCCTGTACTGGATCGGCCTGCAACAGGACGACGTGCACTACAACATCAGCTCGCCGGGCTGGGCCAAACACGCTTGGTCGAGCTTTTTCGCGCCGTGGAACGCGGGCTGCACGATTTTCGTCTACCGCGCGCCGCGATTCTCGGCCGCCGACACCTTGCAGGTCATCGCCGACAAGGGCGTGACCACGCTGTGCGCGCCGCCCACCGTGTGGCGCTACCTCATTCAGGAGGACCTCAGCCGCTACCGCATGCGCCTGCGCGGTCTGGTGGGCGCGGGCGAGCCGCTCAACCCGGAGGTCATTGAGCGCGTGCGCCGCGCCTGGGGGCTTGAGATCCGGGACGGCTACGGACAGACGGAAACCACGGCGCAGATCGGCAATCCGCCGGGCCAGCCCATGCGTCCGGGCTCCATGGGGCGGCCCCTGCCCGGCTACCGGGTCTCGCTGCTCGATCTTGACGGACGAGAGGCCGGGGAAGGCGAGATCGCGCTCAGCCTCGACCCGCGCCCCATCGCCCTGATGCAGGAGTACCGCGACGATGCGCAGCGCATGCAGCAGGTGCTCAGCGGCGGATACTACCGCACGGGGGACGTGGCGCGTCGCGACAGCGACGGCTACTACTGGTACGTGGGCCGCGCCGATGACGTGTTCAAGAGTTCGGATTACCGCATCAGCCCGTTCGAGCTGGAATCATTGCTGATCGAGCACGAGGCGGTCGCCGAAGCGGCGGTGGTGCCGGCGCCGGACGCGCTGCGCGGGGCCGTGCCCAAAGCCTATGTCGCATTGCGCCGCGGCTTTGAAGAGAACCGCGGAACCGCTCTGGATATCCTGCGCTTCGCGCGCGAGCGCCTGGCGCCGTACCAGCGCATCCGCCGGCTGGAGTTCGCCGAGCTGCCGAAAACCATCTCCGGCAAGATCCGGCGCGTGGAACTGCGCGCCCACGCCGCCGATCAGGCCCGCCCGGCCGGCGAACACCGCGAACAGGATTTCCCCGAGCTCAAGGGATGAACTAGCGCGCCGGCAGCGTCACGCCAGCGGCAGCGGCGTGTGGCCCTTGAGCTGCTCCACGACGATGTAGCTGCGCGTGTGCAGTACGTCCGGGAGCTTGGGCAACGCCTCGTTCATGAACAGGCGATAGGCGGCCACGTCCGAGACCTGGAGCTTGAGCAGGTAATCGAATTCGCCGGCGATCATGTAGCACTCCGTCACCTCGGTGAGATCGGCAACCGCGTCGCGGAAGCGCTGAAAGGCCTCGGGCGTGGTGTGGTCGAGGCGCACTTCCACGAAGATCGCCATGCTCAGATTGACCTTTTCCGGGTCCACGATGGCCGCATAGCCGGTGATCACGCCGTCGCGCTCCAGGCGCCGCACCCGCTCCAGGCAGGGCGTGGGGCTCAGGTTGACCTGCCTTGCCAGATCCACGTTAGAAATGCGCCCGTTTCGTTGCAGGATTTGCAGGATGCGCCGGTCGGTCCGGTCCATGCTGTGGTGCGAGCGCTTGGGCATACGCGGCGAGCCTCCTCCGGGTGCGGTGTGATATTTCGCACCGCACCAGTCATTAATATTAAAAAATAGAATAAAAAAGCATACAAAACTGCTTTTAAGCTACTAAACTAGATTATATAACTACATTTGAGATTTGTGCGACGAGGGGATGCATCGTGCCGTCGTTATCTCGATTATCCCCCAGTCCGACGACATCTGCGGTCCGGGCTGCAACGCCGCCCCCGGGCCCGCAGCGGCACGCCGCTGAGGAGGATGCAAGATGCTGAACAAGACCGAATCGGCACCGCCGCGCGCGAACACCGTGCCTGTGGGCCACAACAGCCGAAACAGGAGCAGCGCCCGCCGCAAGCCCAGGCTCGGCGCGCGGATCGAGCCGTTCTCGCGTGACCCCATCGCCCTCACAAGCGAGGACGGGGAATGGCTGGGGGCGTTCGACCTGGATCTGGATGCGGAGACGCTCAAGGCGCTCTACCGCAAACTGCTGGCCGCCCGCTTGCTGGACGAGCGCTTGAGCGTGCTGCTACGCACCGGCAAGGTCAGCTTCGTGGCCCCGGCGGCCGGGCATGAGGCCGCGCAGGTCGGCATCGCCCAGGCCATGCGCGCCGGCCACGACTGGATTTTTCCCTATTACCGGGATATAGGCCTGGTGCTCGCCTTGGGCCTGCCGCCCGCCGAATTGTTTGCCCAGCATATGGCCACGGCGGCCGACCCCAACAAGGCGCGGCAGATGCCCTGCCATCCGGGCTCGCCCGAGCGGCACATCTTTCCCGTGATCTCCAGCATCGCCTGTCAGGTGCCGCCTGCGGTGGGCATGGCCTTGGGCGCCAAGTTGCGCGGCAGCGACGAGGTGACAGTGACCACCTTCGGTGACGGCGCCACCAGCGAGGGGGACTGGCATGCGGCGGTCAATCTGGCCGCCGCCCAGGGCGTCCCGGTCGTCTTTGCCTGCGAGAACAATCACTACGCCATCAGCGTGGATTTCGCGCAGCAGACCCACAGCCGCACCATCGCCGACAAGGCGCACGCTTACGGTATCCCGGGCTACACCGTCGACGGCATGGATGTGCTCAGCGTGTACTACGTGATGCGTGAAGCGCTGGAGCGCGCGCGCGCCGGGCATGGCCCGTCCATCGTCGAGCTCAACGTCTATCGTTACGGACCGCATTCCTCGGCCGACGACGATTCGGTCTACCGCGCGCGCGAGGAAGTGGACGCATGGAAGCAGCGCGATCCCCTCTTGCGCCTGCGCCGCCTGCTGGAGTGCCGCGGCTTGTGGAGCGACGACGAGGAGCAGCACGTGCGCGCCGACATCAAGGCCGAGTTCGATCGGGCGGTCGAAGAGGCCGAGGCGTCCGGGGCTCCGCCGGCGCACTGGCTGTTCGATGACGTCTATGCCGAGCAGCCCTGGCACCTGATGCAACAGGCTGAGTGCCTGCGCGCCGAGCTCTAGGCGGAGATCGCGACCATGCCGGTCATGACCATGGTGCAGACGATCGCGCGCACCCTGCACCAGGAGATGGCGCGCGACGAAAGCGTGGTGGTGCTGGGCGAGGACGTGGGCAAGCGCGGCGGCGTGTTTCTGGCCACGGAGGGGCTGTACGAGGCGTACGGGCCGGATCGTGTGATGGACACGCCGCTGGCCGAGGGCGCCATCGTCGGCGCGGCGGTGGGGCTTGCCGCGAGCGGCTTGCGGCCGGTGGCCGAGATCCAGTTCGCCGACTACGTTTACCCCGGCTTCGAGCAGCTCAGTTCCCAGGCGGCGAAGCTGCGCTATCGCTCGGGGGGGCGTTTCCATGCACCCATGGTGGTGCGCATGCCGTCGGGCGGCGGCGTCAAAGGCGGCCACCATCACTCACAGAGCCCGGAGGCGCTGTTCGTGCACACTGCCGGGCTCAAGGTGGTCATGGTCTCCACACCGTATGACGCGCGCGGCCTGCTGCGCACCGCCATCCGCGACGAGGACCCGGTCATCTTCATGGAGCCCAAGCGGCTCTACCGTGCCGCCAAGGACGAAGTGCCGGACGAGGACTACGCTATCCCGTTGGGCGAAGCAGTTGTGCGCCGCGAGGGCGGTGACATCACCCTGATCTCCTACGGCGCGAGCATGGTGGAGACGCAGAAAGCAGCCGCCGAGCTGGCGCAGTCGGGCGTGGAAGCCGAGGTCATCGATTTGCGCAGCCTTATGCCCTGGGACCGTGACGCGGTGCTCAACTCGGCGGGCAAGACCGGGCGCGTGCTGGTGATCGCCGAAGCCCCCAGGCACGCCAGCGTCGCCTCGGAAGTGGCGGCCACCATCACCGAGGAAGTGCTGGACGAGCTGCTGGCGCCGCCGCTGCGCGTGACCGGCTTCGACACGCCCTACCCGTACGCCCAGGACAAGCTTTACATGCCCACCGTGACGCGCATCCTGAACGCGGCCAAGCGCGCTTTGGATTACTGATCATGCCGAAAGAGATCGTGCTGCCGGAAATCGCGGAGTCCGTGGTCGAGGGCGAGATCCTGGAATGGCACGTGGCCGAGGGGGATCACGTCGATAAGGACCAGCCGTTGCTGGAGGTCTCCACCGACAAGGTGACCGTCGAGCTGCCGTGCCCGTATGCCGGCACGCTGGTCAAACGCCTGGTCAAGGAAGGCGACACGGTGCCCATTCACACCCCCATCGCCACGCTCGCGCTCGACGGCGAATCCGACCAGGCGGGCGCATCAGCGTCGGCCGAGGCGGGTGCGGGTGACGAGGGCGCAGCGAGCGGGACGACCTCGCCGGGGCCGGCTTCGGAGGTGGACGACAGCGGCGACAACCGCAGCCTGTTCCGGCCCGACACGCGCGATGAGCCCGCGGTCAAGAGCCCGTTCAAGGCGCAACAATCCGCGCCCCAGCGGGATGCGGGCACGCGCGGCGGCGAGGCGCGTGCCGCGACCAACCGCTATGGGCGTGTGTTGGCGGTGCCCTCGGCGCGCCTGCTCGCGCGCGAGCTGGGGGTGGACATCCGCGAGGTGCCCGGTTCGGGACCCAACGGCCGCGTGCGCCCGGACGATGTGCGTGCCCACGCCGAATCGGGCGGGGGTGCCGCGCCGCGGGACGAGTCCTTCGCCGCAGCCACGGCCACCCCCGGCCTGCCGCCGCCGGTGGCCTACGAGACCCCGCCCGGCTACGCGGAGCAGGAAACGCGCACGCCACTGCGCGGCGTTCGCCGCGCCATTGCCCGCCAGATGGCGGCTTCGCACACCTACGCCGTGCGTACGCTCACGGTGGACGAGGCGGACATGGGCGCGCTCGCCGATCTGCGCACGCGCATGAAGCCCAAGGCCGAGACGAAAGGGGTGCGCCTGAGCTACCTGCCGTTCGTATTCAAAGCCATCGTCGCGGCGCTGCGCGAGTTTCCCATGCTCAACACCAGCCTGGACGAGCACACCCAGGAGATCGTGCACAAGCGCTATTATCACCTGGGCTTGGCGGTCGCCACCGAGGCCGGGCTGGTGGTGCCGGTGGTGCGCGACGTCGACCGCAAGCCATTGCTGCAGGTCGCCCGCGAGATCAACGACCTGGCGGAGCGCGCCCGCGCGGGCAGGCTGGAGCCGGCCGAGATGAAAGGCTCCTCCTTTTCGGTGACCAACATCGGCTCCATCGGCGCGTTGTTCAGCTTTCCCATCATCAACGTGCCCGATGCCGCCATCCTGGGTGTGCACTCCATCCAGGAGCGCCCCGTGGTGCGCAACGGCGCCATCGTCGCCCGGCGCATGATGTATCTGTCGCTGTCGTTCGACCATCGTCTGGTGGACGGCGCCGAGGCGGCCAGATTCTGCAAATACCTCATCGCCCTGCTGGAGGATCCGGACGCGCTGCTGATGGAGGCGATCTGATGCGGGATGTGATCGTCGTCGGCGCTGGGCCGGGCGGCTATCACGCCGCCATCCGCGCCGCCCAGTTGGGGCAGAGCGTGCTGGCGGTCGAGGACGATGCCGTCGGCGGCGTGTGCCTCAACGTGGGCTGCATTCCGACCAAGGCGCTGCTGCACGCCGCCGGCGAGCTGCACCGGGCGGCCCAGGCGGCCGACTTCGGCCTCGCCTTCGCCCGTCCCGAGATGGATCTGGACAAGCTGGGCCGCTGGCGCGACGGCATCAAGAACAAGCTCACCGGCGGTGTCGCCGGCCTGCTCAAGAGCAATGGCGTCGAGGTGCGCCGCGGGCGGGCTCATCTGGCGGGCGGCACCGCGGTGAGCGTAAACGGCGAAGCGCTCGAGGCGCGCAGCATCATCCTCGCCGCGGGCTCCGAGCCCGTGGCATTGCCGGGTTTCGCCTTCGACGGCGATCGCGTCATCGACTCCACCGATGCCCTAAATCTCGAGCGCGGTATTCCGGAGCGTCTGCTGGTGCTCGGCGGCGGTGCCGTCGGTCTGGAATTCGCTTCCATTTACAACCGCTTCGGCGCGCACGTCACCTTGGTTGAAGCCATGGATCAGATCCTGCCGGGCGCCGACGGGGAGGTGGTCGCCGCGCTCGCGCGCAGCCTGCGTTCGCAAGGCATCGATATCCGCACCGGCACGCGGGCGGTGGACATGGACCGGGACGGAGACGCCTTGACGGTGCGGTTGCGCACGCACTCCGGCGTCGAGGAGCGGCTGCAGGCCGACCGCGTGCTGGTCGCCGTGGGCCGGCGGCCGCGCAGCGACGATCTGGGGTTGGAGCGGGCCGGCGTGGCCACCGACAAGCGCGGTTTCATCCGCGTGGACGATCACATGCGAACCGGTGCCGCGGGCATTTATGCCGTCGGCGATTGCGCACGCCCGCCGCTGCTGGCCCACAAGGCGATGAAGGAGGGTCTGGTGGCAGCGGCCAATGCCGCCGGCCGCGATGCCGTGTTCGACTATCAGGTGGCGGGCGTTGTCTACACCGAGCCGGAGTGGGCCGCGGTCGGGCTCACCGAGGCACAGGCACGCGAGCGCGGCATTAATGTCAGGACCGGCGTCTTCCCGCTGGCCGCTTCGGGCCGGGCGATGACACTGGGCGCCGCGGAGGGCATGGTCAAGCTGGTGGGCGATGCCGACAACGACCTGTTGCTGGGCGCCCACATCGTCGGCCTCGGCGCCTCCGATCTCGTCAACGAGGCCGCCCTGGCGCTGGAGATGGCCGCCACGCTGACCGACGTCGCGGCCACTGTTCACGCTCATCCCACGCTCGCCGAGGGCATCATGGAAGCGGCCGAGCATTTCCACCGCAGGGCAATTCACATCCGCAATTAAGCGCTGATATGTTTTGGTCTGTCAAATCTATCGCTGTCGTTTCTGATGGCAAGCACGTTGGGGCAGGACACGGCCGGGCAGATTGCGACGGTGGATCATGCTGATATGCGTGGATTGGTTACCACCTGACTTCACTGCGTCGCGGAGCTGGCCTTGGTCTAAGAGCAGGGATCACTCACCCGGAATGCCCGATTGGGATTATCCACGGCGAGTGCCGGTATAGCGCTGTCAAGGATTCTCCTGCACCGGCCCGACCATGCCCTGACTCAACGTGCCTGTCTCACCTCCTGTCGATGAATGAATTAACGATTCAATAAACGTGACATTGATGCTGGCCCGCGCCTTAGCGCGCCGCAGAGGCGGCGAGCTTGGGCATCTCCTGGCAGGCGATATCCCAGATAAAGCCGACCAGCTCGCGCGCCACCGCCACGCAGACAAGTTGGGTGTTCTTGCCGGTGTGGATGAGATCGCGGTAGCGGGTGCACAATCGCTTCTGCGCTTTCCAGGCGATGGCCTGGGCCGAGTCGGGGGCGTTGCGCGCCTTGCGCCGCAGGTGCTGGGTCTGGCGCGGCGGGAAGCGATAGCACCAGGCCGACTCCACCAGCATGCGCCGCGCATGGCGGTTGCCGCAGCGCGTGATCGCGCCCTGGCGCCGGCGCGAGCCGCTGGTGTGCTCGCTCGGCACCAGCCCGAGAAAGCTCATCAGCTGGCGCGGGGAGTCGAAGCGGCTGAGATCGCCCAGCTCGGCGAGCAACACCATGGCGGAGAGCGTGTCGATGCCGCGCAGCGCCACCAGCGCATCCACCACCGGGGCGAGCGACCAGCGCGCACACGCCCGCTCCATGTGCGTGGATAGCGTGGCCACCCGCTCGGTGGCGGCGCGCACCGCATCGATGTACTCCTGCAGCACGATCTGCTGCCAGTCGTGGGCGAAGCGCAGCGACTCCAGCCACGCGTAGTGGCTCTTGGTCCAGCGCGTGCGCCTGCTCGGCCAGTGGTGGCCGTGGCGCAGCACAAAGGCGTTCAATTGCTGGCGTGCCTTGCGCTCCTGCGCCTTGAGATCGTCGCGGGCGCGGGTGAGATCGCGCATCGCCTCCTGCTCGGTATCCGGCACCCACACGGGCGTGAGATCGCCGCTGCGCGACAGGCGTGCCAGCTTCAGCGCATCGCGCCGGTCGGTCTTGACCCGATCGCCCGGGGCGCTGGGGATGCGCGACGGCGCCACCACATCACAGTCGTGGCCCAACTCGAGCAGCTGACGGTACAGCCCATAGCCACACGGGCCCGCCTCGTAGCTGAACAACAGCACCTGCCCCTCGAAGAGCCGGCTCAGCCGCTCCACCAACCGGCGCACGCTCTTGGGCTTGTTCGCAATCTCGCCCCAGCTCTGCGCCTCGCCGCGCCCCGGATGGGCCAGCGCCACCGCAATGCTGTCCTTGTGCACATCCAGCCCGATGTAGGCCCCGTAGTAATTTTGCTGCGCCTTGTCGCGCTCGATCACCTCCAGCGCCGTGGCGGTCTCCACCTTGGCCGGGGTCTGGTCAACTGCGCCGTGCGTGCTAATCTTGCTCATGGCCTGCTCTCCTCAATGTGGCTCTGTGTATGGATGGATGCTCATCCCAGCATAATCCACGCATGCTTGAGGATGAGCAGGCCCTCCTGTCTCAGGAGAACCGCAGACCAAAACATCATGTCTAA